>Ga0136620_10000160_pt1 | contig 29282 bp, 36 predicted proteins | sample AntDrymUQ4162106_2_FD_104806 | JGI IMG/M metagenome (GOLD analysis project Ga0136620, IMG submission 104806) | Polar desert sand microbial communities from Dry Valleys, Antarctica - metaG UQ416 (21.06) | ecosystem: Environmental > Terrestrial > Soil > Desert | place: Antarctica: Dry Valley... | reverse complement strand
GCGCTACGAGGTCGTGATCGAGACGAATTGCGGGAGCTTCACGATCGAGCTCGACGTCAAGACCTCGCCGAACGTCAGCGCGTCCTTCGCCGCGCTCGCCCGCGCCGACTTCTTCGCGGACACCGTGTTCCACCGCATCATCCCCGGCTTCGTGATCCAGGGCGGCGACCCGACCGCATCGGGTACCGGCGGACCCGGCTACTCGACGGTCGACCCCCCGCCGAGCGACGCGGCCTACACGAAGGGGGTCGTCGCGATGGCGAAGTCACCGGCCGAGCCCCCCGGAACCTCGGGAAGCCAGTTCTTCGTCGTCACGGGAGCAGACATCGGCCTCCCGCCCGAGTACGCAATCCTCGGGAAGGTCACGAAGGGGCTAGACGTGATCGAGCGGATCGGCAAGCTCGGCGACGTCCAGACCGAGCAGCCGACGGGGGTAGTCCGAATCGAGCGGGCGACGGTGGACGAGCGGTAGCTACGTGGTGGCCGCCGCGCGCTCGCGGGGGCGTGACCGCGCCGCGGCCGGGGCCTCCTCGGGCGCAGGGACGTGGTCCACGAGCTCGAGATACACCATCGCGGCCGAGTCGCCCTGCCGCGGGCCGAGCTTGACGATCCGCGTGTAGCCGCCCGGGCGCTCGGCGAAGCGCGGGCCGACGTCCGAGAAAAGCCTGTGCACGACGTCCTGCGAGCGCAGGTAGGCCAGGGCCTGCCGGCGCGCATGGATCCCACCGCGGCGGCCGAGCGTGATCAGCTGCTCGGCGATCGGCTTCACCGCCTTCGCCTTCGCCTCGGTCGTCCGAATCCGGCCGTGCTCGATCAGCGCGCCGGTGAGATTCGAGTAGAGCGCCTTCCGGTGCGCCGAGTCGCGGCCGAGCTTCTTTCCGGCTCGGTGGTGCCTCACTCGCCCCCTCCGTCGTCTCCGCGAAGCCCGAGGCCGTGCGTCGCGAGAGTCTCCTTGACCTCCTCGATCGACTTCTTGCCGAAGTTCGGGATCGCGGCTAGCTCACCCTCGCTCTTGACCACGAGGTCGCCGATCGTCTCGATGCCAACCCGCTTGAGGCAGTTGTACGAGCGGACTCCGAGCTCGAGCTCCTCGATCGGGAAGTTCTCCATGCCGTGCGCGAGCGAGATCTCGGCCGGGGTGTCCGCTCCCCCGCTCCCCGCCTCGCCGAAGCCCTCCATCCGCTCGATGTCGGTGAAGATGGCCAGCTGTCTGATCAGGATCTCGGCCGCCTGGCCGATCGCCTGGCGCGGGTCGAGCGACCCGTCCGTGTGGATGTCGAGGCGAAGCTTGTCGTAGTCCGTCCGCTGTCCGACGCGGGCGGCCTCGACGTCGTATGAGACGCGGCGAACGGGCGAGAAGATCGAGTCGATCGGAATCACGCCGATCGTGTGCTCGGGGCCGCGGTTGAGCTCGGCCGGCACGTAGCCTCTCCCGCGCCCGATCGTGAGCGTGATCTCGAGCTTGCCCTTGTCGGAGAGGTTCGCGATCTCGAGCTCCGGATTCAGCAGCTCGAGGTCGGCGGGAGCCTCGATGTCCGCGGCGGTGACCGTGCCTGGCCCCTTCTTCGCGAGCCTGACCTCGACCTCGGGCGACTCCCCGTGCAACCGGCAGATCAGGTTCTTCAGGTTCAGGATCAGATCGGTCACGTCCTCGCGTACGCCAGGCAGGGTCGTGAACTCGTGGGCGACCCCCTCGAGCTTCACGGAGGTGACGGCGGCGCCCTCGAGCGAGGAGAGCAGCACGCGGCGGAGCGAGTTGCCGAATGTGTAGCCGAAGCCGCGGTCGAGCGGCTCGATCACGAAGATGCCCCGATCGGGGTTGACCTCCTCGTGGACGATTCTCGGCACCTGAAAATCCATCAAGCTAGTGCGTACAGCCAAGGTTCCTTCCTTTCTTCTTTTCTCCGACGCGCAGTCGCAGACTGGGCGCTACTTGGAATAGAGCTCGACGATGAGCGATTCCTGCACGGGCGTGTCGATCTCCGCCCGCTCGGGCCACTTCAGGACCTTGCCCGTGAGTCCGTCGTGGTCCGCCTGGAGCCATGGGGCGACGGAGGCCGTGAGGTCGGTGGCGTCCCGGATCACCTGCTCGGCGGAGCTGCCCGACTTCATCGTGACGACGTCGTTCGGCTTCGCCTGGTAGCTCGGAATGTTCACTCGCCGGCCGTTGACCATGAAGTGCCCGTGCCGAACGAGCTGGCGCGCCTGGGCGCGCGAGGCGGCGAAGCCGAGGCGATAGACGACATTGTCGAGTCGCGTCTCGAGCATGCGCAGCAGGGTCTCGCCCGTGATCCCGGACCCCCGCGCCGCCTTCGAGTAGTAGATGCGGAACTGCTTCTCGAGCAGCCCGTAGTAGCGGCGCGCTTTCTGCTTCTCGCGCAGCTGCAGCAGGTACTCGGACTGCTTGATCCGGCCCCGGCCGTGCTCGCCCGGCGGGTAGCTGCGGCGCTCGATCGCGCACTTCTCGGTCAGGCAGCGCTCGCCCTTCAGGAAGAGCTTCATGCCCTCTCGACGGCAGACACGGCACTTCGGGCCGACCTCGCGGGCCATTAGTGCCCCGCCCAGTGACGTTGCCGCGCTTCTGGGGGAGGCATTAGACTCGCCTTCGCTTCTTCTGGCGGACGCCGTTGTGGGCCTGGGGCGAGACGTCCTTGACGCCCAGGACCTCGAGGCCGGCTGCCTGGAGCGAGCGGATCGCGGTCTCGCGGCCGGAACCCGGGCCCTTGACGAAGACCTCAACCTTCTGGAGCCCGTGATCCATGCCCTTTCGGGCGCAGGAATCGGCCGTCACCTGGGCGGCGAACGGGGTCGACTTGCGCGAGCCCTTGAAGCCGGCCGAGCCGGCGGACTCCCACGCGATCACGTTGCCGTCCTTGTCCGTGAGCGCGACGATCGTGTTGTTGAAGGACGTCTTGATGTGGGCCTGCCCGATCGCGATGTTCTTCTTGACCTTCCGGCGCGTGCGTCCGCGCGCGGCGGCCTTCCGGGGAGGAGCCATTCAGCGCCACGTCCAGTGACGTTGGAACGTTGCTGGGCGAGGCACTTACTTCGCCTTCTTGCCGCGGCCGACGGTCTTCTTCGGGCCCTTGCGTGTGCGCGCGTTCGTCTTTGTGCGCTGGCCGTTCACGGGGAGGCCGCGGCGGTGCCGCACCCCTCGGTAGGCACCGATCTCCGACAGCCGCTTGATCGCCTGGGAGCGCTCGCGGCGAAGGTCGCCCTCGACCTGCAGCTGCGCGTCGATGTAGTCGCGGAGCTTCGTGACCTCCACGTCGGTCAAGTCCCGCACCTTCGTGTCCGGCGACAGCCCGAGCTCCGCGCAGATCGTGCGCGAGGTCGGCTGACCGATGCCGAAGATGTACGTCAGGCCGATCTCGAGCCGCTTCTGGGTGGGCAGGTTCACCCCTGCGATTCGCGCCATGCCGACTCAGCCCTGCCGCTGCTTGTGGCGGGGGTTGGTGCAGATGACCATGGTCGTCCCGTGCCGCTTGATCACGCGGCAGCGTTCGCACATGGGCTTGACTGATGGTCTGACTTTCATCGCGTTCGGTAGGTGGCGCATGCCCCTCTGGGAGGACGGGAAAGAGCACAGCGCCGCTGAGCGGCGCCCGCGGTTACTGTAGCAAACCGGCCTCGACCCGATCCTCGCTCGCGGTCAGGATGCGGGGGCCCTCGGGCGTGATCGCGACGGTGTGCTCGAAGTGGGCCGAGAGGGACTCGTCGGCGGTCGAGATCGACCACCGATCGTCGTGCACGACGACGTCTGCCCCGCCCGCGTTGATCATCGGCTCGATCGCGAACACCATGCCGCTGGCGAGGGCGGGCCCCCGCCCGGGCTCGCCGAAGTTCGGGATCTGTGGCTCCTCGTGCATCGCGCGGCCGACGCCGTGGCCAACGAGGCTGCGCACGACCGAGAAGCCCGCCTCCTCGGTGGCGGTCTGGATCGCGTGGGAGATGTCGCCAAGGTGATTGCCCGCACGACATTGCTCGATCCCTGCGTGCAGCGCCTCGCGGCAGGCCTCGAGCAGCCGCTCGGCGGCCGCGCCGATCTCGCCGATCGCAAAGGTGTACGCCGAGTCCGCGACGAAGCCGTCGAGGGTGACACCCACGTCGACCGCGAGCACGTCGCCCTCGGCGAGGCGGTAGTCGCCCGGGATGCCGTGGACGACCACCGAGTTGGGCGAGGCGCAGATCGACGCGGGGTAGCCGCGGTAGCCCTTGAAGGTCGGAGCCCCGCCCGAGGAGCGGATGAACTCCTCGGCGAGTGTGTCCAGCTCGCCCGTCGTCACGCCCGGCCGGGCGTGCTCGCCGACCAGCGCCAACGCCCGCGCGACCACGGTGCCCGCCCGGGCCATGCGGTCGATCTCCTCGGCTGACTTGCGAATGATCATGCGACGTGCACCTGCTCTAGCGCCGACTGGACCTCGGCCCAGACGGCACCGATCTCGCGGTCGGCGTGCACGCCGACGAGCTTGCCTGTCGTGCGGTAGTGCTCGACGAGCGGCGCCGTCTCCGAATGGTAGATCGCAAGGCGGGTGCCGATCGCCTCTGGAGTGTCGTCCGGACGGCCCTCGGCTCGCGCGCGCTTCAGCATCCGCTCGATGCAGACGTCGTCTGCGATCTGGAACTCGAAGACGACGTCGAGCGGGCGTGCGAGCTCCGACAGGAGCTCGTCGAGAGCCTCGGCCTGGGCGGCGTTGCGCGGGAATCCGTCGAGGATGAAGCCTGCGGTCGCGTCCTCCTCCGCAAGCCGCTCGCGCATGAGGCCGATCGTCAGCGGGTCCGGCACGAGCGCGCCGCGCGCAAGGATCGGCTCGACCTCGAGGCCGAGCGGCGTCCTCCGCGCGATCGCCGCGCGGAACATGTCACCGGTGGAGACGTGCGCGAGCCCGTACTCCTCCCGGATCCGCTTGGCCTGCGTCCCCTTCCCGGAGCCCTGGGGGCCCAAGAGCAGGATATTCAAGAAGAGACGCCTCCCCGCTACTTCAGGAAGCCCTCGTAGGAGCGCATCATCATCTGCGACTCCATCTGGCGCATCGTGTCGAGAGCGACGCCGACCATGATCAGGATCGACGTGCCGCCGAGGAAGCTCGAGGACGTCAGCGAGAAGCCGAAGATCGAGATGAAGACGGTCGGTAAGATCGCCACCAGGGCGAGGTACAGCGACCCGGGCAGCGTCAGCCGCGTCAGCACACGGTCGAGATACTGCGCCGTCGGAGGGCCGGGCCGGATGCCGGGAACGTAGCCGCCGTACTTACGCAGGTTGTCGGCCTGGTCGATCGGGTTGAACTGGACCGCCGTGTAGAAGTAGCAGAAGACGACGATCAGGAACGCCTCGAAGGCGAGGTAGGAGAAGTCCGCGGGCTGGAAGTGGCGGTTGATGAAGTTCTGCGTCTGCGGGAAGAACTGGCCGATCGTCGGCGGGAAGGCGAGCACGGCGGCCGCGAAGATGACCGGGATGACGCCGGCCATGTTCACGCGGAGCGGCATGTAGGTGGCGCCGCCCGCGGTCTCGCGCCGCCCGACCATGCGCTTCGCGTACTGGATCGGGATCTTCCGCTGGCCCTCCTGGATGAAGACCACGGCGACGATCACGCCGATGAAGACGATCGGGAAGAAGAGCTTCTCGGTCGCGCCACTGTTGATCCACGAGTTGATCGCCGTCGGAGCGTCGGTGATGATCGAAGCGAAGATGAGCAGCGAGATCCCGTTGCCGATTCCGCGCTTCGTGATCAGCTCGCCCATCCACATCAGGAGCGCCGTCCCGGCGGTGAGCGTGACGACGATCAGCACGAGCCGCCCGGCGTTCAGCTGGAGCGCGCCCTGGCGGTGGAAGAGGAATGCGTACCCCACCGACTGCGCGGCGGCGAGCCCGATCGTCAGGTAGCGGGTGTACTGCGTGATCTTGGCGGTGCCGGCCTCGCCCTCCTTCTGCAGCTGCTCGAACTTCGGCACCACGACCGTCATCAGCTGCAGGATGATCGAGGCGGTGACGTAGGGCATGATCCCGAGCGCGAAGAGCGAGAAGCGCGAGAGAGCGCTGCCCGAGAAGAGGTTCAGCAGGCCGAGAACGGTGCTGCCCTGGTTCGAGAAGTAGCTCTTGATCGCTTCCGAGTCGACGCCCGGCGCCGGCATGAACGAGCCGAGGCGGTAGAGCGCGAGGATCAGCGCCGTGAAGAGGACCCGGCGCCGGAGCTCCGGCACCGTCCACGCGTTCTTCAGCCAGGAGAGCACTAGACCTCGGGCGGGGCCTGCTCGGGCTCGGAGGCGACCTCAGGCTCCGGGGCCGGCTCAGCCTTCGTCTTCGCCTTCACGAACCTGCTCGGCTTCGGCTTCGGCTCTCCCCGAAGCCAGGCGACGCTTCCTCCGGCCGCTTCGATCTTCGTCCGCGCGGTGCCCGAGAAGGCGTGGGCCGAGACCGAAAGCTTCTTCGAGAGCTCGCCCTGGCCCAGGATCTTCACGTCGATTCTCGTGTTCTTGATCACCCCGGCCGACACGAGCGCCTCGGGCGTGACCTCCGTGCCGTCCTCGAAGCGCTCGAGGTCACGCACGTTCACCGGGGTCGTCGAGGTGCGGAAGGGGCCCATCGGCATCGCGTCTTTCGAGGTCGAACCTCGCTGCTTGCCGACACGCATGTGGAGAGGCATCTGCCCGCCCTCGAAGCCCGCTCGCATCTTCCCCGAGCCCGAACGGGACTTCTGGCCCTTGATCCCGCGGCCCGAGTACCGTCCCTTGCCCGATCCGAGCCCTCGGCCGACGCGCTTGCGGTCCCGCCGCGGACTCGCGGGCTTCAGGTTCGAGAGGTTCAGCTCCTCAGCCATCGCGGCGCTCGTCCCGGCCACCCTCGACGGAGACGAGGTGGCTGACCTTTCTCAGCATACCGGCGAGCTGTGGGCTCTCGGCGTGCTCGACCGTGCGCCCGATCCGGCCGAGCCCGAGCGCGCGGAGCGTGCCCCGGTGGCGCTGGCTCTGCCCGATCTGGCTACGAACCTGCGTGATCCTCAGCCGAGCCATCAGCGCTCGCCCTCTCGCTCGCCGTCCTCGCGATCGCCTGTGACCGCATCTCGCACCTTGCCCACGGCGGCATCGGCTGCGTCCGCAGCGGTGCCGACCGCATCCTTCGCTGTCTCGACTGCCCGCTCGACGAGCCCTGGCTCAGTCGGCTCAGCGGCAGCTGGCTCGGCGGACCGGTCCGAGGCGCTCGCCGCGCTAGTCCCGGCCGGCTCAGGCGGCGGCTCAGGGGCGGTGCCGTCGTCACCTCGGCCCTGCGGTGGGGCGACCGACGGCTCCGCCGGTGAGGCCTGCTTTCTCGGAGTCGCGCTCACCGGCAAAACCTGGCTGATCGTCAGACCCCGGGCGCGCGCGACGTCGGCTGGACGACGCAGCTTCTTCAGCCCGTCGACGGTCGCCTTCAGCATGTTGATCGGATTCGTCGTCCCGAGGCTCTTCGCGAGGATGTCCCGGATCCCGGCCAGCTCGAGCACGGCACGCACGCCGCCGCCTGCGATGACGCCCGTTCCCTCGCTGGCGGGGCGGAGCAGGACGCGAGCGGCGTCCGAGCGGCCGAGGATCTCGTGGGTGATCGTCGTGCCGTGCTTCGGCACGGTGAAGAGATTCTTCTTCGCGTCGTCCACTGCCTTCGAGATGGCGAGCGGGACCTCGCGGGCCTTGCCGTAGCCGACGCCGACCCGGTCGACCTCGTCGCCGATCACGACCAGAGCCGTGAACGAGAAGCGACGCCCGCCCTTGACGACCTTGGCGACGCGGTTGATCTCGACGACCCGTTCCTTGAGCTCTCTGGTGTCGCGCACGTCGGCCGCCACTAGAAGACCAGTCCTCCCTCGCGCGCGGCGTCTGCGAGCGCCTTCACGCGTCCGTGGTAGAGGTAGCCGCCGCGGTCGAAGACCACTCGCTCGATCCCCGCCTTCTTCGCGCCGGTCGCGAGCAGCTTACCGACCTCGCCTGCCTGGTCGGTCTTCGTGCCCTTGAAGGAGCGCTTGAGATCGAGCCAGCTCGCGGCCGCGAGGGTGCGGGCCGCGCGGTCGTCGACGAGCTGTGCCGAGATCCCGCGATTCGAGCGGAAGACGACGAGGCGAGGCCGCTCGGCCGTGCCGGAGACCTTGCCGCGCACGCGCCGGTGGCGCCTCAGGCGAGCCTGGCGAACGTCAAGCACGCTTGCCCACCTTGCGACGCACGTACTCGCCCTCGTACCGGATGCCCTTGCCCTTGTAGGGCTCGGGCGGCCGAACCGACCGCACCTCTGCCGCCGTCTGGCCGACCTGCTGCTTGTCGATGCCCTTGACGACGACCTGGGTGGGCACGGGGACTTCGAAGGAGATTCCGGTCCGCGGCTTGATCACGACCGGGTGCGAGAAGCCGACGTTCAGCTCGAGGTCGTTGCCGCGGAGGGCCGCGCGGTAGCCGACGCCCTGGATCTCGAGCCGCTTCTCGAACCCCTTGGTCACGCCCTCGACCATGTTCGCGATCAGCGTGCGCGTGAGCCCGTGCAGCGCACGGTCCTGTCCGCGCTCGGTGGGCCGCGCAACGGTGATCTCACTCTCGAAGCGCTCGATCGTCATCCGCAGCGGAACCTGCTGGGTGAGCTCGCCGAGCGGCCCGTTGACCATCACGCGGCCAGGGTCGATCGCGACGTTGACGCCGGTGGGCAGCTCGATGGGTTTTCGTCCGATTCGACTCACGATTTCTTCCTCGTCTCTCGCAGTTCCCCGGCGGCGTCAGACGCTCACCAGATGAAACAGATGACCTCTCCGCCGACCCCTCGCTCCCCGGCAGTGCGGCTCGTGATCACGCCCCCCGAGGTGGACATGATCGCGGTTCCCATCCCACCCAGCACGCGCGGGAGCCTGTCCTTGCGGGCGTAGATCCGCCGGCCGGGCTTCGAGACCCGCTTCAGGTCGGTCAGAATCCGCTCCCGGTTCCGGCCGAACTTGAGCTCGACCACGAGCGAGTTGAAGCTCTCGCCCTGCTCGACCCGGAAGTCCTTGATGTAGCCCTCCTCCTTGAGCAGGCGCGCGATGTCCTCCTTCAGGCGCGAGGTGGGCATCTGCGTCCGGTCGTGCATCGCCTTGTTGGCGTTGCGGATCCGGGTGAGCATGTCGGCAATGGGATCAGTCTGCATACGTTTCTCCTCTATCTCCCGAGCGAAGCGACGGGACTAACCAGGCTGGTGAAAATGCGCGGCATTCTCACCAGGAAGACTTTGTCATGCCCGGGATGACGCCCTCGTGGGCGAGGTCCCGCAGGCAGATCCGGCAGAGCCCGAACTTCTTGAAGACCGCGCGCGGCCTGCCGCAGCGATTGCAGCGCGTGTACTGGCGCACCTTGAAGCGCTGCGGTCGCGCCGCCTTGGCGATCAGGGACTTCTTTGCCACCTACTGCTCCCTCCTCGACTCCGCAGCGAGCGGCAAGCCGAGCCCGCGCAGCAGCGCGAGGGCCTGCTCGTCCGTCTCTGCGGTGGTCGTGATCGCGACGTCCAGACCGCGGACCTGCGCGACGTCGTCGTAGTTGATCTCCGGGAAGATGATCTGCTCCCTGATCCCGAGCGAGTAGTTCCCACGCCCGTCGAATGAGCCGGGGCTCAGGCCCCGGAAGTCGCGGATCCGGGGCAGGGCGATCGAGACGAGCCGGTCGAGGAACTCCCACATCCGCGCTCCACGCAGCGTCACACGGGCCCCGATCGGCATGCCCTCGCGGAGCTTGAAGGCGGCGATCGACTTGCGCGCCCGGCGCACCTGCGCGCGCTGTCCGGCGATCGTCGTCAGCTCCTCGATCGCGCCGTCGAGCGCCTTCGCGTCGGTCTTCGCCTCGCCGACGCCCATGTTGAGCGTGATCTTCGAGACCCTAGGGACCTGCATGACCGAGTCGAGGGCGAGCTCCTGCTGGAGCTGGGGACGCAGCTCGCTCTCGTAGCGCTCCTTCAGCCGTGGCCGGTAGCCCTTCGCGGCCTTGGCGGCGGTCTTCGTCTTCGCGGCGGCCATCAGCGATCGATCTCCTCGCCGCAGTCGGCCCGTTTGCAGACCCGGACCTTCCGCTGCTCGTCCTTGACCTGCTTCACCAGCATCCCCACCCGAGTGGGTCGCCCGCAGGTCGGGCAGACGACCATCACGGTCGAGATCGGAAGCGGTGCGGCCCTTTCGATCACGCCGCCGGCTGACATCTGGGTGCCGCCCATCCTGCTCGCGTCGCGGAGCGGCTTCGGGCGCGTGTGCCGCTTGACGAGATTCAGGTTCTCGACGGTCACGCGGCGCGCCTTCGAGTCCGCCTGGATCACGCGGCCCTGCTTGCCGCGATCCTTGCCGCTCAGGATGTGGACGACGTCGCCCTTCTTGACCTTCATCAGAGCACCTCCGGAGCAAGCGAAACGATCTTCATGAAGTTCTTCTCCCGCAGCTCGCGCGCGACCGGCCCGAAGATCCGTGTCCCGCGCGGATTTCGCTGCCCGTCGATCAGCACGGCCGCGTTCTCGTCGAACGCGATCGAGGTGCCGTCCTCGCGTCCGAAAGGCTTCTTCGTGCGCACCACGACGGCCTGGACCACCTCGCCCTTCTTGACGGCGCCCTGCGGCGTCGCCGTCTTCACGGTCGCGGTGATGATGTCCCCGACCCGCGCGTAGCGGCGCTTCGAGCCGCCCTTGACGCGGATGCAGAGGATCTCGCGCGCGCCGGTGTTGTCGGCCACGCGAAGGCGTGATTCCTGCTGGATCACAGGTCACTCTCTTCGCAGATCGTGCGCGCCAGCCGCGAAACGCCCGCGTCGCAAGGACGCAGGGCGCGCTCGTAGCTGGAGGCTACGGGCGCGACTGAGGACGCCGCGAGGCGGAGCGTTGCAGCGCCCTGGCGTGTACGAGGTGTGATGAGAGAGACCGCCATTACTTGGCCGCCTCCACCACTTCGGCCAGTCGCCAGCGCTTGGTCTTCGAGATCGGGCGCGTCTCGACGATGCGGACGACGTCTCCGACCTTCGCCGCGTTCCGCTCGTCGTGTGCGTGGAAGCGCGTCGAGCGGCGGACGACCTTCTGGTAGCGGGGATGTGCCTTGATCGTGTCGACCTTGACCACGATCGTCTTGTCCATGGCGCTCGAGACGACGACGCCGCGCCGTTCCTGCGACCTGCCGCGCTCGGCTTCAGGCTTCGGCAGTCGGACGATCGGCTTCCGCGTGGCCGGCTGACCACGCTTCGGCTTCGATCGCTGGCGGCGCTCGCTGCGCGGCTGGCGCTTCTTCTTTCGCTTCGGCTCCTGCGGTGCCGGGGCGGCCGGGACTTCCGGAGGACTCACCGGGGCGGGGGCCTCGGCGGCCGCGGTGGCAGCCTCGAGGTCGGGGGCGGGCTCGCCTGTGACGCCCGGCTCCTCGGCCACCGGCGCCTCCTCGGAGGCCTCCTCGACCGGGGACTCGGACCCCTCGGCGGAAGCAGAAGTCACCGCGGGCTCGGGCACGGCCTCCGGCTCGGGCTCGGGCTCGGCAGCAGGGGCCGGCTCAACAGGCGCGACCTCGAGCTCGGCGGTGGCGGCGGCCTGCCCCGGCTCCTCGCCGGCGACCGCGCCCTCGGCGGCCTCGATCTCCTCCACGACGAGCGGTGCCTCGGCGGGCACGGCGGCGGCCTCCTCGGCCTTCTTGCGGGAGCGCTTCGGCTTCGCCTCGGCGGCCCCCTCGTCCGCCGGCGCGTCGGCAGGCTGCGCCGGCGCGGCGGCCTTCTTGGCCGCGCGCTTCGGCTTCACCTCGGCGGGCGCCTCGGCGCCGCTTTCGTCCCCGGCCTCGATCGGATCCTTCTCGTCTGCCATCAGCTCCTCCCCGCGGGGGTCTCGCGCTCGTGACGAAGGGTCAGCAGGCGCGCGATCTCGCGCTTGGCCAGCCGCAGGCGCGCGGGATTCTCGAGCGCCCCGGTCGCCGACTGGAAGCGCAGGTTGAACAGCTCCTGCCTCGTGTCGGCCAGCTTCTGGCGAAGCTCGTCGTCGGTCAGATCGCGCAGCTGCCTGGCTTTCATCGCATCTCCCTGGTCCGGACGTGGTGAACGGGCGCCGTGCCTGAACCACCGGCTGCGCTGCGCAAGCTTCCGGGCAAACACCTACATCTACACATCGAATGGGTTCCCTTCGCGGGTGACGATCTTGGTCTTCACGGCCAGCTTCGTCCCGGCCAGACGCAGCGCCTCGCGCGCGAGCGGCTCCGGCACTCCTGCGAGCTCGAACATGACGCGGCCCGGCTTGATCACCACGACCCAGTGCTCGGGCGAGCCCTTGCCCTTGCCCATGCGGGTCTCCGCGGGCTTCTGGGTGACAGGCTTGTCCGGGAAGACGTTGATCCACACCTTGCCGCCGCGCTTGATCTTGCGGGTCATGGCGATTCGCGCCGCCTCGATCTGGCGGTTCGTGATCCAGGCCGCCTCGAGCGCCTTCAGCCCGAACTCCCCGGACTGGACGGTCGTCTGGCCCTTCGAGAGGCCGGCCCGGCGGCCGCGATGCTGCTTGCGGAACTTGGTCTTCCTCGGCAGCAGCATCAGTTCTCGCCCTTGCTCTCCGCGGCTGGGTCGCCGGACTGGTCGAGCTTCGTCGGATCCTCGTGCTGTGTCTTCGGGGTCGTCGTGTCGGGCGCGTCGGCCACGGGCGCCGGCGTCGACTCGACTTCGGGGACGATCACAGGCTGCTCGCGTCCCTCGGCCGAGACCGCCTGCTCGTCGGTGCGGGGGCGTTCGACATTGTCCTGCCGCGGGCGCGGAGCACCTCCGCCAGGACGCGCACGGCCACCGCGGGCACCGCGACCGCTCGGGCCGGCGCCCGAACCTCCGCGGCGCTGGCGCACCGGGCCGAGCCCCTCCCGGTCGGTTCCCCGCTGTCGCGCGGTCTCGCGCGAGGCCGAGAGTCCCTCGGCCATCCCGCCGCGCCGCCTCGCCTGATCCTGGTCGCCGAGGCGCGCGTCCTTGCCGCTCGTGATGCCCTCGTAGCCGGCCGGCATGATCTCGCCCTTGTTGACCCAGACCTTGACGCCGATCCGGCCGTACGTCGTTCGCGCCTCCGTGAACCCGTAGTCGATGTCCGCCCGGATCGTGTGCAGGGGCACGCGGCCCTCCGAGTAGCTCTCGGAGCGGCTCATCTCGCCGCCGCCCAGCCGGCCGCCGCACTGGATCTTCACGCCCTGGGCGCCGGAGCGCATCGCCGAGGCGAGGGAGCGCTTCATCGCGCGCCTGAAGCTGACGCGGTTCTGGAGCTGCTCTGCGATCGACTGGGCGACGAGCTTGGCGTCGAGCTCCGGCCGCTTGATCTCGTTGATGTTGATGTGCACGTTCTTCTGCGTCATCGCGTGCACCTCGCGGCGCAGGGCGTCGACCTCGACACCAGACTTGCCGATCACGATTCCGGGCCGGGCCGTGTAGATGTCGATCGTGATCCGCTGCTTGTCCTTGCGGATCAGGATGTCGGACAAGCCCGCATGCGCAAGCTTTTTGTAGATGTGCTCGCGGATCTTGATGTCCTCGAGCAGGTAGCCCGCGAACTCCTTCTTGCTCGTGTACCAGTTCGACTTCCAGTCGTGGATGACGCCGACGCGCATGCCGCCTGGATGGACTTTTTGACCCATCAGCTCCCCGCCTCCTCGTCTACCTTCTTGCGCGTGATGCGCCTCCGCTTTGGCTTCTCCTCGGCCTTCGGCTCGGCCACGACGGGGGCTCCCCGGCGGCGCGGTGCCTTCGCCGGCTGCTCGCCTTTCTTGAGGCGGGGCGGCCGGGGTGCGACGGCTGCGGGATTCTCGGCCAGCAGCACGGTGATGTGGCAGGTGCGCTTGCGGATCCGGTTGACCCGGCCGCGCGCGCGTGCACGCCACCGCTTCATCGTCGGGCCCTCGTCGACGTAGGCCTGCGAGACGAGGAGCCGGTCGCCGAGCAGGCCGTGGTTCGCCTCGGCGTTCGCGACCGCGGACTTCAGCACTTTCTCGATCTCGCGCGCGGCCGCCCGGGGGGTGAACGCGAGCACGGTGCGGGCCTCGGGCACGCTGCGCCCTCGGATGTGCTCGGTCACGAGCCGGGCCTTGCGCGCGGACACGCGCACGCGCTTGGCCTGCGCGCGGACCTCCTGCGCAGTCTCGGGAGCAGCGGCCATCAGCGCTTCTTCACCTGGGTCTGGCGATCGCCGGCGTGGCCGCGGAAGATCCGCGTGGGCGCGAACTCGCCGAGCTTGTGTCCGACCATCTGCTCGGTGACGAAGACCGGCACGTGCTTACGCCCGTCGTGGACGGCGATCGTGTGGCCGACCATCTCGGGGAAGATGGTCGAGGAGCGCGACCAGGTTCGGATCATCCGCTTCGAGCCGGAGGTGTTCATCTCCTCGATCCTGTGCATGAGCCGCTCCTCGACGAACGGCCCTTTCTTAGAAGACCTGCTCATGGTTTCTCCTCAGCATGCAGCGGAGGCCGAAGGCCGGAGTCTGCGCGGGTTCGTGTAAATCCGGAGTCTGCGCGGGTCCAGGTCATCGCTTCTCCTTGCCCCGGCGGCGGCCGCGGACGATCAGGCTGTCGGATTCCTTGTGCTTTCGGCGGGTGCGCTTGCCGAGCGTCGGCACGCCCCAGGGCGTCACCGGGTGGCGTCCGCCCTTCGACTTGCCCTCGCCGCCGCCGTGGGGGTGGTCGACCGGGTTCATCGCGGAGCCGCGCACGGTGGGGCGTTTTCCGAGCCAGCGACTCCGCCCGGCCTTGCCGCCCGTGACGTTCTCGTGGTCGACGTTGCCCACCTGGCCGACCGTGGCGCGGCAGGTGAGCAGGACGCGCCGGAGCTCTCCGGACGGCAGGCGCAGCACGCCGTACCCCTCGTCCTTCGCGACGAGCTGGATACCCGCGCCAGCGCTCCGGGCCATCTGGCCGCCGCGGCCGGGCTTGAGCTCGACGTTGTGGACGAGCGTGCCCGTGGGGATGTTCGCGAGCGGCAGGGCGTTTCCCGGCTTGATGTCGGCGCCGGGGCCCGACTCGACCATGGCCCCGATCTTCAGCCTCGCGGGGGCGAGGATGTACGCCTTGGCCCCGTCGAGGTAGTGGAGGAGGGCGATGCGCGCGGATCGGTTCGGGTCGTACTCGATCGCGGCGACCTTCGCGGGGACTCCGTCCTTCCTGCGCTTGAAGTCGACGATGCGGTAGCGGCGCTTGTGGCCCCCACCCTGGTGGCGAGTGGTAATGCGGCCGCGGTTGTTCCGCCCGGCCCGCTTCTTCAGCGGTTCGGTGAGGCTCTTCTCCGGCTCGGTCTTCGTGACCTCCTCGAAGGTCGAGACGGTCATGAAGCGGCGTCCCGGCGAGGTCGGCTTGTAGCGGCGGATGGCCATAGCGCTAAACCTGGGCCCCTTCGAAGATGTCGATCGTCTCGCCCTCGCGGACCTGGACGATGGCCTTCTTCCAGCCGGAGCGAATCCCCTTGGAGACCCCGCGGCGCTTCGGCTTCGGCTGCACCTTGAGGACGTTCACCCGCTCGACGTGCACCTCGAAGAGCTGCTCGACCGCCTGCCGGATCTGGGTCTTGTGCGCATCCTTGTGCACGCGGAAGGAGTACTTTCGTTGGCTGAGCATGCCGTAGCTCTTCTCGGAGACGACGGGGGCCAGCAGCACCTCGTTCGGGTGCAGGCTCATGCCGTTGCCTCCGTCGCGGCGGCCGCTCCGGCGCGCGCCTGGACGGCGGGGAGAGCGGCCTCGCTGATCAGCAGCGACCGCGCCCAGACGATCGCCGCGACGTCGAGCTCGGGCGGCGAGACGACGACGACGCGCTCGAGGTTCCGGAAGGACTTGACGAGGAGCTCCTCGTCCTCGGAGACGACCACCACGAGCGGGACCTCCTTGCCCCAGGTCTCGACGAGCGTCCCAGCGGCCTTCGTGGAGGGCGCGCCCGTGAAGGCCGACCCCTCGAGGACGCCCAGCGTCCCGGCGGCTGCGTGGCTCGTCAGCGCGGCCCGAAACGCCGCCCGTCGCGCCTTGCGGTTCACCTTCACCTCGAAGCTCCTCGGCCCCGGCGGGAAGGCGACACCGCCGCCCGTGAACTGCGGCGCCCGAATCGTGCCGGCGCGCGCCCGCCCGGTGCCCTTCTGGCGCCAGGGCTTCGCGCGGCCGCCCGCGACGAAGCCGCGGCTCTTCGCCGCCCGCGTGCCCGCCCGCGCCGCGTTCAGCTCCGCCCGGACGGTCTCGTGGACGAGGTGCGGCTTCAGCTCGGCGCCGAAGACCTCTGCGTCGAGAGCCGCGTCGCGCGAGCGCTTGCCGGACAGATCGAGCACGGGAGCGCTGAGGCCCTTAAGCGCGGCCACGGTTCGTGTCCTCCCGGATCTCGACCATCGCGTTCTTCGGGCCGGGGACGGCCCCCCTGACGAGGAGCAGGTTCCGCTCGGGCTCGATCGAGTGCACGCGCAATCCGAGCTGGGTGACGCGCTTGCCGCCGAGGCGCCCGGCCATCTTCATCCCCTTGAAGACGCGCGAGGGGGTTGCCGACGCGCCGATCGAGCCGGGCTTGCGGACGTTGTGCGAGCCGTGCGAGACGGGCCCTCGATGAAAGCGGTGTCGCTTGATCGTGCCGGCAAAGCCCTTGCCGATCGAGATTCCGGACACCTTGACCCGGTCTCCCGGCTCGAACACCTCGACCGTCACCGAGTCGCCGACGGCGAGCTCCCTGACGCCGCGCAGCTCGACGAGGTGCCGGTGCGGCCCGGTGCGGCCCTTCTTCAGGTGGCCGAGCTCGCCCTTCGACAGCTTCCGCTCGGCCACCGGCTCGTAGGCGAGCTGGGCCGCCTCGTAGCCGTCGGCCTCAAGGGTGCGAACGAGCACCACCGGGCAGGGCCCGGCCTCGATCACGGTCACGGGCGTGACGACGCCGCTCTCCTCGTCGAAGAGCTGGGTCATCCCGAGCTTTCTCCCGATGATTCCCTTCATTTTCGCTTCGCGAAAACGATATTTGGGTTGGGGTTAGTCATTCTCTTTCTCGGCCTCGAAATCAAGCTCGTCAGAGTTTGATTTCGATGTCGACGCCCGCCGGCAGGTCGAGCCGCATCAGCGAGTCGACGGTCTTCGGCGTCGGGCTGTGGATGTCGATCAGCCGCTTGTGCGTGCGGACCTCGAAGTGCTCCCGCGAGTCCTTGTCCTTGAACGGACTCCGGATCACGCAGTAGACGTTCTTCTCGGTCGGCAGCGGCACCGGCCCGGTGATCGTGGCGCCGGAGCGCGTCACCGTCTCCACGATCTCCCTCGCCGACTTGTCGAGCGACTGGTGATCGTAGGACTTGAGCCTGATCCGGATCTTCTGCTGGGCCATCTGAGGTCTGCCTCGCTCCCTACTTGACGACTTCGGTGACGACGCCGGCTCCGACGGTGCGCCCGCCCTCGCGAATCGCGAAACGGAGTCCCTGGTCCATGGCGATCGGCTGGATCAGCTCGATGTCCATGTTCGTGTTGTCGCCCGGCATGACCATCTCCTGACCCTCCGGGAGCTTGATCGAGCCGGTGACGTCTGTAGTCCGGAAGTAGAACTGCGGCCGGTAGCCGTCGAAGAACGGGGTGTGGCGCCCGCCCTCGTCCTTCGAGAGCACGTAGACCTCGGCCTTGAACTGGGTGTGCGGGGTGATCGAGGCGGGCTTGGCCAGCACCTGTCCGCGCTCGATGTCCTCGCGCTTGATCCCGCGCAGCAGGGCGCCGGCATTGTCGCCCGCCTGCGCGAAGTCGAGCGTCTTCTGGAACATCTCGAGCCCGGTGACGACCGTCTTCTCGGTCTTGGGGTGAATCCCCACGATCTCGATCTCGTCGCCCGACTTGATCTTCCCCTGCTCGATCCGGCCCGTCACGACGGTGCCGCGGCCGGTGATCGTGAAGACGTCCTCGATCGGCATCAGGAACGGCTTGTCGACGTCGCGGGTCGGCTCAGGGATGTAGGAGTCGACCGCCTCCATCAGCTCGAGGATCTTCGGCGTCCACTCCTCGTCGCCCTCGAGCGCCTTCAGCGCCGAGACCTGGATGACCGGAAGGTCGTCGCCGGGGTACTCGTACTTCGCGAGCAGCTCGCGCACCTCCATCTCGACCAGCTCGAGCAGCTCCGGGTCGTCGACCATGTCGACCTTGTTGAGCGCTACGACGATGTAGGGCACCTCCACCTGGCGGGCGAGCAGGATGTGCTCGCGCGTCTGCGGCATCGGGCCGTCGGCCGCGCTGACGACGAGGATCGCGCCGTCCATCTGCGCGGCGCCGGTGATCATGTTCTTGATGTAGTCGGCGTGCCCGGGGCAGTCGACGTGCGCGTAGTGGCGGTTCGCCGTCTCGTACTCGACGTGCGAGGTGTTGATCGTGATCCCGCGCTGGCGCTCCTCGGGGGCGTTGTCGATCGACGCGAAGTCGCGGATGGCCGTGTTCGTCCCCTGCTCGGAGAGGACCTTCGTGATCGCCGCGGTCAGGGTCGTCTTGCCGTGGTCGATGTGACCGATCGTGCCGACGTTCAGATGCGGCTTCGTGCGCTCGAACTTCTGCTTTGCCATGTTTTTACCTCCGGTAAAAACTAGAACAACGAATTACCAACAAATTCAGGCTCTTTCATCCCTCATTAGCGACAATTGCCTCAGCAATTGTCGCTGGGACTTCCTCGTAGCGGTCGAACTGCATGGTGAATGTGGCCCTGCCCTGCGTCGTCGAGCGCAGGTCGGTCGCGTACCCGAACATCGCCGCCAACGGCACCCGCGCCCTGATCACCTGCGCGTTGCCACGCGGCTCGAGCCCCTCTACACGGCCGCGGCGAGAGTTCAGGTCGCCCATGACGTCGCCGAGGTACTCCTCCGGCGTCACCACCTCAACCGCCATCACCGGCTCGAGCAGCTTCGGCTTCGCGCGCTGCATTGCGCTCTTGAACGCCATCGAGCCGGCGACCTTGAATGCCATCTCGCTCGAGTCCACGTCGTGGTACGAGCCGTCGATGAGCTTCACTCGGAGATCGACGACCGGGAAGCCCGCGAGCACGCCCGACTCCATCGCCTCGCGGATCCCCTGGTTGACGGAGGGGATGTACTCGCGCGGGATCTTGCCGCCGACGATCTTGTCCTGGAACTCGTACCCCTCGCCGGGCTCCGTCGGCTCCATGTCGATCACGACGTGGCCGTACTGGCCGCGGCCGCCTGTCTGGCGGACGAACCGGCCCTCGATCTTCTGCACCGGGTTCCGGATCGTCTCGCGATAGGCAACCTGGGGGCGGCCGACGTTGGCGTCGACCTTGAACTCGCGCAGCAGGCGGTCGACGATGATCTCCAGGTGCAGCTCGCCCATCCCCGAGATCAACGTCTGCCCGGTCTCCTCGTCCGTGCGGACCTGGAACGTCGGGTCCTCCTCGGTTAGACGCTGGAGCCCGGCCCCGAGCTTGTCCTGGTCGCCCTTGGTCTTGGGCTCGATCGCCACGGAGATGACCGGATCCGGGAAGTCCATCGACTCCAGCACGATCGGCGCCGAGGCGATCGCGAGCGTGTCCCCCGTCGTCGTCGACTTCAGACCGACGGCGGCAGCGATCTCGCCGGCTCCGATCGACTCGCGCTCCTCGCGGTGGTTCGCGTGCATCTGGAGGATGCGGCCGATCCGCTCGGTCTTGCCGGTGGTCGTGTTCAGCACCCGGTCGCCGGCGTTGACCTGGCCCGAGTACACCCGGATGTAGGTCAGCTTGCCGACGTACGGATCGGACATCACCTTGAAGGCGAGTGCCGAGAAGGGCTCATCGAGCGCCGGGCGGCGCGAGAGCTCACCCTCGCTTCGGGGGTCGAAGCCGGCGATCGGCGGGACGTCGAGCGGGCTCGGCAGGTAGTCGATCACGGCGTCGAGCAAGGGCTGCACACCCTTGTTCTTGAACGCCGACCCGAGGAGGACGGCAGTGACGGAGGTGTCCAGAGTCGCCGCTCGCAGCGCGCGGCGCAGCAGATCGGGCGTAACCGCCTCCTCGTCTGAAAGATAGGTCTCCATCAGCTCCACGTCGTGGTCTGCCACGGCGTCGATCAGCTGGTGGTGGTACTCGTGCGCCTGCTCGGAGAGCTCGGCGGGAATGTCCTCGACCTCGTACTTGGTGCCGAGGTCGTCCAGCCAGACCAGCGCGCGCATCTCGACGAGGTCGATGACGCCGCGGAAGTGCTCCTCCTGGCCGATCGGCAGCTGCACCGGGACGGCGCGCGCACCGAGCCGCTCGACCATCGACTGCACGGCGGCGAAGAAGTCCGCCCCGGTCCGATCCATCTTGTTGATGAACGCGATGCGCGGCACCTCGTACTTGTCGGCCTGGCGCCAGACCGTCTCGGACTGCGGCTCGACCCCCGCGACGGCGTCGAAGACGGCGATCGCGCCGTCGAGGACGCGAAGGCTTCGCTCGACCTCCATCGTAAAGTCCACGTGCCCGGGCGTATCGATAATGTTGATCCGAAAGTCGCGCCACGAAGCGGTCGTCGCCGCGGACGTGATCGTGATGCCGCGCTCCTGCTCCTGCTCCATCCAGTCCATCACCGCGGCGCCCTCGTGCACCTCGCCCATCTTGTGGGTGCGGCCGGTGTAGTAGAGGATCCTCTCGGTGGTCGTGGTCTTGCCCGCGTCGATGTGGGCCATGATCCCGATGTTCCGAACGCGGTCGAGTCCGAGCGCTGTCTTCGTATCGGCCATTAGGCTCACCAGCGGTAGTGGGCGAAGGCCTTGTTGGCCTGGGCCATCCGGTAGAGGTCGTCCTTGCGCTTGAAGGCGCCGCCCTGCTGGTTCAGCGCGTCGATGATCTCGCCCGCGAGCTTGTCCTCCATCCGCTTCTCCCGGCGATCGCGCGCGAACCCGACGATCCAGCGCACGGCCAGGGTGCGGGCGCGCCGCTGGGGCACCTCCACGGGGACCTGGTAGTTCGCCCCGCCGACCCGGCGGGAGCGGACCTCGAGGACCGGCGTCACCGTCTTGATCGCCTGCTCGAGCACGTCGACGGCAGGCTTGCCGGTCTTCTCGGAGACTCGGTCGAGCGCGGTGTAGACGATCTTCTCGGCAATCGAGCGCTTGCCACGGGTCATCACCTTGTTGATCACCTGGGTCACGAGCACGGAGCTGTGCACGGGATCGGGATCGATCGTCCGGACCTGGATCTCTGCGCGGCGGGGCACTAGTGCCTCGTCCAGTGACGTCGCCGGACTTCTGGGTCGTGAGCACCAAGCCAGGCTAGGACGCAGGGAGCCCGCGTACCCACAGGTACGGGGGCGACTGAGGACGACGCATGGCGCTGCGTGATCGTGGGCCAGAGGCCGGTGGACGTTGCTGGGCGGGGCACTAGGAAGGTCTCTTGGCGCCGTACTTCGAGCGCCCCTGGCGGCGATCGGAGACGCCGGCGGAGTCGAGAGCGGCGCGGATCACCTTGTAGCGGACGCCGGGGAGGTCCTTGACGCGGCCGCCGCGCACGAGCACGACGGAATGCTCCTGCAGGTTGTGCCCCTCACCCGGGATGTAGGTCGTGACCTCCATCCCGTTCGTCAGGCGGACCCGCGCCACCTTCCGCAGGGCGGAGTTCGGCTTCTTCGGCGTGTGCGTGTACACACGCGTGCAGACACCGCGCTTCTGCGGCGCGCCGCGCAGCGCCGGCGTCTTGGTCTTCGCCTGCGGCGTGCTCCGGCCCTTCCTGACGAGCTGATTGACGGTCGGCACTACCTCTCCTGTTCGGGCTCACACAACAAAGGTCGGCGGGGGAGGCCCCTGCCAACCGAGCTGGGCATGGTAGCAAGAGCGAGAAAGGGTCGTCAATTGGCTCAACCAAGCCGTCTCGTAGCGTCCGGTGGTCGCTCGCGACAAAACTTTAAGTCAGGTATGCAGACCTCTATGCACATTAGGCACTAGAGTGCTCCCAGCACCCCCACGGCGGCCCCGTGGGAACATCGGGAGAGAAGTCGAGATGCTAGGCAGGAGCCTGCGGTGAACACTGTGCTCGTTGCGCTTGCTACCGCCGCGCTGACGGCGATTCTCTGCAGCGCCGTCGCGGTTGCTTTCGTCCTCGCGCGTCGCTCGCGGACGCGTGCGGAGGACCGCGCCGCCGAAAGCATCCGGGAGCTGACCGAGCGGATGGAGGCGATGCGCGTAGAGCTCGCCTCGGTGGCCGGGCAGGCGCGGGAGGAGGCCCGTCGCGGCCGCTTTTTCAGCGAGCTCGCCGGCTCGATCGACCTCGACGAGGCGCTCGCGAAGACGCTCGCCGCCGCCGGAGCGCTGTCCGGCGTCGACGCAGCGCTGATCACGCTCCTCCGGCCGTCGCAGGCGCCGCTCGTGGTGGCTGAGGGTCTCGCTGCCGAGGAGGCCGAGGAGTACGCCCTGATCCCACCCGAGCACGGACTACGCCTCGGCGTCTGCTCGATCGTCTACGAGGCCCTCCCGGGAGGGCCCGGGAAGAACGAGGTCACAGCGGGCGTCGCCGTCCCGATCAGGGGTAGCGGCGGCACGATGGGCCTGCTGACGGTGCTGACGCGCCGTGACGCTAGCGTCCTCGGGAGCGACATCGCGGCCGAGCTCGAGCTGCTCGCGCAGGGCTCAGGCCCGGCGATCGAGAACGCCCAGCGCTTCCAGGAGGCGCGCCAGCTCGCGGACCTCGATGCGCTGACCGGCCTCCACAACCGGCGCTACTTCCACGAGACGCTGGCGCGGGAGGTCGCCCGCGGCCACCGCTACAGCCGGCGGCTCGCCCTGCTCGTCTTCGATCTGGACGACTTCAAGGCCATCAACGACCGGATCGGTCACCTGGCGGGCGACACCGTGCTCGCCGAGGTCGCAGAGCGCGTGCGCGACGTCGTCCGGTCGGCCGACATCGCCTGCCGGGTCGGCGGCGATGAGTTCGGCGTCATCCTGCCCGAGTCGACCCACGAGGACGCCGACCAGCTCTACCACCGTCTCCAGTCCGCGATCGCCGCGGCTCCGCCGCAGTCGAGCGGCTCCTTGCAGGTCTCCGCCGGCGTCGCCGAGCTACGCCCTGACGATGATCCGGTCAGCTTCTTCCAGCGCGCCGACCAGGCGCTCTACAGCGCGAAGAACGCAGGCAAGGGGCGGGTCGTCCTCGAGCCGAGCCTCCAATAGAGGCTCGGAGTCAGAAGTTCAGCTCGAGAAAGGGTAGATAGGCGCCGAAGTCGACCGCGCCCGTCTCCGGCAGGTCATCCCGAAGGCACACCGTCCGGCCGAGCGCCGCCTGCTGGCGCTTCGCCGTCCAGGTCTCGAAGGCCTCGCCACGGCCGAACGAGAGGAGCGCCGTCCGAAGTGCCGGGCGGATGATCGCGAGCGGGTAGGCACCCAGGGGGAGCGCTTCGCCGAGCGGTTCGACGCTGAAGATCCCGTCAGCCGTCCGAAGCGTCGTGGGAAACCCCGTCGGCGCGGCAAAGGCGAGCGCCGGCGCGACCGCCTGGAGCGCGAGACCCTCCCTCTGCCCGCCGAGCCACCACGGCGCAGGCGTCACGCGGAGCGGCCGAACCGGGGTGGTCGGATACGAGCCATAGAACGTCGCGAGCTCCCGCGCGGAGGGCTCAGCGGCCCGCAGAGTCGAGGTCACCCGCGCACGCCGAAGCTCGTCGCCGAGGAGGCCCCGGGCGACCGACGGCGTCGCCCCCGCCCTTGCGAGCGCGGCGAGGTATGCCCCGCGATCGCCGCCGAAGCCGGCGCTGACGACCGCACGCTCGGCTGCGAGCAGGTCGGCCTGCGTGATCTGGACCTCGTCCTGCTCGACGAGCCTCTGGAACAGGGCGGCCAGAGCCACGTCCCGGTCGCCGGCGAGGCGCGTCAGCTCTTCGACCGCCTGCATCGAGATGGCGGCGCTCCCGAGGGTGCACTGGGCGCCTGCGGGCAGCTGATCGATCTGACCGGCTGCGAGCGAGTCGTCGAACCCCTCGCCTGCTCGGGCCGGACCGTCGCAGAGACTCAGGTCTCGCGCCCAGAGGTAGACGCACGCGGCCGCGGCCTTCTCCACGTCGCCGCTGCGGTCCGCCGAGAAGGTGCCCCACCCCCAGGACCAAACCGAGGCGATGCCGAGCTCGCGGGCGACCTGCTTCGCCGCGAGGGCCTGCCACTTGACGACGGAGTACCAGGCCCGCCCCGGCTGGAGTCCGGCTCGGCCGCCGGGGCTGTTCTGGAACCCGAGTGTCAGCCCGATCCGCGAGGACGGAATGCCCAGCTCGGTGAAGTTCGTCACGGCCTTGCGGAACGCGCGCCGGAGACTCCGGCTCGCCACGATCGGGCCCTGGCGGTTGAGGGCGGGCCCGGAGAAGTAGACCTCGGGCACGAGATCCGAGACCTCCGCAGCGGCCCGCCACCAGTCGGCTGCCGTCCCACCGGTGTACGGCGCGGTCGAGAGGAGGAGGAAGGGGCGCGCGCCGTGCCGGTTCAACTCGCGCAGGAGCGTCAGCACGTTTTCGCGATAGCGCGCGTTCGTCGCCGTCCACGGCGTCGTCGTGCCGGCACCGTTGAGCTCGTTCAACGCGATCACGGGCGTCGAGCAGGCCGACGCCTCGGCTGCCTTTGCGACCAGCCGCGCGGCGGCGGCGGGTATCCCGCCCGCTGAGGCGGGCGCCGACGGTGTCCCGACGATCGACCCGAGCCGCATCTCCCAGAAGACGGTCTGGACGCCGTAGCGCCGGTACGTCTTGGGCACGGTCGGGCCACCCTCGGTCGCGACGATGATCCCGGGCCGGCTGAAGACGTGGTAGCGAAACGAGACCGAGCCGGAGCCGAACTCGATCCACCATGGCTGCGCGTCGGGCAAGCCGCACTGGGCGGCGAGCGCCGCCTGCGGCAGGGCCATGGCGCCGGCCACGGCCAGGGTCAGCGCGAGGGAACGAAGAATTCGGGCCACAAGGCCCTCCTGTCTACTCGTCTAAGGGCGTTTCCACCTCGGGCGTCTCCTCGGCCTCACCGGCCTCGCGGGGCTTGCCGTTCCCCTCGGCGGTCGGCTCGGGGGACCCTCCGAAGTCGATCCCCAGCGCGGCGAAGTCGATGTCGGCCGCACCGTCGGAGCCGATCTCCTCGAGCGCCGCCAGCAGGGTCTCGCGCTCGTACGACTCGCGCGGCACCTTCTCCGACGGGCCGATCTCGATCGTGCGGTAGCGCTTGAGTCCGGTCGCAGCCGGGATCAGCTTGCCGATGATCACGTTCTCCTTCAGGCCGTTCAGCCGGTCGATCTTCCCCTCGATCGCCGCGTCGGTCAGCACCTTTGTCGTCTCCTGGAAGGACGCCGCCGAGAGGAACGACTCGGTTGCGAGCGACGCCTTCGTGATCCCGAGGATCAGCGGTTCGAAGGTCGCCTCCTCGCTCTTCTCGGCTCGCATCCGCGCGTTCTCGCGGACGAGGACGACCTTGTCGACGAGCTGGCCGGGCAGGAGCTCGGTCTCCGCTGCGTTCTCGATCCGGACCTTCTTCAGCATCTGCCGGACGATCAGCTCGATGTGCTTGTCGTGAATGTCGACGCCCTGCGACTTGTAGACCTTCTGCACCTCGCCGACGAGGTAGAGCTCGGTCTGCGTCTCGCCTTCCGGCCCGCGCTTCAGACGCAGGAGGTCGGCCGGGTTGAGCGAGCCCTCGTGGAGCGCGTCGCCGGGCTCGATCATGGTCCCGTTCGCAACGAGCATCCGGGACCGCCGCGGCAGCTGGTAGGACACGGGCTCGTCGCCCTCGTCGGAGGCCTGGTGCACCGTCACCTTCGGCCCGCGCTCGGTGTCCTCGACCTCGACGCGGCCCCCCACCTCGGAGAGCTTCGCGGCCCCCTTGGGGTTTCGAGCCTCGAAGATCTCGACCACGCGCGGGAGCCCGTGGGTGATGTCCGCGCCCGCCACACCACCGGTGTGGAAGGTCCGCATCGTCAGCTGCGTGCCGGGCTCGCCGATCGACTGCGCGGCGATGATCCCGACCGCGTCGCCGATCTCGCACATCTCGCCCGTCGCGAGGAAGATCCCGTAGCAGGTGCGGCACACGCCGAAGTCGCTGCGGCACTTGAGCACCGAGCGCACGGGCAGGGTCGCTCCCGCGGCCGCGTCTCCGAGCCCCTCGACGATCTCCATCAGGAGTGGGTTCGTGATGATCGCGCCCTTGAGCGCATTCTTGGCGATCATCGTCTTGCCCGGCTTCCCGGACGCGAGCGGCCGAGCGAGGTCCGAGGCCAGCACCCGCCCGTAGAGGCTCTTGTTCAGCCCCTCCGGAACGTGAATCGGGAGCTGGATGTGGCCCTCCGTGCCGCAGTCCTCATCACGGATGATCACGTCCTGGGCGACGTCGACGAGCCGCCTTGTCAGGTAACCCGAGTCCGCCGTCCGGAGCGCAGTGTCGGCGAGGCCCTTGCGGGCTCCGTGGGTGGAGATGAAGTACTCGAGCACCGAGAGGCCCTCCATGAAGTTGGCCTTGATCGGCCGCTCGATGATCTCCCCCTTCGGGTTGGCCATCAGCCCTCGCATCCCGGCGAGCTGCCGGATCTGCTTCATCGAGCCGCGGGCGCCCGAGTTGGCCATCATGAAGATCGGATTCAGCTCGAAGAGCGTCCGCTGCATCGCCTCGGCGACCGTGTCGGTCGCCTCGGTCCAGATGGTGACGATCGTCTCGTGGCGCTCCTCCTCGGTGATTAGCCCGCGCTCGTACTGCGCGTGCACCTCGGCGACGCGCTTCTCGTAGCCCGCGAGGATCTCCTCCTTGTCAGGCGGGATGACGATGTCGTTCTTCGAGATCGTGATCCCGGCCCGGGTCGCGTAGTGGAAGCCGAGCGTCTTCACCTTGTCGAGGACGCCGGCGATCGTCTGCGTGCCGTGCCGGTCCGAGAGCTCCGAGAGGAACGTGTCCATCTCCTTCTTCGAGAGCGTCTTGTTGACGAAGTTCTGGAGCGCGATCGTGTCGTCCTCGCCGGTCTCGCGCAGCGAGCGCTCCACCTCGGCGTTGAAGATGACGCGCCCCGGCGTCGTCAGCAGCACCTCGCCGTTTCGCCGGTACTCGATCGGCTGCTGAAGTCTCACCTGGCGGGACTCGACCGCGAGCTCGATCTCCTCCTCGGCCGCGAAGCGCTTCGGGCGGGGATCGAGATCCTCCGCCTTCGTCGACGCGAGGTCGACCTCGGAGTAGGTGAGGTAGTAGCAGCCGAGGACCATGTCCTTGCTCGGAGTGGCGAGCGGACGCCCGCTGGCCGGCGAGAGGATGTTGTTCGACGACAGCATCAGGATCCGCGCCTCGGCCTGGGCCTCCGCCGACAGCGGCAGGTGAACCGCCATCTGGTCGCCGTCGAAGTCGGCGTTGAACGCGTGGCAGACGAGCGGGTGCACCTGAATCGCCTTGCCCTCGACGAGAACCGGCTCGAAGGCCTGGATCCCGAGGCGATGCAGCGTCGGGGCCCGGTTCAGCAGCACAGGATGCTCCGCGATCACCTCTTCGAGGACGTCCCAGACCTCGGGCGTCATCGAGTCGACGTACTTCTTCGCCGCCTTGATGTTCTGCACCGACTTGCGCTCGACGAGCCGGCTCATGATGAACGGCTTGAAGAGCTCGAGCGCCATCAGCTTCGGCAGTCCGCACTGGTGGAGCCTCAGCGTCGGCCCGGCCACGATCACCGACCGGCCCGAGTAGTCGACGCGCTTGCCGAGCAGATTCTGGCGAAAGCGGCCCTGCTTGCCCTTGAGCATGTCGGAGAGCGACTTCAGCGGTCGGTTCCCCGGGCCGGTCACGGCGCGGCCGCGGCGGCCGTTGTCGAACAGGGCGTCGACGGCCTCCTGCAGCATCCGCTTCTCGTTGTTGACGATGATCTCGGGCGCGCCGAGGTCGAGCAGCCGCTTGAGGCGGTTGTTCCGGTTGATCACGCGGCGGTAGAGGTCGTTCAGGTCGCTCGTCGCGAAGCGGCCGCCGTCGAGCTGCACCATCGGACGAAGCTCCGGCGGAATCACCGGAACGGCCTCGAGGACCATCCACTCGGGCCGGTTCTCGGACTTGATGAACGCGTTGACGACCTTGAGGCGCTTGATCGCACGCGCCTGCTTCTGACCCTTCGAGGTCTTGATCGTGGCCCGCAGCAGGTCGGCCTCGGCGTTCAGGTCGAGCTCCTTCAGGAGGTCGCGGATCGCCTCGGCTCCCATGCCGCCGCGGAAGTAGACGCCGAAGCCGTAGGGGGAGCCGAACCGGTCCTTGAGCTCGCGGAAGATCTGCTCGTCGTTGACGACGAGCTTCGGCTCGAGCTCCTTGAACAGGAGCCAGGTCTGCTCCAGACGGTTGACGGACTCGACCGAGGCCTCGCGCGCGTCCTCGCGGCGGGACTCGATGTCGAGGTACATCTCGCGCACCTTGAGCGCCCACGCGACGATCGAGTCGAGGTCCTCCTTGCGGATCTTCCCGTCGGTGCGCAGGCAGAGGTCGTTCGCGAGCTCTCTGACGGCGTTGCTGTCGTGCTCGGGTCCGGCCTGGACGAGCACGTCCCGGAGGAGCTCGTTGCCGAGGTCGCGCGACCGCTCGAGCTGCTTGAGGTCGACGCCAGCGACGAGCTCGGTGTCCTCGGGCCCGAGGGAGCCGCCGGCGAGCAGCGCCTCGGTGACGCGGTTCAGATGCTTCGTGATCGCGCCCTTCTTCGAGCCGCTCGATCGCTCGAGCTCCGCGCGGAGCGGCGCCAGCGCGTCTCGGATCTGGAGCGCGGTCGTGGCAACGGCCTCGAGCTCACGCGGTGACAGCTTGCGGTCCTCCCGGATCGCGGAGTTCCGCACGAGCTCTCGGATCTTCTTCGAGTCCTCGGTGGTGATCTGCTTCGCGATGTCGACGAACATGCTGTTGACGAGGCCGCGCGCATCCTCGAGCGCGGGCTGGCCCTGCTCCTCGGCCCAGTTCGCGAGCCCGCGGCCCCAGAAGTCGTCGTCCTCGTCGAAGTCGCGCTCCTTACCCTTCGTGAAGTAGTCGCGCCTGCGGGTCAGGCGATCCTCGAGCGCGGCGAGCGCCTCGTCTCGGTCGACGCCGATCCGCTCGGAGTCGGCGCGCACCTTGTCCTCGAGGTCGGCGACGTCTCTCTGCCGGGCCTCGACGTCGACCGCGGTGACGATCGAGGCGGCGAAGTAGAGCACCTTCTCGAGCTCGCGCGGGGCGATGTCCAGCAGGTAGCCGATCCGGCTCGGGACACCCTTGAAGAACCAGATGTGCGAGACCGGCGCGGCCAGGTCGATGTGGCCCATGCGCTCCCGCCGCACCTTCTGCCGCGTCACCTCGACGCCGCAGCGCTCGCAGATGATCCCCTTGTAGCGGACGCGCTTGTACTTGCCGCAGTAGCACTCCCAGTCCTTCGTCGGCCCGAAGATGCGCTCGCAGAAGAGCCCG
>Ga0136620_10000159_pt1 | contig 29368 bp, 28 predicted proteins | sample AntDrymUQ4162106_2_FD_104806 | JGI IMG/M metagenome (GOLD analysis project Ga0136620, IMG submission 104806) | Polar desert sand microbial communities from Dry Valleys, Antarctica - metaG UQ416 (21.06) | ecosystem: Environmental > Terrestrial > Soil > Desert | place: Antarctica: Dry Valley... | reverse complement strand
TGCAGGTCGACGCACACCGATCCCAGCCGCACCGCCCGAACGGTCAGTGCCGCCGCCAGCAGCACCGCCTCATCCTTCTCGCCGCCGAGCCGGCCCAGCCGCAGCGCCACATGTACGTCGGCGGCGTCCAGCACCCCGGCATCGTTGAACGCCGCAAGCGCGCCCCGCGCGGCCATCACCTTCATGAGCGGCCCGCCAGCAAGTCCGAGAGCGCCACCACGAGCGCGGCTGGCGGCTGCCAGTCGAAGACCCCGCACCCCACGGGCGTCGACGGGCCCACCATGCCGCGCACGAACAGGTACTGCACCCCGCCCAGATGTACGGCGGGGTCGTACCCCGGCTGTCGCCACCGCAGATAGCGGTGCAGGGCCACGCAATAGAGCAGCGCCTGCAGCGGGTAATGCGCGCGGAGCATCTCCGCCGCCATCGCTGCCCGCGTGTAGTGCAGGGCGGTCAAATCCCCATGCGCGAGCCTGTTGGTCTTGTAGTCCACGACGACGTACCGCGGACCGTCCAGGCGCACCACCATGTCGATCGAGCCCGACAAGTAGCCGCGCAACGCCGGCGCGTCCACCGATGCCAGCAGGTCGGCGTACGGCGCGAGCACGTCGTCGGCCGGCAATCCCTGACGCAGCAACTCCGCAAACCGAACCAGCGTGACGTCACCAGAGACCGGCTCGTCGCCTCCGCCGAGCGGCAGCTCGAAGTGCAGCTCGGCGAGCTTGTCGGCGGGCGAGATGTCGGCGAGCGTCCCGAACCCCGCCGGCGTCAGCAGCACCGGCAGCAGCGCGTCGGCCAACACGACCGGATCCACCACGGCCAGCTGCCCCGCGACCGCCTCACGGCAGCGCCGCGACAGCTCGCCCGGAAGGGACGCCGCGGAGGTGTCGACCGACTCCAGCACCTCGTGCACGAGCGTTCCGAAGGCTGCACCGCTCGGCAGTTCGTTCATCGTCGAGGGCGGACCGTAGACAGCGACGTCCACCGCCGGCACCTCGTCGGGTTCGTCGGTCTTGCCCGGCTGCTCCGCCTCGCTGCCGACGCCGGGGGAGTCGTGCACCTCAGACGTCAGGGCCGAGTACGAGGTGCGCCGCCAGTCGCTGTCCAGTGAGCGGTCGAAGCGGGCAGCCGCCAGCCTCGCAACGACTGGTTTCGCCGGCTGCCACCGCAAGCCCAGCGCCGGCCCGGCCAGCTCGTGCACGACCTCAGGTCCGACCGCCCACGCCCCCAGTCGCACGGTCGCGACATCGTCCTCCGGGACGGGCACCCGCGCCGCGGGTGAGGGAGACCCTGCGGTGCGGCCCATCAGCAGGCGATGCAGCGGTGAGCCCGACGTCTGCGTGCTCGGCACCCACCAGGCCACGACCTGGGACTGGGCGCGGGTGAGCGCGACGTACAGCAGCCGCAGCTCCTCCCCGGCCTCCTCCGCATCGTGGATCCGCCGGCGTTCCCGATGACCGGGGTCGGCGTCGCCGCCGATGTCACGCACCCGCCCGCCGTCCTCGTCGTGCAGCAGCAGTGTGGCGAGGTGCGGGTTTCGGGCGCCGTCCCAGCCGAAGGGCACATAGACGACCGGGAACTCCAGACCCTTGCTCCCGTGCACCGTGACGATCTGGATCGCCGCGGCATCGCTTTCCAGCCGGCGGCTGCGATCGGCTGTGCTGGCCAGCGACGGTACGGCGATCCGCTCGGCCAGCCAGCCGGTGACGGCGGTGAGGCCGAGGGCGAGGTCGACGGCAGCGCGGTTGAGCGTCTGCGCGAGGTGCCGCAGATCGGTCAGCGTCCGTTCCCCCGACGACAGGTGCAACAGCCGTTCCTCCAGCCGGGTTTGGGTGGCCATCCGCTCGAACACAGCCGCGAAGCCGGCCGCCCCGAACAGCGCCGCCCACTCGCGCAGCCGGGCCCCCACGACCGCGACCTGGTCGTCGGAGGCGTTCGCCAGCTCGGTCGCAGTCCAGCCAAGCAGCGGGGTGAGCGCCGCCAGCCGGACCAGGCCGGCGCGATGCGGCTGCTCGATCGCCCGCAGCACCCGCAGCCAGTCCCGCGCGCTCGGAGTCTCGAACACGCTCGTGCTGCTGCCCAGAACCCAGGGGAGCCCGGCCCGGTCCAAAGCGCGCTGTACGAAGGGAATCTGCCTCCACGTGCGCACGAGCACGGCGAGGTCGCCCGGCGCCACCGGCCGCCCCTCCAGCGTCGTACCGCTCTCGAGCAGCCGGACCACCTCGTCGGCGAGGTCGTCGGCGACGGCCGCGCGCACCGCCGGCAGGGCGGCGAAGCCGGTGCGCAACGGAGGCCGGCGCGGGAGCTGCCGGAGCCGGAACGGCGGCTGGCCGAGTAGCCGGCTGCCCTCGTGCGCGGCCTCGACCGGGTGGACGACGATGCCCGGGTGGCCCAGGGCGGCCCCGCCGTACAGCCGGTCCAAACCCCGTAACAGCCCGGGATCGCTGCGCCGGTTGACCGACAGCGTCTCGTGCGTGTCGGCCAGCTGTACCGCGTCGAGGTAGCTGCGGACCTCCGCGCCGCGGAACGCGTACACGGCCTGCTTGGGGTCGCCGATCAGGATGAGCGTGGTGCTGCCGTGGAAGGCGCGGCGTAGCACCTCCCACTGCACCGGGTCGGTGTCCTGGAACTCGTCGACCAGCACGACGCGGTACCGCTCGCGGATCCGTGCGGCCGCCGCCGGACCTCGTTCGGGGTCGGCCAGGACGTCGCGCAGCAGCACCAGCAGGTCGTCGAAGTCACGGATGCCGCGCTGTCGCTTGCGCCGCTCGACCTCCACGCGGGTGGCCGTCGCCAGCGCCACCCGCTGACCAGCCTCGGTGTCGCCTGCGCCCTGCGGCTCAAGGCGAGCCTGCCCGTCGCGGACCGCCTCGCGCGCCACGGCGCGGGCCGTCGCCGGCGTGAGCCTCGGGATCGGGGCGTCGTAACCGGCGTACTGCTGCAGGTAGAGATCGCCGACCACCTCGTCGACAAGGTCGTCGACCGCCTCGACGAGGGTCGTGCCGGGGTCGCGCTCGCCGGCGATGCCGAGGCCATCGAGCATCCGCTGGCAGAAGCTGTGCGTCGTCGCGATGGTCGCGCCGTCGAAGTCCGACAACGCCCGGACCAGGCGCATCCGGCGCCCCTCGCGGTCGGTCGACGCCAGGTAGGCGACCAACGGATCGTCGCTGCGATCAGCGTCGGTGTCCGCCAGCCCGCGGGCGACGCTGGTGAGCCGTTCCCGGGTGCGCTCGCGCAACTCCTGGGTCGCGGCCCGACCGAACGTCACCAGCATGAGTTCCGACAGATCGGCAACGCCCTCGGCGACGTAGCGGGTGGCCAGCGCCGCGATGGTCCACGTCTTGCCGGTCCCCGCGCTGGCCTCCAGGACGGTGGTGCCCGTCGGTAGCGGGCCGTACAGGTCGAAGCTCACGGTGGCCCCAGCTGCTCGGCGCGCAGCAGCGGCTCCCACAGCCGCCGGGCCAGTCCGCCGAACCGGGTCGGCTCGGGGCCGTCGCCGGCCCAGGTGAGGAGCTGAGACAGCGCCGGCTCCTCTCCGTACACGTAGGCCAGGTGCCGGTCGGTCCAGTCGCCGAACCTGCCGTCCCAAGCCTTTCCCGCGCCCTCCGATGCCTCCTCCAGCGAGTTGCCCTGATGGCGCCGTTCGGCGTAGACCGCGCTGGCGCCGGTGACGATCGGCAGCGGGGAGGTCAGCCCCTCGTCGCGAAGCTCGACCAGCGCTCGCAGCAGCGTCGGGGCTTCGGCGGGCGCGGGCAGGGTGGATCGCCACGCCGGCCGGCTGTAGGACCCCCGGCCGGTGGTGATCGCCTGCCACGGCCCGGGGTGTGTCGCCGCGACCGCCAACAGCTTCACCCAGGCGGTGAGCCGGTGCTTCGGCGCAAGCCGGGAGTACGACGTACTGAGCAGCTCGTGACCATGGATCCCCGTCACCGTTCCGGTGAGTCGCCGGCCGCCACCGAGATCGAGCGCGACGTCCACGGTCTCCGGTGGTCCGGCACGCAGGGGATGCGTGACGGCGACAAGCGCCTCGACGCCCTGCGCCAGGTCACTCAACAGATCGCGGCCTTGGCGCAGCGGCGGCAGCGTCCCGCGCCGCCACTCGGCCTGCCGGAAGTCGGCCGCCGGTACGCCGTTCAGTCGCGCCGCGAGCATCCGTTCGCCGATGTCCCACTTCGCCAGGCCGTCCAGCTCGGCGCCGAGCGCGTCGAGGATCTCGTCCTCGCCGTCGGGTATGCGCACGCCCAACCGCTGGCGCAGGAACGCCTGTGTCGGGTGCACGACAAAGGCGATGAGTTCGGTGAGGTCGACGTCCGTGTGAACTCTGGGCAACGGAGTCTGTAGAAACGGCGGATCAGGGACTCGGTCGCGCTGTCCCGCGCGGGCGCCCGCGAGCGAGCCGCGGTTGTGGCTGAACGGTTGATCGGCGTCGAAGTTCCTGGGATCGAAGGGCTGCAACGGCTGCCGCTGCACGATGTCCTTGCCGGCGGTCACGGCGATGACGTCGAGCAACTCGCCGAGCGGTACGGCGGGCGGGCGGGTCTGGCCGGTCACCGGGTCGGCACCGGTGTAGAGCACGAGCAGCCGGTCGCCCGCGCTCATGACCGCGTCCAGCAATAACTGCCGGTCCTCGCTTCGACGGTCCCGCTCGCCGAGGCACGGATCGCGGGCCAGTACGTCGTCACCGTCGACCGCTGCTCCACGCGGGAACACCTCGTCGTCCAGGCCCAGCAGGGCGACCACCCGGTGCGGCACCGACCTCATGGGGACCAGGGTGGCGACGGTGAGTTCCCCGGTGCGGAAGTTCGCCCGGGTCGGCCGGCCGGCGAGGCGCCCGGCCAGCATTGCTCGTACGTCGGGTAGCTGCAGCTCGGTGGCACCGGCGTGCTCGGTTGCGGTCGCCAGTTCCCGCCGGGCCTCCGCCCCCTGCCACGCGTCGCTTTCGGGGACGTTGGTGAGCAGGTCGAGCGCCCACCCGATCGTGCCCGTCCACGACGTGGCCGGCTGGGGTCCGCGCAGGCGGGACAGCACGGCGTCCAGTCGGTCGATCAGCTCGGCCAGTCGGCCGGCCAGGTCGATGTCGCCGGAGTCCACGTCATCCAGCGGCAGCGCGTTACCCAGCCAGGCCAGCTCGGTCTCGTCGGCGGTGACGCCCAGCAGGATCCGGTCCAGGCCGGTGGTCCAGGTGTTCTGCGGGACGTCCGAGAGGCCGAACGCCTCCCGCTGGCGTCGCCTGATTCCCCAGCGGATTCCGCTGGTCGTCACCCATGTCCGCAGCTGTTCGAGATCGTCGTCGTTGAAGGCGAACATGCGGCGTACCGGCGCTTGCGCGGCCAGATCCAGGACCTGGCTGGCCGTGACCCGTCCGTCGGCGAGGTCGAGCAGCCCTGCGACGGTGTCGAGGAGCGGGTTGGTCTGCCGGAGGGAGCGGTCAGCGAGGCGGACCCGCAGCCGGTGTCCCGGGTGGCCACCCGCGCCGCCCTGACCGAACGCGGCATGGACGAGCGGGGCGTAGGCCTCGACGTCCGGGCACATCACCAGGACGTCGCGCGGCTCGAGCGTGGTGTCCTGCTGGAACAGGTGCAGCAACGCCTCGCGCAACACCTCGACCTGCCGCGGGGGGCCGTGGCAGGCATGCACCTGAACCGTGCCGTCATCGGCGGCGGTGTGTCTCGGTGGCCGGTCGGCGCGCAGATCCGCCTGCAGGTGCTGCAGCAGCGTGGTCGCTACCGGCTCGGCACCGTGGTGGACGTCCGCGCTGGCGAACGGAGACAGCCGTTGCTGCAGCTCGCGGGTGTCCCGCGCCAGGCTGGCCAGCAACGGGTGCTCCACGGCGACGGCGCTTTCGTCGTCACGCCGCCGTACCGTGGCGACGCGGCCGGTGAGCGCGGTCCACATCGCCGGGCTCGGGTGCGGGAGCCACAGGTGTACGTCTCGGTGCGCCCCGAGAGCGTCGAGGACTGACAGCTGCTCGACGGTCAATCGGGTGGGACCGAACAGCGAGAATCGCTCGGGTAGCCCGCTGAGAGCTGGCTGGGTGCGCAGGTGCTCGCAGGCGGCGTCGAGTCGCTCGGCCGGGCTTGCCGTCGCAAGTTGGTAGCGCAGCCGACGCCACAGCGCCGCCTGCCAGCCGAGGTCGGGAGCCAGTACGCCGCCGGCCCCGTCGGTGTCACGGCCAGCGGCCCAGTCGACGAACAGCTGCGGGCGCTCCGCGCCGTACATCCGCCACAGGTCGGTCAGGTGAGCCGCCGTCGCGTACCGCCGGGTGATGCGGTGCTCGCCGGTGAGGTGCGCCTTGAGTACGGCGCACCAGGGCTCGTCGAGGCTGGCGTCGATGACGTCGAGCAGCGTCCAGAGCTGACGTTGGGCAGCCCACGGATCGTCGTCCGCATCGATCCCGCTGGCCGCCGCGATCGCCTCGTCGACGAGCCGGGTGGGGCTGGGGAAATCGATGTTCGCAGCCACGCCGTCCATCGCCTCGGCGCCGAGGACGGTGGACAGGCGCTGCGTGAGCCATCGCTCGATGCCCTTCGCGGGAACGGCGATGACCTCGGCGCTGAAGGGGTCCGGCAGCGGAACCGCGAGAATCCGCGCCAGGGCGTCAGCGAGGTACGTCGAGCTTTCGGCCCGGTGAATCGTCAGCACGTTGCGGGTCCCGCCTCATCACGCTCAATCGGACAGTACCGACACCCTCGCCCAACCGACTCATCAACCGAATCGTCAGCTCTCGCCCGCGAGTTCCGGCTCGCCGTGCTCCGGCTGTGTCAAGCCCAGCTCGGCACCGGCGAAGTGGTCGGCGCCGAGCAGGAGGCGGTGCTCGCATGGCTGCGGGTCGAGCCGGTCGCCTTGCGCGCGCTGCGCTCGGCGTCGATCTACAGTCGGATCGGCCGCCACAACGTCCGAGCGCTGTTGCACTCGCTCGCCGCCTGGCGGCAGCGCACGTCCGGCAGTGGGCTGGTGATCGACGTCGACCTGGACCGGCTCGCCGTCGTACGTCGCCCTCCGATCGACCAGCGCTCCGGCCTGTACTACACGAAGGCGGCGACTCTCGACGCGTACGAGGTGCTCCGGCAGCTGATCGACGACGCCGACACCTTGCGCGGGGTACTCATCGCCGTGACGCTGCGGCCGGAACTCGTGACGGACGAGGCGCGTGCGGACTGCCGACGAGGGCTGGGTGCTGCTGCTCGACGAGGTGGAACATCGGCCGTTACACGCCGCTACAACGCGGCCGCTCCTACGCCGAGCTGGCCGGCTGGCTGCGTCCTGACCCCGAGGACGCCGGCTCGCCTCTCGTCACGGTCCTCGCGATGACCGACGACTTCGACGCCGCCGTACTGACGGCGAAGAATGACCGCGAGCTGATCCCGACGCGGCTGCGGGCGAAGCAGAACTCGGAGTGGGACGAGACGGCCAATGGCGCCGAAGCCGGCATGCGGCTGATCGAGCGGTCGATGCTGATGCTGACCCAGCCGGACGCTGCCGAACTCGATCGGGCCTACGCCGTGCTCAAGAGTCTGCACGGGACCGCCTTCAGCTGGGATCCCCCCGACGTCCCGGGATTGGAGCGGCTCGGCGCTACCCGGATGCGCCAGTACGTGCGGGCCTGGATCAACGAGTGGGACCTCAGGCACCTGGACCCGGGTTACCAGCCGCAGACGGAGGCTGTCGCGGTTGCCATCCGGTACGACGAGGAACACACTCTGGAGCCGGACTGATCGGGGGATGGTTCGCAGAGCGCCTGGGGTTGCTCGTTCCTGCGCCGGACCTGTCTCCTCCATGCGCTACGTGCGCGCCCGAGGTCGCATCTGCACCACCCGGCCGTGACCAGCGACGGCTTTCCCTCGAACCAGTGCCGGCGTACGCACCGTGATCGCGGTGCGGTCGGCCCGGAACAGGTCGTGGGAGTACTCGAAGGCGACCCCCTCAAGGTCTTTGGTCGTGCGGAGGATCGAGAGCAGCGCCGCTCCGTTGTCGACGCCGAGGATGGATGCCTCGTCCTCACCGGCCGAGACCACCTCGATGTGCTCCACCGCCTCGCCCGGCACGGTGCCGTACCGCTCCTGCAGCAGCTCGTAAAGCGAGCCGCCGAGCGGCTGGTCGAGCAGGTCGGGGAACAGCTGGGCCGGCAGCCGGACATGCTCGAGTGATATGGGCGTGCCGTCGGCGAGCCGGATCCGGACGACGTCGATGACATACGCACTCGCGGGCATCCCCAGCGCCGCGGCGGTTTCCTCGTCCGCCGCCGCCAGCCCCGTGCTGACGATCCGCGAGCCGGCGGTCATCCCCTGCTGGCGCAACAGGGCCGGTACGCCGACGATCTGCGACAGGTCTCGGTCGACCTTCTGCTGGCGCACGAACGTGCCGCCGCCGCGACCGGACACCCGTCGTACGACGCCCGCGTTCTCCAATTCGCCCAGCGCCTGCCGCACCGTCGACCGGCTCACGCCGAGGGATCGCGCCAGGTCGCGTTCGGCGCCGAGCCGCTCACCGGGCCGCAGCTGGTGGTGGCTGATCTGGTCCAGCAGCCGCCGGCGTACCTCCTCGGCTGCCGGCCCGATCCCGACGCCCGGATCGGCCATGAGCGGCTAGATCCCCTCCAGCGCGGCCGGTGATTCCGGCAGGACCTGCCCGCCGTCGATCACGATGCTCTGGCCGGTGATGTATCCCGCCTCGTCGGTGGCGAAGAACAAGGCGGCGTAGCCGATGTCCTCCACCGAGCCGAGGCGGTGCTGCGGGATGACCGCCTCCATGCCGCGGCGGTAGTCCTCCCCCATCTCCGCGAGACCTTCGGTGGCGATGTTCCCGGGCAGCACGGCATTGATTGTTATCCGCCGCGGCGCGAGTTCGATGGCGGCCGTGCGCAGGAAGCCGAGCTGGGCCGCCTTACTGGCTCCGTAGTGCGACCACCCCGGGTAACCCGTGATCGGACCGGTGATCGAGGACGTGATGACGACCCGGCCGTGGCCACTGGCCTCCAGCGCCGGCAGGCACGACTGCACCATGAACATCGTCCCCTTGAGGTTGCAGCCGAGGACGGTGTCCACGTCCTCCTCGGTCATCTCCATCAACGGCGCATCGGGGAAGATGCCGGCGTTGGCGCAGAGCACGTCTACGCCGCCGAACCGCTCGACGGCCGCCTCGGCGATTCGGCGGCAGTCCGCCACCTTGGCAACGTCGGCGGTGAGGGTCTCTATCCGCCCGCCGCCCTCCTCGGCGAGGTCCTCGGCGGCGGCGGCGAGCGCCGGGTCCTCGCGGGCGACTATCAGCACGTTCGCCCCGGCCCGCGCGAAGACCCGCGCGATTCCCTTGCCGATGCCCTTGCTGCCGCCGGTCACGATGACCGAGCGACCCGAAAGCGGTGAGAACACCGTTCCTCCTCCGTGTCAGGTGAAGCGTGTGAGGTAGTTTTCGGCCAGGTCGCAGCCGACTGCGGTGTACTCCGCGCCCATCGAACGCGACAGGTCGGTCCCCGAGTGCGACCCGATCCAGGCCACGAGCAGCAGCCGCCGCATCATGACAAAGGTTGGGATCTCCGCCTCGTCCTCCGCGGGCAGGCTGCGTACGGCGCGGTACCCGCGGACCCAGGCGTCGGTGAGTTCCGGTATCCGCGGGTCGTGCTCGAAGAAGCTGACAGCGGCGCCGAAGTCGTACAGGAACCAGCTCCAGCCCGCGTCGTCGAAGTCGATGACGTAGGTCTGGTCGCCGTCTACCAAAAGGTTCGCCAGGCGCATGTCGGCGTGCACCAGCCCGTAGCGTTGGGGTCCGCAGCCGAAGCGGGCCAGCCGCTCACGCAGCGTCGAGTCCAGTCGGCCGAGGATCTCGCGCTCGGCCTCGCCGACGGCGATGCCGTCCTGCCAGCGCCCCCACCGCGCCACGCCGCCGAACGAGCCCTCGTAGTCCCACGCGAAGCGCTTGAAGCCGGGGGGCCGGCGCCAGGTCTGCACGTGCTCGTGCATGCGGGCGGTGAGCGACCCGAGGAACTCGAAGGACTGCGGCAGCCGCTCGTCGCCCGGCGCGGGTTCGCTCCCGGGCAGCCACTCGAAGTGCACGACGTAGCGCGGGTCGCGGAATTCGCTCTCCGGCAGGGCGAGCAGCCGCCGATCCTCCGGCGTCGGCAGAACCTTGGGCGTGCGGACGCCGGCCTCGTCACGCAGGGCGTCCAGCCAGGCCAGCTCGGACTCGATCTCGGCCTGGTCGTGGTAGCCGTGGCGGTGGACGCGCAGGACCGTTCGGTCACCGGAGGCCGGGTCGTCGACGGCGTACGTCGCGTTCTCGCTGACGTTGAGCAGGGTCAGTACGGCGTCCGCGCCGACGCCGTACTCGGCGAGGGCTCGCCGGGCGACCGGTTCGAGTCGGGCGGCGACGTCGTCGGTGGACAGGTCGTGCGCCGTCATTCGTGGTCCCGTCCCTCCACGTCCTGCAGCACCCGGGTGATCTCGTCCCGTGCGCGTAGCACGTCCTCGGTCGAGCCTGCCATGTAGACCCGTCCGGCCGCGCCGATCATGGACACGTCCACCAGGGTGACCTCGGGGGCCACCTTCTCCGCGGCGTTGGCCGCGACCGTCGCGAACAGCGCCGGCGTCATCTCGTACACGAGCAGTGTCTGCCCGGGCAGCAGCATCGAGGCCTGCCGGTTGCGGTTGATGATGACGGCGTGCTGGTCGGTGACGTCCTGGATGACGTCGCTGTACAGCACTCGCGGCCGGAGCTGATCGCTGGCCGCCGCACCGAGGCCGTCAAGGATCGCCGTACCCGCCCGGCGTACGTCGTGGAGGTCGCCACCGTGCACCTCGAGTACGCCGAACTGGCGCTCGACGAACAGGATCCCGGGCTCGACCGCCGGCACCGCCCGCAGCGCCAGGTCGATCACCCGCTCGATCGCGAGCCCCGGAGAGACCTCGACGATCAGCGAGTGCTGGCCCTCGAAGGGTGGATAGCCGCGGGCCCGGGTCGGCGTGCCCAGGTACGCCGCGAACTGCCGCTGCAGGTCCTCCAGCAGCAGGTACACGCGGACCTCGGTGCGCAGTCCTGCCGATAGAGCAGCCGTCACGCGTCCGACCCGGTGGTGTCGAAGTGCCGCGACAGCTCGGTGTGCGGGCGGGGGATGACGTGCACGGACACCAGCTCGCCGACCTGGCCCGCGGTCTCCGCGCCGGCCTCGGTCGCCGCCTTGACCGCGCCGACGTCGCCCACGATCGTGACGGCCACCAGACCGTCACCGACCTCCTGCCGGCCGATGATGGTGACGTTCGCCGCCTTGACCATCGCATCCGCGGCGGCCAGCGCCGCCACGTAGCCCTTGGTCTCGATCATCCCGATCGCCTGGTTGTGGTTGGCCATTGCCGTCTCCTCTAGCTCTCGTCGATCGAACCGATGACCAACGCATCCACGGGCGGATGCGGGTCGGGGAAGTACGCGGCGGCGACGGAACCCGTCGCGACGAGCACCCGCTCGCCCACACCGCTGCCGAGCACGTCGAAGGCCACGAGCCGAGACCCGGCGCCGTCCACCTCGACCTCGAGGAACGCGCCGTTCGGCAGCCCCTCGACCCGCTTGGTCGCCCACACGTTGCCGACCACAGTCGCCTTGAGCATCAGGGCTCCTTTCGTTCGACGCGGACCCCGAGGGCGCGCGCCCTGTCGCGGGCCAGCGGGGTGAGCACGGCCCTGGGACCGACGACGACCCGAGCGCCCTCGGCGGCCGCCTTTTTGACAGTCCGCTCGGTGACCGCGCCACGGTCGACCCGCACCACGGCATCGGGGGTGGTCGGCCCGGCGACCGGCGTTGCCGAAGCCGCGCCGGCGAGGCGGAACTGGCGCCGACCGTCCTTGAACGCCGCCCGCTGCCCGGGGTCGTCGCAGAGGGCAGCAACTCGGCGGACAAAGGCGCCGAGGTCGGCCTCGGTGCGCAGCACCACCTCCTCGGACGCGCGACCGGAGGCGGTCACCGCTTCGGGGAGCACGTCGCGCAGCACTGCCCGGACCACTTCCCGCAGCTCGTCGGTCGTGAGTCCCGCGAACGCGCCGTTGCCGCTGGTCATGCGACGGCCCGGAGTGCCTGCTCGGCGGCCTCGCCGGCAGCCCGCACGTCGGCCTCGCGACCGGTCAGGTACACCCGTCCGGTGGCTCCGATCATGCGGTAGTCGACTACCTTGACCGACGCCGCCTTCTCGGCCTCGTTGGTGGCCAGGATCGCGTAGGACGCCGGCTGCATCTCGAGCACGAACAGCGACTCACCCGCCAGGGCCATCGAGCCCAGCTTGTTGCGGTTGATGAGGAACGCGTGCTGAGCGTCGATGCGTGACACGACCTGAGCGGCGAGGATCGTCGGCGCCGTCGCGTCCGACGCGCGCGCGTCGAGAGCCTCCAGTACGGCGGCGCTCGCCGAGCGGACCGCCTCGGTCGAGCGCGAGTGGATCTCCAGGTAGCCGAACTGCCGCTCCACCACCAGGATCCCCGCCTGTACGTCGGTGTTCTTCAGCGCGACGTCGGTGATGTGCTCGATGTCGAGGCCGGGCGCTACCTCGATGATCTGCGCCGCTACGTCGGCTCTGGGCAGGCTGCCCCTGATCCAGGTGCCCAGGTAGCACATGGTCTGCGGCTGCAGCTGGTCGAGAAAGATGAAGGACCTGAGCTCTGCCACGCCTCAGCCCCTCATCATCGTGGTGAGTTCCTCGATGATCAGGCGGCGCAGCTCCTCGCGGAGTTCGCTCGCCTCACCTCGTGGAGCGGACCGGGCGGTGAGTCCGGGGCGGGCCACGTTGCTTGCCACCGGATAGGGCGGCACCGCCTCGAGCGGCGCCTGCCACGGCACGATGCCGTCGTAGGCCGGCAGCACTTCCGCCGGGTCGGTGCTGTACGCGACGCTGGTGAAGTTGATCAGGTGCTTGGGCTCGAGGTTCTCCCCGAGCGAGCTGCGGCCCACGAAGCCGGTGCCGATCGTCATCGAGGGCGCCAGGTGGGTGCCGAAGCCGGCGCTGCCGGTGCTGCCGCCCTCGTTCACGGTGACCCGCAGGACCTGCACAGCCGCGGCGAAGGCCATCACCGTCTGCGGGTCGTTGCTGTGGATGACCGCCGAGTGGCCGGCGCCGGCGATCCGCAGCACGGCCACCGCGGTGCGGATGCCCCGTCGCGCGCTCGGCGTGCGCACGACACCGAGCACCGGGCAGAGCTTCTCGTGGGCCAACGGCTCCTCGCCGACCGCGAGGTCGAACGGTGCCACCAGGATGCGGCTGCGTCCCGGCACCCGGACGCCCGCCTTTTCGGCGATCGCGGACGCGGACGTGCCGACCATCGAGGTGTCGAAGCGCCCGTCCGGAAAGAGCGTGTCGCGGACGCGGTCGCGCTCCTCGGGCTTGAGCACATAGGCGCCCTGCCGCGCCAACTCGCGCAGGAACCGGTCGGCAACCGCCTCCTCCACGATCAGGACGCTCTCGTTCGTGCACAGCACCGAGTTGTCGAACGCCTTGCTGGTCACCAGCTTCTCGGCGGCCCGCCCGAGGTCGGCGGTCGCGTCGACCAGGACGGGCACGTTTCCCGGCCCGACCCCGATGGCCGGGTTGCCCGAGGAGTACGCCGCCCGCACCACGGGGACGCCGCCGGTCGCCAGGATGACGTCGGTGCGCTCGTCGGTCATCAGCGCGTCGATGAGCGGGATGGACGGATCCTCGACCACCTGCACAACGCCGTCGGGCGCACCGGCCGACACCGCCGCCCGGCCCAGTGCGCCGGCCGCGTCGGAGCAGCAGTCCTTCGCCAGTGGGTGGGGGCTGATGACGACGGCATTGCGGGTGAGCAACGCGAGCAGGATCTTGAAGTAGACCGTCGAGACCGGGTTGGTCGACGGCGTCAACGCCAGCACTACCCCGGCCGGTCGCGGCACCTCGACCATCTTGCGGTCTACGTCGATCCGGGGGGTCACGTAGTCGTGGTCGCGGTAGGCGTCGAGGATTCCGCGGGAGCACAGCCGGTTCTTCACGACCTTGTGCTCGACGACACCGAAGCCGGTCTCGCGCACCGCCCACTCCGCGTAGTGCTGCGCCTGCTCTTCGGCGACCCGGGCGACCGCTTCGACGATGCGCTGGACGGTGGCCCGGTCATACGTCGCGTAGGCGCGGGCGGCCCAGCGCGCACGCTCGAGCATCTGCCGGGCACGCGGGACCCCTGCAGCCTCGACGACCGCAATCGGCTCGGTCACGCCGGGATCCGCTCCCCCCGCGGTGAGGTCTGCCGCACCTCGGCCCACGCCTTGCCGATCGCGACCTCGGTACGGTCCAGCAGTTCCTCACACAACTCGGGACGCAGCAGGATCCCGGGCTTGAATTGCAGAACCCGGGGGTCCAGCGCCGAGAAGATCGCCCACACGCCGTTGTCGTAGAGATGCCGCATCACGTACTTCGCGCCCTGCGGGTGGCCGAACTCCAGGCCCATGACCACGCCGTTCTGGCGGATGCCGACGAACCAGTCGGGGTAGTCGGCCTGGATCTCGCGCAGCCCCCGCCCGATGAGATCGCTGATGTAGTGCACCATCGAACGGGTCTCCGGCCGGTTGCACACCTCCAGCGCCTTGAGTGCCGCGATGCAGCCGAGCTCGGCGCCGCCGAACGTCGAGATGTGCCCGAAGCCGTCCTCGGTGAGCCAACCGGCCGCTTGCTCGCTCACCAGCACGGCCGAGATCGGGTACATCCCGCCCGAGATGCCCTTGCCGATCACCAGGATGTCCGGTGTGATGCCGTGCTTGGTGATGGCCCACAACTCACCGGTCCGCATCAGGCCGGTTTGCACCTCGTCGGCGATGTACAGCGCGCCGTAGCGCTCGCACAGCGCCTTGACGCCCTCGAGGTAGCCCGCGTCCGGCAGCGGGAAGCCATACGTCGCCGGGATCGTCTCCATGATGACCGCGGCCACGTCACGTCCGCGCAGCGCCTTCTCCATCGCCGGCAGGTCGTTGAACGGGACGTGCGGGAACTCCTCGGGCCGGTCGGCGAGGAAGAGCTTGCTGAACCGGTCATCCCCGGTAGCTACCGCCAGGCCGGTGTGGCCGTGATAGGCCTTCACGATCGAAACCACCTTGCGCGTCTGGGTGGCGTGCCGGGCGGTCTTGATGGCGATGTCGATGGCCTCCCCGCCGCCGCTGCCGTAGACGACCTTCGTGAGTCCCTCCGGCGCCGTACGGACGAGGGCCTCGGCAAGCGCTGTGCGGGCGAGTGACGGGAAGTGGTGGTTGCCGATGTCGAAGCGCGCCATGGCCTGGGTGATCGCCTGTATCACCTCAGCGTTGCGGTGGCCGAGGTTGTAGGTGCCGCCGTTGAGGTGCACGTCAAGCAGCCGCTTGCCCGACATGTCGTAGATGAAGTACTCCTCCCGCCGGTCGATGACCAGCGGGACGCCGGCCTCGACCCAGAAGTCGGTCTTGCCCGGATTCCAGTACTCGTGCGACTTGTCGAGCATCTCCTGCTTGGAGTCGAAGGAGAACTCGCCGTAGTCGAAGCTCATCGGCGCAACCTCCCTCGACCTGACGGCTGTGGACCCCCGCCGTACCAAATACGCATACCGAATACCGGTTTGGTCTGCGTAACGGTTTCATAGCAGGCAGCACACGGTCTGGTCAACGGTCCGGCTCCCATGGGGCAAATTTTCTCTTGGTGCTTGTCACGACGGCGGGCCCGCTGCCATACTGCCGCCAGTTGTGGCGTGGGCCACAGTCGCGAGACGTTTGCAGTGCGTTCAGGGAGCAGTGGATTCGGTTACCCTGGCTGGCTTTTTGGCATGGGCATGGATCCTCGGATGGAGAGCCGATGGCAACGAGTGACGAGCTGAAGCGAGAAACCGCGCCGGGCCAGGAGGACGCCGCGCTCCAGCAGGACGTCAGGACCGGGAAGAGCGGCAACGCCCTCAAGGTCGGGGCCGTCGGCCTTCTCGGCGTCCTCTTCATGGCGGTCGCCAACGCCGCCCCCATCACGGCGATGACCGGCAACGTGCCGATCGCCATCGGCTACGGCAACGGGATCGGCGCACCGGCCGGCTTCCTCGTCGCCACCATCGTCCTGACGCTGTTCGCCGTCGGGTTCGTCGCCATGGCCCGTCACATCACCACGGCCGGGGCCTTTTACGGCTTCATCACCCAGGGGCTCGGCCAGATGTGGGGGATGGCCTCGGGTGTGCTGGCGACCATGGCATACGTCGTATTCGAGGGCTCGCTCATCGGGATCTTCTCCTATTTCACGAACTTCACGCTCGAGCGGTGGTTCGGCATCGACGTCAACTGGCTGTTGATCGCCGTCGTCGGGATCGTGGCCATCGGCCTGTTCGGCTACTTCGCCATCAACATCGCTGCCGCGTTCCTCGGTGTCGCTCTCGTTCTCGAGGTCGTCATGCTCGGCGCGCTCGCCCTCGCCGTCTTCTTCAGCGGTGGCGGCCCCGACGGCCTGGTGGCCGAGGCAGTCAACCCGGCCAACGCCTTCAGGTCATTGGAGGAGGGCGGTGGCCTCGAGCTGACCATCGACGGCCAGGCCATCGCGGCCGGCAGTGCGGCGATCGGACTGTTCTTCGCGTTCTGGTCGTGGGTCGGATTCGAGACGACCGCGGTGTACGGCGAGGAGTCCCGCCAGCCGAAGCGGATCGTGCCGCAGGCGACGCTCATCGCCGTCATCGGCCTCGGCCTGTTCTACACGTTCGTCTCGTGGATGATGATCGCCGGCAACGGCAGGGCGCAGTCGATCGAAAAGGCGAACACCGACTCGATCGGGCTGTGGGTCGACCTGGCCGAGGACAAGCTCGGCGGCGCCTTCATCGGCGACCTCTACCTCGCCCTCATCGTGATCGGATCCTTCTCCTGCGGCTTGGCCTTCCACAACGCGGCGAGCCGCTACCTCTACGCGATCGGGCGCGAGATCCCGGCGACCGCACACAGTCTCGGCGCGACGCACCGCGTCCACCACTCGCCGCACATCGCGTCGGCGGTGCAGAGCGTCATCACCGTGGTGCTGACGGTCGGCTTCTACCTGCTGACCGCCCAGGGCGACGACCCGCTGGTCGGCGCGTACTTCTACCAGTACGGCCTGCTTGCGATCCTCGGTACGATGGCGATCCTGATCGTGCAGGCGATCACCTCACTGGCGGTCATCTGGTACTTCCATGTGAAAAGGGCGGCGCCGGGCAACATCGTCACGACCGGCATCATCCCGGCGATCGGCGGCCTCGGCATGATCGTCGTCGTCTGGCTGCTGATCGACAACATCGACTTCGCCGGGGGTGCCGCGGCCGGCTCGCCGTTCTTCCACGCGATCCCCTGGCTCGTGATCGGAACGTTCGTGCTCGGCCTGCTCGGTGTCCTGTTGCTCCGGTCCCGCAACAAGGCGGTCTACGACTCCATCGGGCGTTCGGTCTTCGAAGAGGCGCACGCCCGCGACGACGAGCCTGCTCGGGGAACCTCCCGTCGCTGACGTGCTGCGCTTCGAGCCGGACGCCGAGGGCGACCCAGCCGCGCTGGCCTACACGTTCGGCGGTTTCCAGCCGCTGGTCAGCGTGTGTCCCGGCACGGTGGTGTCCACCTGGACCCTGGACTGCTTCGCCGGGCGGGTGCGCTCGACGTCTGACCTGGTCTCGCAGGTCTGCGACCCGCGATTCCTCAACCCGCAGACCGGCCCGTTCCACGTCGAGGGCGCCGAACCGGGCGACACCCTGGCGGTGCACTTTCGCAGCATCACCCCGCGCGGAGGCCGTGGCGTGAGCACCACCGTGCCGCTGTTCGGGTCGCTCACCGCCACCCGCTTCACGGCGATGCTGCACGAGCCGCTGCCCGAGCGGACCTGGGTGTACGAGATCGACACGGCGGCCGGCGTGGTGCGGTACGACGCGTTGGACTCGCCGTACCAGGTCGACCTTCCGCTGGACCCCATGCACGGCACCGTCGGCGTCGCCCCGGCTCTCGGTGAAGTGCGCTCCTCGCTGGTGCCCGGTGACTGGGGCGGCAACATGGACACCCCGGAGATGCGGGCCGGAACCACGTGCTACCTCGGCGTCAACGTCGAAGGTGCGCAGTTCAGCCTCGGCGACGGCCACGCCCGGCAGGGCGAGGGCGAGACCTGTGGCGTGGCCGTCGAGTGCGCCATGGACACCGTCTTCGTGCTCGACCTGATCAAGGGAGCCACGCCGACCGGGTGGCCCCGGCTGGAGAACGACGAGTTCATCATGACGACGGGGTCGGCCCGACCGCTCGAGGACGCCTTCCGGATAGCCCACACCGAACTCGTCCACTGGGTGAGCGAGTTGACCGGTCTGTCCGCCATGGACGCCTACCAGCTCGTCTCGCAGACGGCCCTGACCCCCATCGCCAACGTCGTCGACACGAACTACACGGTCGTCGCGAAGATGGCCAAGCGCTACCTCGGGGATGCCCCGATCATGTCGGACACGCACGAGCGTCTTCGCGAACACTGAGGCGTCCGCATGGGCGATGACAGATCTGCCCGCCGCGCTTCCCCTGCTACCGCGCTAGCGCGCTGGGTAGAGCCGACTAGAGTGAGCGCAGTTGTCCGGGCAACAACCTCATGGAGGAGGCACCGATGTCCGTCACCGACGAGTTGCTGTCCAACGCCGAGGGCTACGCCGAGTCCTTCGACAAGGGTGACCTCCCGATGCCGCCGGGCCGCAACATCGCGATCCTCGCCTGCATGGACGCCCGGCTGAACCCCTATGGCCTGCTGGGCCTGCAGGAGGGCGACGCGCATGTGATCCGCAACGCCGGCGGCGTCGTCACCGAAGACGGGATCCGGTCGCTGGCGATCTCCCAGCGCCTGTTGGGCACCAAAGAGATCGTCCTGATCCACCACACCAACTGCGGCATGCTGACCTTCACCGACGAGGACTTCAGGCGGGGTATCCAGGAGGACACCGGCGTCACACCCGAGTGGGAGTCAGAAGCCTTCGACGACGTCGAGGCGGACGTCCGCAAGTCCCTCGCCCGCGTCAAGGACAGTCCGTTCATCCCGCTCAAGGGCAGCGTTCGCGGTTTCGTCTACGAGGTGGAGACGGGACGCCTGCGCGAGGTGGCCTGACTCCCCAGCCGACCGGCACCCGAGCGGGAGGAGCGTGACAGGCTCGACGTCACCATGACTCTCGCCGACCGCCTTCCGGAGACTGCCGACCCGGACTCGTTGTTCGACGCCTTTTCCGAGTGGACGAGCGAGCAGGGCCTGACCCTCTACCCGGCGCAGGCCGAGGCGCTGATCGAGATCGTCTCCGGGTCCAACGTCATCCTCAGCACGCCGACCGGCTCGGGGAAGAGCCTCGTCGCGGTCGGCGCCCACCTGACCGCCCTGGCGCGCGGTGTCCGCACCTTCTACACCGCGCCGATCAAGGCCCTGGTGTCGGAGAAGTTCTTCGCCCTCGTCGAGATCTTCGGGGCGGACAGCGTCGGCATGATGACCGGCGACGCCGCCGTGAACGCCGACGCGCCGATCATCTGCTGTACGGCGGAGATCCTCGCCAACATCGCGCTGCGCCAAGGTGCGGACGCCGACATCGGCCAGGTCGTCATGGACGAGTTCCACTTCTACGCCGAACCCGACCGCGGCTGGGCCTGGCAGGTACCCCTCCTGGAGTTGCCGAACGCGCAGTTCGTGCTCATGTCCGCGACCCTCGGTGACGTCACCCGGTTCGAGCAGGACCTGGTACGCCGTACCGGCCGGCCGACGGCCATCGTGACGTCGGTCCAGCGACCGGTCCCGCTGCACTACGAGTACGTCGAGACCCCGCTGCACGAGACGATCGCCGACCTGCTCGGCACGAACCAGGCCCCCATCTACGTCGTGCACTTCACCCAGGCATCCGCGATCGAACGCGCGCAGGCGCTCATGAGCGTGAACGTCTGCACCCGCGCGGAGAAGGACGCCATCGCCGAGTTGATCGGCGGTTTCCGGTTCACCGCCGGCTTCGGCAAGACGCTGTCACGGCTGGTCCGGCACGGCATCGGCGTGCATCACGCGGGGATGCTGCCGAAGTACCGCCGGCTCGTCGAACTGCTCACCCAGGCCGGGCTGCTCAAGGTCATCTGCGGCACCGACACCCTCGGCGTCGGCATCAACGTCCCGATCCGCACGGTGCTGTTCACCGGCCTGAGCAAGTACGACGGCGTCAGCACCCGGCTGCTCAAGGCCCGCGAGTTCCACCAGATCGCCGGGCGGGCCGGCCGGGCCGGCTTCGACGTGGCCGGAACGGTCGTCGTCGAGGCCCCCGACCACGTGGTCGAGAACGCCCGTGCGCTGGCCAAGGCGGGCGACGACCCGAAGAAGCGCCGCAAGGTGGTCCGCAAGAAGCCGCCGGAGGGAACCGTCGGCTACGGCCGCCCCACGTTCGATCGGCTGGTCGCCGCCGACCCCGAGCCGCTGACGTCCAGCTTCGTGGTCACCCACTCGATGCTGCTCAACGTCGTGGGCCGCCCCGGCGACGCCTTCCAGGCAGTCCGCCGGCTGCTCACCGACAACCACGAGCCGCGACCAGCGCAGCTTCGGCACATCCGTCGCGCGATCGCGATCTACCGGGCGCTGCTTGCGGCCGGGGTGGTCGAGCGGCTCCCGGAACCCGATGAGGCGGGCCGCACGATCCGGCTGACGGTCGACCTGCAGGCCGACTTCGCGCTTAACCAGCCGCTGTCCCCGCTGGCGCTGGCCGCGATCGAGCTGTTGGACCGCAGCACGCCGACGTACGCCCTCGACGTCCTGTCGGTGATCGAGGCGACGCTGGAGAACCCGCGGCAAGTCCTCCAGGCGCAGTTGTCCAAGGCCAAGGGCGAGGCGGTCGCGGGCATGAAGGCCGAGGGGATCGAGTACGACGAGCGGATGGTCCTGCTCGAGGACGTCAGCTATCCCAAGCCGCTGGCCGACCTGCTGGGGGCGGCGTACGCGATGTACCGGCGCGGCCACCCGTGGGTCGACGACTACGAACTCGCGCCGAAGTCAGTGGCAAGGGACATGTACGAGCGGGCGATGACGTTCGTGGAGTACGTCGGCTTCTACGGGTTGGCGCGGTCGGAGGGGCTGGTGCTGCGCTACCTCGCCGATAGTTACAAGGCGCTGCGGCAGACCGTGCCCGAGGAGGCCCGGACCGAGGAACTCACCGACCTCATCGAGTGGCTCGGCGAACTGGTCCGGCAGGTCGACTCCAGCCTCTTGGAGGAGTGGGAGCGACTGCGCGACCCGGCGGCGGACGTCGTACCGGCCGCTATCGACGAACGTCCACCGCCGGTGACCGGCAACGCCCGCGCGTTCCGGGTGCTGGTCCGCAACGCGTTGTTCCGCCGGGTCGAGCTGGCGGCGCTGCGCCGTCACGACCTGCTCGGCGAGCTGGACGCCGAGGACGGCTTCGACGCCGCAGCGTGGGCGACCGGGCTGGCGCCGTACTTCGAGCTGTACGACGAGATCCCCACCGGCGCCGACGCCCGGGGGCCTCGGCTGCTGATGATCGACGAGCATCCCGGCCGGTGGGAGGTCCGGCAGATCCTCGACGATCCGAACGGCGACCACGACTGGGGGATCAGCGCCGTGGTCGACCTCGCCGCGTCCGACGAAGCGGGCACCGCCGTCGTGCGCATCACCGCCGTCGACCAGCTCTGACCCCCAGAGCGCGGATGGGGGCGGCGGGCGCCACCAGCTGCGACTCGATGTCCGCGCGAACGCTCGGCTTGAGGCCGTCGGCGGGAACGAGATCAACTCGCAGCGATGCGGGGAACCTCCGCGATCCGGTCGAAATCTTCGTCCGGTGACACGATCGCTTCGAGGTCGTGCACGAGGCAGGTGGCGACGTGCACCAGGTCCCGCGCGCGTGCGCGCGGATGTTTTCGGGCGAGATCGCACGTACGCCGCATGATCGCGTGATCGATGGACAGCACCGGACGGAACAGGCTGAGCGTCGACTGGGCCAGGCGGACGCCGTCGGCGTGCCGTTGCGTGCCGGTGAACCGGTGCAGAATTTCCTGCACCACCTCGGCCGAGGTCACTGCATCAAGCGCCCCGGATCGCGACCGGCGCAGGACCTCGCGGCACGGCTCTTGCAGCGGGTGGTCTCGGCCGGCGGCGTACATGAACACGGCGGTGTCAACGAACACGGTCATCGGGTGGCTGCGCTGATGATCTCCGCTTTCATGTCCGTCCAGTCACCGACGGGAAGATCGAGGGCAAACACCCCTTCGAGGTCGTCCTCGTCTTCATCGGTGTCCGGGGCGTAGCGCTCGATCGCCTGCCGGATCACCGCCCCGACCGACGTCCGCTGTCGCAAGGCGATGCGTTCAAGGCGTCGCCGCTGGTCGGGCGTAAGAAGAACCTGAGTACGTTCGCTGAGCGACACGCACATATCCTACTATGCGTAGGCTAGCGAGCGTACGCCGGCTCGGCGCCGAGCGCCCCGGGGTCCGCCTCTGCGGGCGGGGGGCCCCGGGGCAATTGCCGTCGTCGGCCTTTTTCTCGTCGGTGGCCTCCGGGGATCGGACGGCGGCAAATCGGTGGCCTTCGACGTCATCGTCGGTGTTGCGGGCGGCGAAGTCGGGCTGACCTTCGGTGGGGTTCAGGCCCAGGGACAGCAGGATGACGCCGGCGATCATCGGCAGGTGCAGATAGGAGTAACCGTCTCGGCGAGAGACTTCGTGTCGAAGTACGTCCACCACAGCGCCGCGGACAGCACCAGACCGAGAACCGACGCCCCCACGCTCGGCCAGGAGATCGGCAGTTCAGCGACACCGATGCCGATGGAGACGATTGATTCGCCCAGCGCCACGATGATGATCAGCCCGTGCCGCTCGGCGAAGTGCTTCGCCGAGTTCACCCGCCAGCCGGTAGCGCCGGCCAGCATCGTGCCCACGAGATCGCCGATCAACGCCGCTACCCAGGCCAGAATCTGCGCTGTCCCCGTGAGTTGGGAGGCGATGAGCAGCATCGTCGTGCCGACGAGCACCGACGGAGTGAACTTCACCAGCTGCCGGCGTAGGCCCGGATCGGTGCGGCCGGCGGCCCAGAACATCGAGAGGTGGGCCAGCCGTACGGCGAAGTATCCGACCGCGAAGACGACCGGGCCGGGTAGTCCTCCGGGCAGATCCTCGAAGGATTCAGGGATGGTCAGCGCGATGACGAACAAGGTGGCCATCGCGCCGATCATCGCCAACCGCACGACGCTCTCATCGGCGCGTACGACGTTGCCCAACCAGGCGTAGCCCACCCAGGACCACCAGAGGACGGCCAGGATCAGCAGCCCGCGGACCAGCCCACGGGCGCTCGGGTCGTCGGCCATCAGAGCGGTGATCTGGGTCAGCGCGAACACGAAGACAAGGTCGAAGAACAGTTCCAGCGGTGTCACGTTGGCGTGCTCGCCGACCCTGCTGCAGGCGCGCCCGTCGAGTTCGCGACGTGGTCACGAGGCGAACCGTACCCGTGCACGAGAGGATGCAGCGCAGCTGACCGGTCAACGGGGCAGCGCTATCGAGGGCAACTTTGGAGGCCCAGAATGACAGACATCACCCAACTCATCCTCGACGACCATGACGGGTTCCGACGGCAGTTCGCACAGCTGGACGAGCTACGCGACGATCCGATGCAGGCCGGTCCGATTTTCGCCGGGCTGGCGGCGTTCCTGGAGATGCACGCGTCCGCCGAGGAGGAGCACTTCTATCCGGCGCTGCTGAAGAAGGGCGGCGAAGAAGGGGAGGAGGAGACCGACGACGCCATCGGAGACCACGACGAGATCCGCGACGGCTCCCGGCGTGCGGCGGCTGCCGAGGCGGGCAGCGACAAGTGGTGGAAGGCCGTCGACGACACCAGAGCGGCGAACACCGAGCACATGTCCGAGGAGGAGGACGGCGCACTGGCCATCGCCCGGCGCAGCATCTCCCGGGCAGAGCGCGACCGGCTCGGCGTGAAGTTCCAGACGTTCAAGATCGAGCACCCGGGCGCCCACGGGCTCAGCGGGGAAGCTAAGGACCCCAAGGAGTACATCGAGGAGCACAGCTGATCCGGTCGTACGCGGGAAGCGGCCGGCTAGGGCCGGCCCAAGGCCTCCCAGGTGTGGCGCAGGACCCCGATCTCGGAGACGTTCTTCGTCAGCTCGCCGTTCACCCAGGCGGCCGCGATCGACAGCGGGCGGGGCTCTGGCCACGGAAACGGGAACGGCTCGTCCAGGTCGCTCTCGGTGCGGCCGTCCAGAAAGTCCTTCCACCGCGCGTGCAGACCGCTGATCCACTCGACCGCGGCGGCAGCGCTGCCCGGCCACAGCACGTCCTCGCGCGACGGTGGCTGCCGTCCGGCGGCATGGTCCAGGGTGGCCAACCACCACCACCCGAGGTGCCAGGTGACCCACCCGACCGTCACCCCCGGCGGGGGATCCGGCTCGGGTTCGGCCCAGTCGGGTCGCCACCGGCCGTCCGAGCCGCGGCGTACGGTCCAGGATTCCGGCGCCGGCTCCCACCGGCAGAGCTCGTCGGTCAACGCCGGGAGGTGGTATCCGGCCAGCGACCAGGCCCAGTGCAGCTGCCAGCGGAGCAGTCCCAGTCGCGATCCGTCGACGACCACCCAGACACTATGACACGGTGGGCAGATGGACTTCGGGCTCAACGAGGAACAGATCGCCGTCCGCGACACCGTCCGGACATTCGTCCAGCGCGAGGTCATGCCACTGGAGTCCGACTGCCTGCGCAATGAGCGCGCGGGTCGGCCGGGGGTGTCTCCGGATGAGCTCCGCGAACTGCAGGACAAGGCCGCCAGGTCGGGATTCTGGGGGGTGAACACTCCCGAGGAGTACGGCGGGATGGCCCTCGGGCCGGTGATGACGGCCATCGTGCTCATGGAGCTCGGCCGGTCATTCGTTCCGTTCAACTTCGGCGGTTCCGCCGACAACATCTTGTATCACGGCACCGAGGAGCAGAAGCAGCGCTATCTGCTGCCGCTGCTGGCGGGAAAGCGGAAGTCCTGCTTCGCCATCACCGAACCGGGCGCGGGGTCTGACGCCAGGGCGATCACCACGTCGGCCCGCAAGGACGGCGACTCCTACGTCATCAACGGCGAGAAGACGTTCATCACCCGCGGCAACGACGCGGACTTCGTGATGGTTTTCGCCGTCACCGACAAGGAGCGGGGGGCCGACGGCGGCGTCACGTGCTTTCTCGTCGACCGGGACATGGGCTGGCTTTCCGAGCCGATCGACACGATGGGCGAGTGGGGTCCGGCGGCGCTGATCTTCGATGACGTCGTCGTACCGGAGGAGAACATCCTCGGCGAACTCGGGCAGGGCTTCACGCTGGCGATGCAGTGGATCAACGCCGGGCGGTTCACGCTGCCGGCCCGCGCGGTCGGCTCCTGCGAGCGGTTGCTGCAGATGGGTGCGGACTACGCCAATACCCGATCGACGTTCGGGCAATTGCTCAGTCAGCGGCAGGCGATCCAGTGGATGATCGCCGACTCCGCCGTCGAGATCGAGGCGATGAAACTGCTCACGCTCAAGGCAGCCTGGTTGCTCGAGGAGGGGACGGACAACCGGCACGCCGCATCGATCGCCAAGCTGTACGCCGGCGTCAAGGCGAACGAGATCGTGGACCGGATCCTGCAGATCCACGGCGGCATGGGCTACACCCGGGAGCTGCCGATCGAGCGCTGGTATCGGGAGCTGCGGCTGCTGCGGATCTATGAGGGCACCGACGAGATCCAGCGTCAGTCCATCGCCCGCAATGTGCTGAAGGGCAACGTCAAGATCGGCTCGTAGCCGGCGAGGCTCGTCAGGGCGCGACCGGGTTGACCCAGGTCACCTCGTTGAACCTCGCGAAGTCGGTGTCGGCCGAATAGACGGCGAGTCCGTTCTCCAGGGCGAGTGCGGCCAACTGGGCGTCGCTCACCAGATTGCCCCGCAGCTGGTACTTCGTGACGAGGCCCAGGAACGCGGTGGCGAACCCTGATCCTGGCGACGGTACCCACGACATCTCCGCATCCAGCCACTCTTGAACGAACCCGATGGCTGTTCCCGGATCCAAGGGGTGCTCCCGCGCCCGTGGATTGGTGCTGATCCGCACAAACGCGGACAGCGTCAGCCACGGCAATGCGACCCGTCGCGACCCATTGAGCGACGACTCGAGCCAGGCAGCCGCCGCAGCGTGATGAAGACTGCTCTGGTCGACGGCGTAGAGCAACAGGTTGGCGTCGACGAGCATCAACGATGTCCAGGGCCCTCGAGCAGCTCGAGTGTTTCCGCGACGTTCGAGACGTCGATCCCGGCGCCCATTGCAACGCTGCGCTGCACAAAGCGCTTCCGCTCGGTGGACGCTGCTAGGCCGGCGCGGGCCAGCTCATTGACGGCGGCACTGAGACCGATGTTGCGCTGCTTGCGCAACCGCCGGACGGCGGCCTCGACGTCCTTGTCCAGCGACACCGTGGTTCTCATCCATCAACGATAATGCATCACGATGCACATGCGATAGAACTATGATGCGGAATGCGTCGGCCGAGCAGTTCGACCCGGCGAGTCCCGAGATCGTCACGATCACCAGTCGTCAGTGAGTCCCGGGGAGTCTCGGCCGAGCTGGAAGATGGGTCTCGGTCCGTCCGGATCGATGAGCAGGCGCCCCGCGGAGGCCAGGAACGTCGACATCTGGGTCTGGCCCCCGATGAAGCCGATCACGAATGTCGGGTCGAGCAGGAAGCCGTGTGGATTGTCATCACTGCGGGCGGTGAGGTCGTTGCGATACAGGCTGGTCTGCGGGACCAAGCCGCCGGCCCGGATCAGGGTGGCCGAGGTCGGGTTGGGCACGGTCTCGTCGCCGCGGGCCACCTGGATCAGGACCCGGTTGTCAGGCGCCAGCGGGGCGAAGGTCTCCGGGCTCCCTGGCCGGTTGAGCCAGGTCTGCTCGGCGAGAAACTCCTGGATCGGCAGCGCACCCGGAGCCGGGTCGAGTACCGGCGGCTGGCCGGCCAGCGGAAGGGATTCGGTGAAGCCGTAGAAGCCGCCGTTGAGCAGCGGCGGCTGCGCGCCGGCCAGTGCCTGGCTGACCAGCGGTCGGAAGGACGGTGACAACCGGGCGATCTCACTGATCGGCCCACCCGGCACGTTCAGGCCGATCGCGTCCAGGAGGGGGTCGATACCGGCCAGCATGGTGCCGTAAATTCCGCCAAAGCTCTGACCGTAGTAGTCGGTCCCGACGCGCTGCAGGTCCCGTACGCCGTCGGCGTTCAGGTCCACCCCGCGGGCGATCACCCGCACCAGGGTCATAATGTCTGCCGCCGTCTGGCGCAGGCCGTCCCGGCTGCCTATCTGCGCGAAGGCTGCCGGCTGCGGCAGCGTGGACACGCCCTCGGTCTCGGCGATGATCCCGTCGCCGTCGAGGTCGATGCCACGGCCGTACGCCGGCACCGTCCTCGTCACCCCGTCGCGGGTGATCCGCCAGGTGCTGGCCGGGCCGTAGCCGTGCCCGACGACGTCGGTGGCGATCGTGGCGAAGCCCCGGGCGGCGTTCTGCGTGGCCGCGAGGAAGAGATCGGCATTCCACCGGGTGAAGCCATGCCCGAACACCGCGACCGGCCAGCCGCCGGTCGGCGGCACGCCGGCGGGCAGGATCAGCACGAACGGCAGCCGCGCCGCGCCCTGCACCAGCGGACCGTCGTCGGCAGTCGGCGTCTGCGGAATCACCACGTCCGCGGTCAGCCAGGACGGTGCGAGGTAGGAGCCGAAGACGTAGGCCCCGGCCGCATGCCCCGACAGGTTGAAGACCGGGATCGGCAGCCTGCCTGCACCCAGATCGGCGTTGTACGTCAGCGTCGTTCCGGCGGCCGGCACTGCGGCGTCGACGCGCAGCTGCCGGTCGTCCTCGGAGATGCCGGCCGCCGCGAACGCGACGCCACCGTCTAGTTGTCGGCGCAGGTCCCGCAGGCCGTCGGTCGCCGACATCGTCGTGAAGGTGGCCCGCGCCGGGCGGGCTCCACCGACCCGCAGTATGAAGGTGCTGCCCGGGGCGAGCTGGTCGACCGGGTGTCCGTAGACAGTGTACGTCGCGGCGTCGTACACGACCCGATTCACCCCGGTCGACCAACCGCCACCGGCCGCGCGGATCGTTGTACCGGCCGCCACCTCGGCGGCGTCGACGGGACGGTCGAAGCGCAGCGCAAGCCGCGGATCGAGGTCGAACCCGTCGAGCTGGTTCAGCAACTCGACGGTGTTGCAGTCCGTCGGGTGGGTGGCGCAGTCGGGTACGGGCAGGGAGACCCGCCGACCGGTGAGCTGCCCGGGGTCGGCCACCGACAGGCTGTCACTGGGGAACAGCGAGACCACCGTCGCTGATCCGGTCGGCGGCCCGGCGGGCGCGCTGGCGGCGGGTCCCGCGGGAGCCACCGCCAGTACGGCGGCCAAGCCCACACTCAGCACGATCGTTCGTACGGCCCGGTTCGATCTCACAGCGGCACTCCCTCGGCAGGTTCGGCCAGCTTGGCGTCGGGACCGCCCGGCCGCAAGCCCACTGCCGACCACAGCCGGCTGCCGCCGATTCAATTGGGTGAGGTCGCTTGACAGCGGCCGGGCCCCATGGATTGATCGCCGCAGCAACGGCCACCGAGAGCTCCGCGCGAGGGGACACGGCATGACGACCATCCGGCAGCCCTCCGCCGGCTCCGCACCGGTTGGGTGCTCACCGTCGGAGGCCTGCTCGTGACGACCCAGAACATCCCGCTCCCCGGCGCCATGGATCCCCTGGAGCAAGACGTTCGGCCAGCGCCGGCGCCGGGCGACCTGACCCAGTACCTCATCGACACGCACGTCTGGACCGACGAGATGCTGCATCAGGCCGGCATCCCGATCGTGGACACACCGTTCGTCACCGTCGGCGGGGGGATCGGCTCGTTCGTGACCGTCGACTACCTGCGGATCTGTGGGGTGCCGGCCTCGGCCATGACCGTGCTGACCCCGCTGGACGTCCCGTGGTCCAGCTACGAGTACCTCACCCGGGTCTCGCAGATCCCGCGCCGTGAGCGGCTCAGGTCGGACTCCGCCTCCACCCCGGACAACATCTGGGGCTTCCCTAGCTACGCCGTACGGGAAGCGTTCAGCGCGAAGTCGGTGAAGGACTTCTTCAGTCCACTGTGGAATGTCCTGACCGAGCCGATCCTGGCCGACTACTACACACCAAAGGCCGGCCATGCCTTCGAGTCGATGGAGCGGGAGTACCACCGGATCGGCTACGCCCAGTGTGTCCGCAAGGGTCAGGTCCGGATGGTCAGACGCCGGTACGGCGGTGGCTACTTCACGATCCTCACCCCACCGGCCGGTGCCGCCCCGACCCGCCGGATCGCCTACCGCAGCCGCTTCGTCCACGTCGCCGTCGGCTACCCCGGGCTGAAGCTGTTGCCCGACCT
>Ga0136620_10000158_pt1 | contig 29377 bp, 27 predicted proteins | sample AntDrymUQ4162106_2_FD_104806 | JGI IMG/M metagenome (GOLD analysis project Ga0136620, IMG submission 104806) | Polar desert sand microbial communities from Dry Valleys, Antarctica - metaG UQ416 (21.06) | ecosystem: Environmental > Terrestrial > Soil > Desert | place: Antarctica: Dry Valley... | reverse complement strand
GCCGGGTTCTCGTCCTCGGCGTCGCGCTCGCGCAGGAAGCGCGTCAGCTCGGCAGCCAGCGCGTCGCCCGAGGGCAGCTCGCTCTCCGACGTGAGCTCGTCGGCGCGCTGTTCCAGCTCGGCGACGTAGGTCGCGGTCTCCTCGTCGGACGACACCGCCTCGCTCACCTGCTCCGAGTACGCCTCCGCGGCGCGCTGGAGCTCCTCGGTGTCCACATGGCCGCCGAGCAGCTTGCCGAGCCGGTCGCAGAGGGCCTGCGCGGCGCGCGGGCTCGGCGTCAGCGAGACGTAGTGCGGCACGGCCGCCCAGAGGCTGGCCGAAGGTAGCTCCTCCCTGCGGCAGAGGTCGTGCAGCGCCCCGACCACGCCGGTCGGCCCCTCGTAGCGCGATGCCTCGAGCCCGAGCTCCTCGATCAGCTCGGGAGAGCTCGCCGCCCCGGTCACCGGCGCAGGCCGCGTGTGGGGTACGTCCGCGAGCAGCGATCCGAGCGTGATCAGGAGCTCGACCTCGAGCTCCTTGGCGAGCCCGACGATCAGGCCGGTAAAAGCGCGCCAGCGGACGTTCGGCTCTACACCGAGCAGCAGCACGGCGTCGCGGTCGAGCCCCTCGATCGGCGCGTGGTAGAACGCGTTCTCGGGCCAGTCGATCCGGCGGGTGACGCCGTCGACGAGCGACACGTGCGGCCGCGTCGCCTGGAAGTCGAAGAACCCTTCTGGATCGATGTCGGCGAAGCGACGCGCCTCCCAGGTCTTGGCGAGATAGCCGCCGGCGAGGGACGCACCCTGGCCGCCGTCGTTCCAGCCGCGGAAGGCCGCGATGAGCACGGGCCGACGCAGGGTCGGGCGGCGCGAGATCCGCAGCTCCTCGGACACCCGCTCAGTCTACGTCCGGGGGTGTGACAGAGACGCCAGGGGCTTCGCGATCAGCATCGCGAGCGCGACGACACCCGCCCAGACCGCCGCCCCCGACCAGACGTGGACGAGCACGAGCAGCCAGGGCAGGCCGGTGTGGTACTGGAGCTCGCCGATCCCGATCTGGACGAGGAGCAGCCCGAGGACGCCCAGGGCGAGCACGAGCAGCCGCGGCGCGTCGGCTCGCCTCGCCGCGAGGTACCCGAGCACGAGCAGGAACGAGCTGCCGAAGACCGCCGTCAGGCCCGCGTGGACGTACACGGACGAGACCGGCTCGCCGAGACGGTCGATCTCCGAGCTGTCGCCGGCATGGGGGCCCGCCGCCGTGGCGAAGGCGCCGCTGATCACGAGCAGCGCGGCGGCCCCGGCGAGGACGAAGCCGGCCAGGCGGAGCTCGCGCGGGACGAGCGGCCGGGCCCAGCCGCTCTCGAAGCCGCGCGCCTCGACGAGGACGACCACCGCGAGGGCCAGCATCGCCATCGCGAGCAGGAAGTGGGACATCACCAGCAGCGGGTGGAGCTCGAAGATGACCGTGAGGCCGCCGAGCGGGATCTGGGCGACGTTGCCGGCGAAGAGCGCGAGCGTCAGGCGCCGCACGCGTGCGGGCAGCGCGGGCACGCGGCGAGCGGCGAGCCACAGGGCCAGCGTGAAGCCGATCGTGATCGCCCCGATCACGCGGTTTCCGAACTCGATCGCGGCATGCCCGTCCTTCTCCGGGAACGGCGTGTCGCCGCAGCGCGGCCAGTTCTCGCAGCCGAGCCCCGAGCCCGTGAGCCGGACGACCGCCCCGGTCCCGATCACGACCAAGATCGCGAGGAGCGCGGCCGTCGCCACCTTCCGGAAGCGCTCCGGCGTGACCTCGAAGGCGCGGAAACGCGCCATGCGCGTCGACTCCACGTGCACCCGGCGCAGGGTACGCGCTAGGGCTCCAGTGGGTCGCGTCCCCGATCGCTCAAGCCAGCCAGCGGCTCGAGCAGCAGCGGGTACCCGTCGGCGCCGTCGAACGGGGTCGGGCGCGAGCCGAGGAAGAGCGGCCGGTCGGCCGCGTTCAGGAGCACGGGCATCAGGTCGGGGCCGCGCAGATGGCCGAGGATCCCCTGCGCGCAGTCGAGCTCGCCGAAGCTCGAGGTTCGGTCGGCGCGGACGCCGGGCCCACAGACGACGAGCGGCACGGGATCACCGGAGTGGATCACCTCGGGCGAGGCGGGCGTCGCGTGGTCGCCGGTGATGCAGACGATCGCCGTGTCGGTCGGGAGGGCTTCGAGCGCGCCGTCGAGCTGCTCGATCGTGCGCCGCTTGGTCTCGGGCTCCTTCGTGTGGCCTGCCGCGTCGGTCGTCTTCTGGTGGCAGAAGACGAACGTGTCGCCGGCCTTGAGCCGTTGCCGGACGAGCTCGACCCGCTTCCGGAGGTCTCCGACCGGATCGTCGGTCTCGGCTGCCTGGATCGGCTCGAGCCCGACCAGGCGGCCGAGGCCGCGGAGGAACGCCGAGTCCGCAATGAACGACCCCGCGAGACCGTGGCGTTCGGCGAAGCTCGGCGCGGGCCGGAGCCTGCCCCACCACTTGAGCGTGATCAGGGGGAAGCGCTCGCCGTCGAGCCGCTCGATCACCTGGCGCGTCCAGCCCTCGGCGGCGCCTGCCGTGCGGCCGGCCTCGGGGACGAGCGGCAGCGGCCTGAGGACCGGGTGGCGGTCACGGAAGAACGCGTCCGTGTCGGTGACGCGGTCGTCGGCCCCGCCGGCCACGCGCAGCAGCGCCTCGCCGCGCCAGACGTGCTCGAGCGAGAAGCGAAGCCCGTCCACCACGATCCGGTCGCAGCGCCGGACGAGCCGCTCGGCCTCGGCGGCGTCATCGTCTCGGTGCGGCCTGCCGGTCAGCCACCAGCCGTCGCTGCGGCGCTCGGCCGCGCGCAGGGCCGCGTAGGCATAGACCTCGTCTGTCCGGACCTCGAGCCCGCGACCGAGCGCCTCGAGCACCGCTCTCCCGGGAAACTCGTCCGGCCGGTAGCCGAGCATCGACCAGTGCGCCACCTCGCTGGCGGGTGCCCGGCCCGGGCCGACCGCGTAGAGCACGCCGCACGATCCACCCGCAGCGAGGGCGTCGAGGTTCGGGGTCGTCGCGGCCTCGTTGCCGGTCCGGCCGCCGAGCACGTCGTGCGCGCGGTCGCCGAGGCCGTCGAGGAGCAAGACGACGATCGGGTGCACGTCAGCGGGCGGCGGGTGCCGGGGTGCAGCCGAGCTCTCTGAGCACGCGCGCCACGCCCTCCGGCACCAGCGCCTCCCAGTCTCCGCCGCCGCGAAGGGCTGCCCGCACGTCGGCGCCGGACACCTCCTTGTCGGTCCCCTCGTCGAGCACGACCACCTCGTAGCCCGCCTCGCGGAGGCGCGCGAGCTTCGCCTGCCCCCACCCGGAGAAGAGCCTCAGGTACTGGGTGGCGCCCGCGGGGACGTACGCGCTCCAGAGCTCTGGCTCGTTGACCGGAAAGGGGATCACGTGCACCCGCCCCGGTTCCAGGCCCAGGTCCTCGCGGGCCGCTGCCTCGATCATCAGCAGGCGCTCGACATAGCTGAAGGGATTCGACTCCGGGAGGTGGCGCAGAGGGTCACTCGGCTCGGGCTTGATCCGGGCTGGGTCCGGGTTCGTGATCCCCACGAACACCTCGCTCGAGCGGTCGGCCGCGCCGCGTAGGTACTCGAGATGGCCGCTGTGGAAGGGTTGGAAGCGCCCGTGGATCATGCCTCGCGCGAGGCGAGCGGGCGTCACGCGACGAAGACCCCGGTTCCCTCCTCGACGTGGCCCACCCGCCGGAGGAAGAGCTTGCGCGCCATGAACTCGGCCTCGAGCGCCGGCCCCTTCTCCGCGGGGAGCGAGACGAGCAGCCCCCCGGCGGTCTGCGGGTCGTAACCGAGCGCCACGAGCGCGTCCGAGACCCCCTCCGACGAGACGCGCCGGGCGGCGAAGTCCCGGTTTCGTGGGTCGCCGCTCGTCCGGACGCCCTTGCGCGCGGAATCGAGGGCTCCATCGATCGCCGGAAAGCGCTCGGACTCGAGCCGGATCCGCACTCCGCTGCGATCGGCGACCTCGTGCGCGTGCCCGAAGAGACCGAAGCCCGTGACATCGGTGACCGCGTTCGGCTCGAACGGCCGGAGGACGTCGGCGGCGGCGGCGTTCAGAGTGCGCATCCACTTGATCGCCCGCTCGAGCGGCTGGGTGCCGACCTCGCCGCGCTTGCGGCCGGTCATGATCAGGCCGGTTCCGAGTGGCTTCGTCAGGAAGAGCGCGTCGCCAGGCCTCGCACCGTTCTTCGGCCAGATCCCCCGCGGCGAGACGGTTCCGATCACGGCCAGCCCGTATTTCGGCTCGGCGTCGCGGATCGTGTGGCCACCCGCGAGGACCGCGCCGGCGGCGCGGACCTGGGCGTCGGCCGACGCGAAGATCTCGGCGAGCATCTCGATCGGCAGCTCTTCCGGGAAGGCGGCGATCGAGAGCGCCAGCAGGGGGACGCCGCCCATGGCGAAGACGTCGTTCAGCGCGTTGGTCGCCGCGATCGCGCCGTAGTCACCAGGGTCGTCGACGACCGGCGGGAAGAAGTCGAGCGTGAAGATGAGCGCACGCTCCTCGTCGAGCTTGTAGACCGCCGCATCGTCGGCAGGGGCAAGCCCGACGAGCAGGTTCTCGGCCTCGACCGGGACGAATCCGGCCAGGAGCTGCTCGAGCCGGGCGGCCGAGTACTTCGCCGCGCAGCCGCCGCAGGACGCGAGGTCCGTGAGTCGGATCCTGCCCGTATCGGTCTCCACCTGTCCTCCTCGTCGCCGGGTTCGGCGGGAACTGTAGGGATCGCGAGGCCTTTCGTCTACGGAACCCGTGCAGACGTTTCGGTCCACGGTCTCCGAGGTCTGGAGGGGTAAGGACTCGTTCTACGGCCCGCGCTCGATCGGTACGTCGACGAGGTTCCCCCACTCCGTCCACGAGCCGTCGTAGTTCCGCACGTCCCGGTACCCGAGCAGCTCGCGCAGGACGAACCACGTGTGCGCACTGCGCTCGCCGATCCGGCAGTAGGCAGTGACGGCCTTGTCAGGCGTGATCCCCTTGCCGCCGTACAGCTCGCGGAGCTCCTCGGCGGGCTTGAACGTGCCATCGTCCCGCACCGCCTGGGCCCACGGGATCGACTGCGCGCTCGGGATGTGGCCAGCCCGCTGAGCGCCCTCCTGCTCGTAACCCGGAGGCGCGATGAGGTCGCCCGAGAACTCCTGCGGGCTCCGCACGTCGACCAGTGCCTTGTCCTCGGCCCCGATCGTGCCGCGAACGGCGTCGCGGTACGCGCGGATCGTCTCGTCACGCTCCTGCGCCCGGTAAGAGGCAGGCGCCGACACGGGCACTTCGGCCGTCAACTCACGCCCTTCGTCGATCCACTTCTGGCGGCCCCCGTCGAGGATGCGGACGTCCTGGTGGCCGTAGATCTTCACGTACCAGTAGGCATAGGCCGCGAACCAGTTGTTCTTGTCGCCGTAGAGGACGAGCGCAGTGTCGTTCGAGATCCCGAGGCCGCCCAGCAGGCGCTCGAACTGCTCGCGCTCGATCAGGTCGCGCTCGAGCGGGTCCTGGAGGTCCTCCCGCCAGTGGAGCTTGATCGCCCCGGGGATATGCCCGTCGTCGTAGATGTCGGGGTTCTCGTCGACCTCGGCGACCACCACCCCCGCATCGCCCAGATGCTCGGCGAGCCACTCGGTGGTCACGAGCACAGCCTTCTCGTATCCGTTCTCCGCCATGGTCCCTCCTCGTCGGGTCTGGTGAAGCTAGCCCACGAGCGTCGTCCGGACGGCTCGGGCGAGCTCGCGAACGGACACCGAGCCCTCGAACCTCGCCTTGATCCGGCCGTCCTCGCCGACCAGGAACACGAACGGCTCGGTTGGCAGGCGCCACTCCTTGACCCAGCGGTTGAGCCCAGCAGCGGGCTCGTTGCCCTCGTAGATCTCGACGTGGATGAAACGGACCGGGCTGCCGGCGAAGCGACGCCGGACCGCGTCGACGACGTCCACCACGGGCGCGCAGGTGCGGCTGGTGCAGAACTTCGGAGTCGCGAAGGCGACGACGAAGGGCCGCTTCGCGGCGAGCGACTCGGCGATCGAATGGCGCAGCAGCTCGCGATCCGGCGGCGTCCGCGTCGTCAGACGGGCGAAGTCGCCGCGCGTGCTGCGGATCGTCGGCGTCCTGGACGGGATCGCCCGTGCTCCCACCGCAGGCGCCTTCGTCCGCTCGGCGACCCGCAGGTCACCGAGCGCCTGGACGGGCCTCGAGCCCCCGATCGGCTCGGCGAGCAGGTAGTACCGGCCCGCCGAGGGCAGGGTCAGCCGCGCGACGTAGAGCCGCGTCACGTCAAGCCGGTCCGACGAGACCCCCGGAACGCCGACCAGCTCGAGCGAGGCATCGACCCGGAGGAGCGGTGGTGCCTCGAGCGACCTCGCGACCCAGACCCGGGCGCGCGACCGCTCGACGAGGCTCCCGTCCTTCCGGACGACGAGGAAGGAGACCCGGACCGGCCCGGGAGCGTAGTCGCTCGTCCCTGGAATCCAGGCAACGTTGGGGCCCGGGCGCGCGAGGAGTGCCGCGAGTGACCCCGGAGGAGGTGCCACATCGTCCTTCGATCCCTCCCCGGAGCCGCACCCTCCTACCAGGAGGAGTAGCGCGAGCAGCAGCCACGCCTTGCCAACCCCCACGCGGCCGAGTCTACTCCTAGAGCTTCTTGGGGCGTCTAGCGTCCGTCGAACCAGCTGTCGCCGAGGAGATCGGCGCTGCCCTCGACCCCTGCGAACGCCTGCAGGCAGAGCGCGAACAGGCTGGCGGTGAGCGTGATGATGAAGCGAGTCGTCATGTCACCTCCTTTCGGCTTTAGAAGCGAACGTCTTGAAAGGCTTCCGCGGCCAGCCGGTACAGGCGGGCGGCCGAGCGATCGTCTCCCCGCCGCGTCGCAAGGTCGCCCATCGCGATCCAGCCCGCGGCGCGGTGACTGGCGGAGGAGAGCTGCTGGAAACTGACGTCCGCGGCCCTGAAGCACGTCTCAGCTTCGTCGAGGCGGCCCTGCTCGAGGAGCGCCCGACCCAGCACGAGCTGGGTCGGCCCGATCTCGTGGAGGTAGTCGTCGCGTCCCGCCAGGAGGTCGAGGGACTGGCGCGCGAGCTGCTCGGCCAGGGGGTAGTCGGCCACATGGAGGTGGACGGTCGCCAGCGACCCGGCTGCCTGGGCGGCGTCCTCGACGCTGTCGGCATCCAGCGCAACGCCGTAGGACCGCTTCAGGTACTCGATCGCGTCGTCGGGCCGGCCGAGCATGAGGTTCAGCCCGCCAAGGTTGTTGAGGAGACCTGCGATGTTGCGGTCGTCGTTCAGCTCCTCGTAGTGCGCCTTCGCGCGCTCGGCGTACGTGCGTGCGAGCACCCAGTGACCCATGCGCTCGGCGACGAGCGAGGCCTGGACGAAGGCATTTGCCATGCGAGGGCGGTCGTCGAGGCCCCGGGCGAGCTCGAGCGCGTTCTCGGCGTCCTCGCGCGCCGCCTCGAGGTCGCGCTGGCGGCGGTAGCAGCGGGAGCGCCAGCTCAGGATCTCCGAGCGCAGCAGATCGCTCGGCAGGTCGGTCCGCTCCGCGAGTCCGAGCGCCTCGGTCAGCAGCGAGAGCGCGGTCGAGATGCTCGAGAGCTTGTACCGGCACACTCCGAGCCGGAAGAGGAACCCGGCCCGGTCGACGTCCGAGAATGCGGGGCTCTCGGCGAGCGCTCGCGCCCGTCCAAGCTGCTCGCTCGCGAGGCGCACATCGCCGAGCTCCATGCGCGTCCACGCGGCGCTGGAGAGCCAGCGGGCCTCCAGCTCCACGGAGCCCGTGGCGAGTGCCGCCAGCTGCACACGCTCGAGCTCGGCGCCTGCCTCCTCGAAGCGCCGGGCCTCGTGCAGAGCCTCAGCACGGGCGAGAGCGGCCTCGACCCTGCTTCGCTCGTCGGTGGCGACGCCACTCGCGAGGAAGCCGGGGTCGACGCCGAGCCGGCCCGCGAGCCACTCGATCGTCTCGGCCGTCGGGCGAGTCTTCCCCCGCTCGATCTGGCTGACGTACTCCTTGGAGAACCGGTCCCCCGCGAGCTCGGTCTGGGTCAGGCCGGCGGCGGCACGAAGCTGCCGTACCCGGACCGCGAGACCAGCTCGCTCGCGCGAGCGCTCGTCGAGCTTGGCGCGTGTGATCTCGGTCATTCGTCCGGCTCCTCAAACACACTCAAGCTGATACTTCACTGAAAAGCAAGGCAGCTTCTTTCCAGCGTCCCCCAAAAGGGCTATGTTGCGACAACGAGCGCCGTCAACTACCCCACCTGAAATCACTTGACTGAGCGACTTGACGGTTCTCGAAACCCACTCTATAGTCTGTTCCACCTTGCCACCGGCCACGTGCCGGGGCAGGGGGGTAAGACGCCAGCAGGCGACGACAAACCCGATGCGTGCCTGGGCCGCAGAGCCACGCATTGCGGCGTCGCCCTCATAGTAGGCGGAAGACCCTCTCCCAGGGACTGATCTTCCCCGGACGCCGCAGCCGGGGAGGGTCGTCCCGCGCTCTCACGCGCGAGCCTCGGCGGCTGCCGGAGCCTCGCCGTGGCGCTCGTGACGAACGGTGACCACGGTCACCACGGCCGCGGCGAAAGCGATCGCCGCAGCGACGATCAGCGCCCTCTGGAACCCTTCGACCTGGCCCGGTGCCCGCGCGTCGTACGATGAAGATGCGCCGCCGGCCCAGGAGATCCGCGAGCTTCCCGCCCGTCAGCTGCGGTTCTCGGCGTGATCAGCCTCGCGCGCATCCACCTCCAAGTCAACGATCGGCGCAGTTCGCTCTACGCTCCTCGCACATGGAGGTGATCTGGGAGCCGACGCCGGAGGTGCTCGAGCGGGCGAACGTCGTCCGGCTGATGCGCAGGCACGGGTACTCGGACTACCGCGAGCTCGTCGCCCGCTCGGTGGTCGATCCTGAGTGGTTCTGGCCGGCCGCCGTGGAGGACCTGGGGCTCGAGTTCTTCGAGCCGTGGCGGCAGGTCGTCGACGCCTCCCGGGGCCCGGAGTGGGCCACCTGGTTCGTCGGGGGAAGGCTCAACATCGCCTGGAACTGTGTCCACCGCTGGGCCGCGGGGCCGCGGGCACTCGCCGAGGCCGTCGTCTGGCAGAGCGAGGACGGGGAGCGGCGCTCGCTCTCCTTCGCGCAGCTCTCGCACGAGGTGGTCCGGCTGGCGGAGGCGCTCGCGGCGCTCGGGGTCGAGCCCGGAGACCGGGTCGCGACCTACCTCCCGATGGCGCCCGAGGTCGCGATCGCATCGCACGCGTGCGCGCACCTCGGAGCGGTCCAGGTGCCGGTCTTCTCGGGCTTCGCGGCACCTTCGGTCGCAGGCCGGCTCCAGGACTCGGGCGCGAAGGTCGTGATCACCGCCGACGGGTCGCTCCGCCGGGGCCGCGAGCTGCCGATGAAGCAGATCGTCGACGACGCCGCCCGCGAGGCGCCCGCGCTCCAGCACGTCCTCGTCTGGCGGCGGCTCGGACGTGCCGAGGTCCCCATGACGGCGGGGCGCGACGTCTTCTGGGACGAGGCCCTCGGGGACGCCCCCGGCACGCTGGAGCCGCTGGCGGTCGACTCGGAGCACCCCTACCTGCTCGCGTACACGTCGGGCACGACCGGACGCCCGAAGGGCGTGCTACACGTCCAGGGCGGCTTCCTCGTCTCGATCGCGCGCGAGGCCGCCTACCAGGCTGACGTGCACCCGGAGGACGTGCTCCACTTCTCGACCGACATGGGCTGGATCATGGGGCCCTGGACGCTCGTCGGGGGCGGGGCGCTCGGCTGCACGATCGTCTTCGCGGAAGGGGCTCCGGACTGGCCGCCCGACCGGCTCTGGTCGCTCGTCGAGACCGAGCGGGTGTCCGTTCTCGGCCTCTCCCCGACGCTCGCCCGCGCGCTGATCCCCCACGGTGAGCCGACGTCCGATCTCTCGTCGCTGCGCGTGCTCGTGACGACGGGCGAGCCGTGGAACCCGGCTCCGTACCGCTGGCTGCACCGCCACGTCGGCCAGGGCCGCTGCCCGATCATCAACTGCTCGGGGGGCACCGAGGTCGGCGCCTGCTTCCTCTCCCCGACGCCGGCGGTCCCGATCAAGACCTGCTCGGTCGGCGGCCCGGCCCTCGGGATGGCGATGGACGTCGTCGATGCCGACGGCGAGTCCCTGCGCGGCGAGGTCGGCGAGCTCGTCTGCCGCCGGCCCTTTCCCGGGATGACCCGCGGGTTCTGGGGCGACTCCGAGCGCTACCTCGACGCGTACTGGCGACGCTTCCCGGGGATCTGGACGCACGGCGACTGGGCCTCGATCGACGACGATGGCTACTGGTTCCTCCACGGACGCTCGGATGACACGCTCAACATCGCGGGCAAGCGGGTCGGCCCGGCGGAGCTCGAGTCGGCCGTCGTCGCTCACCCGGCCGTCACCGAGGCCGCGGCCGTCGGCGTCCCGCACGAGGTCAAGGGCGAGGTGGCCTGGATCTTCTGCTGCCTCGTCCAGGGGGTCGAGCCCGGCGAGGACCTGGCCCGAGAGCTCGGCGAACTCGTTGCGGCGGACCTCGGGAAGGCCTTCGCGCCGCAGCGAGTGCTCTTCGTCCCCGCGCTGCCGAAGACGAGGAGCGCCAAGATCGTCCGCCGCGCGGTGCGAGCGACCGCGCTCGGCCAGGATCCGGGTGACCTCTCCTCGGTCGAGAACCCTGACTCCCTCACCGCGGTCGCCCGCGCTGTGGGCTCGGGCTCTTAGGATCAGGTCAGCCCATTAGAAGGAGGTTTGCGCCCTGCAGACCTCGCCCGTGGGGCTCGTCCCCGCGGTCGGGAGGCTCAAGCTACGGGATCTCTACGGCGAGGAGACCGTGTCCGCTCGGGCCACGAGCGCAAGCGGCGAGTCCTGCCGCGCCTCCGCCAGCCTCTGAGCCTCCCGCGACCCGGCCGTAGACTTCCGGGCATGGCCGCCGCCGACCGACTCGACGGACAGGTAGCGCTCGTCACCGGCGGCGGGCGGGGGATCGGCAGCTGGATCGCCGAGGAGCTGGCCGGTGCCGGTGCCCGCGTGGCGGTCGCCGCCAGGACCCGCGCGCAGGTCGAGGAGACCGCGGCGCGAGTGCAGGGGGTCGCGGTCGCCGCCGACGTCAGCGACCGTGCGGCCGTCGAGGCGATGGTCGCGCAGGTCGAGGGCGAGCTCGGGCCGGTCGACCTCCTCGTCGCGAACGCGGGCATCTCCGGGGCCGGCGACTGGGACGCCGACCCGGAGGCGTGGTGGCAGACCTTCGAGGTCAACGTCCTCGGCGTCTTCCTCTGCTGCCGGGCGGTACTTCCCGGGATGATCGAGCGCGGCCGCGGTCGCATCGTGATCACGGGCTCCGGCGCCTCCTACCTCCCGGGGTCTCGGAGCACTGCCTACTCGGCCAGCAAGGCGGCGGTCGGCCGCTTCGGCGAGACGCTCGCGAAACAGCTCGAGGAGCACGGCATCCCCGTCTTCACGATCAGCCCCGGACTGGTGCGGACGGAGATGACCGGGAGCTCGCTCTCAGACGACGCGCCGTGGACGCCGCCCGAGCTCGCGCCGCAGCTCGTGCGTGTCCTCGCCTCCGGGCGGGCCGACGCACTCTCGGGGCGCTACATCCACGCCGAGCACGACGACGTCGAGGATCTGATCCGACGCGCGTCGGAGGTTCAGGAACGCGATCTGAACGCGATCCGACTCCAGCGCTGAGGAACGGGCGGTGAGGCAAGGTAGAGTTTTCGCCTCCTAGGCGAAAACTCTGGAGGCGATGTGAGGCTCGCGCTCGCGCAGATCAATCCGATCGTCGGCGACCTGGCGGGAAACCGGGACCGGATCCTCGCCCGGATCGAGGAGGCCCGCGCGTCGGAGGCCGACCTCGTCCTTTTCCCCGAGCTCGCGACCACCGGCTACCCGCCGGAGGATCTGCTGCTTCGGCCGGGGTTCGTTCGGGCCGCCGAGCGCTCGCTGGAGGAGATCGCCAGAGCGGCCCGGCAGATCGTCGTCCTCGTCGGTACGCCGCACTACGACCGCGACCTGTACAACGCGTGCGCCGTCTGCGCCCACGGCGAGGTGAGGGCGATCTACCGCAAGCGCTTCCTCCCGAACTACGGCGTCTTCGACGAGGACCGCTATTTCGCGTCGGGGCACGAGCCGATCCTGCTCCGGCTCGGCGACTGCCTGATCGGGCCAACCGTCTGCGAGGACATCTGGCAGCCCGGGCCGCCGGCCACCGACCTGACGCTCGCCGGCGCGCAGCTCGTCGCGAACATCTCGGCCTCGCCCTTCCACGTCGGCAAGGACCGCGAGCGGGAGCAGATGCTCGCCACTCGGGCCCGCGACAACGCGTGCTTCATCGCCTTCTGCAACGCAGTCGGCGCCCAGGACGAGCTGATCTTCGACGGGCACTCGCTCCTGCTCGACGACGAGGGCACCGTCCTCGCGCGCGCACCGGGCTTCGAGGAGGCGCTGCTCGTCGTCGACGTCGACCCGGCGATCGCGGTCGGCAGTCGGCTGCGGGACGTCCGTCGACGCGCGCTCGCCCGTGACCGCGGCGAGGCCGAGGAGATCCCGGTCGTGGAGGTGGGCGCCGCGCGAGCCAGACCCGGCGGCGGCCCGTCCCGGCCTCCCCTGGCGCCTCTGCTCGACGACCTCGAGCAGATGCGGCTCGCGCTCGAGCTCGGCCTGCGCGACTACGTGGACAAGAACGGCTTCCACGACGTCGTGCTCGGGATCTCCGGCGGCATCGACTCGGCGCTGACCGCGGCGCTCGCCGCCGAGGCTCTGGGAGCCGACCGGGTGCACGGCGTCACGATGCCCTCGCGCTACTCCTCGCAGGGGACGCGCGCGGACGCACTCGCCCTCGGCGGGACGCTCGGGATCGACGTGCGCGAGCTGCCGATCGATGCGCTCGCCGGCGCCTTCGAGAGCCTCCTGGCCCCGAGCTTCGCCGGGCACGAGCCGGACCTCGCCGAGGAGAACCTCCAGGCCCGGATCAGGGGAACGCTCCTGATGGCCCTCTCGAACAAGTTCGGCTGGCTCGTGGTGGCGACCGGCAACAAGTCCGAGCTGTCGGTCGGGTACGCGACGCTCTACGGCGACATGGCGGGCGGGTTCGCCCTGCTCAAGGACGTCTACAAGACCGACGTCTTCCGGCTCGCCCGGCACCTGAACGAGCGGGCCGGACGCGAGCTGATCCCTCAGACGACGATCGAACGAGCGCCGAGCGCCGAGCTCCGAGCCGATCAGCTCGACGAGGACTCCCTGCCGCCCTACCCCGAGCTCGACCGCGTCCTCCGGGCCTACGTCGAGCTCGACCGCTCGCGCGAGGAGCTCTCCTCGGACGGGTTCGACCCGGCGCTCGTCGAGCGGGCGCTCGCGCTGATCGACCGGGCCGAGTACAAGCGCCGACAGGCTCCGCCCGGGGTGAAGCTGCGCCCGAAGGCGTTCGGTCGGGACCGGCGAATGCCGATCACGAACCGCTGGAGGGGCTGAACTGGACCCGCGCAGACCCTCCGGCTCCGCCGGAGGCCTGCACGCTATGAAGGAAAGGCGAACCCCGCCCGCCGACCCCCCGCGACTAGAGGCTCGATGCGAAACTCAGCCGGGCCGGCTGGCGCCCCAGGCACGGCGCCGGCTCAGCCCGGCTTGGCCTGGAGCACCCCCGACGGCGGCAGAGTTTCACATCAAACCTCTAGATCAGCTGCGCAAGCGCCTCGAACCAGCGCAGGCGCACGGCGTACGGGACGGCAGCGTTCGCGGGCGAGGTGGAGGGCAGGACGAAGAGCGCCGTCGGGCCGAGTCTCCGCTCATGTAATCCGAGCTCCGTCCGCTCGCCGAAGACGCCGCGGTAGGCCTCCTTGCCGACGAACGCAAGTGTCCCCGGACAGAGCTCGGCGGCTAGCCGTTCGAGGCGGTCCCGTGCGCCCGCGAAGTCGCGGTGGCGGAGATCGCCCGAGCCAGGGGTCGTGCGGCGCGCGGCGTTCGTGAGCCCGAAGCCGAGTCCAAGGAGGTCAAGCTCCTCCGAGGGAGCGAGCAACCGGGGCGTCAGCCCTGAGTCGTGCAGGAGGCGCCAGAAGTCGTTCCTGGGGTTCGCGAAGTGGTGCCCGGCCGCCGCGGAGACGCGCCCCGGGTTGATGCCGCAGAAGACGGCGCGCAGGCCGGGGGCCAGGTGATCGGGCAAGGGCTCGCTGTTCCCCTTCAGGGCGTGCAGGCCTCCGGGCGCAGCCGGAGGGTCTGCGCGGGTTCAATTCGAGCGGACGAAGCAGCCCCAGCTGCCGCGCCGACGCGGCGAGGGCCGGCGGCCGCGGAGGGGCTGCGAGGCGGTTCGGGCGCGGCGCGGACAGGCGTGGGCGCGCCCCGGGGCGCGGTGCCACCGGCCGGGGCGGGTCACGCCGCCTCAGGCTCGATCAGCTCTGCGGGGTCGCGCGTCTCGAGTCTCTCCTCGAAGCGCTGCCGCAGGTGCTCACCGGAGACGGACTGGGCCGCACGCTGCCGTCGCAGCCCCTCCGCGGAGACGCGGACGATCGAGACGTTGTCGTCGCGGTCGCCGTAGCAGCGGGCGTAGCACTCCGCCTCGCTCAGGGGTCTCAATCTCGTCATGCGCGGCACCGTACGCAGCAGGTCGGACGGACCGCGCGGGCGCGGCCCCGGGGGTACGGTTCGGCGCAGTGAGCACGCCCCGCGCCAAGCGCTTCGAGTACGCCGCCTCCGTCGACCGGGCCGGTCGCATCTCGGCCGAGGGAGGCCCGCCGGTGGCCCTCGCGGACGAGTGGTCGCCCGAAGCGCTCGTGCTCGCGGGCCTCGGCCGCTGCATCCTCACGAGCCTCGGCTACCACGCCCGGAGGGGCGGGCTCGACGCGGTCGGCGCCGTGTCGGCGGCGGGTGTCGTGACCAGGCGCGACTCGGACGGCCGCTACGCGTTCGTGGAGGTCGAGTGCCGCCTCGAGCTGGAGCTCGACCCCGTGCCGCCGGGCGACGAGCTCGAGGCGCTGCTCGCGAAGGCCGAGCGCGACTGCTTCGTCTCGGCGTCGCTGACCATCTCGCCGAGCTACGCCTGGCGTGTCAACGGCGAGGACGCACGCTGAGACCTCGTTTCAGAATGACGCTTCGTCGCCCAAGGCTTCGTTTTGAAACGAGGTCTTAGACTGCTGGTCCTCGGCGGGACGAAGTTCCTCGGCCGCGCGGCGGTCGAGTCGGCCCTCGCCGAGGGACACGAGGTAACGCTCTTCAACCGCGGCCGGACGAACCCTGGCCTCTTCCCGGAGGCGGAGCACCTGAGCGGCGACCGCGACGGCGACCTCTCGGCGCTCGAGGGGGGCGTCTGGGACGCGGTAATCGACCCGTCGGGGTATGTCCCGAGACTCGTGCGCGCCTCGGCGGAGCTGCTCGCGGGGTCGGCCGGCCACTACGTCTTCGTCTCGAGCCTCTCCGTCTATCGGGAAGGGTTCGCCGCCGGGTTCGACGAGGCGGCGCCCGTCGTCGAGCTCGCCGATCCGAACGTCGAGGACATCGCCGAGGGAAACAACTACGGGGGCCTGAAGGCGCTCTGCGAGGAGGTCGTGCGGGAGACTTTCCCCACCGCGCACACGAACGTCCGGGCCGGCCTGATCGTCGGGCCGCACGACCCGACCGGGCGCTTCACCTACTGGCCGGTGCGCATCGCCCGCGGCGGGACGATGCTCGCACCGGGAGACCCCGGCCGGCACGTCCAGTTCGTCGACGTGCGCGATCTCGGAGCCTGGCTCGTTCGGACGGCCGTCGACCGCATCGTCGGGACGTTCAACGCGACGGGCCCCGTGCCCGAGGTGACGATGGGCGGGCTGCTCGACGCGTGCAGGCGGGTCTCGGACAGCGACGCCGAGATCGTCTGGGTCGCCGAGGACTTCCTGCTGGAGCAGGGCGTAGGCCCGTGGATGGAGCTGCCGCTCTGGCTCCCGGGCGGCGCGGCTGCGGTGCTCCAGTGCGACGTGTCGCGCGCCGTGGCCGCGGGGCTTCGCTTCAGATCGGTCGAGGAGACCGTGAGCGACACGCTGGCGTGGGTCGACGCGGGCGGTGTCCCGGCCGAGCTCGCCAGCGGGCTCGCGATCGGCGAGGCCGGCCTGCGCCCCGAGCGCGAGGCGGAGCTGCTGGAGGCATGGCGAGCCCGCAGCTGAGCTTCGACGTCGACGCCGCCCGCCGCCGCTTCTCGGCCCTCGACCAGTCGCTGGTCTTCTTCGACGGGCCGGGTGGCACGCAGGTTCCCGATCAGGTGATCGAGGCGATCTCGACGTACCTGCGCGAGTCGAACGCGAACGTCAGCGGCCCCTACGAGACGAGCCGGAGGACGGAGGCCCTCGTCGCGTCCGCGCGGCAGACGGCGGCCCGGTTCCTCGGCTGCGAGCCGGACGAGGCGATCTTCGGCGCGAACATGACGACCCTCAACTTCGCTCTCTCGCGAACGCTCGGCCGGATGCTCGAGGCCGGCGACGAGCTGCTCGTGACGCGCCTCGACCACGACGCCAACGTCGCGCCCTGGCTCGAGCTCGCCCAGGACCGGGGCCTCGTCGTCCGCTTCGTGGACATTCACGACGACACGACGCTCGACCTGGAGGACCTCGCGCAGCAGCTCACCTCGCGGACGCGTGTCGTCGCGTTTCCCGTCGCGTCGAACGCGGTCGGCACGCTGACCGACGTGCGGCGCGTTGCAGACCTCGCCCACGAAGCCGGCGCGCTGGCCTGGGCCGACGCGGTTCACTACGCGCCCCACGGGCCGCTCGACGTGACGGAGCTCGGGGTCGACCTCCTCGTCTGCTCGCCCTACAAGTTCTTCGGCCCGCACCTCGGGCTCGCCTTTGGTCGCCGGGAGCTGCTAGAGCAGTGGCGGCCGTACAAGGTCCGCCCCGCGCCGAACGAGCCGCTCGGGCATCGCTTCGAGACCGGAACGCTCCCGCACGAGCTGCTGGCGGGCTTCGTCGCGGCGGTCGAGTACGTGGACTCGATCGGCTGGGAGGCGATCTGCTCCTGGGAACGCGAGCTCGGTCAACGCTTCCTCGACGGCCTGCCTCCGAACTGCCGCCTGCACGGCCTGCCGTCGATGGAAGGCCGGGTCCCCACCTTCGCGCTCAGCGTCGAGGGCCTCGCCCCGGCGGAGGCGGCCGCGCGGCTCGGCGAGCAGGGCTTCGCCGTCTGGCACGGCAACTACTACGCCCTCGAGGTGATGAGGCGGCTGGGGCTCGAGGACGCCGGCGGGGCGCTCCGCATCGGCTTCGTCCACTACAACACCCCCGGCGAGATCAACCGGCTCCTCGACGCGCTCGCCCCCCTTGGGTGAGGGTCCATACCCAATACGCTCGGCCGGTCGATTCAGACGGATCACGGCCGACAACAAGAGCTGCGCGATCGACGGCGACCGGCAGGCGCTGCGCTTCGTCGACCGGCTCGAAGACCGGCCCCGCCAGCGGACGCGCGGAGCACGCGGTCAGTCGTAGGCCGCCCGGGCCCTTGCCCAGCGCTCGTCGTCGCGGTGGATCCGGTCGGGGTCGACGCCGCGCGCAGCCGCGAGGTCGACGGTGAGGAGCTGGAACGGAACGATGTCGAGGGCGGGGTGGCGGGCAGACATCAGGCTTGTGTTACATCCCAGCTCCTCGAGCGCCGCGACAGCAGCGCGCGCCCGTTCGGCCGCCCTCCCCTCCCCCTCGAGCACGAACGCGCGCACGGTCTCGTCCACCGCGGCCAGGTGCCCGTGGAGGAGCTGTTCGGTGTGGTGGGCCTCCGCGACGACGAACGCGCCCTCGCGCAGCTTCAACACCGCTTCCTGAGCAGTGGGCCAGTCGCGACCGGCACCGGCCACGAGGTACCGCGTCTCTGATGCAACACAAGCGGAGGGCTCGTGCGCTGCGAGGACCGCCTCGACGGCGCCCCCGAGCCACGAGACGTCCTCGCCCCGGAGTGCCGCCAGGGCCGCGACCGCGCACGTGTAGCTGGCGGTGTGGCACCAGCTTCGCTCGAGCTCCGGAGTGCAGACGACAACCTCGTCGCAGAGGTCGGCCAGGGGAGAGTCGGGCGACCCGGTGACGAGCCACCTCGGGCCGCGGAAGGCGCGGGCGGCCTCGAGTGTCAGCGCCGTCGTGCCCTCGTGGCTCACGAGCACGAGCAGGTCGGCCTCCGGCGGCTGCAGTACCGCCTCGAGCGCCTGAACTGCCTCGCCCCCGGTCTGGGCGGCGTGGAAGGAGGTGCCGCACCCCGTGTAGACCACGCGGCCCGGAGGCAGGCGGAGCCGGACGTGCAGCGCTCGAAGCCACTCCGGCTGGGCCGCGATCGCCGCCCGGGTCTGCTCCCCCTCCACCCGGATAGCATGGCGCGATGAGCGACTTCGAGCGGCACACCCTCGACAACGGGCTCCGCCTCCTGACGGCGCCGATGCCGCACGCGCATTCCGTCACCTGCGTGATCATGCTCGCGGCGGGCTCGCGCTACGAGAATGCGGGAAACAACGGCATCGCGCACTTCGCCGAGCACATGTTCTTCAAGGGGACGGAGCGACGGCCAACCGCGCGCGACATCGCCGGCGAGGTGGACGCGATCGGCGGCGAGTTCAACGCCTTCACCGGCAAGGAGTACACGGGCTACTACATCAGGTGCGCGGCCGAGTTCCGAGACATCGCGCTCGACGTGCTCGCCGACATGCTCCGCAACTCGAAGTTCGACGCCGAGGAGCTCGAGCGCGAGAAGGGCGTCATCGTCGAGGAGATGAACATGTACTACGACACGCCGCGCGACTTCATCGGCGGGGTCTTCGACGGGCTCGTCTACGACGATCATCCGCTCGGTTGGGACACCCTCGGGCGGAAGGAGACGATCAGGGACGCAACTCGGCAGACCTTCCTCGACTACCTGGGCACCTGGTACAAACCGTCGCGAATGGTCGTCGGGGTCGGCGGGCGCGTCGACGGCGATCTCCTCCCCCGGGTCGAGGAGCTGCTCGGAGACCTCGCCGACGCGCCGACCGGCGCGCCGTCGCCCGCGAAGCTCCCGGCCGGGAACGGGGCACGCGTGAAGCTGCACACCAAGGCTTCAGATCAGGCCCATCTCTGTCTCGGCCTTCCGAGCTACCCGATCGAGCATCCGGACCGCTATGCACTCCAGCTCGTGGCCACGATCCTCGGCACGGGCATGTCCTCCCGCCTCTGGACGGAGGTCCGCGAGCGTCGCGGTCTCGCGTACTACGTCTACGCGCTCAACCACAGCTACGTCGACGCGGGGACGCTCTACTCGCAGGCGGGAGTCGACGTGAAGCGGGTCGACGAGGCCGTCGAGACGATCGCGCGCGAGCTGCGCCGGATCGCCGAGGAGCCGGTCGGCGCGGACGAGCTCGAGAAGTCCCGGAGCCTCGCCAAGGGCCGCTTCGTGCTCCAGCTCGAGAGCCCGCAGGGGATGATCCTCTTCGGACTCCGCCGCGAGGTGCTGGAGGGACGCGCACCCGATCCGCAGGAGGTGCTCGATCGTCTGAACGCCGTCACGGCCGAGGACGTGCAGCGCGTGGCCGCCGACGTGATCGGACGCAATGGCCTCAACCTGGCGCTGATCGGCCCGTTCGAGGACCCCGAGCGCTTCGAGAAGCTGCTCGCGTAGCCCCGGCGAACGGCGGCCGCTCTGGGCATGTCGCGTGCCAGGCACGGGGAATCTCCTTGGGCAGGCTCCGCCAACCGGCCCGGACGAGGAGGGTGCCGAGTCCTCTCACGCGAGAGCTCGCCATCCTTCAACGTCACTGGTGTTGAGAGCGTACGATCCTCCGGACATAGTGGTGCGATCTGAAGGAGGAGCGATGGTCGCTCGCGTCGCGAGCTTCGAAGGGGTCAACGTCCAGGCGGCCGAGAGCACGATGGAGCAGGCGGAGTCGATCATTCGCCCGATGGTCGAGGGTCTCGCTGGGTACCAGGGCCACCTCGAGCTGGTCTCCCCGAGCGGAAAGGTGCTGTCGATCACGCTCTTTGCCTCCGAGGAGAACGCGCAGGCCGCGGAGCAGACGTTCGACGAGGAGATGCCGCGCCAGCTCGGCGACCTCTTCAAGGGCTGGGAAGGCCGCCGCGTCTCCGTCGACCGCTACAACGTGCTCGCCGAGTCACATAGCTAGCGAGCACTCGGGCTGCTTCGTTCCTCTGCCCTGCCAGTCCGCTCGCTCCGCTTTTCTAACCGCGAGCGTGAGCCCGTTAGGAGTCACGCGTTCTGCCCCTCTTGACCTAACTACTCCACGCGAACGGCAGAGCGCGCGTCGAGATCCTCGTGCAAGTGCGATCAGGCCCTCTCATATGATCCGACGATGGTTCCCGAGGCCCCGCTCGACAAGACCGAGGCCGGGCTCGTGCCCGCCGGCGGGGGATGGTTCGTCCTGAATGCGCGTGACGCGCGGTGGTTTCACCGGCCGGGACGCCACAGCCTGCCGCTGACCGGCTGCGACGAGTTCGAGGCCGAGACCTACTTCCCGATGCTCGGGATGTCGATCCAGGTCCTTTCGCCGGGCGAGCCGAACTCGATGTACCACTGGGAGACCGAGCAGGAGGACTTCCTCGTGCTCTCCGGCGAGGCTCTGCTGATCGTCGAGGGGCAGGAGCGGACGCTCAGCCAGTGGGACTTCGTCCACTGCCCGCCGGAGACGCGGCACGTGTTCGTCGGTGCGGGCGATCGCCCGTGCGTCATCCTCGCGGCCTCGTCGCGGCAGTTTCAGGCAAGCGGGCCGTGGGGCTACCACACGGTCGACGAGACCGCCCGCCGCTACGGCGCCTGCCCCGACGTGGAGACGCAGGAGAATGAGGTCGCGTACGCAAACGTCCAGCCGTCTCAGCCGACGCGATACCGCGACGGCTGGCTCCCCGGTTAGCTGGACTCGTCGCGACGCCCCGACACAGAAGGCGTGGGCGTCTCGAAACCTCAACCCGCCAGAGGGTGCTCGGGTGCCGTTCCTGGCAGCGACTCGATGTCGCGGAGGAAGTGCTCCCGATCGTCGTGGTCTGCGATCCGCTCGCCGTGATCGCAGGCGAGCGCGCGATACCGATCGCCCTCGCCGGCGTTTCCGGCGACGAGGTGGGCCCGCGCCAGCGCCTCGTAGGCGTAGGGCAGGTCGAAGTCCTCCAGCGCTTCGCTCGCCTCGCACCAGTCGAGGCACCGCTGCGCGTGGTGGAGGGCGGGCTCGGGACGGCCGAGGACGGCGTACACCCGCGAGCATTGCCACTCGCCGCGGGCGAAGCGCACGGGGTCGCCGACCTCCCCCCAGTGGAAACGCGACGCGTGGGCGGCGTGGAGCATCCGGTCGTCCTCCTCCGAGCTGCGCTCTCCCTTCGTCAGGAGCGTCCACGTCAGGTTGAAGAGGTTCACGGCCAGGCGCCGCTGCTCTTCAGCAGGCTGCTTGCCCGTCTCGCGGCTCTTCGTCATGCCAGCTTCGACTTCTCCAGGTCTGCCTGGATGCTCGACTCTATTCCTGCTCGCGCTCGCCCAGCGCGCGCTCCTGCAGCTCGCCGACGACGGCCGGGTCGGCCAGCGTCGTCGTGTCGCCGAGCGGGCGGTTCTCGGCGACGTCGCGGAGTAGCCGGCGCATGATCTTGCCGCTCCGGGTCTTCGGCAGCTCGGGGGTGAAGACGATGTTCGCCGGCTTCGCGATCGGCCCGATCTTGCGCGCCACGTGCGCTCGGAGCTCCTCGATCATCTCGACCGAGCCCTCCTCGCCGCCCTTCAGGGTCACGTAGGCGACGATCGCCTGGCCGGTCTGCGCGTCCGCGCGCCCGCAGACGGCCGCCTCGGCCACCCGAGGGTGGTCGACGAGGGCGCTCTCGACCTCGATCGTCGAGATCCGGTGCCCGGAGACGTTCATCACGTCGTCGACCCGGCCGAGGAGCCAGAAGTCGCCGTCCTCGTCGATCCTCGCGCCGTCGCCGGCGAAGTAGACGCCCGGAAACTTCGACCAGTAGGTCTCGCGGTAGCGCTCGTCGTCTCCGTAGATCCCGCGCAGCATCGCCGGCCACGGGCGCCGCAGGACGAGGTAGCCGCCGCCGCCGGGCCCGACCTCGCTGCCGCTCTCGTCGTAGACCGCCGCGTCGATGCCCGGGAAGGGCCGCGTCGCCGACCCCGGCTTCAGCGTCGTCAGGCCGGGCAGTGGCGTGATCAGGATCATGCCGGTCTCGGTCTGCCACCACGTGTCGACGACCGGAGCCTTCCCCGCCCCGACATGCTCGCGGTACCACATCCACGCCTCGGGATTGATCGGCTCGCCAACCGACCCGAGCAGCCGCAGCGAGGAGAGGTCATGCGCCTGCGCGTGCTCGGGCCCCCACTTCATGTGCGTCCGAATCGCGGTCGGCGCCGCGTAGAGGATGTCGACGCCGTAGCGCTCGACGATCGCCCACCAGCGGCCCTGATCCGGGAAGTCGGGGGTGCCCTCGTAGATCACACCAGTCGTGCCGTTGCAGAGCGGGCCGTAGACGATGTAGCTGTGCCCGGTCACCCAGCCGATGTCGGCCGCGCACCAGTAGACCGAGTCCGGCTTGACGTCGAACACGTAGTGGTGCGTGGTCGCGACCCCGACGAGGTAGCCGGCGGTCGTGTGCACGATCCCCTTCGGCTTCGCGGTCGTGCCGCTCGTGTAGAGCAGGTAGAGCAGGTCTTCTGCATCCATCGGCTCGCAGGGACACGCCGCGGGGTCTGACCCCTGGCCCGCGACGAGCTCGTCCCACCAGACGTCCCGGCCGTCCTGCATCGACACCTGCCCGCCGGTACGGCGCAGCACGACCGAGTGCCGCACGCCTGGAGAGGCGGCGAGCGCCGCGTCGGCGTTTCGCTTCAACGGCACCCGCGTGCCACGCCGCCAGCCCTCGTCCTGGGTCACGAGCACCTCGCACTCCATGTCGTTCAACCGGTCCGAGAGCGACTCGGCCGAGAAGCCGCCGAAGACCACGGTGTGCGGGGCGCCGAGCCGCGCGCAGGCGAGCATCGCGACCGGCAGCTCGGGGACCATGCCCATGTAGATCCCGACCGGTGTTCCCTTGCCGACGCCGAGCGAGCGGAGGCCGTTCGCGAACCGCACCACCTCGGCCTGGAGTCCGGCGAAGGTGAGGGATCGCCGCTCGCCCTCCGGCTCGCCCTCCCAGTGGTAGGCGACCTTGCCGCCCTTGCCCGCCTCGACGTGCCGGTCGACGCAGTTGAAGCAGACGTTCAGCTTGCCGCCGAGATACCACTTCGCGTAGGGGGGCTCCCACTCGAGCAGCCGGTCGAAGGGCTCGAACCAGGTGACGCGGTTTCGACCCTCGCGCTCCCAGAGCTCCTCGAGCGAGAGCTCGTACAGGTCACCCTGGGCGTTCGCCTGAGCGGCGAACTCCGGAGGCGGCGGATAGCGCCGCTCCTCCAGGAGCATCGTCTCGATCGAGTGCGTCAGGGCTCGAGGGCGTACGGGAAGTCGGCCAGGTTCTCGGCCCCGTCCCCGGTCACGAGCACGATGTCCTCGAGCCGGCAGCCGCCGTAGCCTCGGCGGTAGAGGCCCGGCTCGACGGTGACGACGTCCCCCGCGAGGAGCTCCTTCACGCCGGTGATCCCGAGTGCGGGCTCCTCGTGCACCTCGAGCCCGACTCCGTGCCCGAGCCCGTGGAAGAAGCCGTCCGCGAGGATCGTCCCGGCCTCCTTCGTGAGCTGGGTCGGGTAGCCCTCCCGCTGGAAGATCTCGCAGGTTCCGCGGAAGACGTCGGCGCCCTTGACGCCCGGGCGGATCTCGGCGACGGCCCGCTCGAGCGCCTCGAGGCAGAGGCGGTGCCATTCGGCCACCTCGTCGGGCACGTCGCCGACGACGAACGTTCGGGTCATGTCGGCGAAGCACGCCGACTCCGAGTCCCGGGGCCAGAGGTCGATGACGATCGTCTCGCCGGCGAGGATCTGGCCCGAGCCCATGTCGTGCCCGATCGCGGACTGCGGCCCGTGCGAGACGATGAACTCGTCCGAGGAGGCGTCGTGCTCGACGAAGGCCTGGGCGACCGCCACCCGGAGGCGCTCGGAGGTGAGCGGCTCGCCGTCCGCCGTCAGCCCGACGCCGGTCCCCGTGAGGTCGGCTCGCCGGAGCAGGTCGCGGGCGGCCGCCATCCCAGCCTCGGCCGCCCTCTGCGCCCGGCGGATCCCCGCGATCTCAGCCTCGTTCTTCACCCGACGCCGGCTGTCGAAGAGCGATCGGTCGACCTCGAGCGAGATCCCGTGTGAGCGCAGGTGGTCCGCGACCTGCAGCGGGAAGGTGACGGGCACGCTCGCGGCCTCGATCCCGAACCGCCGGCACGCCCGCAGCATCAGCTCGAGGCTCATCGCCTCGCGGGTCATCCCCTGCGCGAGGAGGTCGTCCTGGCCGAGCTCCTCGGGCGCGACGACCTCGTAGCCGCCCAGCTCTGCGAGCCGCGGGAGCTCGAGCGAGCCGATCATGATCGCGCGCGTGCCGTTTCGCTCGGCATACAGAAACGGGTCGCCGATCCCGATCGGCACCTCGTGCCGAAGCTCGGGCGAGCGAACGGTGTCGCCGACGATGAGGACGTTTGCCATCGTGCGTGATCTTAGCGGGGAGACGGCCCGCCGAGTTCCCGGCTGCGATACCTAGACTGGAGGGCGTGGAGCCGATCGAACGCGCCCAGGAGCTACTCGAGCGCTACCAGGCCGAGCTGGGAGGCCTCGTGCCCGAGGGCAGCCCCATCTTCGACGCGCACGTGCACCTCGGCACGGACATCGACGGGTTCGTGGGCCTGCTCGACGAGCTCGTCTCGATCATGGACCGCCACGCGATCGCGAAGGCCTTCATGTTCTGTCTCGACGAGCCGGACCGGCACCCGGCCTTCCGCGCCGGGAACGACCGGACGCTCGACTTTGCCGCACGCTCGGGCGAACGGCTGATCCCGTTCGTGCGGCTCGACCTTGCAGAGGACCCGATGCCCGAGGCCGAGCGCTGCCTCGACCGCGGCGCGCGCGGCATCAAGCTGCACCCGCGCGCCCAGGGGTTCATGCTCACCGACGAGCGCCTCGATCCCGTTTTCGCGATCTCGTCCGAGCGGAAGGTGCCGATCCTGATCCACGGGGGACGCGGACTGCCCCCGATCGCCGACGACTTGGCGCGCCTCGTGGAGCGCCACGACGACGCGCAGCTGATCATCGCCCACGCGGGGATCGCCGACCTCGCCGCGCTCGCCCGGAACTTCGCCGGCAAGGCCGGGGTCTTCTTCGACACGTCGACCTGGAGCCCCGTCGACCTGCTCGACTTCTACCGCCTGATCTCGCCGGAGCAGGTGCTCTACGCGTCCGACTACCCATACGGGCGCCAGCCGAACTCGCTCCACATCGCCCTGCGAACGGCCCTCGTGGCGGGGTTCGACGAGGAGCAGATCCGGAACATGCTGTGGGGGAACGCGGCGCGGATTGCCTCCGGCGAGGAGCCGCTGGAGCCGTCCGCCCCCCAGGGGAGCGCGGTCTACAGCCAGCCGCTCCAGCTCGCGCGGATCCACCAGTACCTCTCGATGGCGACACCGCTCATCTGGACGCGCCAGCCGGACACGATCGGCGTCCTCGGGCTCGCTCTCAACACCTGCGGCGAGCCGAACGGCGCCGGCGAGGGCGAGGCGGTGGACAGGATCCGCGAGCTGATCGAGACGGCGCGCGATCTTTGGCGCGAGCTGCCGGAGGTCGACGAGGCCGAGCGGCCCACCTTCAGCCGGACGACTTTCAGCCTCATCCACCTCGCCGACATCGTCGCTGTCACCACCGTCTCGTGATCGAGCTCCGCGTCAACGGCGGCGTCCATCGAGTCGATCCGGCCGTGGGCCGGTCGCTAGCGGAGACCCTCCGGGAGGACCTGGGCCTCACCGGCACCAAGGTCGCGTGCGGGGAAGGCCACTGCGGGGCCTGCACGGTGCAGCTCGACGGGGTGCCGGTGCTGTCCTGCATCACGCTCGTCCACACCGTTCGAGCACGCGAGGTGACGACGATCGAGGGCCTGCGAGACCACCCGCTCGTCGAGAGCTTCGTCCGGGCGGACGCGCTCCAGTGCGGCTTCTGCACCCCCGGCCAGATCGTGTCGGCCGCCGCGCTCGTCGAGGCCAACCCCGAGCCGAGCCGCGACGAGATCAGGCACGCGATGGCGGGCAACCTCTGCCGTTGCGGCGCATATCCCAAGATCGAGGAGGCGGTGCTCACGTGGCGAGGCTGATTCGCACGGAGAAGGAGGTCGAGGGCCGGTACACGGAGCAGTGGATCGTGGTCGAGGAGGACGCCCTCGAGCGCTGGCCCGAGGGCCCGCTCGCCGTCGTCGGCAGGGAGGCGCCGCGCACAGACGGCCTCGCCCGGGCTCGCGGCGAGGCGGTGTACACCGCGGACATCTCGTTTCCGGGTCTGCTGCACACGGCCGTCCTGCGCAGCCCGCACGCGCGCGCGCGCGTCAAGAGGCTCGAGCTCGGGGCCGCGCTGGAGGCGCCCGGCGTCCGCGGCGCCGTTCAGCCGGGCGACGTCGAGTGTCTGACCCGCGAGCCCGGTTACCCGGGAGCACCCGTCGCGGCGATCGCGGCCGACAGCGCCGGACTCGCCCGCGCGGCGCTCGAGCGGATCGAGGTCGAGTGGGAGGTGCTGGACCCCCTGCTCGACCCGGACGAGGCCGTGCGACGAGGCGAGCTCACGACCGAGCGGCGCCCGTACGCGCGGGGCGACCTCGAGCACGGCCTGGCGGAGGCCGACGTGGTCGTGGAGAGCGAGTACCGAACGCAGACAGTCCTGCACAACTCGATGGAGACCCACCAGTCGGTGTGCCGCTGGCAGGGAGACACGCTCGAGGTCTACACCTCAACCCAGTTCATCTGGGGCGTCCGCAACGCGGTCGCCGAGCAGCTCGGCCTGCCGCCCGACCGGGTTCGGGTCGTCTGCGAGTACATGGGCGGCGGGTTCGGTGCCAAGAACGACCCCGGCGACTACACCTTCCTGGCGGCGGAGCTGGCTCGACGCACCGGGCGTCCGGTCCGGTGCGCACTCACCCGCCGCGAGGAGAACCTGGACAGCGGCAACCGCAACGCGACGATCCAGCGGCTGCGCGCGGGCGCGCGCGCCGATGGGACGCTGACGGCGCTCGGAGGCGAGTTCGTCGCCTCCATTGGGGCGAGCGGCTGGCTCGCCTCCACGGCGGGGCCGATGCAGATGCTCTACGCCTGCGAGAACGTCGAGACGCTCGAGTACGGTGCAAAGCTGAACACCGCGCCGATGGCAGCGTTCAGGGCGCCGGGCTTCGTCGAGGGCACCTTCGGCCTCGAGTGCCTGCTGGACGAGCTCGCCGCGAAGCTCGACCTCGATCCGCTCGAGCTCCGGAGAATCAACTACGCACACGCCGACCTGCTCGACGACCGCGCCTTCTCCTCCAAGAACCTCGCCGAGTGCTACCGCCGCGCTGAGCCGCACTGGGCCAGGCGCGAGGAGGTGCGTGCGCGGTCGGCGGGACCGTGGCGCCACGGCGTCGGCCTGGCGAGTCAGATCTGGTACGGCGGCGGCGGGCCGCCGTCGTACGCCTGGATCCGTGTCGGCTCGGACGGCCGTGCGACGGTCGTCACCGCGATGCAGGACATCGGCACGGGCTCGCGCACGGCCATGGCCCAGATCGCGGCCGAGGAGCTCGGGCTTCCCCTCGACCGCGTCGACGTCGTGCTCGGTGACTCGGCTCGGGGGCCCTACGCCTCGATCTCGGCGGGCTCCTCGACGATCCCGAGCATGGGCCCGGCCGTACGCTCCGCAGCGGCCGACGCCGGGCGCCAGATCCTCGAGATCGCCGCCCAGCGCTACCACCTCGAGGAGCGGGTGCTGTCGCTCCGCGACGGCCGGATCGTCTCGACGGACGGAGGTTCCTGGCCGCTCGAGGAGGTCACCGGCCTGCTCGAGGAGGGGCAGATCCTCGGCAAGGGCGCCCGGGGGCCGAACCCCGCCGGCATGCGGGTGCTGACCTTCGGCGTCCAGGTCGCGGAGGTCGCCGTCGACGTCGAGACCGGCGAGGTCCGGGTCGACCGGATCGCGGCCATCCACGACGTCGGCCGCGTGATCAACCCCCTCGGCGCCTCCAGCCAGGTCGAGGGAGGGATCATCCAGGGCCTCGGCCATACGCTCTCCGAGGAGCGCCTGCTCGACCCGGCCACGGGCGGGGTGCTGACCCAGACGCTCGACGCCTACCGGGTGCCGACGATCGCCGACGTGCCCGAGATCGTCACCGAGCTGCTCGATCTTCCGGACGCCCACCTCACGAACCTCGGCGCGAAGGGCCTCGGCGAGCCGCCGATCATCCCGACCGCGGCCGCGATCGCGAACGCAATCAGGGATGCGACGGGAGCCGATGTTCGGTCGCTACCGATCACGCGCGAGGAGATGCTGCGGGCGCTGAGGCAGGCGGCGGACCGCGCGGCCGCACGGGAGAGCGTTGGAGCTTCTTCGGCCTGAGTCGCTCGAACATGCTGTTGCCAGTCTAGGCAATGGATCGGTCGGACTCGCCGGCGGCACCGACCTCGTGACGCTGGTTCGAGATCGGCTCGTGAGTGCAGGCCGCTTCGTCGAGCTGCGAGAGGTGATCCCGCGGGGAATCGCGGGCTCTGCAACGATCACCAGCATCGGCGCCGGGACGACGCTCGCGGAGCTCGAGGTCGATCCCCAGGTCCCCCAGGTCCTCCGCGAGGCCTGCGCGGCGGCCGCCTCCCCACAGCTCAGGACGATGGGGACGATCGGCGGCAACCTCCTTCAGGCGACGCGCTGCTGGTACTGGCGGCTCGGATACCCCTGCTTCCTGCACGGAGGCGACCGCTGTCACGCGCGGACGGGCCAGCAGCGCGAGCACGCGATCTTCGGGAACGAGCGCTGCGCATCCGCGCACCCGTCCGACCCGGCTGCCGCGCTGCTGGCTCTCGGAGCGATCCTCCGGACCGACCGACGGGAGCTGCCGCTGGCCGACCTGTACCGGCTCCCGACCGAGGACGATCGCGACCTCACGACTCTCTCGACGGGCGAGCTGATCCTCGAGCTCGAGGTGCCCGCCCCGCGGGCAAGCGTCTACCTGAAGGCGATGGACCGCCGGAAATGGGCATTTCCGCTTGTCGGCGTCGGGGCGGCGCGCTTCGTCGATGGCGTCCGGCTCGGACTCTCGGGGGTCGCCCCGATCCCGTGGGCGCTCGGCGGCCCCGAGGAGCTGGACCGGGCGACCCCGCTTCCAGGGACCGCCTACAAGGTCGAGATCGCCCGGGCGCTCGTCCGGCGCGCCGTCGACGCCGTCTAGGGCCTAAGAAGCTCTAACGAAACGAAGCACGGGGCCGCCGAAACGCGCTGGGCGGCGCGAGGCTGCGTCCTCAGTCGCCCGGGTAGCGCTGCTACCCGGGCTCCCTGCGTCCTACCCTCGCACTC
>Ga0136620_10000157_pt1 | contig 29483 bp, 27 predicted proteins | sample AntDrymUQ4162106_2_FD_104806 | JGI IMG/M metagenome (GOLD analysis project Ga0136620, IMG submission 104806) | Polar desert sand microbial communities from Dry Valleys, Antarctica - metaG UQ416 (21.06) | ecosystem: Environmental > Terrestrial > Soil > Desert | place: Antarctica: Dry Valley... | reverse complement strand
TGGCCAGGTAATCGTTGACGGTAACGACGTGGACGCCCTCTTCCCAGAGAGCATTCAGGTAGACGGCGAGGGTTGCGGTAAGAGTCTTTCCCTCACCGGTTTTCATCTCGGCGATCCATCCGCGATGAAGGGCCGCACCGCCAACCAGCTGTACGTCGAAGTGCCGCTGCCCGATTGAGCGATCGGCAGCCTCCCTGGTAGCGGCGAAGGCCTCGGGGAGGAGATCGTCGAGGTCGGCGCCATGATCCAGTCGCTCCTTGAACTCACCGGTCTTGGCCCGCAAGGCGGCATCGTCGAGAGCGCGAAATTCCTCCTCCAGCGCGTTCACCGGTTCGACGACGGCCGACAGCGCCTTTAGCTTCTTGCCTTCTCCTGCTGAAAGAATCTTCTTGAGCATCGATTCATTATGGACGTCGTTCGGGCCAAACGTCATACCCCACGGCCACCGATAAGAGGGCCACCGCGGCACCGCCGTGACGGCCCGTGACCGGAGGAGGTCGGGGGGACTTGGTCACCTCCCGCAGGGGGGCCGTGCCCTTCCGCCCCGGGATGTCACACCCCTCGTTTACATAGAGTCAATGCGCACGTGGGGTGGCAACCGTGGGTTGGGGACTACTCATTTCCTGGGGGCTGAGGCCTGCGCCGGCTGCGGGTCCAGAGGGGGAGTCCTGTGCACAGACTGCCGGTCGCGACTGTCGCATCCGCTGCAGGACGCGCAGGTTCCCGGCGTGAAGCAGGTGCTGGCGCCCTGGGACTATGCAGGAGCAGCGCGGAGCCTGATCCTGGCACTCAAGCTGAGAGGCAGGCGATCGGCCGCCGAACCGTTGGCGGATGCGATGGCCGGGGAGGCGCGTGCCCGGGGCCTGGAGGGCGTGGCGATCGCCTGGGTTCCCGGGCACCCTGCCGACACCCGGTTGCGGGGCTACGACCATGCCGAGGTTCTCGCCGCGCAGGTCGGGGCGCGCCTCGGCCTCCCGGTCCTTCGGCTGCTCCGGAGGGCGGGGCCTCGGCGCGCCGACCAGACGGCCCTGGGCAAACAGGACCGGTGGACGAATCTAGAGGGCGCCTTCCTCGCCCGCGATTACCGGGCCGGCGTGGTGATCGTCGACGACCTCGTGACCACGGGCGCCACCGCAGGCGCCTGCAGTGAGGCTCTCCGGAACGCAGGCACCGACACGGTCGAGGTCCTGGCCGCCTGCTACGTGCCTTCCTCCCAGGATGCCAGGTAGGCCTTCTGTACAGAGGTCAGCTCGTCGATTCGAACCCCCATCGTCTCGAGCTTCAGGCGCGCCACTTCGCGGTCGATGTCGTCGGGCACGTTGTAGACCTTCTTCTCGAGGGTGGGCCCACTGGTCGCGAGCCATTCACAGCTCAACGCCTGGTTGGCGAAGGACATATCCATCACCGCAGCAGGGTGGCCCTCGGCGGCGGCGAGATTGACCAGGCGCCCCTCGGACAGGACGTAGACCTTCCTGTCGCCCTCCAGCGAGAACTCATCGACCTCTTGGCGGACGCGCCGAACCCCGGATGCCATAGCGCGAAGGGCGTTGAGGTCGATCTCGATATCGAAGTGGCCCGCATTAGCCAGGATCGCGCCGTCCTTCATGAGCTCGAAGTGCTCTCCGCGCAGGACATGCTTGTTGCCTGCCACCGTGATGAAGATGTCCCCCTGAGCCGCTGCTTCCGCACCGGGTAGCACGCGAAACCCGTCCATGGCCGCCTCCAGAGCACGGAGCGGCTCGACTTCGGTAACCACCACATCGGCGCCCATGCCCTTGGCTCTGCTCGCAACCCCGCGCCCGCACATCCCGTAGCCGCAAACGACCACCGTCCGCCCGGCGAAAAGCACGTTCGTTGCGCGTATTACGCCGTCGATGGCCGACTGGCCGGTGCCGTAACGGTTGTCGAAAAGGTGCTTGGTCATTGCGTTGTTGACGCTGACTACCGGGTAGCCGAGCACACCCGCAGCCTCCATGGCGCGTAAGCGGATTACGCCGGTGGTTGTCTCCTCGGTGCCTCCGATGATGTCCACCAACTGATCGGAGCGCTGCTGATGCAGCATCGACACAAGATCACCGCCATCGTCCATCGTTATCATCGGCTTGCGATCGAGGACCGCTTTGATGTGCGAGTAGTAACGCGCTTCGTCGACCCCCCTGATTGCGTAGACGGAGATGTCGTAAGCAGCCACCAAACCGGCGCTCGTGTCGTCCTGCGTCGACAGCGGATTGGAGGCACACAAGGCCACATCGGCACCGCCGGCAGCAAGGGTGCGTGCGAGGTTCGCGGTTTCGGTGGTGACGTGCAGACATGCGGCAATCGTCACGCCTTCGAGCGGCCGCTCCTTTTCGAATCGCTCTCGTATGCGCGTCAAGACGGGCATCTGGCGATCGGCCCACTCGATCTTCAGGCGGCCCTCATCGGCCAGTGAGAGGTCTAAGACATCGGCATCCACCATCGGGGAGCTCCTTAGTCGGCTAATTGTCCTCGAGCTCGCTTTTCAGCATCTCGATTGCTTCCACGGGCCCAGGGTCGACCCCGTACCCTAATCCAAGGTACACGGCCGCAAGCTGGGTAACGAGCGCGAAGGAAAGAAGACGGGCGAGGCGCGATCTTCCCTCGGAGCAGACCTCGACGACATCGGAGACGTGCCCGGCGACAACCTTGGCCGTTGCCGGAAAACGCAAAGCGACCCGCTTGTCTTCGTAGGGGTCGCGCAGGAGCACGAGGACGAAGTTTGCGGACGTCATTTCCCCCAGGCGATTCCACCCGACAATCTCATTGTGGTTGAGCTCGGGAAGGACGTTGTAGAAGGCCGGGGTCTTGCCGTACTCGTTGAGGTCGGTCTTGAATCGTTGGGCGGCGACTGCACCCACGCCGTAGCCTCCGTAGATCACCGGAATCTTGCCGTACAGGCGTCCGGCGAGCGTTTTGGCAGGGTTATCGCCGGACGGTACGTCGCGCCTGCATACGGCGGCGATGGCGTCCAGCACCTCCAACGACTCGGCCATCTCCTCGGTCATATCCGGGGCCAGCTGCATCTTTCGGAGGGTTCCCAAAAGACAAAGGCACAGATAACCGAGAGAGGCGCGCGGCTGCAGGCCTCCGGGGATTCGCACGAGCGCTGCGCCTCGGTCGCGGCCCATTGTCATCAGCGCTCCGCCCGAGGAGATGATGACGATCCTGGCTCCTCGCCCGGATGCGTCCTCGAAGGCGGCAAGAGCTTCCTCGGTTTGGCCGGAGTACGACATCACGAACACACAGGTATTGCGCCCCACCCATTCGGGAAGAGGGCCGTAGCCCTTGACCACCCGCCACGGGAGGGGGAAACGGGGCTCGACCACCGCTTGTGCCACGTCACCCGAGATGCCCGAACCGCCCATGCCGACAACCAGGATGGAGTCGACGCCGGCGCCGCTCGGAAGACCCTCTGTGGTGTCTGCTATTCGCCACGCCTCGCGGCACTGCCGGGGAAAGGCCTCGACGTCGTCGAGAATGCGCAGTGAGTCAAGTTCCGCTATCGCCCCGACATCGTCGAGGTCGATCAAGGCCTGGCGGCCTCGTCGATGAGCATGATGGGGATGTCATCCCTGACCGGATAGCGATACTTGCACTCGCCGCGGCACACGATGAGGGCTTCGGCAGGCAGATACTCGATCTCTCCGTGGCAGTTTGGACAGGCAAGTATCTCGATGAGGCGCTGATCGACAGCCATCACTCCTCTTTTCTGATCACGGAAAGAACCTCTTGCACCTTGTCGTCTTTCAGGTCATTCGTCCGAGCCTCGAGGTTCAGTCGCAGAAGCGGTTCGGTATTGGAAGGGCGCGCATTGAACCACCAGTCGTCGAACTCCACGGTCAGGCCGTCGGCCCGGTCCTGGCTCCCGGCACGATATGCCTCGGCCAGCTTCTCGATCATGGCTTCCTGATCGTCGACCTCCGAGTTGATCTCGCCCGATGCGAAGTAACGGTTAAAGGGTTCGAGGGTCTGAGACAGCGGCATCGAGGCGACGGACATGCCTTCGAGCACCAACAACGCGGCGATCATCCCGGAATCGGCCCGGTAGTTGTCCCGGAAATAGTAGTGGCCCGAGTGCTCCCCGGCGAAGGCAGCGCCCGTCTCGGCCATCAACGCCTTGATGTACGAGTGGCCGACTCGCGCTCTAATCGGCTTCCCGCCGTTCTCGTCGATGACCTCTGGAACCGCCCAGGAGCTGATGAGATTGTAGATGATCGGCTGCCCCGGATACTTCTCGAGCACCCGTTCGGCCACCATCGCGGTCGTGAGCGAGCCCGATACGAGCTCACCTCTCTCGTCCACCAGGAAAATGCGATCGGCGTCGCCGTCGAACGCGATGCCGACATCACAACCTTTGTCCCGCACCAGTTGCTGGAGGTCGGCAAGGTTCGACTCTTCGATGGGATTAGCCGGGTGGTTCGGGAAGGTGCCGTCCAGGTCGAAGTAGAGGGGCTGGACCTCGAATGGGAGGGGGCCGAAGGTGATCGGCACCGTCACGCCGGCCATTCCGTTTCCGGCGTCGATGGCGACCTTCAGAGGCCGGAGCGCTTCTTCGTCCACGAACGAGCGGCAATGCGCCGCATACTCCTCGAGAATGTCGACTTCCTCGACCGTCCCCGGGGGGGTTTCCCGAGGAGCGGGCTCGGCGGACTCGGCGGACTTGCGGATCTCGGCCAGACCGGAGTCGACTCCGATCGGCACCGCCTCCGCGCGACACAGCTTCAGACCGTTGTATCGAGCCGGGTTGTGTGATGCGGTGAACATTGCGGCCGGTGCGCCGAAATGGCCGGACGCGAAGTAGCAAGCATCGGTGGAGACGAGCCCCAGGTCGAGGACGTCTGCTCCGGCGGCTGTGACCCCCTCGATGAACGCCTTTGCGAGCGACGGAGAAGACATCCGCATGTCGCGGCCCACGGCGAGACGATCCGACTCGACGAATGCGGCGAATGCGGCTCCGATGGAGCGCGCCACATCCTCGTCGAGCTCGTCGGGGTACACGCCCCTTATGTCGTAGGCCTTGAAGATTGAAGCTAGATCTCGGGACACGGCCGCATCCTAACTGCGCCCGCCCGAGTCACGTCCGCCTCACAAGCCACAATAGTTAGCCTCGAAACGTTGACGGGGCGGCCCGGGACTGAAACCATCGGGACCATGAACGAGCAGCTCGTAGCCGAAGAAGCCGGGTGGCGCACCCAGGCGTCCTGCCTGGACTACCCGGCGCTGCTCTTCTTCGGGGTGGACGACTCCGAAGCGCCGGCCGAGCGTCGGGTGCGGGAGGAGAAAGCCAAGCGCGTGTGCCGCATCTGCCGGGTCCGGCAGGAATGTCTCGAGTATGCCCTTCAGGCCAGAGAGCCGTACGGGATATGGGGAGGGCTCACAGAGCTGGAGCGCAAGGCGCGTCTTCGCAGCCGAGCCGTATAAAGGCACCGGACGTGCCGGATGACCGAGTCGGGGCACTTCTCGTTGCCGAAAGAACTCTGGCCCGGATCAGGTCACGTGGCGCCGGTGAGGTCATTCGGCTTGTCGGCGCCCGCCTCGAGGAGGCAGTGGGGTCGGGGGACACACTGGTGGTGCTCAGTCTCGCCGTTGAGATCCAGCCGAGTGAACGCGAAGGTTGCGTGTTCCGTTCTGCGACAGCCGACGACGGTGACCTCTACGCCCGAGACATAGGCACCGACTCCCGCCGCAGCTTCAGGGCGAGACTGTCCCCCACGACATCCTGTTTTGTCGTCGAATCGAACGGCCGTCTCGTGCACGCGACGTGGGTGACGACCTCGGGGGCCTGGACTCGCGAGTTGAGGAGCTACATACGCCCACCCGACCGAGACGCCTATGTCTACGAGTCCTTCACCCGTCCGGAGGTCCGAGGCAGGGGGGTCTACCCCTTTGCGCTGCGGCGGATCGCCTCCGACGCCGCCGGGCGCGGCCTGAACAAGCTCTGGGTCGCGGTCGAAGCCGGCAACCCGAACTCGCTGCGGGCGGTATCCAAAGCGGGTTTCCGCCCGGTTCTGAGACTGGAATACCGACGGCGATGGGGGCGCCTGACCGTCCGGGTCCCGGCCCCGGGCGAACCGGGCAGGGACGGCCTGCGGATCGAACGTACTTGACCCGATCCCGGCCCGGTCCGGCAGGGGAACGGGTCACTTGAAGTCGCTGCGCGCCGCCAGGTGCAGGACCTCGTCAAGGTTCAAGGTGCCGCCCTCGTGCTTCCACCACTTCTGCTCGCAGTTCCTGCAGGAGAAGAACTGAACGCTGTCCTGATCTTCGAGCCCGATGTCGATCTCGATACAGTCCTCGCCGTCGCATCTGGGACACCGCATGACACCCCTCCCTTCTAAAGGGCGGTTCGGTAGCTAATTGTAGGGATTTGACTGCGAGATGTAGTCATACCACCTTTTCGGTCTAGAGCGCCAGAGGTCATTCCCGATGCCCGGGACGGCTCCCAGAGCGGACGCGGCCCAGAGCGGACGCTTCACCACTGGGGAAGGCGCAGGGCGCCACGGAGCTCCCCCGCCCCGAGCCTGTCAGCCGGGTGGGAAAAAGTCTAGTAGCCGGTCAGAGAGACGATCGGAGTGCCGACGTCTACCTTGTCGTAGAGGTGCTCGACGTCGGACATCGCCATCCTCACGCATCCGTGCGAAGCCTGGGCCCCGAGCGAGTAGGTCGCCAGCGTCCCGTGGAACCGGATGCCCGAAGCAGACCAGTTGAGAGCGCGGGTGCCCAGAGGGTTAGATGGCCCGGGGCCGATGGACTCGGGCATGCTCGCGCCCCACCCAGTGGGGTCCGGGTTGATCCATGTCGGCATGTAGCGCTTCTCGGTCACCTCGTACAGACCGGTCGGCGTCGGATACTCAGGTTGACCTGTAGCGACCGAATAGGTGTCAACGACCTTTCCGTCTTCGTAGTGGTACAGCCGGTTCTCGCCGATGCGCACGAGCAGGACATCGTCGTAGGCCGCAGTGGTGGTCTCCGGCTTCTGGGTGTCGACGGTGAGCTGCACGTTGTCCGATCCGTTGCGGATCGCGTGGACGAGGTCCCCATGGCTCTTGCCGACCATGACTTGAACGCCCACACGATCCGGCTTGATCTTCACGAAGCCGGATGAGTAATCGAGGCTTGCGTCGACCGGCTTGCGGTCAACCTGTTGTGCAATGGTCTCGATCTTCTGGCGTGCCTGTGCCTTCGGATAGGAGATGGCGACGGAAGCCCTGAAGCTGAACTCCTCGTCTAGCCAGCGCATCCTCGCCTGCTCGACGAACGAGAGGCCACCGCCGGCGGCGACCGCTCGCCGGACCGCCGACCTGGCGTTGCTGCTTGCGCCGAGCTCTTTGGGGGTAGTCGACCAACTCTGGTCATTGTGACGGACGGTTATGCCGCGCTCGAGCTTCGGGCTTATCTCGGCCCTCACCGCCTGGAGCGCTTTCCGCGGCGTCATCCCCGACACGTCCACGCCGGCGACCGAAGCCCCCGGCAGGATGCGGCCCTCGTATGAGCTGAAGTAACTCTGTGTGCCCCGGACGACGATGAACGCTGCGGCGGCGGCGAGCAGCACAGCGACTCCCAGGACGGCCATCGTCCAAACGGCCCATCTTCGCCGGTGGGTTGTCTCTATCTGTGATGCGCTTCCCAGGGCATTCTCGGTCAAGATCAAGCTCCTCATTGGTGTGAACCCATAATCTTACGTCACTCGTCATAAGACGGCATTTCCCACCGGCCACTTTAGCGATCGTTCGTGCTCAGAGGGCAACGATCTGTCGGGTGGATCCGTTCCGGAGGGATGCGGTCCTCACAGGGTCCAAGGCACGGCAGCTCCTTAATATTCCGGTCCCCCGTTTAGACGCGTTTGCTGACGTAGGGTGCAGGCCGGCTATGGACATTCGTGAGACGATCCTCGACGCGGTCGGCCAGACACCGCTCTTGCGCCTGCGAAGAATGACGTCGGGGCTGTCTTGTACCGTCATCGCAAAGCTGGAGATGCTCAACCCGGGTGGAAGCATCAAAGACCGGATTGCGCTGACGATGATCGAAGCGGCGGAGAGAGCGGGCGACCTGAAGCCCGGCGGAACCATAGTCGAGCCCACCTCCGGTAACACAGGAGCCGGTCTGGCAATCGCGGCCGCAATCAGAGGCTACCGCTGCATCTTCACGATGCCCGACAAGATGAGTCAGGAGAAGATCTCCCTGCTCCGCGCCTACGGGGCCGAAGTCGTCATCGCTCCCACCGCCGTTCCACCCGAGTCACCCGAGTCCTATTACCGGGTCGCAGACAGACTGGCGGAGGAGATCCCCGGCGCTTTCCAACCCAATCAGTACTTCAACCAGGCCAATCCTCAGGCCCACTACGACACGACCGGGCCCGAGATCTGGAGCCAAACCGAGGGCGGCATCACCCATCTCGTGGCGGGCGTCGGGACGGGCGGCACCATCACCGGAACCGGGCACTATCTCAAGGAGCGCAAGCCAGAGCTGATCGTCGTGGGCGCGGACCCCGAGGGATCTGTCTTCTCCGGCACCCAGGCAAGGCCCTATCTCGTAGAGGGTGTGGGTGAGGATTTCTGGCCGGGGACCTTTGATCCCTCTGTCGTCGATCGCTGGGTCACCGTGAGCGACCGCGACTCGTTCGTCACGGCGCGCCGGGCAGCACGCGAGGAGGGCTTGCTGGTTGGGGGGTCGTGTGGCACGGCGCTGTGGGCTTCGCTCGAGGTGGCCCGGGAGCTGGGCCGGGATGACGTCCTCGTCGTAATCCTTCCGGACACGGGGCGCAGCTACCTTTCAAAGATCTACAACGACTCGTGGATGCTCGAGCACGGGTTCACCGAGCGGCCGGGAACCTCTGCTCGGATCGGAGAGGTGCTAACCGAGAAGGCTCGGATAGAGCCCGCCATCCCGGCACTGGTAGCGGTGCCGGCACACGAACGGGTGGGAAGTGCCATCGACAGGCTCCAGTCCTACGGCATCTCCCAGATTCCGGTCGCCAAAGGCCAGTCGCCCCAGGACCTCGCCGAGATCGTGGGGTCCATCAGCGAACGAAGCCTGCTGGACCGCGTCTTCCGGGACCGCGAGGCCATCCACCGGGAAGTGGTCGAGGTCATGGACCCGCCGCTGCCCGTCGTCCAGGCATCGTCGGGAGTAGACGAGATGTTCGCCGACCTCTCGCGCGGCGCCGAGGCCGTCGTGGTACTCGACGGATCGCGCCCAACGGGTGTCTTGACGCGCGCCGATCTGCTCGAGTTCCTCGCCCATCAAAACGGATGAGGCGGGTGCGCAGGTCAGCCTTGGATCTGTTCGTCCCCTCAAGGAAGGCGACGGAACCAGATGACGGAGAGCCCGGCCCCCGCCAGCAGAAAAGCCGCCGCCGCCCCCACGAACATCACGGTTAACTCCTGCGGCTCGCGCACGGTCGAGATCGTGGTCCCGATGTCGGCGTAGATCTGCGCCAGGCCCCCGCTGGACGTCGCCGAGAACATGCGCCCTTCGGTCGCTTCGGCGATGGCCTCCAGAGTGCTCTCGCTGGGAGGCCGCGGCTGGCCTTGGGGGCCCGGGGGGGTGGCAGGGTCCCCCAATGTCACCGCGTGGATGGGGATCTCCAGCCTCCTGGCTCTTCTGGCGATCTCTTGCGGTCCACGGGCTCCCGTCGTGTTGTTACCGTCCGAGAGCAACACCACGGCCAGTGGCGGCCCCTCTCGCGGCGGCTCGTCTGGTCTCATCGCCAGAGCCTTGGCGAGGCCCTCGCCGATTGCGGTGCCGGAGGCGGTCTTGATCTCGTTCAGGGCCCGCTCGAGGGCCGCTCGATCCACCGTGGGCCGGCTCAGCACCTGGGCCCGCCCGGCGAAGGCAACTACGCCGACCCGGTACCTGGCCGGCAGCTCAGCGAGCAGGCGAACAGCCGCACGGCGCCCGGCCTCCAACCGGTTCGGCTCCACGTCCCTCGCGAGCATGGAGTTGGAGGAATCCATCACCACGACCACGATCCCCTCCTCGCGCTGCACCGCAAGGGCAGCTTCCGGCCGGGCCAGCGCCACCAGCAGCGACATCAGCCCGAGCAGGTACAGCACGGGGGGCACGTGACGCCACCGGCCGGGGGGCCGCTGCATCGCATTCGGGCTCATGGCGTCGCTGGCCCATGCGCGGCGGTAGTACAGCCTCCGGCGCTGCCAGCCGAGATATGCGATGGCTGCAACCGGCACCGCGAGGAACGCCCACAACATGGCCGGCCACTGGAAGCTCACCCGGCTACTTCACCACATCAGAGGTAAAGCGGGTTTAAGCAGGGACCTGCCTGGCGGGGCCGGCGCCGGAGACGCCCGGCATCCAGTCGGGAGGGTGCTCGTCCGCAGGTTCGTCGAGCATGGGTAGCCACAGCACGAACACCGCGCCACGGCCGGGCCGGGAAGAGACGCGCACAAATCCCGAGTGTAATTCTGCGATGCCTCTTACGATCGAGAGCCCCAGGCCACTCCCACCACTCGAGCGCGATCTCGAGCGGTCCTTGCGCCAGAAGCGATCGAAGATCCGGATCTGATCCTCGGCCGAGATGCCTTCGCCGTGATCCCGCAGCGCCACCCAGGCCCATCCGTCCATCCGCCCTGCAGAGACTGTGACTGGGGAACCGGTGGGGGCGAATTTCACTGCATTGTCCAAAAGGTTCGCAAGCGCGCGCTTGAGGGCGTCGCCGTCGCCTGCGACCGGCAGCGGCACGCCGAGATCCTTGCTTATGGTCACATCCTTGCCTCCGGCGACCGCTTCGAAATCGCCTGCAACCTCTGATGCGAGCGCCGAAAGATCGAGCCGGTCGTTGCGCATGTTGGGGGACTCGAGTCGCGCAAGCGCGAACAGATCGTCTACCAGCCGGCTCATACGGTCGGTGGCGCGTCTGACAACCAAGCCCGTCTGACGCCAATCGTCCGGCGTCGCGTTCGGGTCCGAGAGAACCACATCGACATTGGTGCGTATCACCGCAAGCGGATTGCGCAGCTCGTGCGAGGCGTCGGAAATGAAGCGGCTCTGCACCTGGAAGGCCGCATCGAGACGCGCGAGCATCCCGTCGAAGGTATCGGCAAGACGCTTGAGCTCGTCGTGGGGCCCTTGGAGCTCGATCCTTCGTGACAGATCAGTTGCCTGGATATGGTCGGCGACATCGGTTATCCGGCCGATCGGGGACAGCACCCTGCCGGATATGACCCATCCCACGCCGAGACTCACGAGGAACAGCACACCTAATGCACCCAAGGCGTACTCACGCATGTTCTCGACGGTGTTCTCATTGGCGGCACGCTCGAACCCCCGGAGATCCGTAATCAGGAGCCGTTCATTGGGTTGACTCTCACCGTCGCCGTTGAAGTCGGCGGCAAAGTCGGTGAGCCGCGTGAAGGAGGGTTCATGCCGCAGGGTCGAAAGCAGCGCGAGGTACAGCGCCGCCACCAGCACCGCAGCCAACACGAACAACACCGTTGAATACAGGATGGTTATGCGAAACCGCACCGACCTCATCCACTCCGGAAGCACGCTCAACTTACGGGCCACCTATGCCGCGCCGAGAAGTCTGTAACCGCTGCCGACAACAGTTTCTATGGGCTGGGGCAGCCCGTCCCGCTGAAGCTTGCGCCGCAGAGTCATAACTGTGACTCTTACCGTCTTCGTGAAGGGGTCGGCGTTCTCGTCCCAGACATGCTCCAGCAGCTCCTCCTGAGACAGAACCTCATCCGGACGGCTCATGAAGTAATGTAACAGGGCGAACTCCTTGGGGCTCAACCGAAGGGCAGCGTCACACCTTGTTGCACTATGCCGCCGGGTGTCCAACTTGAGCGTCCCGCTCTGAAGAACAACACCCGAGCGCCCTGCGTCACGCCGAAGCAGTGCTCGGATTCGAGCGGTGAGCTCGGAGAAATCGAAAGGCTTTGCGAGGTAGTCGTCTGCCCCGTCGTCCAAGCCCGCGACTCTGTCCTCCGGCTCGTCGAGCGCAGTAAGCATCAATATGCGGGGGCTTGCGCCTTCCGGCGTTGCGATATCCCCTGAACGAAGTCTCCGGGCGAGCGCTCGTCCATTCAGCTTGGGCAGGTTCACGTCCAGACACACCAAGTCGTAGGAGTTCACCATGACCTTCCCGAGGGCGTCATCGCCGTCGTAGGAGACGTCGACCGCATAACCCTCACGACGCAGGCCCTTCGCGACCGCAGAGGCCAGGTCGTGCTCGTCTTCCACCACCAGGATGCGCACGTGCGAATTGTAGGCGGGAGCGGGAGGGAAAGGAGGAGGAGGAGGGAAAGGGCTGGAGCCCCCCGTGTGTCTCTTTACGTCCTCTTTAGCCGCAAACCCCTAGGGTGAAGGCCACACAGGCTGACGGCAAAGGAATCAGATGGCATCACTAGAAAACACTCCTACACGATCCGGCACAGAGCAGCGTCGGGACGTTGCAGGACCTCCGGAGTGGATCAGGGAGCGTCTCGAGGAACCGAGATCCCCCTCCGCCTCCTTTCCCGCCCCAATGCCCCGTTCATCCACACCCCAGGAGGCGAAGGGAGAACCGCGCTGGGGAAAGGCACGCCGCGGGCTGGCAGGAGCCGTTGCCGCTCTGCTGCTGGTGGGAGGCGGTTACGGATGGGCCTCGATCCGAGCCACCGAGCTGGCCCCGGAGGCGGGCGCTCCCCCCAAGCAAGCGGGGCGCGCTCTGGTATCGCCGCAAGGATCCGAGCCGGTGGCCGCGGTCGCCAAGGCGGTGCTTCCCTCGGTTGTTCAGATCGAGACAAAGAGCGGTTTGGGGACGGGAGTCGTCTACAACGCCGACGGTTTCATTCTCACCGCCGCACATGTGGTCGAAGGCTCTTCGGAGGTGACCGTTCGTCTCGCCGACGGACGACGCGTCCGGGGCGAGGTCGAGGGTGCAGACGCCGCCACGGATGTAGCCGTCGTGAGCATCGGACGTCATAACATCCCGCCTGCCTCGCTGGCAATTGGTGTTCCGGTGAGGGTCGGTCAGCTAGCGGTCGCGATCGGAAGCCCATTCGGGCTCGAGGGAACCGTTACCGCGGGCGTCGTAAGCGCCGTGGAACGAACCATCACCACGAACGAAGGAAATGCCGCCAGCATGATCCAGACGGATGCTCCTATCAACCCCGGCAACTCCGGCGGCGCCCTGGTGGACCACAAAGGACGGGTCATCGGGATCAACGACGCCATCCGCAGCGACTCGGGAGTCAACGCGGGGGTCGGCTTTGCGATTCCGATAGACACCGCGGCCTCGGTCGCCGAAGACCTGCTCCGAGGCAAGACCCCGACAGTGGGCTTCCTGGGCGTGAGCGGAGCGGAGCCCGGTATCGGGCGTCCCGGCGCGCTTGTCACCCGCGTGGAGCCGGGCACCCCCGCAGCACGGGCTGGCTTGCGCTCTGGCGACCTGATCACCGGGTTCGACGGAGAGCCGCTCGAAAGCATGGCCGACCTCGCCGCACGGGTGCGGCCCACCGATCCCGGCACGGATGTCACTGTCGAGGTGGTACGCAACGGAAGGACTATGAGCATCCAATTGCGGGTGGGCAGCCAGTGATTGCCACTGCATGACCCCCTCTCACAACCGGCAAAAGGAGAGGTAGTTGTGACTGACTCGGGCGCCAAGCTCCACGCGGTCGGAGACCCGGGGGTCGTCCATGACACGCTCGAAACCGCGCTGTTCGAAATGAAACGCATCATCGTCGGACAAGAAGCAATGCTCGAGCGGGTGCTCGTGGCGCTTCTGGCCGGCGGCCATCTCCTGATCGAGGGCGTTCCCGGACTTGCGAAGACACTCACGGTGAGGACGCTGGCCTCGGTTCTGGGCGGAAGCTTCAGCCGCATCCAGTTCACGCCCGATCTGGTTCCTTCCGATCTCGTCGGCACACGCGTTTACCGGGCCGACTCGTCCACCTTCGAGACCGAGCTTGGCCCCGTCTTCTGCAACTTCCTGCTCGCCGACGAGATCAACCGGGCACCAGCCAAGGTTCAATCGGCCTTGTTGGAGGTCATGCAGGAACAGCAGGTCACGATCGGAAACCACACTTATCCGGTCGAAAGCCCGTTCTTGGTGATGGCGACGCAAAATCCCATTGAGTCCGAAGGCACCTATCCCCTGCCCGAAGCGCAAGTGGACCGGTTCATGATGAAGGTCGTGGTCGACTACCCGAGCTTCGGGGACGAGATGGAAGTCGTGCAGCGGTCGTTGTCCGAGCCTGCCGAGGTCCGGCAGATTCTCTCGGCTCAGGATCTGTTGACTTTCCAGCGCGGCGTAGCGCAGGTCTATGTGGACCGGCTCGTCTCGGAATATGCGGTGGCGCTGACCCTGGCCACTCGCGAACCCGATGCCTACTCGCTCCCGCATCTGGCTCCCTACATTGCCTACGGGGCAAGCCCGAGGGGCTCCATCAACCTCATTCATTCCGTGCGAGCCCTTGCGTTGCTGCGCGGACGCAGGTACGTGGTCCCACAGGACGTAAGAGCGGTCGCCAAGGACGTCCTGCGACACCGGCTCGTGCTCACCTACGAGGCGCTCGCCGAGGATGTGACGAGCGACAACATCCTCGACGAGGTCCTGGCCACCGTGCCGAGCCCGGCGCTCGAGCCTGCGGTCCACCAGGGCGCGTAGAGGTGATCCCTGGCGCGGCGGCCGGGTCGAGAACGTGACGCGCGGTTTGACGCCGATCCGAACCCAGTCCCGGCCCGGCCCGGGGCCAATGCCACTGCCACTGTTGCGGGCACTCGACCTGGACGTCCGCAGGCGCATCGAAGGTCTGCTGCCCGGTGACTTCTCGTCGGCCTCGACGGGCACAGGTACCGAACTTGCCCTGGTTCGCCCATACAACCTGGGTGACGATGTCAGACAGATGGAATGGAACGTGACCGCCCGGACCGGTCAACCTCACGTGCGCGAGCAGGTCGCAGAGAAAACGCTAACGGCGTGGCTCCTGCTCGACATCTCCGCGTCGATGAATTTCGGCACCGCCAAGAGACGCAAGGCGGATGTAGCCGAAGGCGTCGCACTTGCGCTCGGTCACCTCGCAGGCAGGCGAGGCAACCGGCTCGGAACGATGACCTTCGGGAACGGAAAGATGCAGGTGGTGACTCCTTCGGGCGGCCGCGGGGGAATGCTTGGCCTCCTCCACACCATCGCCCGCCTCGAAGATACGGCGGTCACCGCAGAAACCGAGACGCAAGATTCACTCGGCCGCGCCGTGCGACGCGCCGCCAAGATAGCGCGCACCCGGGGCACGGTTTGGATCGTGTCCGACTGGCGGTCGCAGACGAACTGGCGCCGGCCGGTTGCCCAGCTCGTGCATCGCCACGAGGTCATCGCCGTCGAGATTCAAGACCCCCGGGAACAGGAGCTTCCCAACGTAGGGGATCTCTGGTTGGTGGATCCCGAGACCGGCCGGCAGGCGAGGGTCGATACAGGAGACCGGAAGCTCAGGGACGATTTCGCCGCGGCTGCAGCCGCGGAGCGAGCCGGGCTCCGACGGGACCTGCTGGCTACGGGCGCTCATCACGTGATGCTGTCGACCTCGGAGGACTGGCTGCGTGCACTTGCCGGCTTCCTCGCCCGCGGGCGCAGGGCATGATGCTGAAGCCATCCGCTGCGAGCCGCCGGGCACCTCGCAGCATTACACAGGGCCCATGAAATTCGGCGCGCCGGTCCTTCTCTGGAGCCTCCTGTCCATTCCCGCACTGGCGGCCCTCTATGTGGCGGCGCAGCGGCGCCGGATGCGCTACGCGGTCAGCTTCACCAACCTGCAGGTGCTGGAGGGGGTTCAGCGGCCCGCGCGAGCGTGGCGCAGGCATGTCCCAATGGCTCTGTTCCTTCTGGCCCTCGTCCCTTTGCTCGTGGGGTTGGCGCGCCCTCAAGGATCCGTGCTCGTCCCGCGCGAGCAGGCGACCCTCGTTCTGTCGATGGACGTGTCCGGTTCGATGCGAGCAACCGATGTGGCCCCGTCGCGACTCGAAGCGGCCCAGGCAGCGGCACTGACCTTCGTAGACGGCCTCCCGGACAAGTTCCCGGTCGGGCTGGTGACGTTCTCCGAGGACGCCGAGGTCCTCGCCCAGCCGAGCCGCGACCGCCGCGTGGTGAGGGAGTCGATCGCCTCGCTCACAGCCTCCGGACCGACCGCGATGGGCGATTCGATCGTCCAGGCGCTCAGGTTGACCGCGGCGCGCACTGCCAACAGTGACCGGCGCGATGACTCCGGCGCCCGTAACCGCCGCCCGGACAGGGAGCACCTCAACGCGGTGCTCCTGCTATCCGACGGCGCCAGCACCTCCGGTGACACCCAGCCGATGGAGGCGGCAGAGCGCGCTCGCGCCCTCGGGGTGCCGGTGTTCACGATCGCCCTCGGAACGCCGGAAGGGGTGGTCGAGATCCCCGACGACTTCGGACAGCGCCGCCTGGTGCGGGTGCCCCCCGACTACGACACGCTGAGGAGCATCGCGAGGGTCACCCACGGCGAGTACTTCTACGCTCCGAACGAGGACGAGCTCCGGCGTATCTACGATGAGATCGGCTCACGCATCGGCTTCGAACGAGAGCAAGAGGAGCTGACCGTCGCCTTTGCGGCCGCCGCCCTGGTGCTTGCCGCAGCCGCGGGTGCGACCGCATTTGCATGGGGCAACCGCTTCCCCTGAGACCCTTTACAGAACCTTTACCGCCCCTGTGGTGTAGTCAGATCAGAAAGGCAGCGGCTCTCCTCGTATGGCTTCAGCCGACAGGGTCGCTGGAGACAAAAAAATGACACCGCAAGCTGTGGTTGGTGCAAGCAAACCCGGCCATCTCCCCCGACCCTCCAAGAGCTTCAGCAAGGGAAGGACGTGTGCCGCCCCCGGCTGCTCCAAGGAACTCTCGCAATACAACCGGCGGGAGAAGTGCTGGGCGCACGCCGACATGAAGGTCCCCCGCCTGCGGGGCCGCCCCACCGTTAGCTCCTAACCGGGGGCAGAGCACTCCGGGCCGAGTGGGTGAGGGAGCCGGTCATCGGCGCCCGCACTCCCTCGGCCCGCCCGGTTCAGGCAAATGCCCGTTCGAGGTCGGCGATGAGGTCGTCTGGGTGCTCGATGCCCACCGAGACGCGCACCAGCGAGCCGGGGACCGCGAGCGGAGACCCCGCAACGCTGGCGTGGGTCATTCTAGCGGGGTGCTCGATGAGCGATTCGACCCCGCCGAGTGACTCGGCCAGGAAGAACAACCGGGTGCGTTCGCAGATGGCCAGGGCGCGCTCCTCCGAGTCCGTGGTGAACGAAACCATCCCGCCGTAGAGCGGTTCACCCGATGCGGCCATCTGCTCCGAGGCCAGCCGGTGCCCGGGCCATCCGGGAAGTCCCGGATAGTGGACTACTTCCACCGAATCCTGCTCGTCGAGCCACCGGGCAACCACCATCGCTCCCGAGCAGTGCGCCTTCATCCTCACTGCCAGCGTCTTCAGCCCCCGCAGGAGCAGCCACGAATCAAACGGGCCCGGAACCGCGCCCACCGAATTCTGCAGCCACCGGAGCCGCCCTCCGAGCTCGTCGTCTGCGGTTGCGAGCGAACCCGCGACGAGGTCCGAATGACCGCCCAGGTACTTCGTTCCCGAGTACACGACGACGTCGGCGCCAAGCTCGAGTGGACGTTGAATGAACGGAGTGGCGAAGGTGTTGTCGACTGCCAGCAGAGCGCCGGCCTCATGGGCGGCGGCGGCCAGCGCACGCAGGTCGAGAACCTTCAACAGTGGGTTGGTGGGCGTTTCCGAGAAGACCAGTGAGGCTCCCTCGGCGGTGATCGCGGCCACCTGCTCGAGGTCGGTCATGTCCACCGTTGCCACCCGGATACCCAGACCCTCGGTCACCTGAGAGAAGAGCCGGTAGGTCCCTCCGTAGACGTCGTCGGGCAAGATCACCCGATCGCCCGGGGTCATGGTGAGGGCAAGCGTCGCTATTGCCGCCATGCCCGAGGCAAACGAGACCGCGTGCGGCGCCCCCTCCAAAGCCGCAAGGCACGTTTCGAGCGCCCTTCGGGTCGGGTTGTCCGTACGCGAGTACTCGTAGCCTTTGTGCCTGGCTACAGCTTCCTGGACGAAGGTCGATGTCTGATAGATAGGAACCACGGCGGCGCCGGTCGCCGGCTCGGGCTCCTGGCCGGCGTGAATAGCGCGAGTTTCAAAACGCATACCATCGGACATCAGATACTCCCAGGGGCAGGAAGAGGACTGAACAACTTGGATAACACGACCTTCGACAACCTGGCGGCTTCGCCGCTTGACCGGGTGCGCCGTTCACGCGCACCCCATGGTCACATCGTCGTGGTCGGGCAGTGGCGCAGGGATGGCGGCACTGTGACCCCGGTGCCGTATGCGGAAGCGGTCCGGACGACAGGCGGAAGCCCAATCGTGTTGTCGACCTTCGAGCCACCGGAGGAGACTCCCGAGGATCTCGAGGTTATGGCCCCCCTGGACCCAGACGACGCGTCGCTGCTCGACGGCGCCGTCGGCTTGGTGATCCCGGGTGGAGGTGACATCGATCCCGAGTGGTACGGAGCAGCTGAGCGACATCCGAAGTCGCGTAACATCAGCCATCGCCGGGATCGCTTCGAGATGACCCTTCTGGCAGCCGCACTCGAACGGGACTTGCCGGTGCTGGCCATCTGTCACGGCATGCAGACACTCAATGTCCACCTCGGCGGAACCCTCGAGCAGCACCTCGCCGACAACCCCAAACGTCTCGATCACGATCGCGACACTCCACGCACCCGCCAGGTTCACGGCGTCCACACCAAGGACAGGAGTCTCCTGGCCGACCTGCTGGGGTCGTCGGCCACGGTCAACTCACACCACCATCAGGGGCTGGATACCGTCGGCGGGCCGCTCGAGGAGATCGCCTGGGCCGATGACGGGGTACTCGAAGGCGTCATGTCCTCCGACCACCATTGGGTGGTCGGAGTGCAGTGGCACCCCGAGAGCCTCGTTGGTGTCGACGAGGGCCAGGCCAACCTGTTCCGTTCCTTCGTTCTTGCAACCGAAGAGTTCCGGGGCCGCGTCGACGACGAGGCGCGCTCGGCCTAATCCGCCCCCAAGGGAAGCGGTTGGCCCATGATCGAGGCGACATCCCCGTGGTCCGGCGAGTACGCCCGGCGTTCCGCCACGACGGGAGCCGAAGAGCGTAGGAGCACGACTCCGGGCCGGCGCCCCCGTCGCGCACCGACGGCGATCGTGCCCCGGCTGCCCCCTTCCACCACCAGGCCTTGCCGCCGGGGCGGTGCAAGCCCGCGCCGGGAGGGGCGGAACACCGTGAGGTCCACAACCGCGTCCTGCGAGCCGGGGTTCAGCACGATGATGTCGTCCGCGGCCGGGCGCGCCGCCGCCGGGGGGAGCGACCAGCGGCGCGCCGGGGCCGGCGCGCCGACCTCCGATGCCACTCCTTCGAGCTCGGCGGTGCTGTAGCTCATCAACCGCTCCGCTACCACCGGGACGTCATCGGTCGACGCAACGACGGCACCGAACGTCCTGGCCCGCCCGCGACGCGCCCCAGGGGCCCTCAGGGGGACGAACGCGGAGCCTCCGGCGGGGACCGCCACGCCGATGAGACGGGGCGGCTGGACGATGGCCTTGCGCCCGAGCAACGAGATCGTCACAGTCGCCGGCCTCGTTGCCGGGTTCATCAGGGCGAGGGTCGTGCTGCGGCCTGGCCCCGCACCCGCCTCGGGGAAATACCACCGCGTCGACGTAGCGGGGGCCCCGAGCGAGAAGAGGGAACCGGCGGGGACCGGCTCGGTCCTGGAGGAACGGCCCCGGAGGCGGCCGAGACGATGGGAGGAGCGTTCGATACCGGGGCGGTGGAAGATCGTCTTCCAGGCAACCACCCGGCCCCGACTGACCGTCACGGCCGCAGCCAGGGACGGGTCGGGCAGAGTCACACGGTTGATCTCGACTCGAGTGGAGGTTCGTGCCGGGATAGCTACCTCGTGAGGATCCTGGAGCTCGACCCCCCCGCCGGCTGCGAACTGGACCCGGGCGACGGCGGCATCGGGGAAGGGGTTGAGGATCGTTATGCGCTCGTCCCATCCCGCCGAGGACGCTCCCAAGGGGAGATACCAGCGGTCCGACGCCAGGGAGGAGCAGCCGGAGGCGCCCGCCCCGCCCGGAGCCCCCGCCTCTCCGGGTCCCTCCCGGTGGTTTGTCCCCCAGCCAACCACGGAAGCGGCTGTGATCCGGCTGCCGGATCCAACCACGTTCACCGCCCGTCGGCGGGCTCCGGTCAACCACAGCATCTTGCCGTCCACCGGCGCGGGGTCCCCGATCCACGGCCGGGCGGTCACCCTGATGCCGTTCGAGCGAGGGGTGTGCACGGACAGGGCCCTGGACGCGCCGCGGCCCCTTGCCGGGGGGCAGAATACGGATCGCTCGTGGAAGCGCGCCGGGGGCCCGGTGGAGGCGGCCACCTCGACACCGGCGGAGGCGGGGCGCCGGCTCTGCAGATCCACGGCGAGCCCTGCGCCGGCCAGCGACAGTGCCAAACCGAAAAAGAGAGCCTCCTTGAGGTGACCCTTTCTCATGGGCGAGGGCGGGACGGCACTGCGGCGTTGGCGAGAAGAAGGTACCCGGGCTCCTCGCGCACAAGGGACAGATCGCGCTGAGACAGCCATGCGCCCGACCGGTCGTGTCCAAGCACGCCGGTGGTCGACACGACGATGAAACGGATGTCCCACGGCGCCAACTCACGGCCGGCCCGGTCGGTGCCCCCTGCCTCTACCGCTGCGACCGAGCGAGCGACCCCCGGACCGGGATCGGCCGACGGGAAGATGTCGCTCAGCACCGGGCCCTGCGCCCCTGTCAGCCTGAGCCCGCCCGAAGACCGGAGGAGGCTCGGATCAAGCTCGTTGCCGTGGCCCACCCACAGAACCTTGCCGGCGTTTTCACCGACCACCACGGAACCGAGCAACGCCGCGATGTCGCCCTCCGAGCCGATCGCCTCCCCCCGCGCACGGCCGGGTGCATAGGCGCCACCCGCCAACGGTGGCATCACCGAGGCGGCAGCGAGCGCCGCCACCAGCGCCAGGGACGCAGCAGCCGCAACCCCGTGGCGCCCGCCCCGCGACAGCCGTTCGAGTGCGCCCCCGACCGCCAGCCCGGCCAGAACGGCCCATGCCAGCGCCGCAAGCACTCCCGCTTCGACCGGGGAGGTCGTCAGGGACGAGGCTCCTCCGGACGCCCACAGCGCGACGGTCAAGCCGATCGCACCGAGACACGCCCACAAGAACAGGGCCAATCTCCGCTGAGGGCCCCGGCTCGTCGCCAACGCCATCACCCCGGCGAGGACCAAGGTGGGGCCCATCGGAGAGGAGCCTTCGGGGATCCGGGCCAGCAGAACCGAGGCGGCGCTCTCGTCCGCGAACGCCGCCGAGTAGGTGAGCGATGACGGGCGTTCGAGCAACCGGAAGAGCGGCCCACCCGGACTTAACCAGGATGAGCTCCATGGGAGCAACAGCCCCCACCCGGCCGCGATGCCCCCGAACGCGGCCGCAAGGTTGAAGGCCCGTCTCCCGCCCCTGTCGCCCAGGCCCTCCCCCAGCAGAGCGCCGCTCAATCCCGCAAGCACTGCGACGCCCGAATAGAGCACCAACGCCGCAGGGACGAACGCCGCCGAAACGCCACATCCGAGTGCGACCCGCCCGATTTCCCCCCTTACGGTCAAGGCGCGCGGCCGCGACCTCCGGGGCGGAAGCGGGGGTCCGCAAAGCCGAATCAGAGAGGCCACCACGTAGGGGGCCGCCGCGCCAAAGACCAGGGCGCCGAGGCGCCCGGCGCGCAGGCCCGCGTAACCAAGCGGACCGGCCGTGTAGGCGAGGGCGGCGGCGCAGGCCCCGAGCCGTCCGGCTCGTCCTTCGGCCGCCCAGGCGGCAGTCAGGCGATAGGCGCCTGCCGCGGCGGTGAGGCCTAGACAGACCACGAGCAGCTTCTGAGCGAGGGCGGCCGAGCCGAGAGTCAGGACCGGGAAGACGCCGAGGATCAGGAGCGCGGGAGGAGCCGCCTGGGCCTGCCCGAGGCCGCTCCACCGCTGCGCGTACGCCTGGAACATGGTGGTCGCACCTTCCGGGAAAGGCAGCAATTCACCGGCCGACAGGGGCGGCGCGAACAGCGAGTGGCGCCATCCCAGCACCAGGAGCAGCCCCATCAGGACCATCGGCCCGATCACCCTGGAGCCGGCGCGCACCGGGGCCCACGTGCCCGCCAGAAGCGCTTTGGTGCGGTGTCCCCAGACCGCCTCGAGTCGGTCGGACCGGCGGGCGACGTAGGAGCGCATCCTTATCGCCGCCGGGACCGTGAAGCGGCGGAGATTTCCGTCGGGGATAGTCCGAGACCGCTGGGCGCGCCGACGCGCCGGGAGCGTGGACGGCAGTGCCACCAGGTTCCAACCGAGGGCCCCCAGAACCTGCAGGGCCGCACGCGGCCGACGGACGACCAGGTATCCGGCCATCTCCGCCACCGCCAGCAGGACGAGTTGGGGGACGAGCCATAGCAGCCGAAGCGCCGAGGTGTTCTTGGCGACGGCCCGGAAACGGTTACGACGCAGCAGGTACCGGCTCGAGCCCCAGGCAATTCGCCGGGAATGGTGGGTGAGTGCGGCGGCGTGCCGCACCCGCGCGGCGGGGTCGACCTCGACGCTGTGACCCGCCAGGCGCGCCCGCCAGCAGAGATCAAGATCCTCGCAGAAGGCTCGCATCTTCGTGTCCCACCCGCTCAGCCGGTAGAACACCGATCTACGGACGAGCATGCAGGTCGAGGTGACGTGAAAGACCTCGTGCGCGAGGTCGCGCTGACCGCTGTCCCTTTCGCCCTCCTCGAGGCCGTGGTAGCCGTGCCCGAAACGGTCGGTCGACCATCCCACCTCCTCCAGGAGGGAGGGCTCATCCCAAGAGACGACCTTCGGGCCCACGATCGCAGTGCCCGGGTCGAGCGACATCCGGCGAACCATGTGGTCGACCGAGTCCGGGTCGAGGGCCACGTCCTCGTGGATGAACAGCAGCAGCTCGGCGTCCGGACGCAGCCGGTCGAGTGCCCAGTTGACTGCACCACCGAAACCGAACCGGCTGGGGGTCCTCACGACCGTGTGCCGCCGCCGGCCGAGCGCGGCATCGGCGACGCGGTGCAGGGGCGCCTCCTCCGGACCGGCCGGAGAGGAGTCATCGACCACCACCACGTCCATGACCGGGTAGCTCTGGCGGTCGAGCGACCTGAGGCAATCGCCGAGCCACCTGCGCCCGTCGTGGGTCACCACGACCGCGAGAACCTCGGGTCGCCGCAAAGACAGGGGAGAGGAGGAGGGAGATGCGGAGGAGGAGGAGGGATCGGAGTGGGTGGCGGAGTCGCGCGGCCGCAGGCCCGGTGGTCGAAGGGCCATGGAGGCAGTCAGGCGGGGACGCCGTAGAGCGTCGTCCGACGCCTCGGCGTACGCCCGATTGCCCGGATGAGGTCCTCCATCTCCGGCGGGGTCAGCTCCTGACCGTGGTCGGCCCCCGCGGCGCGCGAGATGTTCTCGTTCATCAGGACGCCCCCCAGATCGTTGGCTCCGGCCTGCAGCGCCAACTGGGAGCCTCTCACTCCCATCTTCACCCACGAGACCTGGATGTTGTGAATGTGGCGGCCCAGGGCTATGCGAGCAACTGCATGCATCTTGAGAGCTTCTTCGAAGGTGGGCCCCCGGCGCGCCCTGCCTCTCAGGTAGATGGGAGCAGCCATGTGCACGAAGGGCAGTGGGACGAACTCGAACAACCCGCCGGTGTCGTCGGCGATCTCCTTGTGAAGACGCCTCACCACGACGAGGTGGCGCGCCCAGCTGCGCGGCGCCTCCACGGTCCCGAACATGATCGTGGCGTTTGATCGCAACCCCAGGGAGTGCGCTACGCGGTGCACCTCGCACCACTGCTCGGTGTTCACCTTGTCCGGACAGATGATGGCTCTGATGTCGTCGTCGAGCACCTCTGCCGCAGTGCCCGGCAGCGTGGCGAGTCCCGCATCCCGGAGCCTGGCGAGGAAGTCGTGCACGCTTTCCCCCAGAGTGGCCGCCCCCTGGAACACCTCCAGGGCGGTGAACGCGTGGACGTGCATCTCCGGCACCGCACGCTTCACCGCGCGCAGGTAGCGTTCGTAGTCGTCGCCCGTGAACGAATGGTGGATGCCGCCCTGCATGCACACCTCGGTGGCGCCGCGCTCCCACGCCTCCTCGGCCCGCCGGGCCACTTCCTCGGGCGACAGAAGGTAGGGAGCCCCACGCAGGTTGAGCGACTTCGGGCCCTTGGAGAATGCGCAGAAGCCGCATTTGTAATAGCAGACATTCGTGTAATTGATGTTTCGGTTGACGACGTAAGTGACTTCGTCCCCCACCGTCGCCTTGCGGAGGTCGTCCGCGACGCTGAAGAGCTGCTCCGCCTCCGATGCGCTCGCAGAGAACAGCGTCGCCAGCTCGTCCTCGTCGAGCTCGACGCCGTCGGCCGCTCGTTGCAAGGAGTCTGTGATCGCCGGCCGCATTACCCGTCCCGGCACCCGCCAGGCGCCGTCCCCGGCCGCCTCGATCGCGCGCTCCGAGGCGGGTGGAGGAGGGTGGTTCGCACCTGCGTACCAGACCTCGGTTCTCGCATAGCCCTCCGCGTCGCTGGCGTCCAGGATCCTCGGACGAAGCGCTCGGTCGCTCCACCTGGAGCGAGCCTCGGGGGTCGAACAGTAGGCGGGGTAGACGGGAAGCCGTTGCACGAGCTGGAAACCGCGTTCCCCGGTCACCCGCCGCAGGTTGTCGAGCTCCGGCCAGGGCGCCTCGGGGTTTACGTGATCGGGCGTGACCGGCGAGACCCCGCCCCAGTCCGAGAGGCCGGCCTCGAGATAGATCCCATACTCCTCGGGGGTGAGATTGGGCGGTGCTTGCACGCCTATCGCGGGGCCGAGGAGCAGGCGGGCCAGGGCGATCGCCAGCGCAATCTCGCCGACCTCGGGCTCAGGGTGGCCGGCCATGGACACGTCGGGCTTGGCCCTGAAATTCTGGACGATGACTTCCTGGATGTGACCATGGCGTCGGTGGGACGCACGTATGGCGAGGAGAGCGTCGATTCGCTCCGGCCAGGTCTCGCCGATGCCGAGGAGGATCCCGGTGGTGAACGGAACCTGCGCCGCCCCGGCGGCCTCGAGCGTCGCCAGGCGCACGCTCGGTTTCTTGTCCGGCGCGCCGAAATGGGCCTTTCCGCGCTTGAGCAGGCGCTCGGAGAGTGTTTCGGGCATGGTTCCCTGGCTCGCCGATACCGGACGCAGGGCGGCAACCTCTTCCGGCGTCAACGCGCCCGGGTTGACGTGCGGCAGCAGCGAAGTGTTCTCCAGAACCGCCCGGCATGCTTGCGCGAGGTACCCGATGGTGGTGGCGTGCCCCAGTCCCTCGAGCTCCCGGCGCGCCTGCTCCCACTTGCGCTCGGGCTTGTCGCCGAGGGTGAAGAGAGCTTCGGTGCAACCCGCCGCTTGCCCGGCCCGGGCGACGGCAAGCACCTCGTCGAGAGACATGTAGGCGCGCTCGCCCTCACGGGGAGGATGGACGAAGGTGCAGTACCCGCACAGATCCCTGCACAACTTGGTGAGTGGGATGAAGACCTTCTTCGAGAAGGTGATGCGGGGCCCGAGGAGACGATCGCGCATCATCCCCGCCGCGGCGATCGCATCGGCCGGGCGTTCGAGGCTCAGCCGGGCCATCCTGTGGGCCTCTTCGTCGGTGAGCGACAGCCCATCTGCGGCGCGCTCCAACAGCCCTCCCAGCCCATTCACGGACGGAAGGCTACTCGATAGACTCCGGGCGATGAAGCGGCCGGAGCGGACGATTGGAAAGCCAGACCGGGAAAGTGGCGCGTTGTGAAGGTCGCGGCTCTCGCGGGCGGCGTCGGCGGCGCCAAGCTGCTGGTTGGGCTCGACGCCGCGCTGGGGGCGAATCTGACGGCCATCGTCAACACCGGGGACGACGACAGCCTCTACGGAGTTCGGATAAGCCCCGACCTGGACATCGTCACCTATTGGCTGGCCGGCATCGCAGACGAGCGCCGGGGTTGGGGGATCGCAGGGGACTCGTTCACGGTGGTGGATTCACTCGGCAAGCTCGGTGCGCCGACCTGGTTCCGACTCGGGGATAGCGACTTCGCCACCTGCATCCACCGTACGCAGCGGTTGTCGGAAGGGGCGACACTGTCGGATGCCACCGACGAGATTCGACGAGCGCTCGAGGTCCGAACGCAGGTGATCCCGATGTCCGACGACGACGTGCGCACTCAGATCGTGACCCGCGCCGGCGACACCCTCGCCTTCCAGGACTACTTCGTCAGAAGGAGGGCGGACGTCGACGTGGCCCGGGTGGTCTTCGCCGGTGCCGAGGACGCCAAGCCGGCCCCCGGGGTCGTCGACGCGATCGAGGCCGCCGACCGCGTCGTCGTGTGCCCGTCGAACCCGGTCGTGTCGGTCGCGCCGATTCTCGCCCTGCCCGGGGTTCGAGACGCCCTGGCAGCCCACCCATCGGTGGTTGCGGTGACGCCGATCGTGAGAGGCGCCCCGCTGAAGGGTCCGGCGGACCGGCTCCTGGCCGGGCTGGGAATCGAAGTCAGCGCCTCCGGCGTGGCCCGGCTCTATTCGGGATGGTGTGACCTCTTCGTGGTGGACGCGTCCGACGCGCCCGAGGCCGAGCCCACCGAAGCAGCGGAGATGGACGCCGTCATCCTCGACACGGTCATGTCCGACCGCGCCGCCTCCGGGAGGCTGGCGGAGTCTCTTCTGTCCCTGTGACCGAGATCCGGATAATTCCGATCCACGGGATTCCCGAGATCGTTCCCGGGGACGATGTCGCCGCCCGGATCGCCGAGGCAAGCCGAGTGATGAGTGAGCGGGAAGGCCGGCCGGTGGATGACCAAGCCGGTGTCGGCTGGGCTGATGGAGACGTCGTGGTCGTGACCCAGAAGGTCGTTTCGAAGGCCGAGGGGCGGCTCTTACGAGGGGTCCCGCGCCGGGAGGCGGCCCTGGCGGAGTCGGCCCGCGTGTTACGGCGCATGGGCGACGCAGTCATCTCGGAGACGCGCCACGGCCTCGTGTGCGCCAACGCCGGGGTTGACGATTCGAACGTCCCAGGTGATTGTCTGGCGTTGCTTCCGGTCGACCCCGATCGTTCGGCGCGCCGGATCCGGGCCCGGCTCGAGCATCTCACGGGGGTTCGCCTGGCGGTGATCGTCAGCGACACGTTCGGGCGCGCATGGAGGGTGGGGCAAACCGACGTCGCCATCGGCGTCGCGGGTATGGCGCCGCTGATGGACTATCGAGGATCGACCGACGCCTACGGCCGGTCGCTTTCCGCCACCGTGATTGCGGTCGCCGACGAGATAGCCGGAGCCGCCGAGATGGTCATGGGCAAACGCCTCGGGGTCTGCGCCGCCGTGGTGCGAGGTGCACCGGTGACATCGGCCGACGGAGCGGCGGCCGAGATCATCAGGCCGTCCCGGGAGGATCTCTTCCGGTGAATTTGGCCGAAGCGGTGGCTGCGCGCCGGAGCGTGCGCGCCTTCCAGGACCGGGCGGTTCCCCGGGACCTCGTCGAACGCGCGGTGTCGCTGGCGGTTCAGGCGCCCGCCCCCCACCACTCCTCCCCGTGGCGCTTCGCTCTCCTCGACTCCGCGGAGGAGAAAGCACGCCTGGCCACCGACATGGGCGCGGCGTGGCAGGCCGACCTCACCGCGGACGGGCTCCCGAGTGACCGGATCGAGGCGATCTTGAGCCGGTCCGACGGGCTGCTCAGGTCGACGCCGCTGCTCACCGTCTGCTGTGCGGATATGTCCCGGTCGCACGATTACCCTGACGACCGGCGCAGACTCGCGGAATGGAGCCTGTTTGCCCATTCCGTGGGAGCGGCGCTGCAGATCTACATGACCGCTCTGGCCGAATCGGGGGTGGCCTCGTGCTGGATCTCGGCGCCGGTGTTCTGTCGCGACCAGGTGCGGAAGTCCCTGAGCCTGCCGGCGAGGACAGAGCCGCACGCACTCGTCCTCGTGGGCTATGCGTCCCCCGACTACCGCCCCAGACCCCGCCCGGCGCCCGATCCACGCGCCTACATCCTCTGACGCCTCAGACGCCGAGAGGCATCCTCCGGGATGGGATGCCCGGTCGGGCAACTCTGAGAAGCGGGTCGTGGAGCCACGCTTTTGACCTCTGAGAACGGGTCAAAGGAGCTGCCGCGCCGTTTGACCTTCGAGAACGGGTCAAAGAGACCTGCCGCGACATTGACGCCCGTCGCTGTTAGCTTCGATCCATGAGCAGAAAGCTTGCCGAGAAGCGGGACCGCCGCGAGGCGCAACGGCGCCGGCAGGAGGAACAGCGGCGCACCGTTCGGCGGCGAAACCTCATCACGACTGGAATCGCCGTCGTGGTGCTGGCCGGGGCGGTGGCGCTCATCATCGCCGAGCGGACGCGCGAGTCCGCCCCCGTCGGGGTCGCGGCCTCGGAGGCTTCCTGCGAGCCGATCCAGACCTACGAGCCCCAAAAGGCCACTCACATCGAAGAGGGGGCCGGCCATCCCCCCTACACCTCGACCCCGCCCACTTCGGGTCCGCACTATGTCGACCCGGCTCAACCAGGTTTCTATCCTGCTCCACTCCAGCCCGAGCAGCTCGTCCACAACCTCGAGCACGGTCAGATCGTGATGTGGTACCGGCCGGACGCGCCTGAGGAGACCATCGCGGCCATCGAGGCGTTGATCGATCGGCAGCCTCCGGCCCAGGGGGCTTCCCTCCTGGCGGCCCCCTACGACGGAGTCCCGGACTCGGACAGCTTTGTTCTCACCGCCTGGGGCGCCTCGCAATCCTGCGACCGGGTCTCCCAGGAAGTCGTGGACGAGTTCCGGGCCCGGTATCAGGGCCTCGGGCCCGAGCGCATCCCCGGTATCCCGCCCTTCCGCCCCGAGACCTAGCCCCAAACCCAGGGTTCAAAGGTCGGGCAGATCATCGGGGGTATGGCGTAGTCCCCCTGACGTCGTTTTGCATCCGGCCACGACTGCTTTCCGTCACCCTGACTGCATTCCGTGACTAGCAGTCCACGTATCGCTAAAGGGCACTCTGAGGCCCAAAAACCCCAAATCGACCCAATCCGGAATCGAAGGGGGCTACGAACCACCGGCAGCGGACGGTTGGGAGGCGGTCTCTGGCGGGACGATGGCAGATTCATCGCGAGCGAAGGGGGTGTTGGACTAACTGCGCTCGTCTCTATCCGGTAACTCTCTCGACCGAACGAAAACGAAAAGGGCTGCAGCGCGCCCGAGGGTAAACGTTCACCCACATCGGGCACATCGCAACTCGGATGGCGACAGTCCCATACAAGGAGGAATTTGCATGTCAGATGGACTCAACTACGTCTTCTCGGGGATCGAGAAGCAGGTGGCCGACAAGCCGGCGGCAAGCCGGCGCCAGTTCGTAGCCGGGGCGGCCGC
>Ga0136620_10000156_pt1 | contig 29851 bp, 29 predicted proteins | sample AntDrymUQ4162106_2_FD_104806 | JGI IMG/M metagenome (GOLD analysis project Ga0136620, IMG submission 104806) | Polar desert sand microbial communities from Dry Valleys, Antarctica - metaG UQ416 (21.06) | ecosystem: Environmental > Terrestrial > Soil > Desert | place: Antarctica: Dry Valley... | reverse complement strand
CGACGTGCTCATGCCCGGGATCGACGGGCTCGAGGTCTGCCGGCGCCTCCGGCAGAAGGGAAACAGCGTTCCCGTCCTGATGCTGACCGCCCGGAACGAGGTGGAAGATCGGGTCGCGGGACTGGACGCCGGCGCCGACGACTACCTGCCGAAGCCTTTCGCTCTCGAGGAGCTCCTCGCCCGGATCCGCGCGCTCCTGCGCAGGACGACACCGGGGGCAGACGAGCTTTTGCGGTTCGGTGATCTCGAGCTGAATCCGACTACGAGGGAGGTCAAGCGTGGAGTTGCCGCCATCGAACTGACCCGGACGGAGTTCAACCTCCTCGAGCTCTTCCTGCGGAACCCTCGCCAGGTTTTGACTCGATCGGTCATCTTCGAGCGCGTCTGGGGCTACGACTTCGGCTTCGCGTCCAACTCGCTCGACGTCTACATCGGCTACCTGCGTCGCAAGACCGAGGTCGACGGGAGTCCACGCCTGATCCAGACGGTTCGCGGCGTCGGCTACGCCCTCCGGGAGCCGTGAGCTTTCGCAACCGTCTCGCCCTCGCCGCTGCCGCCGCCGTGGCGTTGGCGGTCGTCCTTGCCTCCGTCGTCCTCTTCGTCGTCGTCAGGAGCCAGCTTCGGGGGGAGGTGGACGCGGCTCTCCGTGAACGAGCGGCGCAGATCTCGCTACTCCCGCCGGATCTCGTCGCCCGGGCGGTTCTCAGACCGCACGTCGAGCTCGGCGGCGCGGAGGGGTACCCGCAGGTCGTTCAATCGGACGGCGGGACGGTCCGGCCTCGCGGCGCCGACATCCCGCTGCCTGTCACCGACGAGGTGCTCAGGGTCGCCGAGGGCGGCCGCGAGGCGTTCCTCTCGGACGCCCGCGTCCAGGGCACGCACGTCCGCCTGATCACGTTCCCGTACGCGCCAGGCTTCGCCGTCCAGGTCGCGCGACCCCTCACGGAGGTCGACAACACTCTCGACCGGACGCGGACGTTCCTGATCGTGATCGCGCTTGCGGGGATCGGGTTCGCCGGCGGCCTCGGCCTCCTGGTCGCGAGCGCGGCGCTCGCGCCGGTGCGTCGTCTCACTGCTGCGGCCGAGAACGTCACGGAGACGGGTGACCTCTCCGAGCGGATCGAGGTTCAGGGCGGCGACGAGCTCAGCCGACTTGCCTCTCGCTTCAACGCGATGCTCGGCGCCCTCGAGGCGTCGGCGAAGGCGCAGCGGCAGCTCGTCGCGGACGCTTCGCACGAGCTCCGGACTCCACTCACGAGCCTGCGGACGAACATCGAGGTGCTCGCCGGGAAGCACCGGCTTCCGGCGGCCGAGCGGGAGCCGCTGATGGCGGACGTCGTCGAACAGCTGGACGAGATGACGACGCTCGTCGCGGAGCTGGTGGAGCTCGCGCACGGCGAGCGCGCGGCGGCAGAGCCGGAGGACGTGCGCCTCGACCTGCTGGCCGCCCAGGCCGTCGAGCGCACCCGACGTAACCGCCCCGGCGTCGTCTTCGAGACGGACCTCAGCGAGGCAGTGGTGCGCGGCGTTCCGGCCACGCTCGAGCGGGCGATCGGCAACCTGCTCGACAACGCCGCCAAGTGGAGTCCGCCGGGTGGGACAGTGGAAGTTGCGGTCCGCGGCCGCGAGCTCAGAGTGCGGGATCACGGCCCGGGGATCGGGGAGGACGACCTGCCGTACGTCTTCGACCGCTTCTACCGCGCCGACTCCGCGCGCGGGATGGCGGGATCCGGGCTCGGGCTGGCGATCGTCCGGCAGGTGGCCGAGGCACATGGTGGACGCGTCGTCGCCGAGACGCCCGACGGCGGCGGCACGCTCATGCGCCTCCAGCTCGACGCATTCGAACACTCTTAGGCGGGTTTCATGGTGCTCTTAGGGAAGGGTGGTTCAATGGAGGCATGACACGGCTGCAGAAGATCGCGATCGGAGCCGCCACGCTGGCGGCGGTCTTCCTCACGGGCGGTGCCGTCGCCGCCACGAAGCTGGCTTCGCCCGAGCAGGAGAGCAAGGCCGTGGTCAACGACGCGGCCCGGCGGCTCGGCGTCACGCCACAACGGCTCACCGAGGCGCTCAAGGAGGCGATGAAGAGCCGTATCGACGATGCAGTGAAGTCTGGGCGGCTGCCCGAGGCCGACGCCAACCGGATCAAGGCTCGCATCGACGCGAACGCCCTACCGTTCCTCGGACCGGGGTCTCACGGCCGCAGAGGCTTCGGACACCGCGGTTCCGGCTTCCATCACGGTCTGCAGTCCGCGGCCCAGTACCTCGGGATGACCGAAGAGCAGCTACGCACCGCTCTCGTGGGCGGCAAGACCCTCGCCGAGCTGGCCCGCGACCATGACAAGCCGGTCGACGGCCTGGTCGACGCTCTCGTCGCCGACAAGCGCGAGCGGATCGAGCAGTCGGTCCGGGACGGGCAGTTCACGCGGGCACAGGCCGACAGGTTCCTCCAGGAGCTGGAGACGCGGATCACCGAGATGGTGAACGGCCGCATGCCGACCCCGCCCGCGGGCAAGTTCCGCGGTGGCTTCGGCCATGGGATCCACCCGGATCGGTCCGGCTTCCACCCGGCGTTCTGACCCCGACCCCTGCCGGCGCGTGGGTAGCCACTCGCGCCCACGCGCCGGCGGCGAAACTAACCCTCGTGCGGATCGAGGGTGAACGCGATTTCGCCGCGCCTCCGGCGGCCGTCTACCGGGCGCTGACCGACCCCGAGGAGATGGCCGATGCGTTCGCCGCCATCGAGCGCATCGACGCGGAAGGAGATGAATGGACCTTCGTTGCGCGGCCGCCCTTCCCGGGCGGCTTCCGCCTCAAGTTCTCCGTGAAGCTCGACGATCTCGCGGAGGCCGAGCACGCGCGGCTCCGCGCCTGGGGCAAGAGCCTCGGGGGGCGACTCTCCGTCGACAGCGCCTTCGATCTCGAGCCTGTCGGCAAGGGGGCGAGGATGCGCTGGCAGGCCGAGGTCGAGGCCGCCGGAATCTTCAGCGCGCTCGGCAACCAGGCGCTGGGCCCCGTCGCGAAGCAGCAAGCCGACCGCGCGCTGGAACGCCTGGCAGAGCGCCTGGGGACTACAGCTCGCTGACTTCCACGTGCCGCTCGGCGATGCAGGCGGCGGCCCACTGCTCCGCGGCGGCGACGACGCGCTCGCCGAGCTGCTCGAGCTCGGCGCGATCAGTCGGGAGCGATTCCTGGCCGATCTCGACCCGGACCTGATGGATCGAGGCCTCCGAACGTCCGTCGATCTCGTGACGCTCCTCCGCGACGATCGAAACGGCGCTGACCTGCTCGAGGAGGGTGGAAGCGAGCTCGTCGATCTCCGCGGGTGTCGCCTCGCGGCCGGCGAAGACACCGAAGTTGACCCGCACCTCGAGCGCCGGCGGTTCGTGCCTGGGCACAGCGAAAGCGAGTGTGTGCTCGATGTGGCTCACTTCCGCTCCCTACCCGGAACGAGTAGGCGCCTAACGCTCCCTCGGCTCCCACCGAAAGCCGCGAACGGCGAGGACGGAGCCCACGAGGCACCATGCGACCAGCACGGCGACGGCCCCGGGCCGGTCCCAGGCGGCTTGGTCGAAGACCATGACGTCGCGAACGAGTCGGATCAGGTGCACGAGCGGCAGTACCTCCGCGATCGCGCGTAGGGCGGCGGGAAAGGCGTCCGCCGAAAAGAAGGCCCCGGAGATGAAGGTGACCGGTAGGTAGAGCGCATTCACGACGGCGGACGACCCCTCGGCGCTCCGGATCAGGGCGGTCAGGCCGATTCCGAGCGCTGCGAAGGTCGCGGCACCTAGCAGCAGGACGGCGAGGAGCGACAAGGGGCGTCCGGGAAGCGCGACGTCGAAGGCAAGCCGCGCCAGGGCGACGAGCACCACCGCCTCCAGGAGGAAGACGAACACGATCGAGGCCAGCACCGCGACGATGTACGTCCAGGCGGGAAGCGGTGTCGCGCGCAGCCGCTTGAGGACGCCGGACTCTCGCCGGATCACGAGCAGCAGCGCCAGTCCGGCGAACGTGGTGGCAGCCGCCCCGTAGCCGATCATTCCCGCGAGCAGGTGCAGGTAGCCGTCTGCTCCGTCGATCTCCTCGTCGCCGTAGGCCGAGGCGAAGATCAGGAAAAAGACGATGGGAAGCAGAAACGTGAAGAAGGCCAGCTCCCGTGTCCGCCAGAACAGGCGCTGCTCCACCCGCAACTGGTGGAGGAGGAGCCTCACTCCGACTCCTCCGTGAGCGAGAGATAGACGTCTTCGAGCGTCGGCCGGTGCACCTCGAGCGCCTCGAGCTGGACGCCACCGCGGAGCGCCTCGCCGGTCAGCTCGTGCAACACGCGGGTCGGGTCTTCGGTCTGGAGCTCGATGCGCTCGCCATCCCGGCGGTAGCTGATCCGGCTGGCCGGCGCGACGCCGGTGAGCTCTGCCGGAGTGCCCGTGGCGACGATCTCTCCTCGCCGCAGAACCGCAACGCGATCGGCGAGCCGCTGGGCTTCCTCGATGTAGTGCGTCGTCAAGAGAATCGTCTTACCGAGCGAGCGGAGCGAGCGAATCGTCTCCCACGCGGCTCGACGCGCGCCCGGATCGAACCCCGTCGTGGGCTCATCCAGGAAGAGGAGGTCGGGGTCGCCGACCAGGGCGACGCCGAGATCGAGCCGCCGCCGTTGGCCGCCCGAGAGCGTTCTGGTCTTCGCGCTCGCCTTCTCCTCCAGGCCGACGAGCTCCAAGACTTCGTTCACGGGCCTGGGCTGGGCGTAGTAGCCGGCGAAGAGCCGCAGGTGCTCGAGGACGGTGAGGTTCGGATAGAGCTCTCCGGACTGGGGGACGACCCCGATCCGCTCGCGCCAGTCGAGGGTGGGTCGGCGCGGGTCGATTCCGAGGACGCTGACGGTACCGGCGTCCGGCCGGCGGTACCCCTCCAGGATCTCGACGGTCGTGGTCTTGCCGGCGCCGTTCGGGCCCAGGAGGCCGAAGACCTCGCCGGCGCGGATCTCGAAGCTGATCCCGCGGACGGCCTCGACGCCGTCATATGACTTTTGGAGGTTTTGAACCTCGACTGCGTTCGCCGTCATCCGCGGCGATCGTAGTGGCCTCGTGAGTCCGGCGCGGTCGAGCCGAGCCCGGCCTGGGGCCTAGCCCGGCCCGGCGCGCCTCGGGGGGTCAGCCGCGCCCTTCTGGACCGCACCGAATCTCAACTGGTACGACGAAAGGTGTGGACGGTGGTTGGAACGGGCAAGAAGGACGCATGTCAGACGAGCACGACGACACGGACGAAGGTCAGCCGGACGAGCAGGAGGCTTCGGTCCTCCCCGCCCGTGAGGCGATGTCCCTGATCACGCCGGACGCCTCGGCGGGCTTCATGCCCGACATGGGTGCGGTGGAGGGTGCAACCCCGGACGCCGGGCAGGCGGTTCAGGGCGCGGCGGGCGATGCTCAGGGCTCCGAGTCGGGCCAGGAGAGCACCACGTCCGAAGATCGCAGCGAGCATATCTCCAGCCAGGTCACGTCGAGCTAACGTAGCCCCGTCGGGCGCGGGATCTTCGCCCGTCTAGAGCGATCCGCATCTTTTTTGCGCGGCCGTGAAGAAATCGGCCGCCGCCGTCGTCCAAGCCCCTATGACGACGATGGGGAAGATCTTTGTCGCTGCGGGTCTCTTCGCGATTCTCGCGCTTCCTGCCACGGCGGAAGCCCGGATTCCGCAGGAAGGCGAGTGCAGCCGCCGGGTCTCCACGTTCCAGCGGTCCCTCTCAGCGCTGGGCTATGCCGTCGGAGCCATCGACGGTTGCTACGGAACCGCCACGAGCGGCGGTCTCCGCGCGCTTCAGCACGCAGAAGGCCTCCCCTCGAGTGGAAAGGCGACCGCGGCCACCCTCAGAGCCCTTCGGCGAGCCGAGCCGCCTCGCCCGGCCGTCAGAGGTGAAGGAACGCACATCGAGGTCGACCTCGGACGGCAACTCCTGCTTGTGGTGACCGACGGGAAGCTCGAGGCGGCGTACGCGGTGTCGACCGGGCGCCCGGGCTTCGAGACTCCACGTGGGCGATTCAAGGTGACTCGCAAGGAGGTTCGATCCTGGTCGGTGCCGTACAGCGTCTGGCTCCCTTGGGCGAGTTACTTCAACCAGGGGATCGCCGTCCATGCCGGCGTGCTCCCCGGGTATCCGGCCAGCCACGGCTGTGTTCGAGTCCCCGCACCGTTTGCTTCCCACATCTTTCGGCGGATGCCGGTCGGCACGATGGTCGTCGTCCGTTGACCGGCGCATGCGCGATCCTCACGACCTCGATGGACGACGAGGCGGCTCGGCAGAGGCGAAGAGAGGACGTGCTCGTCGAGCGTGCCCGAGCCGGCGACGCCGCCGCCTTCGAGCAGCTGATCGAGCGGTACGACCGGCAGCTCCGCGGACTTGCATTTCGGGTCCTCGAGGATCGTGGCGCGATGGACGACGTCCTTCAGGAGGCGTATGTCAAGGCCTTCGTCGGCCTCCGCGAGTTCTCCGGCCGAGCGGCGTTCGGGACGTGGCTCTACCGGATCGTCTACAACGCCGCCCTCGATGAGCTCAGGCGGCGCTCGCGCCGGCCGGCGCCTTTGTCCGACGAGCGGCCTGAACAGGCCGAAACGGGTGTGGCGCTCGAAGACGGTGCGGTTCAGCGGCTCGATCTCGCCGCTGCGTTGGCCGCGCTCGACCCGGATCTCCGCGCCCTGGTGCTGATGGTCGACGCGGATGGGATGGACTACGCCCAGGCGGCGCACGTGCTCGGGATTCCGCCCGGAACGGTGGCCTCGCGACTCAATCGGGCTCGGCGCGCTCTGCGTGCCGTCGTCCTGGATGCGGAAAGGGAGATCCGATGACGGATCGAGACGACGAACTCGGCAAGGCGCTCCGCGAGCTCGAGGTGCCGGAGCATCGACCGGGGTTTCACGACTCGCTCAAGACCGAGCTGGAGCGGGCTCGGCGGCCTCGCCGCGGCCGGTTCTCGATCCCCGTGTCCCGCTGGGGCGTCGGTCTCGCCGCAGCCGCCGTGGCGCTGATCGGCGTCTTCGTCGGCATCCGAGGCCCCGGTGGAACGAAGCTCGGGCCGCAGCCTGCGAATGCTGCTCGGATTGCGCAGGGAATGGCCCGGGCGCTGGGTGAAATCCAGTCGTTGGAGGGAGTCCTGGTCGTGCGCGACAGCCTCGGCGGCGGCCACACGATGCGCTGGTCATTCGCGATCGCTGCGAACGGCGACTTCCGCCAGCGGCAGCTTCCCGACCAGGGTGCGCTCGCCTACGAGGCGAGCACCGGTGTCGAGACGTCGGGTATGGAGGGGTCGAAGCCGAGCGTCTACGGACTCCGTCGCGGACTGGCCCCGGGCCCCCCCGATGAAGGGCCGAGCGAGAACCTGCTCCAGCGAGATTTCGGTGCCGTCACCCGAGCGCTTCTCGACGACCCCTCGACGGCTGTGCACGAAGGGCGCTACCGCGGCCGGGGGGTGTGGATTCTCGATCTGAACGGGGGACTCCACCTCGTCGTCCCGGAGGAGCCTGGCGACCGCGTCCGGGTCACCGTCGACCGCGAGACCTTCCTGCCCGTCCGCATCCTCGAGACGCTTCGCGGAAAGCTCGTCGGTGAGATCGCCGTCCTCCAGCCGCGGATCGACTCGGCGGACGCAGCCGACTTCAAGGTTCAGATTCCTTCGGGGAGCCGGGCGGACAGGAGCGACGTCGGCTTCCGCCACATGCCGTTGACGAGCGCGCGGGCGATCGTGGGCTACGCGCCACTCGTGCCGGCGAGGCTCCCGGCCGGCTACCGGCGAGCGGAGACGGCGGTCGCCCGGGAGACCTATCCGACCGCCCAGGGTCGCAACCCGATCTCGCGCAACGTCGTGTCCACGGCCTACCGGCGAGGTCTCAATCGCTTCGTCGTGACCACGCGCCTGGCCGGATCGAATCCGAGCGTCTGGATCGACCCGATCTTCATCAACGAGAGCGTCCGGGTGACACCCGAACGTGTCTCGTTCGAGGAAGGCGCGCTGGCGGGCCGCACCGGCCGTGTCGTGATCACACCGGGAGCCACGCCTCACGTGTGGGCGCTTACGGACGATCTGGTCGTCACGGTGTCTGGCGATCTGACTCGAGCGGAGCTGCTCGAGGTCGCGCGTTCGCTCGGCCGGCTCACCGACGGCTAAGGTCGGATCGTGCCGGCCTTCCGCTACGTCGTCGCCGACGTCTTCACGGACACGCCGCTCGCCGGCAACCAGCTCGCCGTCTTCACGGACGCGAGTGCGATCCCTGAAGAGCTGCTCCAGCCGCTCGCGCGAGAGGTGAATTTCTCGGAGACGGTGTTCGTGTTGCCGAAGGAGCACGACGGCCACGCTCGGATCCGGATCTTCACTCCCGCAGCCGAGATTCCGTTTGCCGGCCACCCGACCCTGGGAACCGCGTTCGTCCTTGCTGCACCGATGCAGCTCGACGAGATTCGGCTCGAAACCGGCGCCGGCGTCGTTCCGGTCCGGCTGGAGCGGGAGGGAGCGCGCATCGTCTTCGGCCGGATGGAGCAGCCGATCCCGACCGTCGAGCCCTACTCGGACCAGAAGGAGCTGTTCGAAGCGCTCGGCGTCGAGGGCTCCGGGCTGCCTGTCGAGCTCTACGACAACGGGATGCGGCACCTCTACGTCGCGCTCGCCTCGGAAGCTGCCGTCGCCGCGCTGAAGCCCGATCTCGGCCACCTGGGGGAACTCCCCGCCGTCCTCGGGATCAGCTGCTTCGCCGGCGCCGGATCGACGTGGAAGACGCGCATGTTCGCGCCGGGCGGCGGCGTCCCGGAAGACCCCGCGACCGGCTCGGCCGCAGGGCCGCTCGCCCTCCATCTCGCCCGGCACGGGCGCATCGCTTTCGGCGACGAGATCGTGATCTCGCAGGGCGCCGAGATCGGTCGACCCTCGACGCTCTACGCGCGAGTCGAAGGCTCCTCCGAGCAGGTCGAGAAGGTCGAGGTCGGCGGCTCGGCCGTCGTCGTGGCGCGCGGCGAGTTCCGCCTTCCGTAAAACGTTTGTAAGGCGGGGAACAAATAGCGTCCGCGGTTCGTCTACGTCACGAGATGATCTACAGGCTCTTCAAAGCGTTTGCGTTGCAGCACTCCGGCGTCGTCTGTCGGAGCTGCGGTGAATCGGTCTCCCGGCATGACCCCTTCGGGCTCTCCGAAGGCGTCTGCCGCGCTTGCCGCTAGCCCCCCAACGTCAGCGTTCGGATCTCCCACGGCCGCAGGTCGAATTCGTCGTCCCCGAAACCGGCACTGACCGGCCGAGACTGCTCGCAGACCACCCGAGCCTCAATGCTCCCTTCCCGGCGGCGAAGCGACGAGAGCACCACTCCGTCACCGCGGAGCTCGGGGCCGGCTCCGTCTCGAGGCCCGGACTCCGCGCCCTTTCCCCGTGTGGTCAGAAACGGATGGCGGTACTCCTCCAGCCGTTCGAGCACGCGCGCTTCCTGCCAGTCGCCGCCATGCGGATAGACCGCGAAGCCGACGCTCCAGGGGCCGCGGCACTGGGCCGCGGGGATCTCGACCTCGGGACCCGCGGGGCTCTCGCGATAGGCATGCGCGCTTCGGCTGATCAGGCCCGTTGATCGCAGGAGGGTGAGGGCGAGCTCCCTTCCCTCGAGCAACTCGTACTCCAGGACGTGATCGAGGAGCACGGCCAGGCCTCCGGCGTCGACGAACCCGTAGGCGGGGAACGTCGGGAGCGCGACCTCTCCGAACCCGGCCTCCGCTTCGAGCTCGCGCTCGACGACGGCGAACTGACCCTCGGCGGACGAGTGATCGGTCGTCTCTGCCAGGGGGATGTGAAAACGGATCCGGTGGTCGTCACAGGGGTTGTAGAAGCCGACTCTCACCCGGCAGAATGGCTCGCCGGCCCGGAGCTCGATCGAGGTCGTGACCTCCACCGGAGCGGGCCACCGGTAGAGGCGGACCACGCGCAGCTCGCCGCGAAGCGGGCCGACCGCGCCGACGTCGACCCGTACGGCATCAGGCTCGTCGATGATGCGATCGGCCTCCGGCGGCGCGTAGTTGTAGCTGTCTCCGCCGTCCCCGCCGTGCGCGAGGCGGCCGACGCCCTCGACCCCGTTCAGGCCGAGCGTCCCGTCTTCGGCGACAATGAGGGCCAGGAGGCCGTTGCGCAGCTCCCGCTCGCCGACCCTCACGGCATGGTCGATGGTTGCGGCCGCTTCAACGGGACGCACCGTCGTCCAGCCGAGTGCGGGCGCGGGCACCCGGGCGACGAGCGTTCGGCGGGGTTGCGCGACGATCTCGACCGTCCAGGGCTCGTCCGGCGACGCTGCCGTCGCGACGTGGATCTCGCTTCGGAGCTCGTCGACGTCGAGCCATGCCGGATCGTCCTCGTCGTCGACCTCGAGTCTGAGCGAGCGCTCGCCGAGCTCGAACCCGTTGAGGCGGCGTGTGAAGAGCTCGCGCCCGTGCATCCTGCGGCGCAGCCACTCGCCGACCCCGGCCCCCAGCACCTCCTCACGGTGGACGAGCGGCTCGTTTCGCTTCAGCTCCTGGGTGGCAATCAGAGCCCCGTCCGGCAGCTCCAGCGCGACGTCGTTCCAGTCCTCGGGGATCGAGAGGTCGAGCTCGACGAGATCGCTGCGTCGCCCGGGGCTTGGGTTCACGACCACCGTCGAGTCGCGCTCGACGCGTTCGGCGATCGAACCGACCGCCTCCCGTGCGAGGCCGGCTCCGATCTGCTCCGCTTCCGCGCACCGCACGAGCACCTGTGCGGAGACGTCGTCGGTCGAGCAGCCGCAGATCGAGTCGTGCGCCGAGTTCTCGAGCACCTGGCGCCAGGCGATGTCCAGCAGCCGATCCGGCCAGGCGGAGCCGTAGAGCGCCTGAAGCGGCTCCGCGTAACGGGTCAGCATCCGCTCGGCCCGGGCCATCGCCGCCTTGAGGTCGATCCGGGCGGAGATCGTTCCCATGAGCATGTTCGCCCGGGCCCCCGAGCGAAGCTCCCCTCGCCAGACCGGTCGCTGCGCCTCGCCGTTCGATGTCCGAAGGTAGTCCGGCAGCGTCGAGAGCACGACGGCGGCGCCGCTCTCCTCGACGAGCCCGGCCAGCTCGGGGAGCGGCTCGGTGTGGTCGGTGCCGTACATCGCGAGCATCGGGTCTTCGCCGAAGTAGGGCCGCAGAGACTCGTGGACGGCCTCGAGGCGGTCAGCCAGTCGTCCGGGGACGTCGAGGAGCGACGCCCCGTTGCCATAGCCGTGCGGCAGGTACTCCGTGCGCACGGAGGAGCCGTCCGGGGCCTCCCATTCGAATGTGTGCGACTCGATCGCAGCCGGGACGCCGCGCCAGACGACCGCCTGCTCGATCCCCGCCTGGCGCAGGATCTGCGGCATCTGCGCGACGTGCCCGAATTGATCGGGGAGGTAGCCGACGCGCATCGCACCGCCGAAGTCCTCTCCCCTGAGCAAGCCGCGCTCGAGGTTGCGGACGATCGTCTCGCCGGAGACGAGGAACTCGTCCATCAAGATCTGCCAGGGGCCGATCGCGAGACGACCTCCTTCGACCAGGGCTCGGATCCGCGCTTCCCCCTCTGGCCGGATCTCGAGGTAGTCGTCCAGGGTCGCAAGCTGGCCGTCCAGCGTGAAGCGGTAGCGCTCGTCGGCTTCCATCAGGTCGAGCAGACGGTCGACCAGCCCGACGAGCTTCAGCCGAAAGGTCTGGAACGGGAGGTACCACTCCCGGTCCCAGTGCGTGTGGGGAACGACGTGGACGGTTGCTATTTGACCGAGCCCGCGAGCAGACCCTGGACGAAGTAGCGCTGGAGCGCGAAGAACACGGCCAGTGGGACGATCATCAGGAGGAACGCTCCCGCGCTGAGCAGGTGCCATTCGCCGCCGTAGGTCGTCTGCATCTGGTTGATCCGCACCGTCATCGGGAGCAGGTCGCCGTTCTGGATGAAGATGAACGACATCAGCAGGTCGTTCCAGACCCACAGGAACTGGAAGATCCCGAACGACGCCAGCGCCGGCACCGAGAGGGGGAGCACGACCTTGAGGAAGATCCGTAGGTTCGAGGCGCCGTCGACCCTGGCCGCCTCGATCAGGTCGCGAGGCAGCGCGATGAAGAAGTTGCGGAGCAGGAAGATCCCGAGCGGTAACCCGAACGCCGTGTGGGCGAGCCAGATCCCCCCGAACCAGTTGGAGATGCCGAGGTCACGGAAGAGTGTCAGCAGTGGCACGAGCGCCATCTGCACCGGGACGACCATCAGGGCGACGATCAACAGGAAGATGGTGTCCCTGAACGGGAACGAGATCCACGAGAACGCGTAGGCGGCGGCCGCTGCGAGCACGAGCGGGAGGAGCGTCGACGGCACCGTGATCAGGATGCTGTTCACGAACGCCTTGTCCATGTTCGCCTTGTTCAGCACCTCGCTGTAGTTGTGGAGCGTGAAGCTCCAGTCGGTGAGGGAGCTCCACCAGCTCGAGGCCTGGATGTCGCCACGAGGGCGAAACGAGGTCACGGCCAGCCCGACGGTCGGCACGAGCCAGATGACCGCGACCAGCAACAGACCGAGGTGGACCGGCGCTCGCGAGATGAACTTGACGAGACGTGCGCTCGGTGTCGCCGTCCGGGGCTGGACCGCCGCTTGCGCCGTCGCCACTAGCCGGTCACCCGCTCGCTCCGGAACCGACGGACGTTGAAGGCCATGATCGGGATGATCAGGAGCATCATCACGACTTCGATCGCGGCGGCGTAGCCGCCCTCGCCGTTCCCGAACTCGTCGACCATCGTGACCGCGATCACCTCGCTGGCCGCACCCGGCCCACCTCCGGTCATCACATAGATGAGATCGAAGACCTTGATGACGTTGATGAGGAGCCAGACCGTGACGACCGCGATGGGAAGGGAGAGGAGCGGTAGCTGGATGCGCCTGAAGATGTCCCACTCGCCGGCGCCGTCGGTCCGTGCCGCCTCGATGACCTCCTCGGAAATCCCCTTCAGGGCCGCGGAGAGCACCACCATCGCGAACCCCGTCGAGGCCCAGATGTAGGCGAAGATCAGCGCGTAGTTGACGGTGTCCGCCCGCCCGTACCAGGCGATCGGATCGGAGCCCAGGGTTGTGATGAAACCGTTCAGCGAGCCGAGGTTCGGGTCGGGCTCGTAGACGAACTTCCAGATGATCGCGACCGCCGTTGCCGCGATCGCCATCGGGACGAAGACGATCGACTTCATCAGCGCCTCGTACCGGACCCGGGCGGCCAGGACGGCGATCAACAGCCCCAGCAGCAGCGATACCGTGGTGTACAGGATCATCCACTTGACGTTGTTCACGAGGGCGCCGCTCGGTGGAAACACGTCGAGGTTGAGGAAGCTCTTGTCGCGCGTGAACATGCGCGTGTAGTTGTCGAATCCAATCCAGCGCGTGATCTCGAGCCTCGAGTTCGTGTTGCCGAAGCTGTAGATGATCGTCCTGATCATCGGGTAGACGATCAGGACGAGGAGGAGCAGGAGCGCCGGGCCGATGAAGAGAAACGCCTGCCAGCCCTGGCGCTTGAAGATCGAGGGCAGCCGCCGCCCCCGGGGTCGACCGACTGATCCGGGGGCGGCGGTGCTGCTCAAGCGTCTCTAGGCGGCGAAGGCGCCTTCCGCCTCAGCCTGGTAGTCGTCCAAGAGCGAGTCCATGTTGTCGGGGCTCTTGATGATGTTCTGCAGAAGCGTGCCGAAGTCCTGACCCAGGGTTCCGGGCAGGAGGTCCGAGCCGTCGAACAGGAACGATTCGGCCGTCTTCAGCTGGTCGGCCTCCTTCGCAACGAGCTCGTTGGGGTAGTCCTCGGCCGATACACCCTCGTTCGGCGAGGCGATCGCGCCGGTCGAGACCCAGACCTTCCCCGCCTCGGGCGTGGAGAGGTACTCGATCAGCTTCGCGACGTCCTCGTTGTTGACGAACGCGGCCGCCACGTCGCCGCCGCCGACGAGCGGGTTGCCGTTCGCCTCGTCGATCGTCGGCCACTGGAAGAAGTCGATGGTCTCACCGACCTTGAGGTCGGGGTTGACGTCGCCGAGCGCGATACCGCCGACGAAGCCGCCCTCCATGTACATCTCGGCCACCGGGTTCTTGCTGAACACGCGGCCGATGCCGTCGACGAATCCGATGCCGAGGGCCGTGTCGATGCCGCCCGCGACGTAGTCGTCGTTGATGATCTTCACCATCTCGGTGAGGGCGTCCTTGACCGTCTGGTCGTTGAACGCGAGGTCACCGTTGAAGAGTTGGGTGTACTTCTCGCCGCCGGCGGTGCGGGCGTAGATGTTCTCGAACCAGTCGGTCAGGGTCCACGAGTTGTCGCGGCCCTGCGCTCCGACGGCCCAGGGGGTCTTGCCCTTGGCCTTGTACTGCTTCGTGATCTCCAGGAGCTGATCCCAGGTCGTCGGGATCTCGAAGCCGTTCTCCTCAAAGGAGTCCGGCTTGTACCACATCACGCTCTTCGAGTTCGCCTTGGCGACGACGCCGTAGACCTTGTCGTCCACGGTCGCGAGGCTGCTCCAAGTGTCGCTGTAGTTGCCGTTGATCTCCTCCGGGTCGAGACCGAGATCCTCGAGCGGGATCAGCGACTCGTCCCTCGCGAGCTCGGCGACGACGCCGGGCCTCGGGATGACCGCGACCTCGGGCGGGTTGTCCGCGGCGAGGCGAGTCCGGATCACCGGCAGGAAGTCGCGGGCCGACTCGTACTTGGTCTCGATGCCCGTGTCCTCGGTGAACTGGTCGAGCACCTTCTGGAACGCCTCTTGCTCGCTGCCGCCCCAGAGGGAGAAGACGGTGATGCTTCCGTCTCCCTTTGCCGTGCCGCCGCCGTCGTCGCCTCCGCAGGCGCCCAAGCCGAGCGCGAGTGCGGAGAGGAAGACGGCGGGAACCAACCACCTTCGTTTCATGCTGTAGCTCCCTTCATCGATTGCTGTCGTAGATCGCCAGGCCTGTTTCCGGATCGAAGAAATGCAGTGAACGCGTGTCGACTGCAACCTCGGTGTCTTTGCCCTCCACGACGCTCGAGTCCGCGCTGAAGCGGCCGACCACGACGGCGTGCTGCGATCCGCCGAGCATTTGCTCGGCCGTCGTTCCGGCATCCTGCGCGAGCTCGTGCACTTCTTCGGTCAGTGCCGGTTTCGCGTCGATTCTCAGGTGGACCATCAGCTCGGAGCCCAGGGCTTCGCGCAGCTCGACGTGGCCGGTCAGGCGCCGGTCGTCGGGAGTGTCTCGCGCGACGGAGGGATCCTCGAGGTGCTCGGGCCGGATCCCGACGACGACGTTTCGCCCTTCGAACGAGCGGAGTGCAGGCCGGGCGGAGACGTTCTCGTCGTCGAGCGCGAGGGCCCTGCTTCCCAGCTTGACGATCAGCCCGCCGTTCGAGCGCTCGAGGGTCGCCTCCACGAGATTCATCGCGGGTGACCCGATGAACCCGCCCACGAAGATGTTCAAGGGGTGATCGTAGAGCTCCTGCGGCGGTGCAACCTGCTGAAGCTCCCCCTTGCGCATCACCGCCACCCGGTCGCCCATCGTCATGGCCTCGACCTGATCGTGGGTGACGTAGATCGTCGTGACGCCGATGTCGCGCTGCAGCTTCGAGATCTCCGCGCGCATCTGAACGCGAAGCTTCGCGTCGAGGTTGGAAAGCGGCTCGTCCATGAGGAACGCTGCGGGCTGCCGGACGATCGCGCGGCCCATTGCGACCCGCTGCCGCTGCCCGCCCGAGAGCGCCCTGGGCTTTCGCTGGAGCAGAGGCTCGAGGTCGAGGATCTTTGCGGCGTCGCGCACGCGCTTGTCGATCTCGGCTTTGTCCTCCTTCCGGAGACGAAGGCTGAACGCGATGTTGTCGTAGACCGACAGGTGCGGGTAGAGCGCGTAGCTCTGGAAGACCATCGCGATGTCGCGGTCTCTCGGCGCGATTCCGTTCACGACGCGGTCGCCGATCCGGATCTCCCCCTCCGAGATCTCCTCCAGCCCTGCCACCATGCGCAGCGCCGTGGTCTTTCCGCAGCCCGAAGGACCTACCAGCACCATGAACTCGCCGTCGTGTCCCTCGAGGGTCAGGTCGGAAACCGCCCGAGTCCCGTCGGCGAAAATCTTCGCTACGTCTGAGAAAGCAACTTCAGCCACGGCCAGTAGGGCGTGCTTACCACTTTGAAGCAGTCTGAGGCAACCGAGACCGGAGTAAACCGACCCCGGTCGCGAGCGTGAACGATACTGCGAAGCTCGGCAGTGAGGCCCCGATTCCGAAGTTCGGCTGCCTTGCCTGCTCGACGAGCTCGACCCACCAGGACGGACCGAGCGGCGGCTCGTGGAGCCAGTGGAAGAGGACGAAGCCGACGAGCCAGGCAAGGAGCAACTCGGGTCGCCAGGCGGGCGCACGGAAAATCTGATCCCGCGTGTAGCGGGCACCCGAGAGGAGCCAGTCGGCGAGCAGGACCCCGAAAAGCGGGACGAAGCACGATCCGAGCAGGAGCAGGAACGACTGGTAGTTCTGGAGCTCCACGAGGAGCGCGCCGACGGTGGCGACCAGGGCCACCGCAGCCACGAGCAGACGCTGCGCCACCGCGGGCAGCACATTCTGGAGCGAGACTGCGGCCGAGTAGATGTTGGCGAACGCCTCGTCGGTCTCGTCCACCGTGACCGCGAGCAGCGCGAGAGCCGCGGCGAGGCCGGCGGCGGCGACGGCGGCCGGGATCTCGACGGGGTCGGTCAGGTTGCGCGAAAGGACGAGGAGGATGCCGAGCGCGAGCATCCACGTTGCCCCGAGGAAATAGCCGGCGCCCGTGCCCCAGAACGCCGATCTGCGGTCTCGAGAGAACCGGGTGTAATCGGCGGCGAGGGGAACCCACGAGACGGTGATCGCGATCACGAGGTCGACGCCGAGCCAGAAGGAGCCGCCCCGGCCGGGAGCGTCCCAGAGCGCACGGAGATCGGCTTCGGAAAGCGCCCACCAGGTCAGGTAGACGAGCGAGGCGAGAACCGCCCAGACGGCGTACCGGCGGAGGACGCGGCGCACGAAGCCGACGGGGCCTAGGAGCGCGAAGACGGCGGCGAGGATCCCGAAGACGATCGTCCACGCGGATCGCGCTTCGAAGCCGAAGAGCTCGTCTGAGAGCGCGCTCGCCGCGGCGGCGATGATGATCAGCTCGAACGTCGCCCAGCCGAGGCACTGAAGCGTGTTCAGTCCGGTGGGGATGTAGGAGCCGAGGCGGCCGAGCGGCGCGCGGAGGACGACCATTGCCGGGACCCGGGCGTCGGCGCCGATGAGGCCGGCGATGCCGACCATCGCGTTCCCGATCAGTCCTCCGAGGAGGACGGCGAGCAGGGCGTCCCGCAGCGAGAGCGCCGGCACGAGCAGCGCTCCGATCACGAGCACGAGGAGCGAGACCCCGAGGTTTCCCCACAGCATCGTCTGGTCAACGAGCCCGAGCGTCCGCAGGCGCTCGGGGACGGGGTCGATGCCCCAGGAGGGAGTTCGGTCTTCCATCACGCGATCCGGGGGCGGGCTGCGAGCGTGGACGCCAGCCGCGCACCCCAGTAGACGACGAGACCGAGACCGAGCGCGAGTGCGAGGTGCACCTCGAAGCCGACGATCCCGACCCCGAGCGCAAGGGCCCATGCGGGCAGGCTGTCGAGATCACGGAGTAGCCCGATGTGAAGGAGGCCTGCAGTCGCGAGGAGGCCGGCAAGGATGGGCAGCGGGAAGGCGGTCAGGAGCGCGGCGAGACCCGCTCCGAACCCGACGGCGAGCACTATCAGCGTGAGGCCCATGACGAGGGGTGCCCCGGCCGTGCGCGCGCCGAATGCGACATGGGCGGTGAGTCCGCCGGCGCCGTGGCAGACCGGCATTCCGCCGATTGCGCCCGCGAGCAGATTGGCCGATCCGAAGCTCGTCGCGAGACGGCCCGGCGTCACAGCTTTCGCCTTCTCTCCGAAATACACACGAGCCGCGTCGGAGGTCGCCAGGCACGAGTTGGCGAACGAGAGCGGCAGCTGCGGGAGGACGAGGACCGTGAAGGCCGTGGCGAGTGTTGCCGGATCGAGTGAGGGGAGAGAGAGCCCTGAGGGACCGAGTTGCGCGCTCGATACACCGAGCCACACCATCACCCCGGCCCCGCCTGCCACCAGCGCGAGCGAGACCGGAAACCGCCTGAGCGTGAGGGCCGCACCGACGGCGAGCACGGCGAGCGTCAGCGCCCATGCCGGGGGCAGTGCGTGCTCCGCAAAAGATTTGGGTGGATCGAGGACAAGCCCCCAGGCGATGTTCAGAAACAGGAGGCCGACCGTTAGCTGCACTCCCCGGATCAGCGCCTTGGGAAAGGCACGAGCAGCGAAGTCGAGCAGGCGGAGCCGACCGAGGATCACGAAGACGACGCCCATGAGCAGCGCTCCGGCGGCGATCTCGTCGGAGCCGAGACCCTTGGCGATCGCGATCGCCCCGAATGCCTTCAGCGGCTGAACCGGGATCGGAAGCCCGTAGCGAAATGCCGCAGCGAGGTAGAGCAGCCCGGCAGGCAGCAGAACGGCCGTCGCAGACAGGCCGTTGGAGACGATCAGGGCGACCGCGATCGGAACGAGGACGCCGACGTCGGCCACTGCCCCCGCTAGTTCCCGCCGATCGAACCGCACCGGCGACGATTCAATCAGAGGTGCGGTTGGAGCTCGTCCTTCCAGAACCGGAGGAACCCCTCCTGATCCCGGCCGATCTGGTGGAAGTAGATGTGCGTGTATCCCGCGTTGTCGTACTCGCGGAGATGTTCGAGCCAGCGATCCGGGTCCGGACCGCAGGGGAGGGACTCCTTGAGATCGTCTGGCGTCACGTCCTCGGTCGCCTGTTCGAAGTGGAGCGGGAGCGGAAGCTCGTAGTTGAGGTCGCCCACGAGCGCCGCGGTCGGCCAGAACTCGCACGCTGTCTTCGCGCCCTCCTCCTCGGAGGCGGCCCAGCAGCCCGTGATCTGCCCGTACTTCGGTTTGCCCTTTCCGCCAGCGGACTCGAAGGCTTCGATCGGCTTCGGGTCGGCCGCGGTGTTGATGAAGGCGTCCGCCATCCGGCCGGCAAGCTCCGAGGCCTTCGGCTTCGCAGCTGCGATCGCTATGGCGGGGGGTTCGTCGGGAAGCGTGTAGAGGCGAGCCTGCTCGACCTCGAAGAACTCTCCGCGGTGCGTCTGGTAGCCGCCCTCCCACATGAGCCGGATGACCTCGATCGCCTCCTCGAGCATCGCGAGGCGCTCGTCCGGCGCCGGCCAGCCTTCGCCAACGATGTGCTCGTTGAGGTTCTCGCCCGTCCCGAGCCCGAGAGTGAAACGGCCGGGCATCATGCACTCGGCCGTCGCCGCCGCCTGGGCGATGATCACCGGGTGAATGCGGATCGTGGGGCAGGTCACGCCGGTGCCGAGCCGGAGCCGCTGCGTCGCCCGTGCGATCCCTCCGATCACGCTCCACACGAACGGGCTGTGTCCCTGCGCGTCCGTCCAGGGATGGAAGTGGTCGGAGATCATGGCGAACTCGAACCCGGTCTCCTCGGCCTTCAGTGCGAGGTCGACGAGCCCGTTCGGTGGGTGCTCCTCTGAAGAGAGGGCGAGACCGAAGGTCGTCATCAGAAGCTGGCGTCCCTCAAGCCGGTCGCGATCAAACCTAGGACGAGCACCGCGACGGCGAGGCGGTAGACGACGAACGGGGCATAGGTATGCCGCCGGACGAAGCGGAGGAGGCCGATGATCGCGAGCAGGCCGCTCGCCGTGGCCGCCAGCACGCCCACGACGAAGGGGCCGACCCAGCCGGCGGGGAGGTCTCCCAGGAGCACGTCGTTTGCGCCCTTCCAGACGATCGCGCCCAGCGTGGTGGGGATCAGCAGCAGGAAGGACAGGCGCGCGGCAGCGTCCCGGTCGAGGCCGAGGAAGCGGCCCGCAGAGATCGTGATGCCCGATCGGGAGACGCCCGGCGCGAGCGCGAGGCTCTGGGCGACGCCGATCGCGAGGCCCTCCTTGACGCCGACGGAATCGAGCCCACGAGTCGCGGGGCGGCGGTCTGCGACCCACAGGACGATCCCGAAGACGGCGAGCAGCACCGCGATCTGCCAGGGCTCGCCGAGCTCCTCGACGATGAAGCTCTCTCCGAGAGCCCCGGCTACCGCCGCCGGGATCGTCGCGACGAAGACGACCCACGCGAGTCGTTCGTCATCGTTCGCGATCGACCGCCGGGCAACCGACCCCACCCCTGCGGAGACGAGCCGCTTCACGTCGCTCCTGAAGTACCCGGCGACGGCTGCGAGCGTGCCGACATGAAGGGCGACGTCGAAGGTCTGGTTGAAATCGTCGTCCCGGGCGAGAACGTTCCAGTCCGCCGCCCACGGAACGAGGATGAGGTGGCCCGAGGAGCTGATCGGGAGCAGCTCGGTAGCCCCCTGGACGAGCCCGAGGACGAGCGCCTGCCAGTTTGTGAGCCCGCCCTCCTCCTGCCCGATCCCGAGCAGGGAGAGCAGCACGGCGAGCGCAATCGCCGCGGCAGCGAGCGCGTAGAGGCCGACGCGGAGCCGCACGGAAGGGACCTCTACCATGAGAACGTGGCAACAGACCGTTCTCTCGCGCTCCAGCCGCTCGAGCAGCTAGAGCGCAAGGAGGCCGACGACGACCTCCAGAAGGCGATCCGGGCGATCGTGGACGAGCTGACCGCTCGTGAGCCCGGCGCCAGGCTCGGCGCGGACATCGAGGACGTCCACAAGATGCGCGTGGCGACCCGGAGGCTGCGCTCCCTGCTTCGAACGGCGCGCTCCGCACTTGCCGATCCCGATCGAGGTGGTCGCCTCCGGGACGAGCTGCGCTGGCTCGCAACCTTGCTCGGCGAGGTCCGCGACCGGGATGTGCTGATCGAGTACCTACTGGCCGAGATTCGCACGCTCGAGCCGGGAGAGGCAGCCGCGTGCGGCGGTCTGCTCGAGCTCTTCGACGGGGAGCGAGCCGATTCCCGGCGCGAGCTCGTCACCGCTCTCGACTCCGATCGGTACAAGGTCCTGGTCCGCGACCTTCGCTCGTTCGCGTCGGAGCCGGTGCTCCGGGAAGGCGAAACCTTCTCGAGTGCCGCAGCGTCCGAGTACCAGCGCCTGCGGAGAGCCGGGATCTCCTTGGGCAAGGATCCTTCGGACGACGAGCTCCACGAGCTCCGGATCCGCGCGAAGCGTGCGCGGTACGCCGCCGAGGCTCTCGGCGACGAAGAGAAGCCGATCAGCCGGTTCGTCGAGCGGGTCAAGCACCTGCAGGACGTGCTGGGCGAGCACCAGGACGCTGCGATCGCCGAGCAGCGGCTGCGCGAGCTCGTCGAAGCACTTCGGGGGAGCGGCCGAACGGCTCTCGCAGTCGGCAGGCTGATCGAGCGGCAGCGCGGGCGCCGCCTGGCCGGACGAGCAGCCTGGCGCGAAGCCTGGAAGCGGCTCGAGCAGGCGGGCGACAAGGCATTCAGGTGAGCGAGCCGGTGCGCGCTGCGGGTGGGGTCATCCGGCGCGGTGGTGAAGTGCTACTCGTGCACAGGCCGAAGTACGGCGACTGGACTTTCCCGAAGGGGAAAGCGAAGTCCGGCGAGTCCGACGAGGACTGCGCGCTGCGCGAGGTCGAGGAGGAGACCGGTCTGCGCTGCAGGCTCGGCCGCGAGCTGGCGAGCACCCGCTACCGGACCGTCTTGGGCGTGGACAAGGCCGTCCGCTATTGGGAGATGGAGCCGGGCGAGGGATCTTTCGTTCCGGGGGACGAGGTCGACGAGGTGCGGTGGCTCGCCCCCAGGGAGGCTGCGTCGCTCCTGAGCTACAAGCGGGATTTGCCGGTGTTGGCATCGCTGTCTCCGCCACTTCTCGTGGTGCGACATGCCTCGGCGGGAGACAGCGAGGAATGGGAGGGGGACGATCGGCTGCGCCCACTCGACGAAAAGGGGCGCCGTCAGGCGCGGGCTCTGGTGGAGAAGCTGGCGGACTACGAGCTGGCGCGGCTCCTGTCGAGCCCGTTCCTCCGCTGCGTCCAGACGGTGGAGCCGATCGCGGCGGCCCGTGGCCTCGACGTCGAGAGACGCGATGAGCTTGCCGAGGGCGCCGGACACGCATCTGCGCGTGCCCTCCTCGAGCAGCTCGCTGGAACGCCGGCGCTCGCCTGTGTGCATGGAGAGGAGGTGTCGTCGCTCTTCGGTGCCACGAAGAAAGGCGCAACCTGGGTCGTGGACGCCGACCTCCGACCGACCGAGCTGCTGCCTGCGTGAGGCGCTCTAAGCCGCCGCAGCCTCGAGCTCCTGGAGCAGCTCGACGACGACGCCCTCTCGGACTCGCCGCGGGCGACCTCGAGATCGACGCCGAACCGGCGCTGGGCCTCCCGCAGGATGAGGATGCCGGCTGTCAGGGTGCGCGCCCGCTGCGGGTCGAGACCGTACTCGGCGGCGAGCTGCGCCGAAGGCTGCGCGGCAGCGAGGCGGAGGACGCGCGCGAGCTGGCGCTCCCCCAGTCGCCTCCCGACGAGGCGCCGCACTGCCCGGGCTGTTCCGCCAGTCGCCAGGACGATGGGTGCGAGCGGCGGCGTAACGGCGTCGAAGGCGGCGCGCGCTTCCTCGGTAAGACTGGCAAGCTCGTCGGAGTCGGGGGGTCACCTGGCGCCACGCGTTCGGTCAGCCGAAGCGACCCGATGTCGAGGGAGCGGAACCAGACCGATCCCTCGCCGGTGCCGACCATGAGCTGGGTCGAGCCGCCGCCGATGTCGCACACAGCGAGACTCTCGGGCGTCTTTGCGAGCCCGCACAGGGCGCCCGAGTAGGCAAGCCTGCCTTCGTCCTCAGCGGAGAGGACCCGCGCGCGCTCCCCCGTCCGGCCGAGAACGGCAAGCAGCTCGTCCGGGTTCGAGCTCTGCCGACCGGGGGCGGTGACGACAACGTCGATCGTGCGTGCCTCGAGCCGCCGGGCGAGGGACACATAGCGTTCGGCAAACGACCCTACGGCCTTCAGCCCTGCGTCCGAGATGCAGCCTTCCCGTTCGACGTCCGTGGCAAGCCCGAGGTGCGCCCGCTCGCTGCGGATCGCGCGCACGCCGCGCCGCGACCGCTCCGCAACGAGCAGGCGGACCGTGTTCGAGCCGACGTCGACGACTGCCACGCGCACGGCGCCGATTCTGAGGTTGCGACCGGTCGTCACCCCTTGCCGTCCCTCCGTGCGGGCGCAGGCCGACGTCGGAAACGGGCGCGGGCGCTGCGCATGAGAGCGGTCTGTGCGGGCCTCGGCCGCTCGTCCTTCCGGGGCTTCCCGCGCTCCCAGCTTCCATCCGGGCGGAGATCCCATGCCTGCGTGTTGTCGGCGAGCAGCGCCTCGAAGGCGGCGCTGAGCCGCTGCTGGGCCCGAGCGTCCTCGACGGGCACGACGACTTCGAGGCGCCCATCGAGATTCCGGGGCATCAGGTCGGGACTGCCGATGAAATATGAGGCGCTCTTGCCCGACTCGAAGATGAACAGCCTGCTGTGCTCGAGGAAGCGCCCGAGGATGCTGCGGACCCGGATGTTCTCGCTCATCCCCTCGACGCCGGGCCTGAGCGCGCAGACCCCGCGCGCAACGACCTCGACCTCCGCCCCGGCCTGGGAAGCCTCGTAGAGCTCCTCGATGACCGCCCCGTCGGTGAGGGCATTCACCTTGATCCGGATTCGTGCGCTCTTGCCGGCGGCTGCCGACTGGGTGACCGCCAGGATCTCCTCGATCAGCCGGTTGCGCAGCCCGAAGGGGGCGACCAGCAGCTTCCGGAAGCGCTGAGGGCGCGCAAAGCCGGTGACATAGTTGAAGAGGTCTGCGACATCGGCGGCGATGTCCGGATCGGCCGTGAAGAGCCCGAAGTCCTCGTAGATCCGCGCATTGAGGGCGTGATAGTTGCCGGTTCCGACGTGAACGTACCGGCGAAGCTCGTCGCCCTCGCGCCGGACGATCAGCGTTGCCTTCGCATGGATCTTCGTGTCGGGGAAGCCATGGACGACGTGGACGCCCGCCCGCTCGAGCGCGCGCGACCACTCGATGTTCCGGTGCTCGTCGAACCGCGCCTTGAGCTCGACGAGACAGACGGTCTGCTTGCCCTCCTCCGCGGCGTCGATGAGTGCCGGGACGAGCGGTGTCTCGTCGCTCGTTCGGTAGACGGTCGTCTTGAGCCCGACCACATCCGGGTCGGTCGCCGCGCTGCGGACGAACGACTCGAAGCTCGTCGTGAACGACTCGTAGGGATGGTGGACGAGGATGTCGCCCCGCCTGAGCTCGTCAAAGAAGTCGCCGGCGCCCTCGAGCTTCGCGATCCGGGGCTGAGTCACCGGCGCCCAGGGCTCATCCTTCAATTCCGGACGCCCGAGCTTGGCCAGCTGCATCAGGTCGGCGAGATCGAGGAGACCGGCGACGGGGTAGAGCTGGTCGCTCTCCGCCGCCAGGCCTCGAAGGATGCGACTGCGCATCGCCTCCGACATCGCGTCCGAGACCTCCACGCGCACCGCGTCGCCGAAGCGCCGCCGCTGCAGCTCCAGCTCGACTGCCTCGAGCAGGTCGTCCGCCTCGTCAGAAACGGCGAAGTCCGCGTCCCGCGTGACGCGGAACGCCGCACATTCGCTGATCTCCATCTTCGGGAAGAGCCAGGGAAGAAAGTGCGAGATGACGTGCTCCAGCGGCAGGAAGACGTCTCGCTCGCCGATGGCGAGGAAGCGCGGAAGCAGCTCGGGAACCTTGACGCGCGCGAAACGCTCCTCCGCGCTCTCGGGATCGCGGACGAACACGGCCAGCGAGAGCGAGAGCCCCGAGATGTAGGGGAATGGCTGGCCGGGGCCGACGGCGAGGGGCGTGAGGACCGGGAAGATCTGACGCTCGAAGCGCTCCGTCAGCTCTTCGACTTCGCGACTCCGGAGATCCTCGACCCGGCCGATCACGATCTCCTGTTCGGCGAGCGCCGGCCGGAGCTCGCGCCGCCAGACCTTGGCCTGGCGCGCAGTCAGGGCGGTGACGATGCGTCGGATCTCCGTCAGGGTCTCGCCGGGTCTGCGCCCGTCCGCGGACCGTACCGAGACGCCCGACGCGACCTGGCCGAGCAGGCCCGCTACGCGAACCATGAAGAACTCGTCGAGGTTGGACGAGAAGATCGAGCAGAACTTGACGCGCTCGAGCAGCGGAATCGTCCCGTCCTCTGCCAGCTCGAGCACCCGGGAGTTGAACTCGAGCCAGGAGAGCTCTCGATTGAGGAGGCGGTCGGCCTCCCCCGTCGGACTCGCCACGGCTCGCAACTACTTGAGCTGGGGCTCGAGCTTGTAGCCCACGCCGTAGCGCGTGTGCAGGAACGCGTGCGTCTCGGAGTGCGCGTCGATCTTCTCGCGCAGCTTCCGCACGAAGACGTCCACCGTGCGGTCGCGCCGCGTCAGCCGCCGTCCCCAGATCCGCTGCAGGAGCTCGTCTCTCGTGACCACTCGGGGACTCTCGAGAGCCAGCGCATAGAGGAGCCGGAACTCGGTCGGCGTCAGGCCGGCGCTCTGGCCGTCCAGGTACGCCTGGACGCTCAGGGGGTCGATTCGGAGCTCCTCGACCTCGATCGGCTCGGCGAGCGCAGGCTGCTGCGCGCGAACTCCCCTGCGCGCGGCGGCCTGAACGCGTGCGACGAGCTCGCGCATCGAAAAGGGCTTCACGAGGTAGTCGTCGGCGCCGAGCTCGAGCGTCCGGACCCGGTCATCCTCGCTTCCCCGCGCGCTGACGACGACGAGGGGGGTGCCAATCCCTTCGGCCCGAGCGGCGGAGATCAACGTCCAGCCGTCGAGCGCAGGGAGCATCAGATCGACGATACAGACCTCCGGCCGCTCGAAACGGAGCCGGGCCAGGCCCGCCTGTCCGTTCGAAACCCAGATCGGGTCGAAGCCGGCAGCAGTGAGGTGGCTGGCCATGCCCTTGGCGATGACCTCGTCGTCCTCGACGATCAGGATCTTCGCCACGAGACCGATCTTGCCGCGCTGTGAAAACCTCGGGGTGCCGGGTTGGTGAACCGGTGGTAACGAACTGGAGGAGACCTAGGCGGCAAGCCGTTCGCGCAGCTCGTTTCGGAGGCTCCAGGGAACCACGTACGCGCGCTCGGGCGAGCGCAGGTACTCGACCACGTCGTTCTCGGTCTTGGAACAGGGGAGGATCGTCTTCCAGGTCTCGAGATGCTCGAGGCGGTGGAAGTCGCCGGTTGCGATGCCTGGAAGCCCGTGATCGGCGAGCCAGCCGAAGGTCTGCTGCCGGTTGAAGAGCTCCCAGCGATCGACGAGCCCCGTGAGGCGCTCGCGGTTGTGCCAGAACCACCGGGTCGTGCGTTGGACGTTGGGGTCGGGCACCTCGCTGTGAGGGTGCGCCGCCACGATCGCGGCACCCAACTCGCGGGCTTCGTAGAGCGCGTGCTCGATTCCAGGCTCGAGCGGCACCCAGCTTCGGGCTCCGAGCGCGAGCGCATGTGCCGCCTCATCCGGGTTCGGATCGCAGAACGTCAGCTCGAGCCCCGGGATCACCAGCAGGTCGTACTGCTCGCGGGCGCGCCGGGCCTCCCGGGCGATCGCGGCGACGTAGCGCGCATGGCTCTCTTGCGTGAGATACCGGTCGTGCGCGCCGGAGAGGGCGTGATCCGTGAGGCAGAGAACGTCGAAGCCGTTCATCCCGTAGAGGTCGACGAGCTCGGTGATCGTGAGCGCGCCGTCGCTCCACGTCGAGTGGGCGTGAAGCTCGCAGAGGAGGAGCTGTTGACCGTCCGGGCTATGCATGCCCTCAGCGTGGCCGGACCCCGGAACAGGTGGGGAGAAAAGAGGTGAACTTGCAGGGAAGAAGCGGAGAACGAGTGCGGCCCCGGTTTCCCGGGGCCGCACCTCCCTGACCGGCGTGGAGAAGCCCTACTCAGTCGTCGTCGTCACCTTCGTCGACGGGGTAGTAGAGCGCGAGCAGCTGGCCCTTCTCCACGAGCTTCTGCTTGTCGTAGGCGCTCGGGAAGACCGACTCGTGGATCTGTGAGTCGAAGAGGTACCAGCCTTTGCCGAGGACGTCGTCTGCCGGGATGATCCCGGAGATCTCCTCGTCGAGCGTCGAGTAGGTCTCGTACGCGGGGTTCGGCTCAGGCCCATGCGCCTGCTTCTGCACGGCGAGCTCGGTCAGCGTGTCCGAGTCGATCTCGTAGCTGAAGATCCGCGAGGCGATCGGGTTGTTGCCCGGGTCCTCGGTGATCAGGACTCGCCCGTGCTCGTCCACGGTCATGTTGTCCATCATCTCCTGGCCCTCGGTGCCGTTCAGGAGCATGTCGATCGTGCCGGCGGAGCCGGTCTGCTCCTGCGACAGGTTCTGGAAGTTGAACCGCCACAGGCGGCTGTTGCCTCCGCTGACCTTCGGCCGGTCGGTCGTGACCCAGTAGAAGTCCTGGTTCCGGCTCGGGTTCCAGGAGCCGTCCTCGGGCCGCTTGAACTCCGTGATCGGCCCGGCGAGGCTCTCGGCTTCGATCGCGGTACCTGTCTTGGTCTGTTGGTTCTCGATCGGAATCAGTCGGAACGGCGTTCCCGAGGGGATGCCGGTCTCCGGCTCGGCCGGAAAGCCATCCACGGCGACTCCGTACAGCTTGCCGCCGACGAGGCCGGCTCGCTCAACCGGGTTGCCGTCTCGGCGCTTCTCGCCGATGTACACGTAGACCTGGCCGGGCGTCGAGTCGTCCATGGCGATGACGACCGTCCTATCGCCCGTACCCGGCTGGGCCAGTGCGTTCTCCCAGCTCATCTTGCCGAGGTACGGAAGCTCGTAGCTCGTTCCGTCCAGCGCGTGCGCGAAGGCGCGGCCCTCGTGCCCGGTCTCCTCGCCGCTCAGAAACAGCTGGCCCCGATACCCCTTGCGCGAGTCCTTGTTGTAGAGGGCGGACTCGTCAGGAAGGTCGCCCGAGCAGAGCCGGCCGATGACGACGCCCTTCTGCGGCGACCCGTAGACGCCGCCCGGTGCGAGCACGACCTGCTGCATCAGGTCGTCCCCGTGAAGCACGCGGAACGTCTTCCGGTCGACCGTCAGCTTGGAGACGAACGATCCGATTGCGCCGTGATCACGCGTGACGCCTTGGTTCTGACGGATCTCGTGGTTCATGAGCACCGTGAACGTCCTGCCGTTGCGATGGCCGCGGAGGTCGTCATCGTCGTCCCAGCGGCCCCGACCGGTGCCGGCGAAGGCTCCGAGACCGTCCGGTATGCCGACCATCTGGTAGCCGGGGCCGTCTGCGTCGGCTCCGGGGGCGTTGTCGCCGACCGTCAGGATCGACACGGTCTTCACGTCGGCGCGCGAAGGCAGCACGTATGGCGTATGGCTGCTGGACGGGCCGTTGGACGCAACGGCGTAGGCGGTCGTCACTGCCACAACAGCGACGCCGGCCACGACGAGAACGGCGGCGAGCCTCCGTCTTTTCTCACTCATTGAGCTCCCCCTTGTCTTGGGCACTTGGACGAGCGGCAGTGTCCGCGTCTTCGCCGGAGGCATGGGCAACGGCGTGGTGAAGAGGAGGTTTCGGTCAGGCGACCGCGGCGACCGGGTCGGGCATGAGGGCCCGCAACGCCTCTTCGAAGACGTCGCCATCTAGCGAGTACTGCTCGTTGAACTCGACTGCGCCGTTCAGCTCGATCACGACGTAGCCGCCGTCGGGGGTCGGCAGGAGATCGACTCCCACCAGGTCCGCGCCGATCGCCGCCGCCGCCGCGACGGCGAGGTCACAGGCGGCGGGGGAGGGCGCGACGGGCTCGCGGCGCGCGCCGAGCGCGACGTTCGTCCGCCACTCACCCGGGGCGGCGACCCGCCGGATCGCCCCGACGACGGTTCCGCCGGCCACGACGATCCTCAAATCTTCGCCCTGGGGTGGAACGAGCTCCTGCACTAGCGCTCCCTGCGTCGGGAACCACGGACGCCGTGAGAGATCGTCGAGGCAGCGCCGCAGGTCACCCGGCTCGCGGCAGAGGAAGACGTCGCGACCCCAGCTGCCGAACCGTGGCTTGACGACGAACGGGGCCCGGAGTCGTACGGGCTCGCCTGTGCCGGTGACGTGGATCGTCCGGGGGTGAGGCAGCCCCGACTCGGCGAGGACGCGGGCCGTTGCGAGCTTGTCGTGCGCAGCGACGAGCATCGACGGGCGGTTCAGGACGCGGACGCCTGCTCTCTCGAGCCGAGCGAGCTCCCAGAGCCCGCGCTCGATCCCGCCGAGCGATTCCATCACGTCCAGTCGTCCCAGCGCGAGGTCACCCTCGCTCAGCTCGAGGACCGCCTGATCGGGCCCGAGCAGGCAGACCTCAAAGCCCGGGACGGAGGCTGCGGCGAGAGCCGAGTTGGCCGAAGTGGCCCGGTGCGCGACGATTGCGAGTCTCATGACCACCTCAGTGTTGACGGTACGCGGTCGATCCTCTGTCGGGAACCACCTTTTGACCAGTTTTTCTCCCGACCGAGACGGCGCTAGGGCAGCTCGGCGAGGAGGTCGCCGACCCGGCTCTCGATGCCGTCGCGAAGGGCGCGAACCGCGTCGGGTGAGAGGCCCGCCGGGTCCTCGAGGTTCCAGTCGACGTAGCGCTTGCCGGGGAGGACGGGGCAGGCATCGCCGCACCCCATCGTCACGACGAGGTCTGTCCACCGGACGTCGCTCTCGCTCAGGCGACGGGGGAAGCGACCCGAGAGATCGACGCCCAGCTCCTGCATGGCGTCAACGACCTCCGGATGTACGTGCGGTGCGGGATTGGTTCCCGCCGAGCGCGCTTCGTGCCGTCCCTCCGCTGCACGCTCGAACAGCGCGTGCGCGATCTGCGAGCGTCCGGCGTTCTGGACGCACACGAAGAGCACCCTCATGGCTTGGGCTGGGCCTCGAGCT
>Ga0136620_10000155_pt1 | contig 29866 bp, 24 predicted proteins | sample AntDrymUQ4162106_2_FD_104806 | JGI IMG/M metagenome (GOLD analysis project Ga0136620, IMG submission 104806) | Polar desert sand microbial communities from Dry Valleys, Antarctica - metaG UQ416 (21.06) | ecosystem: Environmental > Terrestrial > Soil > Desert | place: Antarctica: Dry Valley... | reverse complement strand
TCCAGGTTGGCGCTGGGGTCGGCGGTCAGCGTGGCGTCGATGTACCAAGCCTCGAGCGGTCCGCTGTCGAGAGCCCGGTAGACCCCCTGCAGCGAGCAGACCACCAGAAACTCGCCGAAGGAATCGGCCACGACCAGCAGTCCGAGGGCGGCGATTCCGACGACCGACGACAGCAACAGAACCGGCCGCCGACCCCACGAATCGGACAACCCGCCCGTTGGCAGCGCTAGCGCCAGCACCAGGATTCCCTGGGCGGCAAAGACGACCCCGACCTCGCTAAGCGAGAGACCGCGTTCGAGCGGGAGCAGCACTGTGATCGGGATCAAGAAGCCGACCGGAAACCAACGAAGGCTGAGAAGACCAGGTACCGCCATCGAGCGGCTGCCGAATCAGGGTTCATCAACCGTGAGCGCGGGCAGCGTTCAACGTGTTGACCAGAAGCATGGCTCGGGTCATCGGGCCGACGCCGCCGGGCACCGGGGTGATCGCCGAGGCAATGACGGAGACCGGGCCAAAATCGACGTCGCCGACGAGTTTCTTGCCGATCTGGTTGATCCCGACATCGATCACGACCGCGCCGGGTCGCACCATGTCGGCGGTCAAGAAACCAGGTGAACCGATGGCTACCACGATCAGGTCGGCGTTCGCCGTTAGGTCTTTGAGGTCGCGGCTCCGTGAGTGGGCGACGGTGACGGTGGCGTCGACTCCGCGGGCGCCAAGCAGCAGGGCCATCGGCCGACCGACCAAGAAGGAGCGCCCCAGGACCACCGCTTTGGCTCCACGAATCGGAACCTCGTAGTGCTCGAGCATCCGCATGATCCCCGAAGGGGTGCAGGGTCGAAGGCCCGGCTGATCGAGGACCAAACGCCCGAGGTTCGCTGGGTGGAGTCCATCGGCATCCTTGCCCGGATCAATCGCTCCAACCACCGCTTCACCATCAAGAGCGTCGGGGAGGGGGAGTTGAACCAAGATGCCATCGACCTTGGGGTCGTTGTTGAGCTCGCCGATCAGCTCCTCGACCCGCTCCTGGCCGACATAGGCGGGCAGCTCGTGGTGGATGGAGACCATCCCCACTTCCTCGGCGTCGCGACGTTTGCCACGCACGTACACATGGGAGGCGGGGTCATCGCCGACGATCACGGTGGCGAGGCCCGGCGATCTCCGCAGCAATCGGACCCCCGACGCCACTTCCACCTTGACCGCTGCCGCTACCGGTTTTCCGTCGAGAATCTGCGCCACGACCGGCAACGGTAATCAGTGGCGAAAATGGCGCAGCGAGGCGCGAACCAGGGCGATGCCGAGCCGGTTCGCCGCCTCGACGACAAGACCGTCGTTGCGCGATCCGCCGGGAGCGACCACCGCGATCACGCCTGCCTGAGCTAACGCTTCGATGCCGTCGGCGAAGGGGAAGAACGCATCAGACGCGGCCACTGCCCCATTCGCTCGATCCCCCGCTTGCCGCACGGCTTTGGCCACGGCCCCGACCCGACTCTGATCGCCCGCCCCGATGCCGACGGCCGCCCCGTCCCGCACGATCGCCGCCGCATTCGATTTGGTATGGGTGGCAACGAGCCAGGCCAACCACAGATCCTCCCAGTTTTCTGGCTGTCGATCGGAGACAGTCGTGAACTCCCCGGGAGCTTCGTCGCGCCGTTGCACGAGGAAGCCATCCTCGATGCGGTGCAAGTCGAGATCGGAGCCATGCGGCTTCGCGGCCTCGAGCACACGTACGGCGGCTTTGATTCCTTCAACGCTTTCCACCTTCGATGCGACCACGACCTCGACGAACCGTTCGCCAAGAGCGCCGGCCAGCGCCGAAGTGAGCGGCCGATTGAGGCCGACGACTCCGCCGAAAGCCGAAACCGGGTCGCAATCCCAGGCCCTGGCGAACGCAGTCTCGAGGTCTGCCCCCACTGCCACCCCGCAGGGGTTGAGATGTTTGATAATCACCGCCGCCGGCTCTTCGATGGTGTCGACCAAGCGCAACGCTGCCTCGGCGTCGGCCAGGTTGTTGAACGACAGTTCCTTTCCCTGCACAACTCGAGCCGACTTCCACCAGGGCGACGTCCCGATCTCCGAGTACACGGACGCCTCTTGGTGGGGATTCTCTCCATACCGCAGGGAATCCGTCTTTTCCAGAGCCACCACCAACCGCTCAGGCAACCGCTCGCTGCGCTCAAACCAGCCGACGATGGCCGCGTCATAGGCGGCCGTACGAAAAAAGGCGGTCCGAGCGAGGTCGAGCCGGGTCGACGCGAGCAGGCCGCCGGCTTCGATCTCGGTGGCAACCGGGTCGTATTGCGCGGGGTCGACCACGATGCCCACAAACTCATGGTTCTTCGCGGCCGCCCTGGTCAGCGCCACCCCGCCGATGTCGATCTGTTCGATCGACGGGTCCTGCTCGAAGGGATACAGATTTGAGACCACCAATTCGATCGGTTCGATGCCCTCCTTCTCGAGATCCTGGCGATGTTCGGGATCGGTGGGCCGGGCAAGGATCGAGCCGTGGATTCGGGGGTGCAAGGTCTTCACCCGGCCGCCCAGCATCTCGGGAGCGCCGGTAAGATCGCTGACCGAGGTGACCTCGATCCCGGCGCTGGCCAGCATCGCCGCGGTGCCCCCGGAACTGATCAAACCAACGCCGCAACTGGCCAGCCGGCGGCAGAAATCGACCACCCCGGTCTTGTCATGTACCGAGATCAAGGCTTGTCGGACAGGCAGTCGATCTAGCTCCAACTCACTGTTCTCCCCTCTACCGACAATCTGCCGGCGAGTAAGGCTTCGACCACCCGTGGGTAGAGCACGTGCTCTTCGATCTGGATCCGTTTGTGCAATGAACATGCATTGTCTCCCGGCAGAACCGGGACCGCCTTCTGAGCGATGATCGGTCCATGATCGAGGAGCTCGTCGACGAAGTGCACCGTCGCACCGGTGACTTTTACACCGGCTGCCAGTGCTTGGGCGACCGCATCGAGACCGGGAAACGATGGCAGTAGCGAGGGGTGGATGTTGACGATCCGGTTCGGGAAACGAGCAATAGCTTCCTTGCCGAGAATTCGCATGAACCCTGCCAGAACCAGGGCTTCGGCGTCGCCAGCCACATCAAGAATCTCCCTGGTGAAGCTCGCACGGCCGCCTCGATAGGGGATCACTCGGGTACTAATCCCGACCGCCTCGGCCTTGGCGAGGGCGGGGCACTCTCCGTCCGCGACCACCGAGCTGATCTTGCCGACATCGGCTTCGATCAGAGCCTCGAGGTTCGACCCGGCACCGCTGACCAGAACGACGTAGGCCACGTCATACCTCCCGTCTACCCCCCGTTTTCGCGCATCAAACGCAAGCTATCGCTTGCGTTTGATGCGCGAAAACGGGGGAGGGGGTTACCAGGCACCTCCGCCGCCACCACCGCCACCGCCACCACCACCGCCCGAGAACCCGCCTCCGCCGCCAGTGCTGGGCGAAGCGAATGCACCGTTCAGGGCCGACGACAGGCCGCTAAAGGCGTTCTCGGTTCCGCCGCCGGTGTAACCGTGGCCGCCGAACCAATAAAGGTTCGAAGTCTGCTGGAGCTCGGCGGGAGCGCGAATCCGAGCGGCCTCGAGCACTTCTTCGGCGATCCCGAAGGAGACGGCGTAGACCAAGAACCGGTCCCAAAGCGCCAACGAGATCGGTGGTGCTTCCTCCAGCCGACTGAAGTCCTTCAAATAGCGCCTGAAAGCACTCCAGCGCTCGGCTTCCAAAGCCCCGATCCCAGTCCGACGGACGTACCCGCGTCTCATTGCCCCAAATACCACCAGGACAATGACGTTGAAGAAAACAGCCACGAACAACAGCGGAGCAAGCGCGCCCGAAGGAAAGGAGTCGAGCGAGCCCAGCGCCAGGAAGGCAACAAACGCGAGCACGATCAGGGCAGCGAAAGCGCCCAGGAAGCGACTACGGCCGGTCTGTTCGAATAGCCCCCGCTCCTCGATCGAGCCCACCGCTTCGGTGCGAAACGTCCGATAGTCGGAGGAGTTGGCAGCGGCATCCTCCCTGATCCCGGTTCGAAACTCGTTGAGCGGGCGCGGTTCGCCGTCCAGGACGCGAGAGACCACGTTCAGCACCCGCTGCTCGGGCCTGGTCAATAGCTCCTCATTGGGAGTGATGCTGAGCTGAAGATCATCGACGACCTCGGAGCGAAGGCCCATCCAACTATTGATCGTGACCTTTACCGGTTCAGCTTTGATGACCTTCTTGCGGATCAGGTCGAACATGGTGGCGGTGAATTGGTTCTCATCGACCTGGCCCTGACTCAGCAACGCCCCAACCTCGGCGGGTGGAAGCTCGGAGGGTGGTTCTTGCTCGTATTCCCGGTCGTAGCCGGTCCGCGGCTCACGGCCGTAGCGGAAGTAGATCCAAAGCACTCCGAGCAACCCGGGAAGAAAGGTGAGAGCGGCGAGAACAAAGAGACCGGTTCGAACCAACGCCGCCGTTCGCTGGTCACGGGCGATTTCTGCGTCCTCTTCGGCCTGAATGTCTTCGAGACGATCGCCTGCAACCACCGACGCGCCGGCAGTAGAAGTCAGAAACGAACGGGGGAAGACAACCCGCATCTCGACGAACTGACCGGAAGGAATACCGGTGGCGGTCAAGGTGGGGCGGATACCGTCCGCGCCCAGGCTGGTTTCGCCATTGACAGATGACGGGTGTCCCCAAATCCTGATGTCGCCGCTGCCACCCTCGGCCGGGAGATCCATGGAAACACTGAGCTCGTCGAGGGATGTTTCCCAATCGTCGCCCCAAACTTGCATGAAGACATCGACGACATCGTCGGCAGCCTTGGCGAGGCCAACGAATCGATACGAGATGTCGAAAGTCCGTTCGCCACCGTCGGTTTCGTAGTGCCAAACCACTCGCACCCGCCCGCCAAGGTCGACGACTCCGAAGGTTGAGGGAGGCGAGCTGCAGCCGAGGTCGGTGCATGCGCCAGGCTGATAGGCGACTCCCCTTTCGGACACGCTGACTCCGTTGATCGATTCGCCTGCCCGCAAGGGAATCTCGCGGTAACCCCCGGAGAAGGACCCATCGAAGAAGTAGGTGATGTGCTCGTTGACATCGATTGAGCCATCCGCGCTGACGATCACCTCGATGTCCGCCCGGGGCAGGGTGAACTCTTGGGCCACCGCCGGGAGCCCATGTCCCAGCAAGAGAAGGACCAGCGCCAGCAGCGCGGTGCCCCTCCGTTTGATCAGAACTGCACCCTCGGGGGTTCGCTGGCTTCCTCCGGCGCATCGAAGAACTCGCGGATCTTGAACCCAAACATGCTGGCGACGATGTTGCTAGGTGCCACCTGCACCGAATTGTTGAAGGTCAGGACTGAGTCGTTGTAGATCTGTCGAGCCACGGCGATCTTGTTCTCGGTGTCCGACAGCTCGGTCTGGAGCCGCTGGAAATTTTCGGAGGCTCGCAGCTCCGGATAGGCCTCGGCGACGGCGAAAAGCTGGCGGAGGGCGCCAGTGAGGAAGTTCTCGGCCTGCGCCTGTTCGGCCGGCCCGGTGGCGGCTTGGGCCGCGTTGCGTGCCTGCACCACCCGTTCGAAGGTCTGCTGCTCGTGGCTGGCATAACCCTTCACGGTCTCGACCAGGTTTGGGATCAGGTCGTAACGACGTTTCGTTTGGACCTCGATCTGTCCGAGGGAGTTGTCCACCCGGTTCCGTTTCGAAACCAGGCCGTTGTAAATGACCAATGCCCATACGAGAAGCAGGGCGACGATGCCAATGATCCACCACATGGATAAGGACGTTAGTTGCAGAGCGTCCGACTCGGGTCGTCGGGTCAGCCCAGAGCTTCGAGCATGGCCGATCCCATGTCGGAGGGAGTGGGAGCTAGGGCAATTCCCGCGTCATGCATGGCGTCGATCTTGGCCGCGGCGGTTCCTTTGCCGCCAGAGATGATCGCCCCGGCGTGGCCCATCCGTCGTCCCGGTGGGGCAGTCGTGCCAGCGATGAACCCGGCGACTGGTTTGCGCATCTGCTCGGCGACGAAGACGGCGGCGTCTTCCTCGGCCGTGCCTCCAATCTCCCCGATCATGATTACGCCCTCGGTGGCCGGATCATCGTTAAACATCTCGAGCACATCGACAAAGTTGGTGCCGTTGACGGGATCGCCCCCGATCCCAACGGCGGTGGTTTGTCCCAACCCAAGCCGGGTCAGCTGATAAACCGCCTCGTAGGTGAGGGTGCCGGAACGTGAAATGACGCCGATCCTCCCCGGCTGGTGAATGTATCCGGGCATGATTCCGATCCGGCACTCCTGGGGGGTGATGACTCCCGGACAGTTCGGCCCCACCAGCCGCACCGGCTTGTCGCCGAGGTAGCGCTTGGCCTCGACCATGTCGGCGACCGGCACTCCCTCGGTGATCGCCACGATCAACGGAACCGAGGCCGCGGCGGCCTCCATAATGGCGTCGGCCGCGCCGGCCGGAGGAACGAACACCACCGTGGCGTTCGCCTGCGACGCGGCGACCGCCGCTTCGACGGTGCGGAAAATCGGCACCTCGACTCGATAGGTTCCCGCCCGATCGGGCACTCCGCTTTCATCGATATCCCCCTCGAAGATCTCCGTCTTCCCAGCGCGGCTGGGATGGACCGCCGCCACCACGTTGGTGCCGTAAGCAATGCTGCGATCGGCGTGGAAACGACCGGTCTTGCCCAGGCCCTGGACGATCAAGCGCGTTTCCTTGCTGACGAGGATGCTCATCGAGCCAGGGCGACGATTTTTTGGGCGCCGTCTTTCATGTCGATGGCAGTCGTCAGGTTGAGGCCGGACTCGTCGAGCATCTGTTTTCCGATCTCGACGTTGGTGCCCTCGAGCCTCACCACCATCGGCACCGAGAGCCCGACCTCATTGATGCCATCGATGATCCCCGCCGCGATCGTGTCGCATTTCATGATCCCGCCAAAGATGTTGACGAAGATTCCCTTGACATTGGGATCGGCCGTGATGATCCGAATCGCCGCCGCTACTTGTTCAGCATTCGCTCCCCCACCCACATCGAGGAAGTTGGCCGGTTCCCCACCGAAATGCTTGATGATGTCCATCGTCGACATTGCCAGGCCAGCGCCGTTGACCATGCACCCGATGCTTCCGTCGAGCTTGATATAGGAAAGCCCAGTTTCCTTTGCTTCCAGCTCCGCCGGGTCTTCCTCCGACTCATCCCGCATCTCGGCCACCTCAGGGTGGCGATAGAGAGCGTTGTCGTCGAAGCTCATCTTCCCGTCGAGGGCAAAAACTTCGCCTTCGCCGGTGATGACTAAGGGGTTGATCTCGACCAAATCGGCGTCGAGCTCGGTGGCGATCGCAACCAGCCGAGTGACAAAAGCTACGAACTTGGCATGGATGTCTCCCTCGAGTCCCAGCTCCCAACCGAGCGAGTTCGCTTGAAACATCGCCAGCCCAATTGCGGGGTCGACCTCCTCCCGGAGGATTTTGTCGGGCGATTCCTGTGCCACTGCCTCGATGTCCATGCCTCCTTCAGTGGAAGCCATGACGATGTTGCGTCCCACCGATCGATCGAGCAGCACCGCTAGGTAGAGCTCGCGGGCAATGTCCAATCCTTGCTCGACATAAAGGCGATTGACCTCTTTACCCGACTCACCCGTCTGGATCGTGACCAAGGTCGAGCCGATCATCTTCTCGGCCAAAGCGCCGACCTCAGCCACCGCCGCCTCGGGGCCACCGTCACGACCGGCGAGCACAACGTTGACACCCTTGAGATCGGGGTGCTCGGCGAAGCGTCCCTTGCCACGACCGCCGGCGTGAATCTGCGACTTGACCACCACCACCGGATTGCCGGTCTCGGCGATCAGTGTGCGAGCGGCATTCTCCGCCTCAGTCTTGGTGGTGGCGACGAGACCGCGAGGAGTTGGGATTCCCCGCGCGGCAAGAAGCTGTTTCGCTTGGTATTCATGAATCTTCACGGACTGGCGGCGACGTTAGCTTCCACCCACTCGGCGATCTCAGCGAGCGATGTGCCGGGGCCGAAAATCGCCGCCACCCCAGCGGCTTCGAGCGTGGCGATGTCCACATCAGGAATGACCCCTCCTCCAAAGACGACAATGTCGTCGGCTTCGGCTTTTCGCAGCAGATCAACGACTCGAGGGAAGAGCGTGAGGTGAGCGCCCGACAAAGAGGAAAGACCGACAGCGGCTACGTCCTCGTCGATGGCGGTGGCGACGATCTGCTCGGGAGTCTGATGCAAGCCTGAGTAGATGACTTCGTTGCCCGCATCGCGCAAGGCTCGAGCAATGACTTTGGCCCCTCGATCGTGACCATCGAGGCCAGGTTTGGCGATCAAGATGCGCCTCGGCACATGCCGAAGGTTAGGCCCGCAACCAAACCGCTAGGCGGGGCTAACTTGGGGGCGTCAAGGAGTCTTATGCCCAATTCGCGCCTTCACACCGTTGCCGCCGCCGGTCAGAGCATCTGGTCGGACCAGATCAATCGGACGATGATCGATGGCGGAGAACTCGCCCAGCGCATCTCCAAGGATGCGATAAGCGGTGTCACTTCTAACCCCACAATCTTCGCCGACGCCATTACCAAGAGTTCCGACTACGACCGATCTCTGCGGGATTTGGCGAAGAGCGGCCTCGAAACCGAAGAGATCGTCGTCGGGCTGATGAGCGCGGACATCGCCGATGCATGCGATGTCCTGCGGTCGGCCTGGGAGTGGAGCGACGGCGCCGACGGTTTCGTTTCGGTCGAGGTCAGTCCTCTGCTAGCCCATGAAACCGAAGCCACCGTGGCGGCGGCCCGCGAGTGGCACAAGCGAATCGACCGGCCGAACCTACTAGTGAAAGTCCCCGCCACCATGGCCGGGGTGGAAGCCATACGCCGGCTGACCGCCGAGGGCATTTCGATCAACGTCACCCTGATCTTCTCGCTGGCTCGGTATGGGCAGGTGATCGAGGCCTATCAAAGTGGTTTGGACGAGTATGGAAACTCGGGGGGAAAGTTGAAGACGATCAGCTCGGTGGCGTCCTTCTTTGTGTCCCGCGTCGACACTGAAGTCGATCGCCGGCTCGAAGAGCTCGAGGCGCCGAGACATCTCTGGGGAAAAGCGGCGATCGCGAATGCTCGGGTCGCCTACGAACTTTTCCTCCAGCGTTTCCGCACCGACGACTGGATGGATCTCGCCCGCAGAGGCGGCCGGGCCCAGCGGCCCCTGTGGGCTTCGACCTCGACGAAGAACCCGGACTATGCCGACACGATGTACGTGGAGGCGCTAGTGGCGCCGCATACAGTCAACACCATGCCCCTCGCCACCATCGACGCCTATCAGGACCATGGGACGCCTTACCCGCAGCCGTTTGGCGCCGGCGAGATCAACGAGGCCAAAGAGGATCTGGACCTGTTAATCGAGGTCGGCATCGACATGGACAATGTCGTGCAGGTGCTTGAGGACCAAGGCGTCGAAAAGTTTGCAAGCTCGTGGGATCTGCTCGTCAATGAGGTAGACAGCGAACGCCAGCGAGTCTTGGCATAGTTCCGGTCTTCCGGTCTTCCGGTCTTCCGGTCTTCCGGTCTTCCGGTCTTCCGGTCTTCCGGTCTTCCGGTCTTCCGGTGTTCCGGTGTTCCGGTGTTCCGGTGTTCCGGTGTTCCGGTGTTCCGGTGTTCCGGTCTAGGAGACCTTTTGCATGGGGGCCCAGGCGAGGAGAAGGCGCTTCTTCCCCTCGTCATCGAACACGACGACGGCCTCGGCTCCTTCGCCCGCGCCGACCACTTCCCGGACTGTCCCTAAGCCCCACTTGTCGTGCCGCACCCGATCGCCACTTTGGATCTGATCGGCGGAGACGGTGCTGCGCCCCGACCATGAGGCCTCGGCGTTTGTGGTGCGCTCGCGCTTGGGAGCTTTCTCGATTAGCTCGGCGGGGACTTCTTTGAGAAACCGCGAGGGCGGGTTGTAATTGGTGCTCCCGAAGAGCATCCGATTCCAAGCCGAGGTGAGGTACAAGCGATCCATCGCCCGCGTCATCCCGACGTAGGCCAGGCGCCGCTCCTCTTCCAGCTCAGGTGGGTCGCCGAGCGTTCGCATATGCGGGAAGATCCCGTCTTCCATCCCCGCCAGAAAAACCGCGGGATACTCGAGGCCCTTGGCGTTGTGCAACGTCATCAACGTCACCGCACCGGCGCCCTCGTCGAGGTCGTCGGTCTCGTTCTGCAGCGACACTGATTCGAGGAAGCGTTCGAGGCGTGTCAAGTTGGGGATGTCCTCCCAGGCGACACCATCGATCACCGATCCTTCGCTCAGGCTTTCGAATTCCGCCGCCACCGATCCCAACTCCCGCAGGTTCTCGATTCGCCCGAGAGCTTCGATGCTGCGCTCGGCTTCGAGCGCAGCCAGATAGCCGGTGTCATTGGCCACCGCATCGATCGCCGCCTGCAGGCCCCCGGTATCGGCCTTCATCCGGATCATGTCGAGCATGCCCGAGAACTCGAGGATCTGGCGTTGAGCACGACCGGTGAGTTGGGAGATCTCGCCGGCGCGACTCAAAGCCTCGCCAAAGCCGATGCGATTGTCCTGGGCGAAGCGATCGAGATGGGCAACGCTCGTATCACCGATCCCCCGGCGGGGCTCGTTGATTACCCGCTTGAGGGCGACCCCGTCATCCGGATTGACCATCGCTCGCAGATAGGCAAGGGCGTCCTTGATCTCCTTGCGGTCGAAGTATCGAACCGAGCCCACGACCCGATAGGGAATACCCCGGCGGACCAACACCTCTTCGATCACGCGCGATTGCGCATTCGTTCTGTAAAAGATCGCCATGTCCGATTGGTTGAAGCCCAGGTCGCCGAGACGTTCGATCTCATCGGCCATGAACCCGGCCTCGTCGTGTTCGTCCTCGCCTTCGAAACGGACGATGAGCTCACCGGTACCCCGATCGCTCCACAGGCGCTTGGGCGTGCGCCGCGGATTGTTGGAGATGACCGAGTTAGCCGCCTCGAGAATGTTGGTCGTCGAGCGATAGTTTTGGTCGAGAACGACGATCCGCGCGTCGGGATAGTCCTTCTCAAAGTCTTCGATGTTGCGGATGTCCGCTCCCCGCCAGCGGTAAATGCTTTGGTCGCCGTCTCCGACCACGCAGAGGTTGCGGTGCTCGGCGGCCAGCATCTTTACCAGGACGTATTGAGCGCGATTCGTGTCCTGGTATTCGTCGACCAGGATGTAGCGAAACCGTTCTTGGTATTGGGCGAGTACTTCCGGGAATGCCCCGAGCAGTTCGACGGTGACCATCAAAAGATCGTCAAAGTCCATCGCCGAGGCCTCGAGCAGGCGTTGCTGATAGAGCCGATAGACGTCTGCAACCTGCTCGTGGTAGAAACCTTCGCCCGTCAACGCGAACGACTCGTAGTCGATCAACTCGTTCTTGGCCCGGGAGATGGCCTCCTTGATCGCCCTGGGAGGGAAGCGCTTCACCTCCAAGTCGAGGTCCTTCACACAAATCGTCAACAGCCGGATGCTGTCGTCCTCGTCATAGATCGAGAAACCCGACCGATAGCCGAGGCGGGACGCCTCCCGCCGCAAAATCCGCACGCAGGCGGAGTGGAAGGTCGAAACCCACATCGCCCTCGTCGCTCGCCCGACCAAGCGGGCAACCCGGCTCCGCATTTCGTCGGCTGCCTTGTTGGTAAAGGTGATGGCGAGAATGGCTTCGGGAGACACGCCGAGATCGCGAATCAGGTGGGCGATGCGATAGGTCAGGACCCTGGTTTTGCCCGATCCCGCCCCCGCCACCACCAAAACCGGCCCTTCGGTGGCCGCCACCGCTCCTCGCTGGGAGGGGTTCAGCTCGGAGAGCAGCGGCGAGTCGACCAGGAGGTCATTCTGAAACCACTCCGTTGCCATGAAGACATGGTACCGGTCGCCCGGGTCAGAATCACAAGGACGTAACTAAGACGTCAGATTTCAGACATCAGACGTCAGATAGATCCGGTCTGAAGTCTGTTGTCTGATGTCTGATGTCTTGTTTCTGATGTCTGTTGTCTGATTTCTTCGACTGTTTCCTCGTCGCGGACGAATGAGTTTGCGGGCAGCGAGAAGCAGAACCGGCTGCCGGTGGGAAAGCGCCGCTCGTGCCAGACGTCGCCACCCATCGCCCGGGCGAGGCTACGAGCGATCGGCAATCCCAGCCCAATCCCAGACGAGGATCGGGAGTCTCCCTTGGAGACTTGCTCAAAGTGCTCGAAGATCGAGTTGCTCAGCTCGTCGGGCACGCCCGGGCCGTTGTCAGACACCACGATCACGTACTGCTCACCGTGGGCGACGCCTTCGACCAATATCTGATCACCACCATATTTCTTGGCGTTCTCCAAGAGGTTCCTCACCACCTGCTGAACGCGATTGGCATCGGCATGAGCCCGCACTCCGTGGGGGATAGAGACTGAGGCTTCCCGACCACCACCGGGAGGAAAGATGAGAAAGGCCACTTCCCCGATCATCGTCCCGAGGTCGAAGAGGTCCTCATTGAATCGCAGCCGCCCCGCTTCAAGCCGGGGGATCACCAGGATGTCTTCGACCAGGTCACCTAGATAAGTGGACTGCTTTGTGATGTAACCAAGAAACTCGCTGATGTCCTCGCGGTTCAGCGTATCCCACGACGTGGTGAGAGTATGGGCGAAGCCGGCGATGCTCGTAAGTGGCGTCCTGAGCTCATGGCTGACCATCGAGACGAAGTCGTTCTTGATGTGCCGGGCGTCATCGGCTTCTTGGCGCGCCTGCAACTCCCGACGCCGGGCGGCGGCAGCCATCCGCAAACTCCAGACCACGCCAGCGATCGACACTACGACGATCACACCCGCGAGCCAAAGAGCCGCGGTCATGGAGGGCCTTGGGTGTCCTGACCTTCTAGGAGAGCTCGCACCGTGGATGCCAAGGAACCGAGCCGAAGGTCGTTCTTCTCGAGGTACGCATTGACTCCAGCGTCCCAAGCCGCCTGTTGCTGCTCAGCGTCGGCCACACCCGAAACCATAACCATCGGGATCGTGACGCCTGCGGCCCGCAGCGCCCGCACCAGCTCGACGCCGTTTGACCGCGGCATCGCGAAATCGACCACCAGGCATTCGAACTTGGCGGAGGCGAGCTTCGCCGCGGCTTCGCGCGCTCCTTCGGCAACTTCGACCTCAAAGCCGCGGCCGGCGAGGCTGGCGGAGATGAGCTGGCGGACGCCGGCGGAGTCGTCGACCACGAGAACTCGAGGGGCGGTTTCGCTGATCGGGTGGAGCTGGCGGCTGTATTCGCCCAAATAGTTGGGATCGACCACTACCAACACCTCCCCACCGCCGAGGAGGGCCGCCCCGGTGATGCTCCGCGACCCGCCGAGGATCGGACCCAACGCCTTGACCGCGACGCGCCGCTTGCCCAGGACTTCGCCGGCCGACACCGCTACAGGCCCGGAACGAGTTGAGACGATCAAGAGGTCATTCTCCGGGCCGGTGGCCTCGCGGCCCATCGCCGCCGCCATCGAGACCACCGGGAGGTCCTGGGTCTGAAAGCGCGCTCGCCTCGACCCCTCGTGCTCAACCACGTCGGCGATAGAAGGGACGATCGAGGCTTGCACGGCGGCCTCGGGAATACCCCAAAAATTCGGTCCATCAGCGAGAACCACCACATTCTGCAACACAAGTGAGATGGGGAGAATCACCGTCACCGACGTGCCCAACCCGGGCACAGTCTCCAATTGGATAATCCCGTTCACGCGCTCCGACACGTCAGCGACCGCCGGCAGTCCTTCGCCCAAACCAGAGAAGTCGTGTGCCTCAGTGAGGGTGCTGAAACCGGCGGTGAAGAGCAACGGAGAAAGGTCATCTTCGTCAGCGGGGATGCCCCGAGCGATGGCCGCATCCTGCACCGCCTTCCAATCGATGCCGCGCCCATCATCGGAAACGACGATCACAACCTTTTCCCCTTCGCGACGGGCGTTGAGCGAAACAATGCCGGTGGTGGGCTTGCCTTGCATCGAACGCTCCTCGGGCGTCTCCAACCCGTGATCGACGGCATTCACCAAGAGGTGACGGAGAGGTTCGCGCAGAAGCTCGACGATCTGACGGTCGAGCTCTATCTCCTCGCCACTCGATTCGAAGCGGACCTCCTTTTTCAGCTTGCGCCCCATGTAGCGCACGAACTGGGGGAACGTGTCAGTGATGGTGCTCAATTGGGCGTTGGCCAGATTCACCGCCATCGACTGAAGATTGCCGATGGCGCCGGCCATTCGTCGCAGCTGCTGGCGCCAGGCCGCCATCAACTTGGTGGGGTCGGCTCCTTCGAGCTGGACCAGGGCGAGATCGGACAAGCTCTCGGCGTCGAGGCTGACTTCCACGGCCTGATTGATCAATTGGTACAAATCCATGGTGTCCACCCGCGAGACGCCGCTCATGACCGAACGCTCGACCTCGGCCAGGAGCCCCCCGAGCGAGGAACTGTGCGCTGAAGGCTGCGAGCTTGTCGGCGGGGCCAGGGCGGGGGTGACCGGCAAGTAGATGTTGCCGGCGAGCGCCGACTCGGCGCGGGCGACGTTCGCCCGGAGCTTGGCCGTGAGGCCGGCTGCTTCCTGCTGAGCGGCGTCGGGCAGGAAGCCGGCGAGGGCTTCGAGTGCTTTTGAGAGCTCTTCGGTGACCTGTAGATCGGAGCTTTCGTAGCGCTTCCAGACATGCTCGAGAAAGTGGGCCGCAGCCGCCACCTCGGGTCGGCCAACGACCCTTGAAGAGCCCTTAATGGTGTGAGCGTCCCTGATCAGATCGGCCACGAAGTCAGGATCGATCGCCCCCTCGCGCAGAGACACGGCGGCGTTGGCCAACCGACGCGACCGTTCGGCTACCTCTTGTCGGTAGATGTCGATCAGCTCGGTTGAAAGGGTTATATCCACGGGAATCTGACGTGAAGGGTCTGTCTCAAACATCGGCCAACTTCAGGATCAAGTTGATTGGCAAGTTGGGGTGGGACGGGCCATGGGCCAAGGACTACAGCTATTCCCACTCAATCGTGGCTGGCGGTTTGGACGAGATGTCATAGGCCACGCGATTGATGCCTTCGACTTCGCTGATCACCCGCCGGCTGATCGTTTCGAGGAGTTCGTAGGGAAGGCGGGCCCAGTCGGCAGTCATCGCGTCTTCGCTTTCCACTGCCCGGACGATCAGCGGGTAGCTATATGTGCGGCCGTCGCCCTGAACCCCGACCGATTTGATGGCCGGGAGCACCGCAAATGCCTGCCAAAGCCTGCGTTCTAGGCCCGCCCGCCGGACTTCCTCGGTCACGATCGCGTCGGCCGCCCGCAGGATCTCGAGCCGTTCGAGCGTGACCTCGCCAATGATCCGCACCGCCAATCCGGGGCCCGGAAAGGGTTGGCGCCAGACAATCTCCTCGGGGAGCCCGAGCTCCTCGCCGATCGCCCGCGCTTCGTCCTTGAACAAGTCCCGGAGCGGCTCGACCAGGGCGAAACGGAGATCGGCCGGAAGGCCGCCGACATTGTGATGGGTCTTGATCTTTGCTGCGGACGCGCTTCCCGACTCGATCACATCGGGATACAGAGTTCCCTGCACCAAGAACTCGGCGCTATCGATCTCAGTCGCGGCCTCCTCGAAGGTGCGGACGAACAGCTCACCGATCAGCCGGCGTTTTTCCTCGGGATCGGTCACTCCGGCCAGCCGCTCCAGAAAACGATCGGCTGCTTTGACCGAGATCAGGTCGACCTGAAAATGACGGCGAAACGTCTCTTCGACTTGCTCCGCCTCGCCGACCCGCAGCAAACCGTGGTCGACGAAGATGCACGTCAGTTGGTCGCCAACCGCTTCGTGGACCAGTGCCGCGGCCACAGCCGAGTCGACGCCACCCGACAATCCGCAGACCACCCGAGCAGATCCGACCTGCCGGCGGATCCGATCGATCGCCTGCTCGATGATCGAGTGCGACGTCCAAGCGGGGGAGAGGCCACAGATGTCGTAAAGAAAGTTTTTGAAGACGTCGTGTCCCCGTTCGGTGTGCGATACCTCCGGGTGGAACTGGACTCCGTAGAGCCGTCGTCCTCGGTCCTCCATGGCTGCCACGAGTGAGCCGTCCGAGGTCGCGAAAGACCGGAATCCCGGTGGGGGCTCTACGACCGCGTCGCGATGGCTCATCCAAACCTCGAGCTCAGCGGGCATCTCGGCCAAGAGCTCGGAGCCTGCATCGATGCGCAGACGGGTGCGCCCGAATTCGGCGTGGTCCGTACGGGCGACTTCGCCGCCGGCGAGATTGGCCAGCACCTGGTGCCCGTAACAGATCCCTAAGACCGGGATACCGAGCTCGAGGATTTCGGGGTCGAGGGTAAAAGCACCTTCTGCATAAACCGAGGCCGGGCCGCCGGAAAGGATGATGCCCGCCGGGGCAGAAGATTTGAGGTCGGCGGCGGTCACCCGTCGACTAACGATCTCGGAGAAGACGTGTGCTTCCCGGACCCGCCGGGCGATCAGCTGCGCGTACTGAGCGCCGAAATCAACGACGACGACCTTTGGGTTCACCTATCCCATACCTACTCGCTGCGCTTTTTGCAGGGCTTTCCCCTCGGTTAGCAACGAAGGGGCGAGCATGATCTCCGCCTTCTGGAAGGCTTTGAGATCGGAGTAGCCACAGGTGGCCATTGAGACCCGCAGAGCGCCGAACAGATTGCGACGGCCGTCGTTCTCGTGCGCCGGCCCGGTCAGGATCTCGGCCAACGATCCGAGACGGCCCACCTGTACTCGCGCTCCGCGCGGGAGGGTGGGGTGGAAGGTCGCCATTCCCCAGTGATAGCCGCGGCCGGGGGCCTCGTCGGCGCTGGCCAGGGGCGAGCCGATCATCACTGCATCGGCCCCACAGGCGATCGCCTTGGCGACATCGCCGCCGGTCCTCATGCCGCCGTCGGCAATCACGTGAACATAGCGACCGGTCTCGTCGAGGTGGCGAATCCGCGCCCCGGCGGCGTCGGCAATGGCGGTGGCTTGGGGAACCCCGACTCCGAGCACTCCCCGGGTGGTGCAGGCCGCCCCCGGTCCGACTCCGACGAGGACCGCGGCGGCCCCCGTCCGCATGAGATGGAGGGCGGTGCTGTAGGAGGCGCAGCCGCCCACGATCATCGGTACCTCGACACTTTGGATGTAGGCGGCGAGGTCGAGGGGTTCGGTGCGAGTAGAGACGTGCTCGGCCGAGACCACCGTGCCCTGGATTACGAGAACATCGAGGCCGCCGGACAGGGCTTCGTCGCCGAGCTCGCGCACCCGCTGGGGGGTCAAGGAGCCGGCGGCAATGACCCCGGCCGATTTGAGCTCCTGGACCCTCTGGCGGACTAGCTCTGGTTTCACCGGCTCGAGATAGATCTCCTGCATCCGTCGGGTGGCCTTCTCGTTGGAGAGCTCAGCGATCTCCTCGAAGTAGGGATCCGGATCCTCGTATCTCGTCCAGAGCCCTTCCAGGTTGAGCACGCCGAGGCCGCCTAACCGTCCGATCTCGATCGCCGTCGCCGGGCTAAGCGCACCGTCCATGGCCGAACCGAGCATCGGGAGGTCGAACCGCATTCCGTCGAGCTGCCAGGTGATATCGACGTCGTCAGGGTCGCGGGTCCGCCGCGAAGGGACAATCGCAATGTCGTCGAACCCGTAAGCTTGTCGAGCGGTCTTGCCGATCCCGATATCGATTTCCATTCAGCTCCCTTCGGCACCGGTCATTGTAGGAATCAGGCCTGCTCACTCGGTACCGTGCCTTCATGCTCGAACCCGAAGCGGCCCCGTGGCGGGTTCGGGATTTCATCCTGGCTATGAGCGGCGGAGTGCTCCTTGCATTGCTCGTCGCGATACCCACGATCGACGCCTCGCCGACGGTGTTCCTAGTGTCGGCCGCGGTCGCTCAATACGCCGGCCACTTTGGGACGATTTGGTTCCTCGCTCGCCGCCGAGGAGGATTTGCCTCGCTCGGCTTCCAGGTCGAAGGCCGGGACGGCCTTTGGCTTCTCGCCGGAATTGCCCTCCAGGTTATCTTGCCCGTTCTCTTCTTCCCTTTGGCGGAGATGATCAGCGAGGGAGACGGCGGACAGGTGATCGGCGAGGAGCTCCGGGCGCTCAACAACGACGGCGCCCGAATCTACATGGCCCTGACTATCGGCCTCCTCGCCCCAGTGACCGAGGAGTTGCTGTTTCGCGGCATTTTGCTGCGTGCGATCCTCCCCCGACGGGCACGCTCGGCGGCATGGATCGTCGCCGCGGTTTTCGCGCTCTTCCATATCTTCGGTCTCGGCGGCGACCTCCTCCGTGCGCTGGTCATGACCATGCCCGTCTTTTTCGTGATGGGTTTGATCCTCGCCAATCTGACCATTCGCCGCGGCCGGCTCGGCCCGGCGATCTTCGTCCACGCCGGCTTCAACCTGCTCGGCTTATTGGTTCTCTTCCTTCCTGAGGAAGTGATCGACGAGGCGCTCCGGCAGGCCACAACCACGTCGCTCGGCGGCTAGCTGCTTCCACCGAAAGTTCGGCTAGCTGCCGAGGCCGACTGCCCTGCGCACCGCCACCATCGTTCCCTCCGCTTTGATCCGAGCGTCGATAGCTGCTTTTTGCATCAGCCGGGAGACTTCGGCGTCGTCAAGACGAAGGTAGGCCGCCCGCAGTGGGGTGAGCCGGTCGACGATCGCCTCCGCCACCGCACTCTTGAATGCTCCGTAACCGCCGTCGCCGAAATCGCTTTCTAGCTGGGCGATGGAAGTGCCCGAAGCGAATGACATCAGCTCCAACAAGTTGGAGATCCCGGCCTTCTCGTACCAGTCGTAACGGACATAACGATCAGAGTCGGTGACCGCCGCTTTGACGCGCCGACGGATCAGGTCCGGCTCGTCGATCAGGTTGATACGCGAGTCAGGATCGGGGTCGGACTTCGACATCTTGGCGGCGGGATCTTGCAGCGACATGACCCTTGCGCCGATCTCTGGCGTGATTCGCTCCGGAAGCGGAAAGACTTCGCCGAATCTGCTGTTGAAACGTTCCACCAGGTCGCGGGTCAGCTCGAGGTGCTGAGTCTGGTCGTCGCCTACCGGCACCACGTGCGCCCGGTGGATGAGAATGTCCGCGGCCATCAACACCGGGTACGCAAACAGCCCGAGGTTCTGGCCCGCTCGATCCGACTTCTCTTTGAACTGCGTCATCCGCTCGAGTTGGCCAAGACCTGACATGGTTCCGAGAATCCAGGTGAGTTCGGCATGTTGGGGCACCTGGCTCTGGTAGTAGAAGAGCGAGCGGTTGGGATCGACCCCGGCAGCCAGAATCGCCTTGGCAGTGTTGAGCCTGGTCGTCTCGAGCTCGGCCGGGTCGTACGGGATAGTCATCGCATGCAGATCGACTACGCAGTAAAAGGGCTGATAGGTCGCTTGCATCTTGACCCAGTTGTCCAGCGCGCCCACGAGCGTCCCCAAATGGAGGTCGCCCGTTGGTTGTATTCCCGAAAAGACCCGCTGGGTCATCGATCATCTCCTGAGAGGGAGCGAGATTAGGGCCAGCTCACCAATGGGAGTATTTCCGTGCGGGGCCGTCGCTCAGACCCAACCCCTTGAACCAAGCGTCGATTGGTACCTGATCTGCCTTCCGCCTAGACGCCGATGCCTCCACCTGAACGCTCCGGGTGCGATGTCCGACGCGGTATCGAACCACGAGCAAATAGGGAAAATTTGGTTACCAGTCAAGTTGACGAGTTCGAAACTCGACGATTGTTGAGATGGGGACGGACCGTCCGGAAGCGGCACCAAGATCAACACGACAATCGACCACGCCCGCTCCGCTCCTCCGTGAAGAACGGGGCAGGCGCTACACCCCATATCAGGAGGTGGGGAAGAAAAATCGTATGGAACTTGGCCTCTGCAGGCACCATCGTGCGGATGGAGTTATCCATAGCTAGCGGTTGCCGAGTTTCAGTTTTGCTCTTAAAGGAGGCGCGAGCGGCGGCGGTTTCGGCCACTGGGGCGCTTGCGGGGCTCAGGAAGCACACCCGGGTCGAAGCCGTTGAGATCATCGAGGCGATCGTCGTTGGAGAACATCTTGACAATCGGGACTCGAAGCCCGGCCTCTCGCATGATCCAGCTGGCGGTCTCGATCTGTTCATTCGAGACCAAAGTCACCACGAGTCCCTCCACGCCGGCGCGAGCAGTTCGTCCCGAACGGTGAACGTAAGTGGTCGAGTCCTCGGGCAGGTCGAAGTGGATCACGATGTCGACGCCTTCGATGTCGAGTCCTCGGGCGGCGACGTTGGTTGCTACCAACACCGCCAGCTTGCCCGACCGAAACTGATTGAGGGCGCGCTCGCGCTGTGGCTGATCGAGATCGCCGTGAATCGCCCGGGCGCTGACCCCCAGGGCGCGCAGGTCGGCAGCCACGCGATCGCAGTTCCGCTTCGTGCGGACGAAAACGAGGGTCCGGCCAGCCGAACCGCTGATTCGCGCCGTCAGCCGCGCCTTGTCCGTCGCCTGCACCTCGATGAACCGATGCTCTGAGCTCTCGACTGTCCTCGTGGGCGAATGCGCCCGGTGGAACACCGGGTCGGTCATGTAGTTGCGAATGAGGACCTGGACACGGTGATCGAGCGTCGCCGAGAAGAGCATGGTTTGATGATCGGAGGTGACCTGGCGCATGATCGATTGCACCTGCGGCAGAAAGCCGAGGTCGGCCATCTCGTCTGCTTCGTCGATCACGAGCACGGCCAGCCTGTCGAGGAAGATCGTCTGTCGTTCGAGAAGGTCGATCAGGCGGGCAGGAGTCGCCACCACCACCTCGACGCCGTCGCGCAACGCCGTGCTTTGCTCTCGCACCGAGGTCCCGCCGTAGATAGCAAGGACTTGCTTGTCGATGGTTCGGGCCAACGGTTGGAGGATGGTGGCGACCTGGTTGGCTAGCTCGCGAGTCGGAACCACCACGAGTCCGTGCGGCCGGCGAGGCTCGGCCGGCGAAATGCGCTGCAACATCGGCAGCCCGAATGCCAGAGTCTTGCCGGAACCAGTTTCCGCCTGTCCGCAAATGTCGCGACCGGCGAGGGCGTCGGCAATCGTCAACGCCTGGATCGGAAATGGGGCAATGATTCCGTCTCGATCAAGAGCCTCAACCAAGGGCGTGGCAACGCCCAGCTCAGAGAACGAAGGCGAGATCTCGGACACGGGTTCCTAGTCTGACATCTGACGCGTGCTCTCATGACCAACCTCGAAATCTACGACACAACCCTGCGCGACGGCTCTCAGCAGGAAGGCATCTCGCTCACGGTGGGCGACAAGCTCCGCATCGCCGGGCTGCTCGACGAGCTTGGGGTCGCATATATCGAAGGGGGCTGGCCGGGCGCGCTTCCCAAAGACGACGAGTTCTTCGCCCGTGCCAGGAAAGACCTTGAGTTTCAAAATGCCACTTTGGTCGCCTTTGGATCGACCAGACGGCCGTCCACCCGAGCGAGCAACGACAGCCAACTTCAGGACCTATTGGAGGCGGAGACCACCACGATCTGCATCGTCGGCAAGACCTGGGACTATCACGTCCGGGAGGCCTTGCGCACAGACCTCGACGAAGGTCTCCGAATGATTTCCGAATCGGTGTCCTACCTCGCCGCCAACGACCGGCGGGTGTTCTTTGACGCCGAGCATTTCTTCGACGGCTATCGGGCAAATTCCGAATACGCCCTGAAGGCGCTCCGGGCTGCGCACGAGGCCGGAGCCGAACGGTTGGTCCTCTGCGATACCAATGGGGGGACGCTGCCCGACGAGATCATCCACATCGTGGAAAGGGTCGGCGAGGTCGTGCCAGAGGCTGAATTGGGTGTCCACTTCCACAACGACGCTGGTTGCGCGGTGGCGAGCTCACTCGCTGCGGTGCGAGCAGGCGTGCGCCAGATTCAAGGATGCATAAATGGTTATGGGGAGCGGACCGGCAACGCCGACTTGTGCACGATCATCCCCGATCTGGTCCTGAAGATGGGATTGCCGGTGCTCAGCGCTGACCGTCTCGCCGAGCTAGCTCCAACCTCGCACCACGTCGCCGAGATCGTCAACATCGCCCTCGATCCTCATCGGCCCTACGTCGGATCGTCGGCATTCACCCACAAAGCAGGGTTGCACACCTCCGCTCTCGCCCGCCGGCCCGACGCCTACGAACACACCCCACCCGGCGCGGTCGGCAACTTCACCCGCATGGTGGTTTCGGAACAGGCCGGACGAGCTGCAGTAGTACAGCGGGCCAGCGAACTGGGCTTGGCGCTCGACGACGAATCGTCAAGACAAGTGCTGGCCAAAGTCAAAGAGCTAGAGCACGTCGGCTACCAGTTCGAGGCGGCCGACGGCTCGTTTGAGTTGTTGGTCCGGCGCACCTTGGGTTGGGAGCAAGGGTTTTTTGAGGTCGAGTCGTTCCGCGCTTTTGTCGAGCGGCGCTCGGACAAGGAGGTCCTTGCCGAAGCGACAGTGAAGGTGCTCGTCGGCAAGCAAAGGATCGTGACGACCGGGGAAGGCAACGGACCTGTCAACGCCCTTGACGAGGCTCTGCGGATGGCCTTGCGAGATTTCTATCCCGAAATCGACCAGTTGCGACTTACCGATTATCGAGTCCGGGTCTTGGACTCCTCCGACGGCACCGGGGCGCGGGTGCGGGTGCTGATCGAAACCTCCGACGGAGACCGCTCGTGGAGCACGATCGGGGTCCACGACAACGTCATCGAGGCTTCGTGGGAGGCCTTGGTCGATGGCCTCGTAATCGGGCTGCTGCGGCTTACGGCCTGACCGTCTCATTCACAAAGGATCAAGACCGACGAGGCCGCGGACCATCCGCGCGGTGGCTCCCCAGAGCATGTCGCCGTCGAGGTTGTAGAACCAGACCTTGTGGTCGCGCCATGTCTCGTAGACCCAACGATCAGCCATTGCGAGGTCCGCGAGCCGGGGAGTGTGGACTCTGATCACCTCCCGGGGTGAGGGTTGGAGAGTCACCCCCCGATCGAACACTCCGACCACCGGGTGCACCAGGATCGGAAACTCGACAGTGTCGATCACCGGCAGGAAGCCGATCACTTCAACTTCGTCCTCGGGAATGCCTACCTCCTCGTGGGTTTCCCGAAGCGCAGTATGAATCGGGTCTCGGTCACCGGGGTCAGGCCGGCCGCCGGGAAAGGCGATGTGACCCGCATGGGTTGGCATCGTGTCGGGCCGTTTGATCAACAGAGCCCGCAACTCGGAGGACTCGTCTTCGAAAAGCGGGACCAAAACCGCTGCCTTGGGTTTGCCATCGGCGTAAGGAAGCTCATGCAGGAGCTGCAGACGGTCTCGCACTCCGCGAGGTTATAGGCTCTCGCGGCGATGCCATCCGAGCGAGTCCAGACTGATCGCCTGGTGCTGCGACGCTTTAACCGTCGCGACATCTCGGCGATGACCGAGGCAGTTCATGCCTCCCTGCCCGCCTTGAACGAGTGGCTTCCGTGGGCGCATCCGGGATATCGCAAGGAAGACGCCTCGACTTACATTCGTGACAGCATCGAGGCGTGGAAGGAAGGGAAGGCCTACGACTGGGCGATCCGGCGTCGGACCGACCCCCGCCGGCATCTGGGCAACATCTCCACCTGGCAGGTGTCACGTCTGACCCGCACGGGCGAGATCGGCTACTGGATCAGGACTGAGGACACCAGCCAGGGGTTCGCTGCTGAGGCGACCAGGGCAATCATGAAAGTCGGCTTCGAAGACCTCGGATTTCACAAGATCACCCTGCGTATCGCGGTCGGCAACGCCGCTTCGCAACGGGTGGCCGAGAAGCTCGGGTTTTCGCAAGAGGGAGTCCTCCGCGAAGAGCTGCTGATCAGGGGCCGGTGGATCGACCACATGCTCTACTCGCAACTCGACCACGAGTTCGAGAAATAGGACCAGCCCCTGCTTCCGTTTTCGACGCCGCCGTTTTGGTGATAAAAACGTTGGTTGGTGGCTTAACCGGCCGCTAGGACCCGGGAGGCGTCGCCGAAGACCGAGGCCAGGGTGGGGTAGACCCCGACCAGGACTGTTAGCGCCGAGGTAATGAGGAGCGCCAAGCGCAAGGAACCGGCGGGGACGTGGGCGCGGTCGGCGTCGGCGTGGACCTGGGCGGGGGCTTCGTCGAGCCAGATAGCTTTGATGACCCGGGCGTAGTAGTAGAGGGCGATGACGCTGTTGACCGCGGCGATGACCGCCAGGATCACCGTCGAGGTTCCGCCGGCGATCATCACCGAGCGAAACATCACGAATTTGGCAAACCAGCCGGCGAGGGGCGGGATCCCGGCTAGCGAGAAGAAGAAAACTGCGGCCAGAACCCCGAGCTGCCCGTCATAGGTGCCGAGCCCGGCCCAGCCGTCAATTTCACCGGTTCCAGTCTTCCGCGCCCCGGCGATCACCACCGCGAAGGCGCCGAGGTTCATGATCGAGTAGATCACGAGATAGATCACCGTCGCCGAAAAGGCCTCGGCCAAATCGGCGCCAACCACCGCGGCGGCGGCGAACGGGACCAGCATGAACCCAGCTTGGGCGATCGAGGAGTAGGCAAGCAGCCGGACGATGTTCGACTGCCGCAGGGCCGCCAGATTGCCGACGGTCATAGAAGCAGCGGCCATGATCCAGAGCGCCGGAGCCCAGTAATCAGATGCCCACGGCAAAGCCAAGTAGAGGATCACCAGCATCCCCACGAACCCCGCCGCCTTCGAGTTCACCGAGAGGTAGGCAGTGACCGGGGTGGGTGCCCCCTCGTAGGTGTCGGGGGCCCAGGAATGGAACGGCACCGCCGACACCTTGAACCCAAAACCGACCATGATCAACAGGATCGCCAAACCGAGGGCGGTTTCGCCGCCTTCAATACTCGGGCTCCCCCCGGCCGCGGCGATCCCGGCGAAGCTGACCTCACCGGTGAGGCCGTAGATGAGCGACATCCCATAGACCATGAGGGCGGTGGAGAGCACCCCGAGGATGTAGTACTTCAGCGAGGCCTCGTTTGATTTCAAATCACCTTTCCGCCAACCGGCCAGCATGAAGAGCGGCGCAGTCGTCAACTCGAGACCGATGAAGAGAACGATCAGATCACGCGACGAAGCCATTACGAGCGAACCGAGAAGCGAGCAGAGGATGAGGAAGTAGTACTCGCCCTGGTAGTAACGATCGCCTTCGATATACGCCACCGACATCAGCAGCACCAGGTAACCGGCGACGATGAACAGACCCTTGAGCACCAGGGCGAAGATATCGACGACGTAGGAGCCGTCGAACATCGAACGGGTCGTGCCATCGACGGCCATGATCAAGAGCGGCAGCGCCGATAGCGACACCCCGAGTACCGAGAGGATGGCGGTGAGATACTTCGCCGACCGCGGCAAGACGAGATCGAGCAACAGCACGGCGACGATGGTTCCAACCAGAATCAGCTCGGGGGCAAGCGCTAGATAATCGATCTCGAAGCCCATGGGCTCAGCCTCCGCCGAGCGCGGCGGTGGCGCTAGAACCGAAAGCGTTGCCGACCAGTTCGATCACGGCATCCGTCGAAGCGCCAAAGACGATTCGTGGATAGAGACCGACGATCACAATCAGGATGATGATTGGCACCCAGGCGGCGAGCTCGAAGCGGTCGACGTCGTGGAAATGGTGATCGTTCCATTCCGCCTTGGGTTCGCCGAGGTTGACCTTTTGCAGCATCCACAGCATGTAGCCCGAGGTCAGCACGGTGCCGATCGCCGCAAGCACCATCGCCGTCCGGAACACGGTGAGCGATAGACCGCTGGCCGGGTTGTAGGCACCAAGAAGCGACATGAACTCCCCCCAAAATCCCGCCAGCCCGGGCAACCCCAGCGACGCGAAGGCGGTGAAGGCGAGGATGCCGCCGAGGATCGGCATCAGCTTCATGTTGCCTCCGAGGCGCCCCATCTCCCGGGTGTGGTAGCGATGGGACATCGACCCGGCCAGGAAAAAGAGAAGCCCGGTGATGAGACCATGGGCGACCATGCCGATGATCGCGGCATTGATCCCGATGTCGGTGAGGCTGGCAATGCCGAGCATGACAAACCCCATGTGTCCGACCGAGGAAAAAGCGATCAACCGTTTCATGTCGGTCTGGGCAAGACAGGCGAGCGAGCCATAGATGATCCCGATCACCGCCAGGATGGCGATCGCCGGCGCCCAATCACGAGCAGCCTCGGGCAGGACCGGCAGGGCGATGCGAATGAAGCCGTATGAGCCGAGCTTCAGCATGATGGCGGCGAGGAGAACCGATCCCACAGTGGGGGCGGCGGTGTGGGCGTCGGGCAGCCAAGTGTGGAGCGGCCACATCGGGACTTTGACCGCGAAGCCCAAGAACATCGCCCCGAACACCAGCCAGCCGAACTGCCCGGCGAAAAGCTCAGGCGTGTTCGAGGCAATCCCGATCAGCTCGGGGATGTCGAAGGTCCGGGCCTGGGACACTCCGGAGCGGAAGTAGAGGGCAAGAAAACCCAGGAGCATGAAGGCAGAACCGAAAAGGGTGAAGAGGAAGAACTTGATGGCGGCGTAGAGGCGGGTTTCGGTTTCGCGCGCGAACCCCGGGATCTTGCGAACCGTCTTGTCGCCCCAGATCCCGATCATGAAATACATCGGGAGCAGGACGATCTCGAAGAAAATAAAGAACAAGACGAGATCGAGGGCAGCGAAGGTTCCATTCATCCCGGTTTCGAGGATGAGCATCAGGATGAGGAAAGACTTCGGATTTCGTGGCTCCTCCCAATGGTTCCAGGAGTAGACGACGCAAAGCAGGGTGATGAAGGTGGAGAGGATCAGAAGGGGAAGGCTGATCCCATCGATGCCGACGTGATAGTTGGCATTGATCGCAGTGATCCACGGGGCATTGACTTCGTATTGGAACTCGCTGGCACTACCGAAATCGAAGCCGACCAGGAGTCCGAGGGAAAGCAGGAACGTGCCCGCCGTGACCAACAGGCCGAGGCGTTTGATGGTCTCTTCCTGCGAGCGGGGGATCGCCGCCAAGAGCAGCCCTCCCAGAATCGGCAGGAAGATCACGAGGGTCAACCCCCACTGATCGAACAGTTCCATCTCTTGTTCCCTCTCCTATCGGAAAAACGCGATCGCTGCCACGAGAATCAAAGTCCCGAGGACAAATCCTGTGGCATAGTGCTGAACCCGACCTGATTGCAACCTGCGGAGCGAGCTCCCGGCCGCGTCAGCGGCGGCCGAGACACCACCGATCAGCCCGTCGATGCCTCGCTGATCAAGGCCCTTGTAGACAAACTGGGCGAGAAAGAACGAGACTCCGGCGACCCCGTTCACGATCCCATCGATGACATAGGTGTTGATCCAGTCGACGCCGCGGGCGATGGGACCTTTGAGCGGTGAGGCGACGCCATACCAGTAGAGATCGTCGAGGAAGTACTTGCGTCGCAACAGCGGATAAAGGACTGGAATCTCGAGACGATCCCGTTCCGCTTGCGACTTCCTTTCGGGATAGAAGACCAGATACGCGAGGAGGATGCCCGCAAGCCCGGCGATCACGCCGGGGATGAGCGCGGCCAGGTCGAATCCGGTGGCCGCTTCCTGGGCAACGAAAACCGACCGGTTCTCGACCCAATGATGAAACCCGGTGAAGACGCCGGGAATGTTCACCCAGCCGGCGGCGACTGCTCCCACCGCCAGCGCGATCAACGGCACCGTCATCACTCGGGGCGACTCATGCGGATGGCCGTGGCCTCGATAAGGCCCGTGGAAAGTCAGGAAAACCATCCGGAAGGTATAGAAGGCGGTAACGAAGGCGGCGACTATCCCCAGCCACATCACGAGCGTTGCGCCCTCGTGACTGAAGGTGGCGAGGATCTCGTCCTTGGAGAAAAATCCCGCCAGCGGGGGGATGCCGGCGAGGGCGAGGGCGCCGAGCACAAAAGTTCGATAGGTGGTGGGCATCGACTTCCGGAGACCGCCCATGTCGCTCATGTAGTTGGAGTGGACGGCATGGATCACAGAACCAGCGCCGAGGAACAGCAAAGCTTTAAAGAAAGCGTGGGTCCAAAGATGGAACAGCCCGGCCGTGTAGCCACCGGCCCCGAGCGCGGCGACCATGTAGCCCAACTGGCTCACCGTCGAGTAGGCGAGCACTCGCTTGATGTCGTTCTGAACGAGAGCCAGAAGCCCGGTGACGAAGAGCGTGATCGCTCCGATCCAGAGGATCCAGGTGCGGGCTTCGGCGGCGATGTCTTCGTAGAACGGGAACATCCGCGCGATCAGATAGACGCCGGCCGTGACCATTGTGGCGGCGTGCATCAACGCCGACACCGGAGTCGGGCCAGCCATGGCGTCGGGGAGCCAGACATGAAGGGGGAACTGGGCCGACTTGCCCATTGCTCCGAAAAAGATCAACAGCCCAGCCGCGACCGCAACTCCAGTGAGGGCTGGCAGATGCGCTTCGGCTGCCTCGAAGATCTCAGTGAAGCGGAACGTGCCGAGAGTGATGCCGAGGATCACTGTTCCGAGCGTCAGTCCGACGTCGGCGGTGCGGTTGACGTAGAAAGCCTTCATCGCCGCCGAGGAGTTCTCGTGCTTCTCCCAGTAGTGCCCGATCAGTAGATAGGAGGCCACCCCCACCCCTTCCCAACCGATGATTAGTTGGATCAGATTCGGGGCGGCAACCAGAACGAGCATCGATCCCGCAAAGAGCGAGAGATTGGCAAAGAAGTTGGGAACGCGGACGTCACCTTTCATATAGCCGACGGCGTAGATGAATACGAGTAACGAAACTGTGGTGACGACAACGAACATCATCGTCGAGAGGCCGTCCACCACCCAGCCCAGCTCGAAGGCCAGCTCGTGCTCGCCAACGACTCCGATCCGACCGATTTCATACTGCACGTCTCTGGCGACCCCTTGGGTGATGTTCAGCACGAAGAGAGCGACGGCATAAAGCCAGTTGATAGCCATGGCCCCGATGGCGAATTCGGCCCCGTCGTATCGCATTCGCTTGCCAAGGAAAATGATCAGGAGCATCGCCAGGAACGGCAGCACCATCAAGATGCCGGCGTACTGAGCCAAAGCCCCGCCATCGGAGAGCACGTGGGCCTCCTCGCCGACCGAGGCCATGACATAACCGGGCGCGGCTAGCACAGTCGAGGTCTTTGAGTCACCGACTGGCGAGTATAAAGAGCCGGTTTGGTGCGGCGATTCCTGCCTATTCCCTGCACATTCGGAGGTCTGCAATCATGAACAAGAACCGTCTCGAGACAATCACCGACGGCGTCCTGGCCATCGTCATCACGATCATCGTGCTTGAGCTGCACGTCCCAGAAACCGCCGACTGGGCGGGATTTCGGGAGAGCATTCCATTGCTCCTGGCTTACGCGTTCACCTTCCTACACGTCGGGATCTATTGGAACAACCACCACAATCTCATTCATTCGGTAAAGAAGATCGACGGCAATGTGCTTTGGGCCAACCTGGTCCTTCTGTTCTGGCTGTCGTTGTTCCCCTTCGTGATCCGTTGGGTCGACGAGGCCGGCTTCACTCCGATGCCGGTGGCTGCCTTCGGTGGCGTTCTCTGGTTCGCCGGATTGTCGTACATGCTCCTGGTGCGGGCGTTGGTGAGATGCGAAGGGCCTGACTCGACAGTCGCCAAGGCTGTGGGGAGGGATCGCAAAGGATGGTTTTCGTTCCTGACCTACACCGCCGCGATTCCGCTCGCGTTCCTACGCCCCGAATTCGCCATCGTCCTCTACGTCATCGTCGCGTTGGTTTGGCTGGTCCCCGACCGCCGCTTCGAACGGACCGCCTGACACCACCCAACCAGCGTTTTTATCACCAAATCGGCACCTCCCACGACCCGCTTTGGTCGCGAAAACGGGTCTAGT
>Ga0136620_10000154_pt1 | contig 29950 bp, 29 predicted proteins | sample AntDrymUQ4162106_2_FD_104806 | JGI IMG/M metagenome (GOLD analysis project Ga0136620, IMG submission 104806) | Polar desert sand microbial communities from Dry Valleys, Antarctica - metaG UQ416 (21.06) | ecosystem: Environmental > Terrestrial > Soil > Desert | place: Antarctica: Dry Valley... | reverse complement strand
GCGGTGCCGAGCGGGCGTCCGTTGAGCTCGTCCAGCGCGTGCGCGCCGACGCCCATCGCCAGCGCGAACGCCAGCACGGTCAGCGCGAGCAGGCCGAGGTCCGGCTCGGGCACCACCGCGGCGCCGAGCACGACGTACGAGAGGTGCCAGACCGTGTAGGGCGGATGCAGCAGCGTCCACCACTGCGCGAGCCCGCCGCCGGACCGGGCGTAGAAGGCGGGGTGTGCAGGCTCGGCGGCCTGCTCAGCCATCGGCCCTGCGCCCCCACATCACCAGGCCACCGCCCAGGCTCATCCGGCGCACCTGCACGTTCTCGATGCCGGCGTTGGTCCAGGCGGCGACGTGCCAGGTGACCGGGTAGCGCTGGTAGTGCGCGCTGATCGAGGGGCCGAGGAACCGGCCGACTGCGAACCAGTCCCGGCCGCCGGCGAGCAGCCCGGCCACCGGAAGCAGCGCCCGGGTGTACGCCAGCCACGCGGTGCGCGTGACCGCGGCGTCTGGCACGGCGAACTCGAGGCTCGCGACGACACCGCCCGGCCTGACCACACGCGCGAGCTCGCGGACGGTGGCCGCCGGGTCGCGGACGTAGCGCAGCAGGTAGGTGAAGGTCAGCGCGTCGACGCTGGCGTCTGCCAGCGGGAGCTGCTCGCCCTTGCCGACGACGAGCGACACACGCGCGGCCTCACCGGCAGCCGCCACCCGGGCTCGGCCCACCCGCAGCATCTGCTCGGTCAGGTCGACGCCGACCACGTCGGCGCTGGTGCGCTGGGCGAGCTGCAGGGATACCCCGGCAGTGCCGCACGCCACGTCGGCGACCACCGCAGGGGCCGGCCGCATGGTAGTCACGGGGTCGACCATTGCCCGGCGCCAGCGACGGTCCTGGCCGAACGACAGCAGCGCGCCGAGCCTGTCGTACCGCCGGGGGAGCCCGTCGAACAGCTGCTGCGCGAACCGGGTCGGCTCGCTGCGGGAGCGTTCGACGTCAGCGGCTGGCGGCACGTCAGGTCCGCAGCAGCGTCTTGATCGCGCGCCGTTCGTCCATGGCGGCGTACCCCTCCGCCACCTGGTCCAGCGGCAGCTCGAGGTCGAACACCGGACCCGGGTCGAGCCGGCCGGACCACACGTCATCGAGCAGCTCGGACAGGTAGGCGCGCACCGGGGCGACACCGCCAGCGATCCCGACATTGCGCGCGAACATGTCCCCGATCGGCAGCTTCACCCCGTGCGGTACGCCGACGTACCCGACGCGGCCGCCCGGCCGGGCGCACCCGATCGCCTGCTGCATCGCCGCGCCGGTGCCGACGCATTCGAGGACCGCGTCGGCCCCCATGCCGTCGGTGAGCTCGCGTACGGCCGCCACGCCCTCCTCGCCGCGGGTGGCGACGACCTCCTCGGCGCCGAACCGGCGGGCTAGCGCTTGCCGCGGCTCGTGCCGGGACATCGCGATGACCCGCTCGGCGCCGAGCCGGTCGGCCGCAAGCACCCCGCACAGCCCGACCGCGCCGTCGCCGACGACGGCCACCGTGGAACCCGGGCCGACCCCGGCAGCCACCGCAGCGTGGTGCCCGGTCCCCATCACATCGGACAGGGCGAGCAGGGTCGGGACCATCGCCTGGTCCGGTTGGTCGGGCGTTGCCACCAGCGTGCCGTCGGCGAGCGGTACCCGGACGAGCTCGCCCTGGCCGCCGTCGACGAGGTTGCCGTCCCGGTCCTCTCCGCCGTAGCCGCCGCCGCGCACGCACGAGGTATGCATGCCGCGCCGGCAGTGTGCGCAGACCCCGTCGGAGTAGACGAACGGCGCCACGACGAAGTCGCCCTCGGCGAGGGTCGAGACCTCAGCACCCACCTGCTCGACGATCCCGACGAACTCGTGCCCGATCCGGGTCGGTCCCTTGACCGGGTTCTCGCCCCGGTACGGCCACAGGTCGGACCCGCACACACAGGAGGCGACGACCCGTACGACCGCGTCGGTGTCCTGCACGAGGGCGGAGTCGGGGACCTGCTCGGACCGGACGTCTCGCGGCGCGTGGATCACGGTGGCTCTCACGGCCGCCAACGTACCGGCCCGAGCGGGTTAGCTCCGGTCGGTCAGCCGGTCACAGGTTGGCGCACTGGTCCTCCTTGTTCCCGCCGACCGTGTTGCCGCCACCCGTAGGAGCCGGGACGTTCTCCTTGCACTGGAGGTTGCCGTTGATGTGGTTCAGCGTGAACCGCTGCGTCCCGTTGTTCTCGAACGACTGGACGTCCTGCCCGACCCGGTTGTTGCGCAGTAGGGCGTTCTCGCCCTGCACGATCTGGATGCTTCCGCCGACCCGGCTACTGCGCACCTCGACCCGACGGTGGTTCTCACCCTGGATGTTGCCCACGATGCGCACGTCGGTGGCATACAGCCGGGCGTTGTTCTCGATCTTGATGGTGCCCTGTACGACGGTCCCGTCGAGCCGGCAGGTGGCACCCTGCGGGACCCTGACGTTGTCCAGCGTGACCGCGCCGATGCTGCCGCGGCAGGTTCGCTACTCGGCCATAGCGGGCGACGCACCCACCAGGGCCGAGACGGTGACCAGGGCGGCGAGTCCGCCGCCGACGATTGCCTTGTGCATGGTCTTCTCCTTGGCTCACGGGCTGCCCTCGTGGCCGTCTCTACCCCTGTCGATGAGACAGCCGGCACCGGGTGGGAGCAGGATGAGAGGAGCGTGAGGTCCTTCTTAGGACCGGTCAGGAACAGCCACGACCTCCAGAGACACGGCTGTGGACAACCCGCAGCTACGTCGCGCTGATCCCGCCGATGCGGTTCTCCCGGAACGCGTCGACGAACAGCTCATGGTCGGCGCGGGCGGTCTCGGTGTAGTCGAGCGCGCGGTCGAGCAGGTCCTCGATCAGCTCGTCGCGCCGACCGCTGACGACCTTCGCGATGGCGACCTCGGTCTGGAACTGGATCAGGCTCTCGTCGCTGTCCTCGTCGGAGGCGCAGTGCACCTTGGCGGTCGCTCGACCGAGATCCTCCAGCACCGGCGCCACATCGTCCGGCTCGGTCAGCTTGTCCCAGTCGAGGTCCGCCTCGTACGGCGACATCTCGTCGACGACGAAACCGACGTCGTCGATCGCGCACCAGCCGAGCAGCGGGTCGGTGTGCACCTGCAGCGCCCGCTGCGACAGCACCGTGCGATGCCCCTCGTGTTTGAAGTACTCGTCGGCCTTCTTGTCGTTGCGCACCGCCTTCAGTGCCGGCACGTTGCCCTGCTTCATCGACAGCACCACGTCGTTCTCGAGCGCTTGGTCGTGGCCCTCGATGAGGACGTTGTAGGCCGGGAGCCCCGCGCTGCCGATCCCGACGCCCGAGCGGCCGACGACGTCCTTCACCCGGTAGAACATCTCCCGCTTCCGGCGCCGGTTGCGGGGGATCGTGCTGAGGTAGGACTCGAAGGCCTGCATCACCTTGTAGTGCTCCTCGTTGCCGAGGCGTCTCGTCGCAGGCTTGTCGCGGAACCGGCGCTCGTGGTCGACGAGCTCGGAGAGGCTTCCGAGCAGCCCCGTCCGGCTGGACGACCGGGCAGCGAGCAGCGACTCGTGCACCGCACCCTTGGTGTTGTTCATCTGGAGCGCGAACTCTTCGTCGTCGTTGCCGCTGGAGACGTACTGGCCGACCTGGTCGGCGTAGGCCTCGAGATAGCCGCGGGCGAGGTCCCGGACCTTCTCGTCGGGGAAGGCCTTCGCCCTGCCTATCAGCCCGAGGCTCGCGACGAACCGGGTCAAGTCCCAGGTGAACGGGCCGAGGTAGGCCTCGTCGAAGTCGTTCACGTCGAAGACGAGCACGCCGTCGGAGTTCATGTACGTGCCGAAGTTCTCCGCGTGCAAATCGCCGTGGATCCAGACCCGGGAGGTCTTGGTGTCGTTCCACGGGTCCTCTGCCTCGGCCTGGTCGGCGAAGAACAGGCAGGCGCTGCCGCGGTAGAACGCAAACGGGTCGGCCGCCATCTTGCGGAACTTCACCCGGAACGCGTGCGGGTCTGCCTCCATCAGGTCGGCGAAGGCGTCCTCGAGGACGTCGATGATCCGCTTCGCGCGCCGCTCGGCCTTGGTCGTCGCCATGCCGCCACGCTAACTGGCCCGACGAGCCACCACGAGTCCACCCGCGCTCACGACGACCAGCAAAGCCGGCGCGCCGCTCCACCAGGGCTGGCCAAGCTCGACTAATCCGTTCTCGAGCTGGGTCAACGCGACCACGGTCAGCGCAAGGCCAGCACCAAGTGCGACGGCCAGCCCCATGCGCAGGGTGGCGAGCGTCATCGTGTCCCCCGATCTCAGCTGTGCGAGCACCACACCCGGCGCCGCCACCAGCAGGTCCAGCCGATCCCTGACCGGGCGAGAGGAGGCGGCGAGCAACTCCTCGACCTCGAGTCCGAAACGTCGCCGCCAACGACGCGGGTACAGCCACAGGAGCCGGGTCATGCTGGCCCCGGTGCGGTCCGTGGCCCGCGAAGCCGTCGTCGGCCTTGACGAACGACCGCGGACAGCACCGCAAGCTCGTGCTCGACGACCTCGCGTCCGCTTGTTGTGAGCTCGTACGGCTGCCGTCGCCCGGAGCTCGGCGCCTGGACGATGAAGCCGGCCGTGAGCAGTCGGTCGATCGCGCCGTAGAGGGTGCCTGGACCTGGCCGCGTCCCGGTCAGCCGGTCGATGTCTTCGGCGATCGCGTAACCGTGGCGGGGTCCGTCGAGCAGGCTCAGCAGCACCAGCAGGGTCGGCTCCCTGAAGCGACCGGGACCGGACGACACGGCACCTCCCAGCGGCGTTGGCTGGCGCAAGACTAGTACGCATCACGTACTATGTCGAGCTGAAGCCACCAGTCCGCCCGCGTCGGTCGGCGAGCAGTCCTGCCATCGTGGCCAGCGCGATCTCCGCAGGCGCTCGGGAGCCGATGTCGAGCCCGATGGGGCGATGCACTCGTGCGATTGCCTCGTCGGCAACGCCGAGGTCCTGCAACGCCGGTACGTGCGGCGGGGGGTGCCGTCGGCTGCCCATCACCCCGACCCACCTGGCCTCACCGGCCAGGGCTGCCCGCAGCGCGGAACCGAGCTCGGCGCGGTCGTGGTCGGTGACGACGACGTCCGCGCCGGCCAGGTCGACGCCGTCGAGCCGGTCGATGCTCTCCGTACGGCCGGCGGTGTCCAGTCGGGAGGTGTCCGGATCGAACAGCACCCCGCGCCAGCCCAGGTGGGCGGCGAAGTGCAGCAGGTGGTCTGCCACCTGGGAGGCGAACACCGCGACCACCGTGCCGGTGGGGCTGGCAGTCGCGTCAGCAGGCAGTCCGTGGGCCAGGTCGCACGCAGGGTCACTCACCGGGTCGCTCGTCATGCCGCCAGCCTGGCACGGCAGGGTGCGGTCATGAAGGTCACCAAGTACACCCACTCGTGCGTGCGACTCGAGTCCGCGGACGGGGCGCTGATACTCGACCCCGGGTCGTTCTCCGACGCTGACGAGCTGCACCGGGCGGTCGACAGGGTCGAGGCCATCCTCGTCACCCACGAGCACCCTGACCACATCGACGTTGAAGCGGTGGCTGACCTGCTCGCCGAGCGGTCACGGCTGCGGGTGTGGGGTCCGCAGCCGGTTGCAGACGCGGTCGCAGACCGGAGCGACGCGTTGCGTGAACGGGTGACTGTGGTGGCAGCAGGCCAGGAGTTCGAAGCCGGCGGGCTGGCGGTGACAACGCACGGTGGTCAGCACGCGCTCATCCACCCGGACGTCGCCGTCGTGCCGAATGTGGCGTACCTCGTGGCCGGCTCGGTGCTGCACCCGGGTGACTCGTTCACGGTCCCGACTAACCCGGTGGAGACCCTGCTACTGCCCCTGCACGCACCGTGGTCGAGGGTCAGCGAGGTGCTCGACCATCTGGTGGCGGTGCGTGCCGGCACCGTGCACGCGATCCACGACGGGCTGCTGAACGAGCGCGGCCGCGCGGTCGTCGAGGGCCACGTGCAGCGAGTGGCCGAGGCGTACGGTCCTCGCTACGCACCGCTCCGGGTCGGTGAGTCCGCGGGCGGCTGAAGGCCGTCCACTACGCTGACGCGTCATGGTCAAGCGCTCGTACGGGTTTGCCGTCGTGCTCGCCATCGGGCTGGCCGTGACCGCTTACGCCGTCGCGGACGTCCACCACCTCCCGATCCGCGATCCGGACGGAGCCATCGGGCCCGCCTACATCTGGGTGCCCACGGTGATCCTCGCCGCCATCGCGGTCGACGTGCTGTCGCGTGCGATCCGCGGCGCCTGGTCGGCCGGCGGGCTGCGCGCGAGCCTGGTCGCGGTGTGGAAGGAGCGGTGGCCAGCCAAGCAGCTGCAGCTGGTGCTGGTCGGCCTCGCCAGCTGGTACCTCACGTACGCCGCGTTCCGCAACCTGAAGAGCTTCCTACCGTTCGTGCGCGACGGCGTCGATGACGCCTCGGTCGCAAGCGTCGACCGGGTCCTCGCCTTCGGTCGTGATCCCGCCGACGTGCTGCACGACCTGCTCGGCACCGGGGTGGCCGCGCACGTGCTGAGCTTCGCCTACGTCGCGTGGATCGTGTTCGTGCCGATGACGCTCGCGATCGCGATGGTCTGGTCCCGCAACACCGCGCTCGGCGCCTGGTACGTGACCACGATCGGCATCGACTGGGTCCTCGGCGTGGCCACCTACTACGCGTTGCCCACCCTCGGTCCGATCTACTGGACGCCGGGGCAGTTCGCCGACCTGCCGGACACCTGGGTGACCGGCATGCAGGACTCGATGATGGCCGACCGCTTCGAGGTCATCGCCAACCCGTACACGACCACCGCGGTGCAGACGATCGCAGCGTTCGCGTCGCTGCACGTTGCGATCTTGATGTCGGCTTGCGTGGTGGCCCACCTGGCCCGGCTGCCTGCATTGGTGCGCTGGTCGATGTGGGCGTTCCTCGCGATCACGGTCGTGTCGACCGTCTATCTCGGCTGGCACTACCTGGTGGACGCGGTCGGCGGGGCCGTCATCGGCACGGTCGCTGCGCTGATTGGCGCTGTGGTGACACAGAACGGCCGGTACGTCCCGCCGCGACGGGCCGAGATCCCCGAGCCCGCGACCGTACGAGCGCGAGCCTGACGATGCTGGCACAATGAGCCCCACGGGATGGCCGCGGGGCCCGGCGCGCGTGGCGCGCAGGGGACGTCGCGACCAGCACGACGGCCCTTTGGGAGCGGCGGCCATCCCGGTCACATTCCCGGCCAGTGGCCCAGTCAGGGCAGCGGCACGAACGCGATCCCGGCGTGGTCCTCGTTGTTGAACTGCTGGCTGTCCAACGGCACCCAAAGCCCGGCCGGTGTGGCAAGGAAGTCCTGCCCACCCTGTGCAGCTGGCTTGGGTGGGTTCCACGGCAGCGCCAGACCGGTGGTGGGGTGGATCGCGCCGATCCCCCGACGGCTGACCGCGCCGGGTCCTGCGAAGTCGTTGCCCTGGGGGTTGTTCAACCAGCGGTGGTGGCCCTGCACGTACACCGCGGCGCCCGTGATTGCGACCGAGTGCAGCGTGTCGCCGCCGGCGTAGTTGATCCACGTCGGCTCGTCCGGGTCGAGCTCGGCGGTCTCGAACCGTGCCGCTGCGTCACAGATGTGGGTCCCGATCTGCGACGGCTGGGCCGTGATGTACCCCGTTGACACGAAGAGCGAAATAGCTGCCGTCGGGGGAGAAGTCGACGTCATCGAGGTACGCCCGCCTCGTCGGCGAGGTCGACCGGCAGGCGTCATCGAGCGGCTCGTAGTACCAGGGACTCAGGTTCGTCGAGACGCCGTCGAGGTTGAACATGAAGGCCCTCTGCCGGTTCTGCCCCGACATCGGTGAAGTTGCCGACACCGACCAGTGGGGTGCCCGTGGGGTTGACGGCGAACCGGTAGACCTCGGTCTTGGCCTGACTGCCCGAGACCTGACCGTTGATCGCAATGTTGATGTATCCGGTGTTGCCACCCGTGTTCGGGTTGAGGGCAACCAGGTTCTTCTTGAACGTGCCGCCGACGACTAGCCGACCGTCGACAAGGCGGATCTCGCTCACCCGGCTGCTTGCCATCCCTGACGGTGTGAAGTCGGTGTCGAGCGCGCCGGTCTGCGCGTCCAGCTTGGCGATCGCCGGCCGCGAGACGCCATCGACGGTGCCAAACGACCCGCCGACGTACACCGAGTCGCCAACCGCCAGCACGGCGTAGACGGCATCGTCAAAGTCCGGCGTGAACGTGCTGTTCAGCGTCCCGTCGCTTGCGTCGAACGCCACCATGTGCTGGCGGGTCACCGTCGTCGTACGCGTGGCGTCCTGCACCGCCTGGAACCTGCCGCCGACGTACATGGTGTCACCGAGTTGGGCGACGGCGAATGCCATCGGCCTGGTAATCCCACCGCCGGGCGCGAGGTGCGGGGTCCAGTCGACCGGGTCCTCGCTCACCACCGCCGGGTGCTCGATGGACGCAGTTGCGACACTCCAGCCACCGACCGCGAGCGCGGCAAGCATCGGGACAACGGACAAAGCGCGCAAGGAGCGGCGAACAGGACGCACGTGCGCAGATCTTTCAGACATAGGTGCCGGACGCGCAACGGCGCGTCGTGACAGTGCCCAGCCTGTCTAGTAACAAACCGCAGCGCAGCGATGTCACCCCAATCGCACGGCCGGGTCACGATGCGTAGACCGAGGCTCGGCTCTGCGATGCTTTATTGGTGGGTTCGACCGATTCGGCCGTGCGACGCCGGCTGGTCGTCCACGGTCGGGTGCAGGGTGTTTTCTTCCGCGCCAGCTGCCGGGACGAGGCGAACGCACGCGGCGTCACCGGCTCGGCGGACAACCTCGACGACGGCGCGGTCGAGGTCGTTCTGGAGGGCGAGCAGACAGCCGTGGACGAGATGGTGGCCTGGGCCCGCACGGGGCCGGCACACGCCGAGGTGAGCGGTGTCGACGTCTACGAGGAGCGACTGCAGGGGCTGTCCGGGTTCACCGTCAGCTGACGGCGAACCCGGATCGCGCCGCTATTCGCAGTTGCTCAGCGTGTCGGTCCCCGGCCCGCCGGAGCAGGCGTCGTTCTGTGGACCGCCATCGAGCGCGTCGTTGCCGCTCTCGCCGAACAACGCGTCTGGCCCACTCTGCCCGAACAGCTTGTCGTTGCCGTCCCGTCCGCGAAGAGTGTCGCCCTCGTCGCCGCCGAACAGCCGGTTGAGGATCGCGCTCCCCAACAACGTGTCGGCGAAGGCAGACCCCACCACACTCTCGACCGCGTCCAAGGAGTCGGTGCCCTGGCCGGTCGCGGTGCCGGCGGCGAGGTTGACGTCCACCCCCGCCGGGGACTGCGCGTAGTCCACGGTGTCGCTGCCCGGGCCGCCGCCGATCGTGTCGTCACCGCCCCGGCCCTGCAGGTTGTCATTGGCGCCACCGCCGGAGATGACGTCGCCGCCGCCGTTGCCGTTGATCCGGTCGTTCTTGGCCCCACCGGTGAGGACGTTGATCGCGGTGTCTCCGGTCAGCCGGTCCTTGAATGCCGAACCGGTCAGGTTCTCGACGGCTGAGAAGGTGTCCGCTCCCTGGCCGGTCGCCGTGTTGGCGACTAGGTCGGCGGTCACCCCAGACGTCGCGGGGAGAAGTCCGCCGTGTCCACGCCGTCCGCGCCGATGAGGAAGTCGTCACCGACACCGCCCATCAGGGTGTCGTCGCCGACCCAGCCGTCCAGGGTGTCGTTTCCCGTTCCGCCGATGACCGTGTCGCCGACGTCGTTGGTGTCACCACCACCCGCGTTTCCGAGCAGGGTGTCGTCGTTTGCACCGCCCTTGACGATGTCCGCGTCCGGGCCGACGAAGGCGATGTCGTTTCCGTCGCCGGTCGCGACGTCGTCGGCTCCGGCGTCGCTGCAGACTCGGTCGTTACCACCCAGGGCGTTGATGGTGTCGTCGCCCAAAGCCGACACGATCACGTCGTCGCCCGGGGTGCCGACGATCGTGTCGTTGAGGTTGCCGCCCACCAGTGTCGCACCGACCCCTTGACATGCCACCGGACCGTTCTCGAGGTGCAGGTTGAGCAGGCCGTTCGCCGCACCGAACCCGTCCACCTTGATCCGGTAGGTGGTGCCGCCCTGCACCGGCACGGAAATCAGGCTGCGCAGCCCGGTGCCGGAGTCGTCGTCGAATCCGTACGTCTCCAGAGTGCCGAGCGTGCTGCCCTTGTAGATCGCCAGCGTCGTGTCGAACGTGGTGACGTTGCCGCCGCCGTCCTCGGTCGAGATCGTCGCGGTGCCGGTGGAATCCGGGGTCCACGAGTACCAGATTCCGTTGTCCAGGCTGAACGGCCCCGGCTCGCCGGGCTCGGTGTCGGAGCACACGGTGAAGTCGAAGTCGTTGAAACCGGCACCCGGGTTGCCCGGGAGGGTCTCCGGGAACGCGAAGTCGTTGTTGTTGACATTTCGCGTGGCCGCGTCGAGCACGTTGATCCGGTTCCGCGTGACCCCGTCATGGGTGATCGGCTGCCCGGTCGCGTTGAGGTCGGCGGCCGCGGCGGCTGCGTTCTGCGGGACGCCATTCCCGTCGACGCACTCGCGGAGCAGTGCCATCGCGCCCACGACGTGCGGGGTGGCCATCGACGTGCCCGACTTGTTCCCGTGTGCGGTCGTGCTGGTGGTGATCGGAGCATCGATGTTGACGCCAGGCGCCCACCAGTTGGTGATCGCGTTGTTGTTGCTGAAGCCGGCCGGGACGTCGGAATCATCGCTCGCCGCCACGGTGTACGCGCTCGGCAGGCAGCCCGGGTAGCTGACCTGCGTACCGGAGCCGTTGTTGCCGGCGGCGGCGATCACGGGAGCGTTGGCGGCCGCCAAGTTGGCGGCGAGGGTCTCGGTGTTCGGGAACGCCGCACTGCACGAGGCCTCGGTGGTGTGCAGGGGCCCGCCCAGGCTCAGGTTGACCGCGGAGATGTTGCGGCCACCGTTGCGGAGGTTGAGCGTGTGCTGCAGCGCCAGGTCGAGGTCGCTGAAGAAGTACCGCCAGCACGGGATCGTTGCCCCGCAGGTGGCCGCGTCGTCGAACCTGGTCCCGATCTGGACGCCGACGATCCGCGCTCCACGGGCGACCCCCTCGTGCCCGCCCGTGAACAGGGCGCCGGCCGCGATGCCGGCCACGTGGGTGCCGTGGTCGCACTGCACCGAGTAGGTGCAGTTGTCGGCAGACCCTGCCCCGGACTGCGAGGTGGCCCCGTTCGGGCAGTCCGACCCACCCGAGAAACAAGCCTCGGCCACGATCCGGCCGGTGAAGGCGGTGTGCTGGTTGTCGACGCCGGAGTCGAGGATCGCGACCTCGTACGCCCCGGTGGTGCTGCCCTCGAAGTTGTTTCCGAGCATGCCGGCGGTGTTGAGCAGGTCGGAGTCGATCACGCCGGTGGACACGTCGAGCGCCAGCGGCGCCATCCGGTCCTGGGTCAGCGCGGCCACCCGACGGTCGGCGAGCAGCGCTTCGAGCCCCCTTCGGTCCGCCACGACGACTGCGGACGGCACGACGGTGAACCTGCTGAGGACCCGCGACTTCGTTCCGGCCAGGGTCCGGTCGAGGGTCTCGAGGCGGCGGGCGATCACGGCCCGCTGGTCCCTGACCTGCTGGCGGCTCAGCTCGGCTTCCAGCCCGACCCGCAGCTTCATCATCAGGATGACCCGTACCGTGCCGTCGCGCTTTGCAACTGCCCGCAGCCGGGCCGCGGAGTCGCCTGTCGGCTTTGGGGTCGCCGTCGAGCGCGCCGGGTCGAGGGTGTCTGCGACGACCGACTCGCCGCGCACGTCAGGCATGGTCGAGGTTCGCTCGCTCACCGGGCCGAAGCCTCCGGCCTTCCGGTCGCCTGGTTTGTCATTGGTGCGCCCAGCCCTGCCGACGTACCTGTTGTCGTCGGCCGATCCGTCCTGCGGATCGGTGTCGGATGCCGTCGCCCCGGTCGGTGCTGCTGCGTCCGCGACGCCGAGCGGCGCGGACCCGGTCGCGGGCAGGATGAGAGCGACGAGAGCCGCCCCCCAGACAAGCCCACCCCGGCGAGTCAGTGGTTGGCTCACGATGCGCTCCTTCGGGTCGGTGCCGCCTCGTCCGCTTGCCGCGGCCGCGGCACCCCCGTCACCGGGTCCCGGTCCGAACGCGCTATAACCAGCCGAGCCTGGCACGGCTGGCGAACGGTGGCGTGCTTCTTCACGAAGATTTCGCGCCGATGTCCGAAGCGTCCCCACCCGTCCAGATCGGCACAGGCGCGGGCGCTGACGTCGCCGGCCGATGATGCATTCCTCGGTGCCTCGTGGACAGAGGGGAGCGGACATCGTGTGGTTGGCACATCGCGTCACTGCGGTTCTGCGGGTCCCGCTTCGGACTGTCACGTTGGACAGCGCGAGCGGCGGTTGGACGGAAATCGCCGTGACCGCTCGACCGCTGAGGCCCACGAACGTGTTGCGACTGTCGGCGTGCCAAGTTGGTCGCACTCCGACTGCACCAGCGACGTTGACTTCCAGTGACTCTGGGTAGCCATCGCTGAACACGATTGGCTCTAGGCGTGGCCCGCCTCCCTGTGTAGCGTTTCGAGGGCCTGGTCGCCGTCCTCGGTGGTTCCCATGATTCGTCGTCTTACGGTCGCGGTCCTGGCCGCCGGTTTGCTCTTAGTAGGCGGGACGGGCGGAGCCGTAGCTGCGCCTACGACGGAGACCATTCATCACAAGGGGCTCGTCGAAACGTTTGTCGAGGTCATCCCCAGCTGCGACGGGGGCGGCCCGCGCTACTCGATCACGACCACGAGCAACGTCGTGGAGCATCAGACGATCTTCGCTGACGGGCGCGTGCACGCGACGTTCACCCAGACCGGAACCTTCGTGGCCGAACCGCTTAGCGGGTCCAACCGCCCCAGCTACACGGGTAAGTTCACCATCTGGGGTGGCTTCAACCAGAACGGTAAGTCCGTCAACGGCACGTTTACGTTCAATGTCCGCGGAACTGGCTCGGACGGATCGACCTTCAGGAACCACGTCACCGCGCACTTCAACCAGCGGCCGGACGGATCAGTCAACGAGTTCTTCCACTGCCACTAGCCCGCTGCGGGAGCCTGGCTAAGCATTGGCTTCACGTCGACTGCTCTGACGGTGACAACTCTAGCGGACACCAGGTTTCGCCTAAGACACAGGAAGGCCAGGCTCGACTTGCGCAACCCACGCAGGCCGATTCGCGCTCCGGGTGCTGCCGGTCCATGATGCGGGGGGCTGTAGTTAGCCGGGTGCCATGATGGGGCCCCCGTGGGGGTACGAGGAGGTTGTGAATCGATCATGCGGATGATGCTGAAGGCGCAGTTGGACACCGCTGCGGCCAGTAAGGGGATTCAGGACGGCAGCCTCCCTCAGGCTCTTCAACAGGTCATGGAGATGCTCAAGCCGGAGGCCGCCTACTTCGGCCCCGAGGGGGGAGTACGAACATGCTACTTCGTGTTCGACATGGCCGACCCCTCGCAGATCCCTCCGATTAGCGAGCGATTCTTCCAGGCTGCGAACGCTCGCGTTGAGATGTTTCCGGTGATGGATGCAGACGACCTGCAGCGCGGTCTCAGCCAGCTCAACCCCTAGTTCTCGTCCCCAGGCGCCTACCGGGCGTTGGCCCAAGTAAATGCCAACGGCTCGTAACCCCCCGCGTGATGATGAGCGGTGGCTCCGGGCAAGCAGGCAGGCCCGGTGAGGTGCGAGGACAAGATCGCCGAGGGCGCGGACCGACCCAGGGCGGGACGAACCGGGAACCAATGTTTTCCCCGGCGTTGAGCGCAAGTAAGAGGTCGAGGCACTCCTCGGCCCTGACCTCGCCGACGACCAGCCGGTTCGGACGCATCCGCAGGCTCTCCTTGACCAGGTGCCGCAGCCGAATCTTCGCCGATGCCATCGAGCCCGACTTGCCGGGTCTGCAACGGCACCCAGTCCGGGTGGCTGAAACCGGAGCACGTAGACAGGTGGACTACACAAGTCCGCCGACACGAACCGGCGCCTGCCTGGGGCGCAATGCCCTCCTGCCCCGGATGCCCTTGACCTGAACAGTGGTCCAATCAGGGCCGGCAGAGCCGTGCGCGTCACGTCCCCGGCTCACCTGACGGCGGTGGGGTCCGACGGACTTCGTCAGTAGCTGAACGTCGTCGCGGCGTCGTCTCCGATCCAGTCCCACAGCGGGACGGTGCCCGCGATCTCCGCATTGCTGACGAGGTTGCCCTCGTCGAGCTTGCGCGCATCGAAGCAGATCGGGCACACGAGGAAACGGCCACCGGCGTTCTCGTACCGGTCGATCAGATCGGGAAGTGGTGGACAGCCATCGCACGCCACGGCGTAGGCGAACCCCGGGATCGCGAGCCGGACGGCCTCCTTCGTGAGGAACATCCGTGTAGGACGGCCTCCTTCGGCCGCCCCCACTGCGACGAGAAACGCCACTGTCACCTTCTCGGCATCTTCCAACCCCGTTGCAAGGCTGATGACCGCCTTATTGCTCATCTCATGTCTCCCGTCGGTTCTTCGGGTGGGTGGGCCTCCATGGTCCCACCAGGTGAGCGCTTGTCGCGAGCGCCCGGTGATCTGGGCTGAGCCGCAGCATTCACCAGCACGCAGAGCGCGGCGGGCGGCTCATCTCGGCGTCTGGGTCAGCAGTCCAGGTGTGGATCAGCGACCGTCTCAGGGCTGCTTAGCGGTGAACTTGCCCGCGGGGGGGTGTCGCCGCGGTCGGTGCACTACGTCCACACCATCGGCCACCGGGCGTTCAAGGACGCAGTGCGATGGGGGCGGCTGGTCCGCAACCCAGCAGACGCCGCGGACCCGCCGCGGGCTACGTCGTCAGGCTCGCCGGAGATGGTGACGTGGACCGCCGCGCAGCTCCGAACGTTCCTCGACGGCGTACGCGACGACCGGTTGGGCGCCGCGTACGTGCTGCTCGCCACGGCGGGGATGCGGCGAGGTGAGGCGCTCGGGCTGCGCTGGACAGACCTGGACCTCGACTCGGGTCGCGCTGCGGTCAGGCAGACGGTGATCGCGGTCAACCACGTCCCGACGTTGGGGACGCCGAAGACGGCGAAGGGCAGGCGGACGATCAGCCTGGACGCCGCGCCGGTGGCGGCACTCCGCGAGCACCGGAAGCGCCAGGCGGCCGAGCGTCTGCTGATGGGCACGGGCTGGGCAGATCGCGGGCTCGTGTTCTGCCGGGTCGACGGTGGGCTGCTGCACCCGGAGCGGTTCTCCCGGTCCTTCGGCGACCGGGTGCGCCAGCTCGGGCTACAGAAGGTCCGGCTGCACGATCTCCGCCACGGCTGGGCCACGATGGCGCTCGGCGCAGGGGTGCACCCGAAGGTCGTTCAGGAACGGCTCGGACACGCGAACATCGGTGTCACTCTCGACGTCTACAGCCACGTGACCGCTGACCTGCATGACCATGCGGCCGAACGCCCTGGGCTGGCAGGAAGGGTCGATCACCCGGAACAGGGGGGTGGCGAGTCTTGTGTTCACGGACCAATGAACTTGCGTCGGGCGTTCCAGCGCGCTCGCCGCCGTTGGTCTCCGGGGAGGCCACCCGTTGGCCGCCCCCTAGGATGAACGTCTCAAGCTCACGAAGGGACGGCGACAATGGCTGCAATCACCTGGTCCGCGCTCGGTACCACTGGGCAGCATGTACACGCGATCGCCTTCACCAGGAGGGACGGAAACGCGGTGTCCTTGTGCAGCTACGAACTACCGGTGCGTGAGACCACGGACCAGTTGCCGGCGTGCCCCGATTGCAGCAAGAAGCTTCGAACCCTCATCGACTCCATGCCCGGCAACGTGGGGGTCTAAGTACGAGCGGACTCGCGTGGTCCGTTAGCAGTGCGTTAGCAGGTCGCCTCGCCGAGCGACGCCGCACCGCTCCTGACCTGCATGTACTTGGTGTCCGAGGGGGGACTTGAACCCCCACGCCCTGTTACGGGCACTAGCCCCTCAAGCTAGCGCGTCTGCCAATTCCGCCACCCGGACGTGGCCCGGCCGCGGGCCGGAAGCGTCGGTCACTGTAGCACCGGGCACAGCGCCGATTCGGGTGCAAGATGGGGTCATGTACGACCCGACCGAAGGCGTCCTGACGTACGCAAGCGAGCTGATAAGCATCGACACGACCAATGCCGGCGACGACTCCGGACCGGGGGAGCGCAAGGCGGCCGAGTACGTCGCCGAGCTGCTGTCCGAGGCCGGGCTCGAGCCCAGCGTCCTCGAGTCGCACCCCAGCCGGGCGAGCGTGGTCGCGCGGTGGGACGGAGCCGACCCGTCCTTGCCGCCGCTGCTCGTGCACGGGCACCTGGACGTCGTGCCAGCCGAGGCGTCCGACTGGCGGTTCCACCCGTTCTCCGGGGAGGTGGACGGGGGCTACTTGCACGGGCGCGGTGCAGTGGACATGAAGGACTTCGACGCGATGGTGCTGTCGGTTGTCCGGGCCCGGCAGTCGGCCGGCATGCCGCCCCGCCGCCCGGTCGTGCTGGCGTTCACCGCCGACGAGGAGGCCGGCAGCGGATACGGGGCGCATTTCCTGGTCAACGAGCACCCGGACTGGTTCGCCGACTGCACCGAGGCCATCGGTGAGGTCGGCGGTTGGTCCGCCACCGTCGCCGACCGGCGGCTGTACCTGCTGCAGACCGGTGAGAAGGGGATGGCGTGGATGCGGCTGCGGGCCTCGGGGACAGCGGGCCACGGGTCGATGCGCCAGCCGGACAACCCGGTCACCCGGCTGACCCGGGCGGTCACTGCGCTGGGGGAGCACGACTGGCCGGTCGAACCGAGCCCAGCGATGCGCCAGCTGCTGGCCACGGTCGCCGAGCTGGCCCAGCAGGATCCGGGCGACCTCGACGCGGTCCTGGCGCAGCTTGGGCCGGCAGCCCGGATGGTCGGCGCGGCGGTCCGTGACACCACCAACCCGTCCATGCTGGATGCCGGCTACAAGGTCAACGTGGTGCCGGCGACGGCGATCGCGTGCGTCGACGGGCGATTCCTGCCCGGACACGCGGACGGGTTCGACGCGACCGTACGCGAGCTCGTCGGGCCGGGGGTGGAGGTGGAGTACCTGACCCACCAGCAAGGGTTGGAGACGTCGTTCGACGGCGACCTGGTTGACGCGATGACGACGTCGCTGCTCGCGGAGGACCCTGGCGCGGTGATCGCCCCGTACCTGATGTCCGGCGGCACCGACGCCAAGGCGTGGGACCGGCTCGGGATCCGGTGCTTCGGGTTCACCCCGCTGCGGCTGCCGCCAGACCTCGACTTCACCGCGCTGTTCCACGGGGTGGACGAGCGGGTGCCGGTGGACGCGCTGGAGTTCGGCGCCCGGGTCCTCGACCGGCTGCTCGACACCGCCTGACCTCGCCTGACCCTCCGGCGATCCGCGGCAAATGGTCACGTCATCCGCGGCAAATGGTCATGCGATCCGCGGCGAATGACGCAACGTCCGTGGCAGCATGGCCATGATGAGCGCCGTCGTCGCGGAGTACGAGTTCGACCGGTTCTGGCTGCCGCGTACGCAGTCGCGCAAAACAGTCTGCCGGCTGCTCACCGACCGCGCGGAGTACGGCGGGTGGGAGCTGGACCGGGTCCGGCTGCTCCCCGATGGGCGGCGGCGGGTCACCCTGCGCCGCCCGGGTCATCCGCGTCCGTCGCACGCTGTGACTCGCCGCTCCCGCTGCTGACCATTTGCCGCGGATGACGTGACCGTTTGCCGCGGATCAGCGGAGGAGGCGGCCGAGCAGGGTGCGGCGGGGACGGTGCGGCTTTCTGGCCACCGCCTCGGCGAGGGCAGGTCCGGCCTGGTGCACCACCGACAGGTGCCGGCGCGCCTCGGTCGCCGCGCCGACAAGCAGGTCCCGGCTGAGCGAGCCAGCGGCCTCGGCGCCCACCAACAACACGATTGCCTCGGCGGTCCGACCGACCGCGTCGGCGCAGGCGCGCACCTCGACGACACCGGCACCGACCGCGTCCAGCCCGGCGCGCACCGACTCGGCGCCCGTACGCCCGTCGGCCCGCACGGTCAGCACCAGGAGATCTGCGGCGTTGAACCCGAACACCCGCGGGATCGAGTCGGTGACGAGCTGGCTCACCCGGCGAAGCGCCTGCTCGACGTCGTCGGCCGGGGTCACCACGACGTCGCGCTGGTCGGGACTGACCGTCGGAAGCACGCCCGTACGTAGCGCCCGCACCAGCTCGGCGAGCGGACCCGGCTCGGCGCGTCCCGGTGCTTCGAGCACGGTGGCGACGCCACTTTCCGCCACGTCACGCAGCACCGCGCCCGGTCCCGGTGCCGGTGGCATCGCTGGGTCGCCGACGAGGACCATCTCCGTGCTCGCCGGCAGCTCGGCCAGCTGCTCCGCATCGGCCAGGCCGAGCAGGTCGGCCCGCTCGAAGACCCGCGCGCCCGACTCCCTGGCTTCTGGGTCGGTACCGCGGGGTGCGTCCACCACCGTCAGCCCACCGCCGGCCGCGACCGCACGAAGCGCGTCAGCGACCCGCTGCTCCATCGCCGCCCAGTGCGGGTGCCCGAGCAGCTCCCCATGAGCGACCGCGGCACCCGACTCGACCGCGTCCTGCACAACGGCGTTAGGGTCCGCGACGCCCGCCGAGCGCAACGCCGCGCCGACGACGTCCACCGGCACGCAGGTCGAGCCGTCGAGCGCCGCCCGCTCAAGCAGCCGGGCGACGGCGGTGGCACTCACGCCGAGTCGCTCAGCTCCGGGCCGGACACGTCGTCGAGGGCGGTCACGATCTCGGCCGGCAGCTCGACGTCTTCCGCGGTGAGTGCGCCGCGCAGCTGCGCGGCCGTACGGGCGCCCACGATCGCCGCGGTGACGCCGGGCCGGTCCCGCACCCACGCCAGCGCCACCTCCACCGGCGACAGATCCAGCCCCTCCGCCGCCTTGCACACCGCCTCGACGACCCCGTGGCTGCGCTGGTCGAGGTAGACCGCGACGTTGGCCTCTAGCGCCGGCGACGCGGCCCGCGAGTCGGCGGGGATGCCGGTGCGGTACTTGCCGGTGAGCATGCCGCGACCGAGGGGCGACCAGGCGAGTACCCCCATCCCCATCGCCTGTGCGGCCGGCAGCACCTCCTCCTCGACATCGCGGTTCAGCAGCGAGTACTCGACCTGCGTCGACGCCAGCGCGGTGGCGCCAGGCGTCGCCTGCTGAAGGGTCGCCGCGTACGCCGTCTGCCAACCGGTGTAGTTGGAGACGCCGACGTACCTCGCCCGTCCCGACGACACCGCGTGGTCCAGCGCCGAAAGGGTCTCGTCGACCGGCGTCTCGTCGGTCCACACGTGCACCTGCCACAGGTCGACCGCGTCCACCCCGAGCAGGCGCAGAGACCGGTCAAGCTGGCGCAGCAGCGTCCCGCGGGACGTGTCGCGGACGTGCCGCCCGCCGCGGGCCCCGGTCCCCGCCTTCGTCGCAAGCACGACGTCCTCTCGCGGGACGACGTCACCGAGCATGCCGCCGAGGATCTCCTCGCTCAGCCCGTCGCCGTAGCCTGCCGCGGAGTCGAGCAGCGTCCCGCCGGCGTCGAGGAACGCCGCGAGCTGGTCGCGCGCCTCGTGCACGTCGGTGTCCTTGCCCCACAGCCAGGTGCCCAGCCCCACCCGTGAGACCCGCAGGCCCGTGCGCCCGACCTGCCGCTGCTGCATGGCGGCGAGGCTAGTGGAGGTGCAGGCGGCCGCCGAGGCTAGGCTCGCCGCCCATGCGCCTCGGCGTGAACATCGGGTACGTCACCGGTCCGGTCGACGAGCACGTGCAGCTCGCGGTGGCGGCGGAGCGGCTCGGCTACGACATCGCCTGGGCCGCCGAGGCGTACGGCTCCGACGCGCCGACCCTGCTCTCGTACATCGCTGCGAAGACCGAGCGGATCGGCGTCGGCAGCGCGATCATGCAGATCCCAGCGCGCACACCGGCGATGACCGCGATGACCGCGGCGACGCTGGACCTGTTGTCGCATGGGCGGTTCCGGCTCGGGCTCGGCGTGTCCGGCCCGCAGGTGTCCGAGGGCTGGCACGGCGTGCGGTTCGACAAGCCGTTGGGGCGGACGAGGGAGTACGTGGACGTGGTGCGGATGGCGCTCGCCCGCCATCTGGTCACCTATGACGGCGCGCACCTCACGCTGCCGCTGCCCGACGGTCCGGGAAAGGCGCTCAAGCTGATGATCCGCCCGGAGCGGGAGCGGGTGCCGGTGTACCTCGCCGCGGTAGGGCCGAAGAACCTGGAGCTGACCGGCGAGATCGCCGACGGCTGGCTGGCCATCTTCTTCGCACCCGAGCACGCCGACGTCTCGCTCGACCCGCTGCGCGCCGGCCTCGACCTGGCCGGCCGCGACGTCGACGCGGTCGACGTCTGTGCCACCGTCCCGGTTGTCGTCGGCGACGATGTCGACGCCTGCGCCGAGCCGCTGCGCGGTTACACCGCGCTGTACGTCGGCGGGATGGGCAGTCGCAAGCAGAACTTCTACAACGCGCTGACGCGGCGGATGGGCTTCGAGGCAGCGGCCCAGGAGATTCAGGACCGCTACCTCGACAAGCAACACCGCGAGGCGATGGCGGCGGTGCCTTTCGAGCTGGTGGACCGCACCTGTTTGATCGGGCCGCCGGCGCGGATCGCCCATCGGCTGCACGCCTACGCCGAAGCGGGCGTCACGACACTGGCGGTCACCGCGGCCGCGGCCACCCACGAGGAGCGGGTGGTAACGCTGCGTACCGTCGCCGACGCTCTGGATGCGAGCGGGCTGGGGGACTGACGGGCGTGGACTGGCTCCAGGTCGCGGTCCTCGGCGTGCTCCAGGGGCTGACGGAGTTCCTGCCGATCTCGTCGTCGGCGCACCTGCGGATCTTCCCTGAGCTGTTCGGCTGGGGCGACCCGGGCGCCGCGTTCACGGCGGTGGTGCAGATCGGCACCGAGGTCGCGGTGATCGGCTACTTCCGGCGCGAGATCTGGCACATCGCCGGCGCGTGGGTGCGGTCGCTGTGGAACCCGGTGTGGCGCGGCCACCGCGACACCCTGATGGGCTGGTACGTGATCATCGGGTCGGTCCCGATCGTGGCACTCGGCATCGCCTTCAAGGACATCATCGAGGAGGACCTGCGCAGCCTCTGGATCGTCGGCTCGACGTTGGTCGGGCTAGGTCTCGTGCTGGGTGTCGCGGAGTACGTCGGCCGGCGCACCCGGCCGATCGAGTCCGCCAACTGGCGCTCGGCCGTACTGCTCGGGCTCGCCCAGGCGGCCGCGCTGGTGCCCGGCGTGTCCCGGTCCGGCGCCACGATCAGCATGGGGCTGTTCCTCGGGTTCGAGCGCGAGGCGGCGACCCGGTTCGCTTTCCTGCTCGCCATCCCGGCGGTGGTCGGCGCCGGCGTCTTCGAGCTGCAGGAGGCGGCGGGCGCCGACAACCCGTACTCCCCGGCACAGACGCTGGTGGCGACGCTCGTCGCGTTCGTCGTCGGCTACGCCAGCATCGCCTGGCTGCTCAGGTACATCGCGACCCGCTCGTACGCGCCGTTCGTGGTCTACCGCGTGGTCCTCGGCGGGACCGTTCTCCTCCTGCTCGCCGCAGGCGTCCTCGCCCCCTAGAGCCACCCGGAGCCCTTGAACAGCCGCCACAGCGCGTACGAGACGACCGCCATCAGTGCCAGCGCCAGCGGATAGCCGTACATCCAGCTCAGCTCCGGCATCTGGTCGAAGTTCATCCCGTAGATGCTGGCGATCAACGTGGGCGCGAGGAACAGCGCACCCCAGGCGGAGATCTTGCGGACGTCCTCGTTCTGCTGAACGGCCAGCCGGGCGAGGTGCGCGGACAGGACGTTGTCGAGCAGGTGGTCGAGCGACTCCACCGCCTCGCTGACCCTGGCCACGTGGTCGGCCACGTCGCGGAAGAACGGGATCGCGTCCTCGCCGACCTCGTCGACGTCGTCGGTGACGAAGCGCATCAACGGCTCGCGGAGCGGCTGCACGGCGCGCCGCGTCTCCTGGACCTCGCGCTTCAGGCGGTAAATGCGCTCGGTGTCCGGCGTCCGCTCGTCGGAGAACACCGAGTGCTCGAGCTGATCCACGTCGAGCTGCAGCTCGGTCGCAACGTCGGCGTAGCGGTCCACGATCCCGTCCATCACGGCGTACAGGCCGGCCACAGGACCGTGGCCGAGCGTGTCGGTGCGTTGCTCGGCGCGGCGGCGAAGATCCTCCAGCCCCCTGCCGCGGCCGTGCCGCACGGTGACGAGGTAGTCGGAGCCCACGAAGATGGCTACCTCGCCGGTCTCCACGTCGTCGTCGCCGGCGTACTCGAGCGTCTTGAGCACGATGAACAACCCGCCGCCGTAGCGCTCCATCTTGGGCCGCTGGTGCGCGCTGACCGCGTCCTCGACGGCAAGCGGGTGCAGGTCGAGGACGTCGGCGTACGCCTGCAGCTCGGCGTTGTCGGGTTCGTGCAGACCGAGCCACAGGAACCCGCCGTCCCGGCTCGTCGCCTGCCTGGCAGCGAGCACGTCGGCTCGATGGGTGGGTTCGTCGACCCGCTCTCCCTGTCGGTAGACGGCGCAGTCGATGATCACGCCGCCCATTGTCGCGCCTACGCTGACCCGGTGCCCACACTCGTCCTGGTCCGGCACGGGCGGACGCCCGCAAACGCCGGCGGGCGGCTGGCCGGTCGGACTCCGGGGATCCACCTCGACGACGTCGGGCGCGAGCAGGCAGCCCGGGTCGGAAGCCGGCTCACCGGTGTCGAAGTGGTACGGGTGGTTGCGAGCCCGCTCGAGCGCACGGTCGAGACCGCAAAGGCGCTCATGGTGGGCCGCACGGACGGGTTGCGGCTTCGCCGGGACCGGGGGCTGATCGAGGTCGGGTACGGCAGCTGGGCGGGCCGACCGCTCGCCGAGCTCGCCGCGGAGCCGTTGTGGCAGACGGTGCAGTCGCACCCGAGCGGCGCGGTCTTCCCCGACGGCGAGTCGCTGGCCGACGTACAGCACCGAGCAGTGGCCAGCGTGCGCCGCCACGACCTCGAGGTGGCGGCCGAGCACGGACCGAACGCGGTCTGGGTCGCGGTGAGCCATGCCGACGTGATCAAGGCAGTGCTCGCCGACGCTCTCGGGCTCCATCTCGACCAGTTCCAGCGCATCGTCGTCGACACCGCGTCGGTCAGCATCGTCCGGTACACCGCCGAGCGGCCGTACGTGCTGCGCATAAACGACCACGGACCCGACCTGACCGGGCTCGCCGGCTCGGCGCCGGCGGGCACCTAGGCTCGTTCCCATGCTGGTGCACCGGCACGATCCACCCGACCGGTTCGTGGTCGGCACCGTCGGCGAGCCCGGCGCACGCACCTTCTACCTGCAGGCGCGCTCCGGCCGGCTGGTCACCAGCGTCTCCCTCGAGAAGGAGCAGGTCGCCATCTTGGCCGAGCGGATCGGGGTGCTGCTCGACGAGCTGATCCGCACCGGCGACGTGCTCGCGCCGGATGCGACCGCAGGTGAGCCCGACGTCGATCCGCTCGAGCAACCGCTGATCGAGGAGTTCCGCGTCGGCACGATGACGCTGTCTTGGGACGGGGAGGACAAGCGGGTGGTCGTGGAGGCGTTCCCGGTGGGCGAGGACGAAGCCCCACCGGAAGCCGCGCCGGAGGACGGCGAAACCGACGAGACCGACGAGAACGAGGTCGCGGCCCCGGCCGCCTCGGAGGTGTTTGTGGTGCGGCTGCCGCCTGGGGCGGCCCGCGCCTTCGCCGAGCGTGCCGGCAGCGTGGTCAGTGCCGGCCGTCCGCCCTGCCCCTTCTGCGGGCAGCCGCTCGACCCGGCCGGGCACCTTTGTCCCCGGTCCAACGGACACAAGCGGGTGGAGCTGTGAGTGGAGCTGCACCGCTCGCCTGGTCCGACGAGACCACCGTTCGCGAGTGCCTCACCCGCGGCACCCTCGAGATCGAGGGCCGGCTGCTCGCCGCATCCAATGCGACGTTCGTCGGGACCGCGACCCTCGACGGGGTGTCGCTTCAGTGCGTCTACAAGCCGGTGCGCGGCGAGCGACCGTTGTGGGACTTCCCCACCGGCACCCTCGCGGGGCGCGAGGTCGCGGCGTACGAGGTGTCCCAGCACGCCGGGTGGGATGTCGTCCCGGTGACGGTGCTCGCGGCAGGACCCTTCGGCCCCGGCATGGTCCAGGAGTGGGTCGACACCGTGGACACCGAGCTGGTCGACCTCGTGCCCGAGGGTCAGGTGCCCGGAGGGTGCCTGCACGTGCTGGACGCGTGGGACGCCGACGAGCACCCCGTGTCGCTGGTGCACGCTGACCTTCCCGAGCTGCGCCGGATGACGGTGTTTGACGCCGCCACGAACAACGCCGACCGCAAGGCGGGGCACCTGCTGCCTGCCGCTGGAACGGTCCGCGGCTGCGACCACGGGCTCAGCTTCCACGTCGAGGACAAGCTGCGCACGGTGCTGTGGGGATGGGCGGGCCAGCCGCTGGACGACGCGGACCTCGAGCCAGTCCGCAGGTTGCGGTCCGCGCTGGACGAGCGCGACGACCTCTTGGCCTCGCTGGTCAGCCCGGACGAGACCGACCGGCTCCGGCTGCGACTCGACCTGCTGGAACGCGAGCGCCGGTTCCCGACGCCACCGCCGGGCTGGCGGGCCGTGCCCTGGCCGCTGTTCTAGTTAGGGTCCGACCATGCTCTCGTGGGCCTCCCCGGCCGTTCCGTCGTTGGCGGCCGAGGGACTCGGCACCGCCCCGGCGCCGATGGTCCACGACACCGCGACTGCCAACCTGGTCCTGCTCGCACCTCAGCTGCGCGCCCGCATGTACGTCTGCGGGATCACCCCGTACGACGCCACCCACCTCGGCCACGCCGCGACGTACGTGGCCTTCGACCTGCTGCAGCGGGCGTGGCGGGACAGCGGGCGGGACGTCACGTACACGCAGAACGTCACCGATATCGACGACCCACTGCTCGAGCGTGCCGCCAAGGACGACATCGGCTGGCGACAGCTGGCCGATGAGGAGGTCGCCCTGTTCCGGTCCGACATGGCTTCGCTGCGGGTGCTGGCACCGGACCACTTCCCCGGCGTGGTGGAGTCGATGGACCTCGTGGTCGACGTCATCGCACGGCTGCACGCCCTCGGGGTGACCTACCGGGTCGACGGCGACCTCTACTTCAGCGTGCGCTCGGATCCCGGCTTCGGCGACCTGAGCGGTCTCGACGCGGACCAGATGCGGACGTCGTTCGCCGCCAGCGGCGGTGACCCCGACCGGCGCGGCAAGCGCGATCCGCTGGACTGGCTGCTGTGGCGCACCGAACGGCCCGGCGAGCCTGCCTGGGACTCGGCACTCGGCCGCGGCCGACCCGGGTGGCACGTGGAGTGCTCGGCCATGGCGGTCGAACACCTCGGGCTGGGCTTCGACGTGCAGGGCGGGGGCAGCGACCTGGTGTTCCCGCACCACGAGATGACAGCGGCGGAGGCGCACGTCGCGTTCGGCTCCCGGCCGTTCGCGCAGGCGTACGTGCACGCCGGGATGGTGGGGCTCGGCGGGAAGAAGATGAGCAAGTCCCGCGGCAACCTCGTCCTCATCTCGCGGCTCCTCGAGGACCGCGTGGACCCGATGGCGCTGCGGCTCGCGTTGCTCGCCCACCACTACCGCGACGACTGGGACTGGACCGAGAGCGCGCTGCCCGCGGCGGAGCGCCGGCTCGACCGCTGGCGCTCGGCGCTGCACCGGGCCGAGGGCTCCCAGTCGCAGCTGGCGGCCGGTCCCGTGGTCGAGGAGGTACGGGCAGCGCTGGCTGACGACCTGGACGCGCCCCTGGCGCTGGGGGCGGTGGACCGCTGGGCCGGCGAGGTGCTGACCGGTGCCGGCACCGATGCGGCCGGCGCCCGTACCGTCGCCGTCGCCGTCGACGCCTTGCTCGGCGTCGAGCTCTGACGTCCGCGACTTGTCGGAGGGGACTCAGTCGGTGTCGCGCTGGCGGCGCTCGAGATAGCGCTCGAAGTCGCGGGCGATCGCGTCGCCGCTTGCCTCCGGCAGCTCGCTGGCGTCCCGCGCGTCCTCTAGCGACCGCACGTAGTCGGCCACCTCGGTGTCCTCGCGGGCGAGCTCGTCGACCCCGCGCTCCCAGGCCCGCGCCTCCTCGACCAGGTCGCCCAGGTCGATCGGCACCTCGAGCAGGTCCTCGAGCCGGCCGAGCAGGGCGAGCGTCGCCTTCGGGCAGGGCGGCTGCGCGACGTAGTGCGGCACCGCCGCCCACAGAGACAGGCTGGGCAGGTCGGCCTCGGCGCACAGGTCGTGGAACACCCCGGTGATGCCGGTCGGGCCCTCGTACGTCGACGGTTCCAGCCCCAGCCGCGCGCCGAGCTCTGGGTCGCTGACCGTGCCGGACACCGGGATCGGCCGGGTGTGCGGGACGTCGGCGAGCAGCGCCCCGACTGCGACCGCCATCCGGACGTCCAGCTTCTCGGCTACCGTGAGGATCTCCGCGCAGAACGGCCGCCAGCGCATGTTCGGCTCCACTCCGCGCAACAGCACCAGGTCGCGTGCGGCGCGCTCCGGCCGGGCGACGTACACCCGGGTGGTCGGCCAGGTGATGCTGCGGCTGCCTTCATCGGTGAACGCCACGTGCGGCCGGTTGACCTGGAAGTCGTAGTAGTCGTCCGGCTCGAACTCGTGCACCAGCTCGGCGTCCCATTGCTCGATCAGCCGGTCCACGGTCGTCGAGGCGGCGTCGGCAGCGTCGTTCCAGCCCGCGAACGCCGCAACCAGGACGGGGTCGGCGAGGTCGTCGGCGATGTCCAGATCGGTCACGCTCCAACCCTACGTGCGGGCCTCGGACCTACGCTTGGTCCGTGACCGAGGGCTCTGACGGGTTGCGGCGCGCTCTCCGCGAGCGCGTGGTCGTCGCGGACGGGGCAACGGGCACCGCGCTGCAGGCGTACGACCTGCAGCTGGCCGACTTCGAGGGGCACGAGGGCTGCAACGAGGTCCTCTGCGTCACTCGCCCCGACGTAGTGGACGCGGTGCACGACGGCTACCTGGAGGCCGGGGCCGACTGCGTCGAGACCAACACCTTCGGCGCCAACCTCGGCAACCTCGGCGAGTACGGCATCGAAGACCGCATCGCCGAGCTCGCGGCGGCCGGCGCCCGGCTGGCCCGGGAGGCAGCCGACCGCTGGGCCGCGCCCGACCACCCCCGTTGGGTGCTGGGGTCGGTGGGGCCGGGGACCAAGCTGCCCACCCTCGGGCACGTGCCGTTCGCGTCGCTGCGGGACGCGTACACCGAGCAGGTCGGCGCGATGGTCGATGGCGGCGTCGATGCGGTGCTGGTCGAGACCGCCCAGGACCTGCTGCAGGCCAAGGCGGCGGTGATCGGCGCCCGGCGCGCGCTCGACGCGGCCGGGGCCGACCTGCCGCTGATGGTGCACGTCACCGTCGAGACGACCGGCACGATGTTGCTGGGCACCGAGATCGGGGCGGCGCTGACCGCGCTGGAGCCGCTGGGCATCGACCTGCTCGGGCTGAACTGCGCGACCGGCCCGACCGAGATGAGCGAGCATCTGCGGCACCTGTCCCGACACGCGCGGATCGCCCTCGGCTGCATGCCCAATGCGGGCCTTCCGGAGCTGACCGCCGACGGGGCGCGCTACCCGCTGAGCCCGGTGCAGCTGGCGGACGCACTGGAGACGTTCACCCGCGAGTACGGGTTGGCGCTGGTCGGCGGGTGCTGCGGCACCACCACGGAGCACGTGCGTCACGTCGTCGACCGGGTGCGCGGCCGGGTCGTGCCCGAGCGTGACATCACCACCGAGGCGGGCGCCTCGTCGCTCTACCAGCACGTGGCGTTCCGGCAGGACACCGCGTACCTGTCGATCGGGGAGCGCACCAACGCGACTGGCAGCAAGGCGTTCAAGGAGGCGATGCTGGCCGAGCAGTGGGACGACTGCATCGAGATCGCACGGGCCCAGACCAGGGACGGCGCGCACCTGCTCGACCTGTCGGTCGACTACGTGGGCCGCGACGGGGTCGCGGACATGGCCCAACTCGCTGTCCGGCTGGCCACGTCGTCGACCCTGCCGGTCTGCCTCGACTCTACCGACCCGCACGTGCTCGAGGCGGGGCTGGAGCGGCTCGCCGGCCGGTCGCTGGTCAACTCCGTCCACTATGAGGACGGCGACGGGCCTGGCTCGCGGACCGCACGGGTAATGCCGATGGTGCGCGAGCACGGCGCGGCCGTCGTCGCGCTGACCATCGACGAGGACGGTCAGGCGCGCACCGCCGAGTGGAAGCTCCGGGTGGCCGAGCGGCTGATCGCCGACCTGACGGGGACCTGGGGCATGCGGGTCGAGGACATCGTCGTCGACTGCCTGACCTTCCCGGTGGCCACCGGCCAGGAGGAGACCCGCCGGGACGCGCTGGAGACGATCCGGGCGATCCGCGAGCTCAAGCGCCGGCACCCCACCGTCCAGACCACGCTCGGGGTCTCCAACGTGTCGTTCGGGCTCAAGCCGGCCACCCGGACGGTGCTCAACAGCGTGTTCCTGCACGAGTGCGTGCGGGCCGGGCTGGACTCGGCGATCGTGCACGCTGCGCGGATCGTGCCGCTTTCTCGAATCCCCGACGAGCAGCGCGAGGTCGTCCTCGACGTCGTGTATGACCGGCGACGCGACGGCTACGACCCGCTGCAGCAGATGCTGCAAGTGTTCGCCGACGTGTCTACGGAGGACACCAAGGCCGACCGCGCGGCCGAGCTCGCCGCGCTGCCGCTGCCGGAGCGGCTGCAGCGGCGGATCGTGGACGGGGAGCGCAAGGGGCTCACCGACGACCTCGACGAGGCGATGGCCGAGGGGCGGCCCGCGCTCGACATCGTGAACGTGGACTTGCTCGCCGGCATGAAGACGGTGGGTGACCTGTTCGGCGCCGGCGAGATGCAGCTGCCGTTCGTGCTCCAGTCGGCGGAGGTGATGAAACAGGCGGTGGCCCACCTCGAGCCGCACATGGAGCACACCGACGAGCAGGGCAAGGGGACGGTGGTGCTCGCCACCGTCAAGGGCGACGTCCACGACATCGGCAAGAACCTGGTGGACATCATCTTGACCAACAACGGCTTCACGGTGGTCAACCTCGGCATCAAGCAACCGGTCAACTCCATCCTGGACGCCGCCGACGAGCACGACGCCGACGTCATCGGGATGTCCGGGCTGCTGGTCAAGAGCACGGTGGTCATGCGCGAGAACCTTGAGGAGCTCAACCAGCGCGGCCTGGCCGCCCGCTGGCCGGTCCTGCTCGGCGGCGCCGCCCTCACCCGCGCCTACGTCGAGGAGGACCTGGCCGCCTTGTACGAGGGCGAGGTGCGCTACGCCCGGGACGCGTTCGAGGGGCTGCGGCTGATGGACGCGCTGGTCGCGGTGCGCCGCGGAAAGCCCGGCGCCGAGCTCCCGGCCCTGCGTCCTCGCCGGGTCCGCCGCCGCGTCCGTACCGAGGTCGCGGCGCGCGAGGTCCCGACCCGGTCCGACGTCGCCGTCGACAACCCCGTGCCGACCCCGCCGTTCTGGGGGTCCCGGGTGGTCAAGGGCATCCCGTTGGCCGAGGTCGCCGACTGGCTGGACGAGCGGGCGACGTTCATGGGCCAGTGGGGGCTGCGTGGGTCCCGCCGCGGCGCCGGGCCGTCGTACGAGGAGCTGGTCGAGAAGGAGGGCCGGCCGCGGCTGCGGGCGCTGCTCGAGAAGGTGCAGACCGAGCAGACGATGGAGCCGGCGGTCGTCTACGGCTACTGGCCCTGCTGGTCGGAGGGCGACGAGGTGGTCGTCCTGGACCACGAGACCCGGTCCGGTGAGGTCGCGAGGTTCGGCTTCCCGCGCCAGCAGCGGGACCGCTTCCTGTGCCTGGCCGACTTCGTCCGGCCCAAGGACGCCGGCGAGCTGGACGTCATCGCCTTCCACCTGGTG
>Ga0136620_10000153_pt1 | contig 29958 bp, 29 predicted proteins | sample AntDrymUQ4162106_2_FD_104806 | JGI IMG/M metagenome (GOLD analysis project Ga0136620, IMG submission 104806) | Polar desert sand microbial communities from Dry Valleys, Antarctica - metaG UQ416 (21.06) | ecosystem: Environmental > Terrestrial > Soil > Desert | place: Antarctica: Dry Valley... | reverse complement strand
CTTCGCCATCTCGGTGAGGATGTAGTTGGTCGTGCCGTTGACGATCCCCGAGACGCGAGTGATCTCGGTCGCCGAAGGGCTCTCCCAGATGACTCGGATGACGGGGATGACCCCCGCCACCGCGGCCTCGAAGCGAAGCTGCGAGCCGCCCTAGCGTGCCGCTGCGAAGAGCTCGTCGGCGTGCTGTGCAACCAGTTGCTTGTTGGCGGTGACGACGTGGCGGCCGGCGCGCAGCGCGCGCAGCACATGATCGCGCGCGGGGTCGGTGCCCCCGATCAGCTCGACGACGACCTCCGAGCGCTCGAGGATCTCGTCGAAGCTGCCCTCGTTTCGGCGCAGCACACCGGCAACCTCGGGACGGCGCCCAGTCGCCGCCTCGACCGCCCCGGCGCGCGTCGTCAAGAGCTCGAGAAATGCGCCGCCGACGGTGCCGCGGCCGAGCACTCCGATTCGGATCGGCTCCGAGGCGCTCATTCGCTGTCTCGCGCGAGCAGGTCGTCGTAGGTCTCACGCCGCACGACGGCGCGGGCATCTCCTCCGGAGCAGAGGATGACCGGCGGGCGCGGGACGCCGTTGTAGTTCGACGCCATCGAGTGGCCGTAGGCGCCGGTCGCCGGCGTGACGAGCAGGTCGCCGGGCGCGGGCGACGCCAGCATCACGTCGCTGATCAGCACGTCCCCCGACTCGCAGTGCATCCCCGCGACGGTCGCGAGGGTGTCGGGGGCGTCGGCTGCGCGGTTGGCGACCAGTGCCTCGTAGCGGGCTCCGTAGAGCATCGGGCGCATGTTGTCCGACATCCCGCCGTCGACGGCGACGTAGGTCCGCACGCCGGGGATCTCCTTGACCGTCCCGACGCTGTACACGGTGAGGCCCGCGTTGCCGACCAGCGAGCGCCCGGGCTCGATCAGGATCCTCGGTGCGGGGTCGAGCACGCTGCGCACCCCGCGCACCTTGACGTCGACGTAGTCCTCGATCGACGGCGGGCGATCCTCGCCGGTGTAGGCGATTCCGAGGCCACCCCCGACGTTGAGGATCCGGAGCTCCGAATCCCACAGTCCCGCCAGCGCCTCGATCGCCTTCTCAAACGGCTCGAGCTCGAAGATCTGCGACCCGATGTGGGCGTGCAGGCCCACGAGGCGCAGGTTGCCGCTGTGGCGAACGGCGTCGATAGCGCGCCGGGCGAGCCCATCCTCGAGCCCGAAGCCGAACTTCGAATCGAGGCTTCCGGTGGAGATGTAGTCGTGGGTCGACGGCTTGATCCCGGGAGCGACGCGGATCAGGACGTCCTGCGGGCGCTCGAGCAGGCGCTCGGCGCGCTCGATCTCGTCGAACGAGTCGAGGATCAGGTGTCCGACCCCGGATCGCGCCGCGAAGCGCAGCTCGTCCTCGGTCTTGTTGTTGCCGTGCATGTAGATCCGCTCGGGCGCAAAGCCGGCGCTCAGCGCGCTGTGCAGCTCACCGCCCGACGCCACGTCGACCGACAGTCCGAGCTCGGCGCAGAGCCGGTTGATGGCCGTGATCGGCGCTGCCTTGCTGGCAAAGAGCACTTCGAAGTCATCCGTGTGGGCCCGGAAGGCGTCCAGGTACGTAGCGGCGCGTTCACGGATGTCGTCCTCGGCATAGACGTAGGCCGGGGTGCCGAACTGCGCCGCGACCTCGACGATGTCGCAGCCCCCGACCTCGAGGTGACCGCGTTCGTTGACGCGGCTCCCGCGCGGATAGACCGCGGAGCTGGCAATGGGATCTGTGATCGTCGGCTCTGGCATGGGTGCTCCATTCTGACGACAGCACGCCTGCCTGCAGGCCGCGACCGCGCCGTTTGCCAGCGAGATCGCCAATTCATCGACGGGGGACCCTCTAGCGTGCTGCGCATGAAGCGCCCGTCGCCGCGAACCGCGACCGAGCGTGGCACCCACGAGGGCCGGCCGTACGAGCTGTGGCTACCGGGCGAGCAGGCTCAAAGGCCGTGGCCGGGAGTCGTCGTCCTGCACGGTGCCGGATCGCGCAAGGAAAATCATGGTGGATTCGCGCGCGCGGCCTCGAGCTATGGCTGGGCGACGCTCGCCTTCGACCAGCGCGGACACGGCGAGTCCGATGACGAGATGACCCCGGCCGCGTTCGCCGACGTCGCCAAGATGGCGCGTCTGCTCGCCGCCACCGACGGCGTCGACGCGTCGCGCATCGGCGTGCGCGGCTCGAGCATGGGCGGCTATCTCGCGATCCATGCCGCCGCGACCAGTGACGCGATCGCGGGCGCGATCGCCATCTGCCCCGCCGGCGAGGACGGGCTGCGCAGGGCTATGCGCCGCGGTGAGCTAGAGATGCGCGCCGACGTCGACTCACTCGACGCATGGCTCGGGGAGCACGACGTTCGCGACGCGGTCGAGCTGATGACCGCCAAGCCACTGCTGCTGATCCATGCGCGAGGCGACGAGCAGATCCCCTACACCTGGTCCGAGGAGCTCTACGAGCATGCTGCCGAGCCGCGCAAGCTGATCGTGCTGCCGGGCGGCCACCACAGATCGGCCCAGCACGACGCCGAGCTGCACGGCGTGTCGCTGCGCTGGCTCGAGCGCGCGCTGGCCTAGGAACCGGCGCGCCGGCGGCAGACGGCTATTGAGCGCCGCTGCCGAGAACGCCGTTGACGGTCTCGGTCACTGCCTTGCCGAGCGGATCGACAGCGCCGCCGACGCCGGGGACGGTCTCCTGCAGCGTCTGGTCGATCGGGTCGGTGATCGGTTTGGTCGCCGGGCCGAGATCGAGATCGATGCCAAGGTTGCCTGCGGTCTGATCGACGTCGTCGACGAGTCCGCCGATCGGAGCTTGAGTGGACGTCCCTGGGGTCTGGGCAGGCGGGGCGCCTTCGGCCACGGCAACCGCGTCCTGTCCACCGTCGACCGGGGCCACGAAGTCATCCGGCGCGCCGGCGGGCGCGGAGCCGTCGGGCGCGGTGGCCGCGAGCAGCGCCGCAACCGCGGCCGGTGACAGCGCGGCGGGATCCGCGGCGACGGCGCCGGGCGCTGCAGCGACGGCGGTCGCTGCCGCTACCGGAGCGCCGCCACCCGGGCCGACGAACAGCGTGTCCTCGTCGGCGGGCCCCGAGTCACCGGGCAGTCCGTTGAAGGCGAACAGCGCTGCGACGCTGAGGAAGGCCACCACCGCGCCGGCGACCAGGGCAGCGGTAGCGCCGCCACCGGCGAGGTAGCTGCGAACCGTCTTGGCGTTGACCGTATGCGCGCTCATGGCTGATGCGGACGTGCCTCCACACGGCAGGCAGGCGCAGCGGCGTGGAGCACCCAGCTATGTAATCGGCTCCGCGGCGCGGAGCTTTAGCCCTTCCGAAGGGCTAGTGACAGAGGCTACAGACCGCAGGCCGTCTTGGAGCTAGAGGTAACCCATCGGATCGACGGCGGCGCCGTTGACCCTGACCTCGAAGTGCACGTGATCGCCGAAGCACGAGCCCGTGCAGCCGACGTAGCCGATCACCTCGCCCTCACCGACGCTGTCTCCGGGGCTGGTGGCAAAACTCGACTGGTGGGCGTAGCAGGTCGACAGCCCGCCGCCGTGGTTGACGCAGGTGTAGTTCCCGTAGCCGCCGGTCGGCGCAGCGATAGCGGTCACACCGGCCCTCGCGGCGCGGATCGGGGTGCCCGAGGGGACCGCGATGTCGATCCCCTCGTGCATCCGCCCCCAACGCCAGCCGAACGGCGAGGTGACCGTGCCGTTGACCGGCCAGATCATGCTGCCTCCCGACTGGATCGGCCCGGCGGGCACGGTGGGAACGGCGGAGGAGTTGAGCTGCTGCTGAATCTGGCCCTCGAGGTCGCCGATGTCGCCCTCGAGGCGCTCGATGTGATTGTCGACGTTTGACAGCAAGGCCTGGCGGTCGGCGCGCGCAGCCTCCAGCTCGGCTTCCTGCTGCTCGAGCGTGACCCGCGTGCGCTCGAGCTCGGCCTCCTTGACGGCGATCTCGTCGCGGGCGGCGCGAATCCGCTCCACGGTGCCCTCGGTGTCGTTACGAAGCGTCCGCACGCGGTCGACGATGTCGGAGTCCGACTCCTCGATCCGCTGCAGATACTCGAAGCGCTCCATCAGGTCCGCGAAGCCGTCGGACTCGAGCAGCACGGTGAGGGTGTCCGGCGTGTCGGCCTTGTAGATCTCGATCAGCCTGTTGCCGAGCACGTTCAGGGAGCGGCGCAGCCGGCCGCGCAGCGCGACGAGGGCGTCGTGCTCGACGTTGAGCTGCTCCTGGGTGCGTTGCAGCTCGGCCTCGACGATCGCCTCGCGGTTGCGCAGCGTCGCGACCTCACCCGAGAGCTGCTCGATCTTGCCCGAGAACTCGTCGATCTCGGTCGTGAGCACGCCCTTCTGGTCCTGAGCCTCGGAGAGGTCGGCCTGGGCGGCGTCGAGCTCGGCCTGGGGGTCCTGGGCGGGCGCCCTCCCCACGCTGGCCAGCACCAGGGCAAGCGCGCCCAGCGCGGCTAGAGCGAGCGCCGCCACCTGACGGCGCTTCGTGGTGGTATGAGAGCTGGTCTCGAGCAAGGGAGAATGGTCGCCGGGGTCGGAGCGGACTCGGCGCAAGGGCCAGCGAGGGTAGCGCAGCCAGCTGAGAGTGCTAGCGGTTGCTCATAATCCGCAACGCTGTGTGCAGGCAGAGAAAGTGCCTGCAAACGACCGAAGTGCTGAGGGGGCTCAGCCGGCGCGGCTAGGCCTCGGCACGAGGCTCGACCGCAAGCAGCCGCGGGTCGGCGGCGGCCTCCATTTGCAGCGTCGTGTGCTCGATTCCGAAGCGCTCGTTGAGCATCACCTCGAGCTGTCGGCGGGCGAGGTCGCGGTCAGCCTCGCGCTCGACGACGACGTGGGCGGCGAGCGCGTCGAAGCCCGAAGTCACGGTCCAGAGGTGAAGCTCGTGAACGGCGCGCACATGGTCGAGAGCGCAGATCTCGCGCCCGACGCGATCGGGATCGATGCCGCGCGGAGCCGCCTCCATCAGGACGTTCACGGGCTCGGCGATCAGGCGCCACGACGAAACCAGGATCAGAGCCGCGATTGCGATGCTGGCCAGCGGGTCGATCGGCGTCCAGCCGGTCGTGAGGATCACGGCGCCCGAGACGATCACTCCGACCGACCCAAGGGCGTCGGCGATCGAGTGCCGCAAGACGCCCTCGAGGTTGAGGTCGCGGCGCCCGCCGCGCGCGAGTACCCAGGTTGCGGCGAGGTTGCCGGCGAGGCCGACGACTCCGAGAACGACGACGCCCGCCCCCTCGACGTCGGGTGGGTCGGACAGGCGCCCCAGCGCCGCCACCACGATGGCGAGCCCGATCACGATGAGCGCGACGCCGTTGAGAAGCGCCGCCAGCACCTCCGTGCGCTGGTAGCCGAACGTCCTGCGCGGTCCGGCCGGACGCGCCGCCATCGTCGCGGCGAACAAGCCCAGGACGATCGCGCCGAGATCCGAAAGCAGATGGCCGGCGTCGGCGAGCAGCGCCAGTGAGCCGGTGATGATCCCGCCCGCGACGGTGGCGCCGAGCAGACCGGCGTTGATCGCCAGCGCAACCCACATCCTGTGGCGGGAGTCGGCTCGCCGCGCGTCGAGTGCGTGGCTGTGGCCGTGGGCCATCGTCCCGGAGAATACGCCGGGCCTCAGCGGCCCGCGCGCCTCGTCAGGACGAGGTCAGTGCGTGCCGGCGGTCTCGCGGTCGGCCTGGCCGGCGCCGTTCGCCGACTCGGGCTCACCCGCGCCGTTGCCGGAAACCTGCTCGGCGGCCTGAGCGGTGCCGTCGCGCGGCGCGGCGCCCGCGCCGTTGGTCGCCGTTGCGGTTGTCGCCGCGCTTGCGCTGCGCGTCGCGTCGAGCGCCGCCTCGAGGTTTTCGCCCAGCCGCTCGCGGTACTCGGCGACCTGCATCCGCGAGATCACCATCCGCTGGACCTCCGCCGTGCCCTCGAACAGCTGGTAGATCTTGGCGTCGCGAAACCACTTCTCCAGGGGACAGTCGGTCGTCTGCGCGTAGGGACCGACCAGCTCCATGCACTCGGTCGTCGCCCACATCGCCACATCGCCGCCCTTGAGCTTCGACATCGAGCCCTGACCGCCGGTCATCGGGACACCGGCGCGGCCCATCCACGAAGCGCGCTGGACCAGGAGCCTGGCGGCTTCGATCTCCATTGCGATGTCGGCGAGCCGCTGCTGGACGTGCTGGCGCTCCAGCGGCGGCTTGCCCGCGGTCGAGCTCTCGTCGAGCGCGAGCTCGAAGGGATCGGCGACGGCGCCGCTGTCGAGGTAGGAGAGCGTCCACTCATAGGCCGCCTGAGCGATTCCGAGGGCGGAGGCGCCGACGGACGGCCGCGTGAGCTCGAAGGTCGCGAGCGCGTTCGAGGCACGGCCGGACGACTGGCCCGATCGGGCGCGCTCGAGCTTTCGCTCGAGCTTGTCCATTCCGCCGAGCAGGTAGTCGACCGGGATTCGGCAATCCTCGAGGATGACCTCGGCCGTGTGCGAGGCGCGAATCCCGATCTTCGTCTCCTTCTTGCCCTGGCGGATGCCGGGAACGCCCTTGGGAATGACGAAGGAGGCCTGGCCGCGGTGGCCGAGATCAGGATCGACCGTGGCGACGACGACGTGGACGTCGGCGATCCCGCCGTTGGAGATGAAGACCTTCGTCCCGTTGAGAACCCATTCGTCGCCGTCGAGCTTTGCGGTCGATCGCAGCGAGCGCACGTCCGAACCAGCCTGGGGCTCCGTGACGGCATAGGCCCCGATCCGGATCTCGTCGCCGAGTCCGAAGCACTCGGGAACCCATTGCTGGACCTGCTCGGGGGTGCCGCTCGAGGCGATGCCCGCCGCCGCAAGGCCCGAGGCTGAGATCGCGAGCGCGATCCCGGCGCAGCCCCAATGCATCTCCTCGGCGTAGGTGACCATGAGCTGGCCCTGCGGGTCGGTCCCGATGCGTTGGATGTTCTCGACGCCGTGCAGGCCCCACTTGCGGGCCTCCTTCATGACCTCGTAGGGGACGCTCTCGTCGGCGTCGTGCTGACGGGCCACCGGACGGATGACCTCGCTGGCGAAGCGCCGGCAAAGATCCTTGAACTCGCGCTGCTCGTCGGTCAGTGAGAAGTCCATCTAGCCTCCGTCCGGGTCCGGCCGGCGCTACGCCGTGCCTGCCTGTAAATGGGAGCAATTACCAACGTCACATGCTGCTTGCGGCTGAGCCGCACTTTACCTGATTGACTGGTCAGTCAGCCAGTTTACCCGGTGCTCCCGGACGGGCTGCCGAAGGGCGTCGGGCAAAGCGGCTGCGCCCCCACCGCATCCGGCTCGAATAACGTTGCCGCCGTGCTGTCGCCACCGCCACGCCGCTGGCCATGGGTCCTGCTCGCCGTGTTCGGGATCGCCGTGCTGGGCGTGGGGGTCTACTTCGGCATCCAGGAGCTCGACGACGATGAGCCGGCGCCTACCCCGGCGCCGCGCGTGACGTCGGCCGGCGAGCAGGAACGCGCCAGCGCCGCTGAGGAGCTCGGCTTTCCAGGCTTTGCGACCAAGAACACGACGCGGGTCGGGGGCAGCGACGCGGCGGCGTCGGCCGCGGGCGTGGCGCTCGCCACCTTTCCTTCCCAAGGGGGCGTCAGCGGGCCGGACGCGGTGAGCATGGTCGCCGAGGACGACTGGGCGGCGGGCGTCGCCGCCTCGGTGCTGATGAGCGAGCCGATCAGGGCGCCTGTGCTCGTCTCAGGGGTCGACGAGGTCCCGGACGTCACGTCCACGGCGCTGATCGCGCTCGGCCCCCAGGGATCCTCCGACACCGGCGACGCCCAGGTGTTCGGCGTCGGTGACGTCGCGACGCCGGATGACCTGCGGGTAGCGAGCCTCGAGGGCGCCAACCCGGCCGAGATCGCGGTGGCGATCGCCGAGCTTCGCAAGCGCGTCACCGACGCCCCTCCCGAGCACATCGTCCTGGCGTCGTCCGACGAACCCGCCTACGCGATGCCGGCCGCCGCCTGGGCGGCACGGTCGGGCGACCCGGTGTTGTTCGTGCAGCGAGACTCGGTCCCGACGCCGACGCTCGACGCGCTCGAGGAAAACGAGGACGTCCCCGTGTACGTGCTCGGGCCCGAGTCGGCGATCTCCGAGCAGGTTCTCAAGGACGTCAAGAAGGTGGCCCCGAACGCGCTGCGGATATCGGGCGAGGACCCGGTCGCCAACGCGATCGAGTTCGCGCGCTTCGAGGACGGCGAGTTCGGATGGGCCATAACCGATCCCGGGCATGGCCTCGTAATCGCCAACACGGCGCGGCCGATGGATGCCGCGGCGGCCTCGCCGCTGTCGGCCGCCGGCAAGTGGGGGCCGCTGCTCCTCTCCGACACGGCCGACGTCGTGCCGGCGCCGCTGCGCGGCTTTCTGCTCGACATCAAGCCGGGCTACGTGACCGACCCCACGCGCGCGTTCTATAACCATGCCTGGCTCGTCGGGGATGCCAAGGCGCTGACCGTCGGCTTTCAGGCTCAGATCGACGAGCTGCTCGAGCTCGCGCCGATCCAGGAGGGGGCCGGCGACGTCGGCTTTGACACCGGGCAGCCGGACCGCGAGGTCAAACCGTGAGCGAGGCGGAGCGGCCGGACCGCCTCGCCCGCGAGGTGACCGTCGAGGACGTCCGCGCCCTGTCGGGCCCCGCGACCCCCCACTTCGCGCTTCAGATCCGCAACCGCATCAGGCGCCTGACCGCGCCGCTCGCGGCCGACCACCCGGCGCGGATCGAGGGTGAGCGCGAGATTTCCCGCCTCGAGGAGCTCGCGCGCCACAGCGGCGAGCCGCGCGGGCCGGGGCCCGACGCGTTCTCGATTGACCCAGCCTGACGCCGCCGCGGCCCTCGGTCGCGCGCGCGATCTCCTGCGTCCCGCCGACGCCGCCCGCGCGCGGGCGGGGGGACCGGGCGGCGCCTACCTCGACCTGATCGACGGCGAGCTGCCCTCGACCGGCCCGACCCAGGACCTGATGACCTCGCGGCTGGTCCCGGTCGTCTACGAGCGCTACTGGCGGCCGGCGCTCGGCCGCGTCGCCAAGGGCCTGACGGGCCCGGGGATGGACGAGGAGATCCGGATTGCCCGGCTGCTGCTCGCGCTTTCCGCGGGAGACGTCGTGCTCGACGTCGCCTGCGGGCCGGGAAACTTCTCGCGCGAGTTCTCGCGCGCGGTCGGCGACTCGGGCCTGGTCGTCGGAATCGACGCCTCGCAGACTATGCTCGACCGCGGCGTCGCCGACCTCGAGGCCTCGGGTCTCGACAACCTGGCGCTCGTCCGGGGCAACGCCGTCGAGCTTCCGTTTCGCGACGAGTCATTCGACGGGGTGTGCTGCTTCGCGGCACTGCACCTCTTCGACGATCCGCTCGCGGCGCTGGGAGAGATGCGACGCGTGCTGGTGCCCGGGGGACGAATCGCGCTGATGACCTCCGTGCGGCGCCAGGTCGCGATCTCACCGCTGAAGCCACTGCTCGAGCGGGCCAGCGGCATGCGCGTATTCGAGCCCGCCGAGATCGTCACCGCGCTGCGCATGCGCGGGTTCGGCGACATCCACCAGCGCCTCGCGGGCATGGTCCAGTTCGTCGGCGGTAGGCTCGCAGCGCCGTGAAGGAACTCGCGCCCGACGTCTGGCAGCTCGGCGGCCTGCCGCCCAACGGGATCAACGTCTACGTGATCGGCGACGTCCTGGTCGACGCCGCAACGCGCCGCGCCGGGCGCCGGATCCTCAAGCAGGTCGAGGGCCGCGAGATATCGCTTCATGCCCTCACCCACGTCCACCCCGACCACCAGGGTGCCTCGGCCGAAGTCTGCGAGAAGCTCGGCATCCCGCTCGCCTGCCACGCCGACGACGTCGACGCAATGGAGGGCCGGCGCCCGGTTCAGGAGGTCGCGCCCAACCACCCCATGAACCGGATGACGCGGCGCTTCTGGGAGGGCCCGCCGCGCAAGGTGGACCGTGTGCTGCACGAGGGCGACGACGTCGCCGGCTTCCGCGTCGTCCACGCCCCGGGGCACCAGCGCGGGGAGGTGGTCTTCTTCCGCGAGTCCGATCGCGTCGCGATCGCCGGCGACGTGATCAACACGATGAACATCTTCACCGGGCTGCCGAGCATTCGCGAGCCGCCGACGATCTTCACCCTCGACGCGGTCGAGAACCGGCGCTCGATCCGTAAGCTGCTCGAGTTGGAGCCCTCCCTGATCTGCGTCGGCCACGGCGCGCCGCTGCGCGACCTTTCGAAGCTCGAGCGCCTCGTCGAGAAGTTGCCAGAGCCCTAAGCCGTCGGCCCGAAAGCCTCGACGATCCGCTGCTGGTAGGCGGCGATCTGCTCGGGCGCGATGAAGTAGGTCGCGGGAGTGAGAAAGACGCCGTCGGCGCGCTCGGCGACCTCCTCGACGCGGGCTCGGACCTTGTCCAGCGGACCGGCGGCAATGTACGTGTCGACCATCTCGTTGGGGACGTGGCCGGGCATCGCCGCGAGGTCGCCGGCGCGGAAGGCGTCGCCGACCGCCGTCGCCGCGTCGCCAAATCCATGCAACTCCCACAGCGGCATGTAGGTGCGCACGGTGGCGTAGAAGGCGATCGTGCGCCGGCCCGCTTCATAGGCCGCCTCCTCGTCGTCGTCGATCGCGCACGACACGGTGGGCAGGAAGTCGAGATCGGAGCGCACGCGGCCCGAGCGCCCGAGCCCGCGCTCGAAGTTCGCGACCAGGACCTCGTCGAGCCAGCGCAGAGAGCACATCGGGTGGCCGATCAGCCCGTCGGCGACGTCTCCGGCCATCCGCGCCATGCCCTCGCGGACGGCAGCGGCGTAGATCGGCGGGCCCGACTCGCGGGCCGGCGGGTGCGGCCGGATCCAACCCTTGATGTCGATGTCGTGGTACTCGCCCTCGAAGCGGATCGGCTCACCCTTGTGGGCCGAAGCCATGATCAGGCGGACCGCCTCGATCGTCTCGCGCAGGTGCGGAGCGGGACGTCCGTAGTCGACTCCGTGCCAGGTCTCGTTGAGGCGCTTGACGCCGGCTCCGAGCCCGAGCCGGAACCGCCCGCCGGAGAGCTCGTCGACGTCAAGTGCCGACAGCGCGAGGATGAACGGGCTGCGCGTGAACGCCCATGCGATCCCGGTGGCGACGTCGGCGCTCTCGGTCTGCGCCGCCATCCACGTCGCCTGTGTGAACGAGGCCCGAAACAGCTCCGGCGCCCAGACGCAGTCGATCCCGGCAGCCTCGGCTCGCTTCGTATCCGCGGTCAAATCGTCCGCGGTCATGCCGATCGCGGCGATCGAGATCCGGTCCAGCGCGGCAGGGCGGCCCATCCGCGGCAGCATATGGCCGGCAAAGAGAAGGGGCGCCCGTGGGCGCCCCTTCCTTCAGCCCATGGAGCCGCGTCTACTCGGCGGCGCAGTCCTTCAAGCCGTAGTCAGCGGCGAGCTCGTTGACCTCGGCGAACGGGTCGTCGGGACCGCCCTCCTCGGTGATCGACCCGGGGTCGTCCTCGATCTCGGTGAGGGCCTGTTCGGCGGCGTCGAGGAACTCGTTGATCTGGTCCTCGTCGCCCTCCGGCGGCGTCAACGCCTTGATGTCCTCGATCGTGTCCTCGAATGAGGGCACGACGCTGTCGGTGACGAACTGCTCCTGCTCCTGCTTGCTGGGCTGACCGCCGCCGCTGAACGTCTCGCCGGCCGCCTCGTCGATGGCCTTGTCGGCTGCGGCGCAAGCCTTGTCGGCCTGCGTGATGAACTCGTCCTGGCTCAACGGCTCGCCGGTGCCGGCTCCCGTAGCTCCGGTTGCGCCGGTGGCCCCGGCAGCGGTGGTCGTGGACGAAGTCGTCGTCGTCTCGTCGTCGTCGCCACCGCACCCGGCGGCGATCAGTCCCGCTGCGAGTACCAGCGCGAGCATGGTCATGATCCTGGTCAGCATCCTGGGCTCCCTTTCGATCGTGGTCCGAGCGCGGCAAGCTAGCGACATCGGCCCGGCAATGCTCAGCCGGAGCCGCACTCGCTCGATCCGTAGCGTCGCGCCAGGCGCCCCGCCTCGCGCAGCGCCGGCGGAGCGGCGCTGACCAGGATCTGGGGGTCGCGGCGGATCTGCTCGACGCCGAGTTCGGCCGCCACGAGGATCGCCTCGATCGGCCGGTCGTCGCCGGGGGGCACGCCGAGCGCCCGAATCGCCTCGACCTCCTCGGCCAGCTTCGGGATCGCGACGTCGAACGCGAACTCGCGCACTTCGGCAGGGTCGGGGCGGCCTGGGGCGCTGAAGAGATCGTCGCCGGCAGCCTCGATCTGGGTCTCGATCGAGAGGCAGATCGCGTCGGCGCGGGTCAGGAACTCGGATCTGGTCGCTGCACCGGTAGTCGCCGACGGCTGCGAGTCCTCGTCGCCGCCGCATCCGAACGCCGCGAGCACTAGCACCAGCGCAGCGCCAGCCGCGCCGAGGCTCAGGCCTCGGCGCACTTGTCGAGGCCGTACGCCCCGGCGAGCTCGTCGAATCTCGCGAGTGCCGGGCCCGGGGCGCCCGGCGCGACCTCCGCAGGGTCCTGCTCGAGCTTGGCGAGGTCCTGCTCGGCGGCGTCGAGGAGGGGCTCGACCTCGTCCTCGTCGCCAACGGGGGCGCCGAGCGCGCGAATGCGGCTGATACCGCTCTCGATCGCCGGGAAGGCCGTCCGCCGCGCGAACTGGGCGACCTCGTCCGGCGGCGCCTCCTTGCCCGCCGGCGCGTCGGCGAAGAACTTGCTCGACGCGCGATCTATCTTGCCGGTGGTCTGCTCGCAGATCTTGTTCGCCTCGGCGACGAACTCCTGCTTGGTGAGGGCCGCGGAGGTGGTCGGCGTCGTGTCCTCCTGCTTCTCGCCACAGGCCGCGATCGCGAGCGGCGCTACGACGGCGATCAGCATTGACGGGAGCCGACTGCACATCGGCTGGACTCTACCCCTGCGGTTCGCCGACCGGCGCGTTGTCGAGCGACCGCCACAGGTAGAGGCAGGCGAGCGTTCGGTGGGGCCGCCACGGCTCGGCGATGCGCTCGAGGTCGGTCGGGCCGGGGAGCTCCTCGAGCCCGTAGGCGAGCTCTATCGCGCGCCTGATCCCAAGGTCGCCGGCTGACATGACGTCGGGCCGTCCCAGGTGGAAGATGAGGAACATCTCCGCGGTCCAGCGCCCGATCCCCTTGACTTCGATCAGCGCTGCGATCACGTCCTCGTCGGCGAGCTCGGAGAGGCGGTCGAGGTCGAGCTCTCCCGATGCGACGTGATCGGCGAGCGCCTTGAGGTACGCGACCTTGGAGTTAGACAGTCCGGCTGCCCGCAGGTCCTGCGCCTCGGCGGCGGCCACGGTCGCGGCCGACGGTTCCCCACCGAGCGTCTCGTCCACCCGCGTCCAGATCGAGCGCGCCGCCTTCGTCGACAGCTGCTGTCCCACGATCGCGCGCGCCAGCGCTACGAACGCATCTGGCCGCGACCCGCGCCGGTCGGTATCGGCGTCGATCGGTCCCCGCGCGTCGATCAGCGAGCGCATCACCGGATCGACTCCGCGCAGGTGCTCGTCGCCCTCCGACAAGGAGGACGCCTTCGGACGCGCGTGGGCGCCGGCCGGTCTGCTCTTCGGCGTCAGACCCTCTGAATCAGCGTGCCGGTGCCGAGGCCGCCGCCACAGCACATCGTCACGAGCCCGGTCTCCTTGTCGGAGCGCTCCATCTCGTGCAGCAGGGTCGTGACGAGGCGCGCGCCGGTCGAGCCGAGCGGATGCCCGAGCGCGATCGCGCCGCCGTTGACGTTGACGCGGTCCATGTCGGGCTCGAGCTCGCGGCGCCAGGCGGCAACGACCGAGGCGAAGGCCTCGTTGATCTCGATCAGATCGATGTCGTCGATCGTCATCCCGTTGCGCTCCAGCAGCTTCTGGGTCGCGGGGATCGGACCGGTCAGCATCATCACCGGGTCGACCCCGACCGTCGTCTGGTCGACGATCTTGGCCCGCGGCTTGACTCCGAGCTCGTTCGCCTTCTCGGTGGTCATCAGCAGAGCCGCGGCGGCGCCGTCGGAGACCTGCGACGAGTTGCCGGCCGTGACCTTGCCGTCCTCCTTGAAGGCGGGCTTGAGCTGCGACAGCTTCTCGAGGCTCGTGTCCGGGCGCGGGCCCTGGTCCTTGACGTAGGTGTCGCCGTTGACCTGGAAGGGAATCGTCTCGCGCTCGAAGCGGCCCTCCTCGGTCGCCCGGATCGCGAGCTGGTGCGAGCGCAGCCCGATCTCGTCGAGCTCGGAGCGCGGAATCTCCCACTTGTCGGCGATCATCTCGGCCGAGATTCCCTGGGGGACGAGGTTGTAGCGCTCCATGAGCTCGGGCGAGAAGGCCATCCCGTGCTCCTGCATCACGCTCAGCGAGTCGCCGAACGAGATGTGGCCCATGTGCTCGACCCCGCCGCCGATCACGACGTCGTGGACGCCGGAGGCGACCAGCGCGGCCCCGAAGTTGATCGCCTGCTGCGCCGAGCCGCACTGGCGGTCGACGGTCGTCGCGGGGGTCTCGATCGGCAGCCCGGCCTCGAGCCAGGCGTTGCGGCCGATGTTGATCCCCTGCTCGCCGAACTGCTGCACGCAGCCGGCGACGACGTCCTCAACCTCGGAGGCCTCGATCCCGGCGCGGTCGATCAGCTCCGCATAGGTCTTCGCAAGAAGGTTGCTGGCGTGAGTGTCCTTGTAGTAGCCCTTCTCCTCGTGACCGCGCCCGATCGGGGTGCGCGCGGCCTCGACGATGACTACCTCGCGACCCTGGAAGTTGCCGTTGCTCGCCATGGTTGGCCTCCTAGGTGAATCGAAGAAGCGTCGCGCCCGGCGGGGCTCGGCGCCTGAGTTTTGAGCATACCCGAACGGTTGACTGGTCAGTCAGCCAGGGGAGGAACGGGGGCGCAGGGCACATCGACTCGCTAGGTAAGGACGTAAGGCAGATGGGCTGGGTAAGGGAGGGTCAGCTTCACGCCCGAGCTCGAATCTCCTCAATTGGTCGATTGTGGTTGCCCTAGGCCCCCAAATCGACCAATTGACGGGATTTGAAGCGCGGGCGCCCGTCCCGCCTCCCTTACCCAGCCCGAGACCGTCCGCGCCCCCAACCCCGATCTCGGCAGGACTTGTCCGACCGCGTCACCCCTTGATCTTCCACTTCAGCTTTGCCGGCGTCGGGTCGGTGTTGCCGGGCTCGTCGAGTGCCCTGACGTGGAAGCTGTGCTTGCGAGGGCGAAGCAGCTTCTTGCTGTAGGCGCGCGGCGATCCGCACGGCTTGAAGCCGCGCTTGTCGAGCTTGCACTCGAAGCTCGAGAAGGGCTCGCTGGACACGAACTCGAAGCTCGCGCGGCGCTTCTTCGTCTTGCGCCGCGGGCCCGAGACGATCGTCGTTTCGGGCGGGTCCTCGTCCTGGCGCACGAGCCAGATCACCGCCTCGTCGTCGACCGACTGCGCATAGAGAGAGGTCGTGCCGGCGCTCGACGTGACGCCCAGGGCGCCGCCCAGCCCGTCGGCGCTCTGGGCGCAGGCGTCCGGACCGTCGGGCGCGTCGTTGTCGTCGATGCAGCCCTGGGGTGTGAGCTCGCCGCCCGGCGAGTCGCGGTCGAAGCGCACGATCGCGTCGTCGTCGAGGCCCGCCGCGTAGACGGACAAGCCGTCGGGGCTGACTGTCAGCGAGAAGGTGCCGCTGAGCCCATCGGTCGACCCGACGCACGTGTCGGCGCCAGTGTCGTTGTCGTCGATGCACTCCTCGGCCGTCAGCGTGCCGTTTTCGAGATCGCGGCCGAAGCGCACGACGGCGGCGTCGATCTGCGACCCGGCGTAGACCGATTCGCCGTCCGGGCTGACGGCGACGGCGCGCGCGCCATCGAGCCCGTTGGTGGACTGCGAGCAGTCGTCGGGGCCGCTGTCGTTGTCGTCGATGCAGCCCCCGGCAAAGATTCGCCCGTTCTGCGGATCGCGGGTGAAGCGCACGACCGCGTCGTCGGGACCCGACGCCGCGTAGACGGACTCACCGTCGGGGCTCACCACCACCGATCGTGCGCCGTCGAGTCCGTCGGTGGCCGCAGAGCAGTCGTCGGCGCCGCTGTCGTTGTCGTCGATGCAGCCCTGGGGAGTCAGGGTTCCGGTCTCCGTTCCACGGTCAAAGCGCACGACCGCGTCGTCGTTGAGCGACGCCGCGTAGAGCGACTTGCCGTCGGGGCTCACGGCCAGCGAGACGACGCCGTCAAGACCGTCGGCGCTCTGGGCGCACGAGTCCGGCCCCTGCCCGGGATCGTCATCGTCGATGCAGCCCTGGGCCGACAGCGCCCCCGTCGCGGGATCGCGGTCGAAGCGAACGATCGCGTCGTCGTCAAACGCGGCGACGTATACCGAATTGCCCTCGGGGCTGACGGCTACCGAGAAGGCGCCGTCGAGACCCGAGGCGCTGAGCTGGCAGGAATCCGCTCCGCTGTCCTCGTCGTCGATGCAGCCGAGCGGGCTCAGGGCACCCGATTGACCACGCGCAAAGCGGACGATCGCGTCGTCGGTCACCGAGACCGCGTAATACGACAGGCCATCGGGACTGGCCGCGCCGGCCACGGCGCCGCCGAGGCCGTCGGCATCACGGATGCAGGCGTCGCCGGCCGGCGGGTCGTTGTCCTCGATGCACTCCTGGACCACGATCTCGCCGGTTGCCGCAAGCGCCGCGGCCGTGATCATGAACGCGAGCGCCGTCGCCGCCGCCACTGTCAGCCCGCGACGCCTCGCCGTCCCACCGAGCCCTCCCAGTCCCTTCACGCTGTCGCTAACACCCCCGGCGCGAACGCGGAGCGGTCGCACCATCGCGATCGGGTCAGTCGGGGGTTCCTGGAGCCGCCCTGGGCCCTCCGCGTGACGGCCACCAGTTGCGCTCGCCGAGCTGAAAGGCGATCGAGGGGACGAGGATCGTTCGAACGAGGAAAGTGTCGACGAGCAGCCCGAGCGCGACGCAGAAACCGAGCTGGAACAGCGACTCGAGCGGCAGCGACGCGAGCGCGCAAAAGGTCCCGGCGAGGATCAGGCCGGCGCTGGTGATCACGCCTCCCGTGCGCTCGAGCCCGGTGATCACGCCGTCCTTTACGCCCAGCTTGGCCGTCTCCTCGCGAATCCTCGTCATCAGGAAGATGTTGTAGTCGACCCCCAGCGCGACGAGAAAGATGAACGCGAACGTCGGCAACCCCGGGTCACCGGCCGGCTGGTCGAATACGTAGGTGAAGATCAGCTTGCTCGTGCCGAGCGCGAAGGCGAAGGACAGCACGACCGTCGCCACGAGGTACAGCGGCGCCACGATCGCGCGCAGCAGCACGGCGAGGATCACGAGGATCAGCACCAGGACGAGCGGGACGATGATCTTGGCGTCGCTGCGCAGTGTCTCGGTCGTGTCGAAGTTCTCCGCCGTGATGCCTCCGACGAGCGCGAGTCCGTCACCGGCGGCGCCCTCGACCGAGTCGCGCAGCGGCGGAATCGTGGCCGCGGCGTCATCGGAGAACGGGTCGTCGGCGAGCGTGACGTCGAGTCGCACCAGCTTGCCGTCGTCGGAGCTCGAGACCGGCCGGGCGCTCTCCACCCCGTCGGTCGCGGCCGCGCCCTTTGCGACTCTGTCGGCCACGGCGGCGTCGACGACGATGCTCGTCGCCGCGGCCTGACCCGGCGTCAGGTTCTCCTGGATCAGCTCCTGGCCGAGCTTGGAGTCGGGGTCGTTTCGGAATCCCTCACCGAAGTCGAGCACCCCGCGCTCGTCGAGATTGCCGAACGCGCCCGCGATCAGAATCAACAGCGAGACTGCCATCGCGAGCGTCGGATGGTCGTGGACGAGGTGTCCGATCCGGCGCCAGACGTCGACCGGCTTGCGCTGCTCGGAGCCGACGCTCGGGATCGCGGGCCAGAAGGCGCGCCGGCCGAGGATCGAAAGCAGCGCCGGCAGAAAGGTCAGGCCGGCGAGCACCATCACGGCGATGCCGAGCGCCAGCACCGGCCCCATGCTCTGGGTCGCCTTGAAGTCGGCGAGCGTCAGCACCAGCATCGCGGCGAAGACGGTCGCGCCCGCTGACAGGATCGCGGGCGCGGTGCGCTCGGTCGCCAGCGCCATCGCCTCGTGCTTGTCCTCGGTGCGGCGCAGCTCCTCGCGAAAGCGCGACACGATCAGCAGGCAGTAGTCGGTCCCGGCCCCGAACATCAGCACGATCAAGATCCCGGTCGTCTGACCGTTGACCTCGAAGGCGCCGGCCTCTACGAGCGCGTAGACGACCGCCGCGACGACCCCGTACGTGAGTCCCACCACGACCAGCGGCACGAGGGCGATCACCGGTGAGCGGTAGATCAACAGCAGCAGTACGAGGACGAGGATGACGGTTACGGTCAGCAGCGTGCCGTCGATCGACTCGAACGCGGCGATCGAGTCGGCGATAAAGCCGCCCGTGCCGGTGACGTAGGCCTCGAGCGGCTCGCCGGGCTCGGGGACCTGAGCCTTGATCGCATCGACGTTGTCCTGAATCTCCTCCGAGTCCTCGGAGAAGGTCGGAATGACGACGAGGGCTGTGGAGCCGTCCTCGGAGACCAGCGAGGGCCCCGCGGTCGGGGCGGCACCCTCAGGGGCCCCGTCACCCCGCGCCGTCGGCGGCGCGCTCTCAAGCGGCTGAGGGCCCGAGCCGGGGTCGCCGCTGGGCGCCTGCACTGGGACGGCCGCGAACGGAGAGATCGCGGGCCGGGCGTTGGCGAGCACCCCTTCCTCGGCCAGCGCCTGCGCGTCGGCGCCGATCCGCTGCTCGTCGTCCGGCGTCAAACCCCCCTCACGGTGATAGGCGATCAGCATCTCGACCTCGCGCCCATCGGCGAAGCGCTCCTCGATCAGGTCGTTGACCTCGGTCGATTCGGCGGTCTCGGGGAGAAACGCTTCGCTCTCGTTGGTCGTCGCCTCCTGGAGCCTGGGCTGCAGCGGGCTCAGCGCGACGCCGAGCAGGACCCAGACCGCGACGACGACCCATTTGGATCGTGGCCCGGCGGCGAAGCTGGAGATGCGTTTGAGCATCGAGCGCGCGATACTAGCCCGCTTGTTCGCAGACCAAACGACCAACTCGCCGACGCGTGACCGACCTCACGTTGAGCCACATGGCTGACGCCTACAAGCGCCCAGCGATCGCCGGCAGCGGCGCGATTGCGAGCGACCTGGCGGCGTGCGCGAGCGCGCTGGGAGAGGTTCGGGTTCTCGCGCGAAGCGGCGAGTCGGCGCAGCGCGCCGAGCGGCAGTCTCGCGCGGCTGCCGAGAAGCTCGAAGGCGCGGATCCGCAGCGGATCGTCGTGACCGCCGATCCCGCCGAGATCGAGGATTGCGACCTCGTCGTCGAATCCATCGTCGAGGATCTCGCCGCCAAGACGGAGCTGCTCTCGGATCTCGGCCGGCGTTGTCGCGACGCCGATCTCGCCACGACCACGTCCTCGCTCGGTGTCGCCGCTCTGGCCGCCGCCGCCGGCTTCGCGGACCGGCTCTTCGGTCTCCACGTCTTCAACCCCGTCACGAAGATGGAGCTGGTGGAGGTCTGCTTCCCGGCGGGCCTCGGTGCCGATTCCCGTCAGCGCGCACTTGCCTGGTGTGAGGCGCTCGGCAAGCGCGCGGTCGAGGTTCCCGACCAGGCCGGGTTCGTCGTCAACCGGCTGCTGTTCCCATTCCTATTCGACGCCGTACGCCTGCTGGAGGACACCGGGATGGACCCGGAGGCGGTCGACGCCTGCATGACGCTCGGCGCCGGACACCCGATGGGCCCGCTCGAGCTGCTCGACTTCGTCGGGCTCGACGTCGCCGTCGCGATCGGCGAGCAGCTCGAGCGGGACTCGGGAAGCGCGTCGCAGCGCCCGCCCGACCGACTGCGCGCGCTCGTCGCCGACGGCAGGCTGGGGCGAAAGAGCGGCGCCGGGCTATACGACTACTGACCCGCGCCCGCTACTTCTTGAGGCGGACCGTCTCGCAGTTGCGGAAGGTGTCCTTGCGGTCGACGACGCAGATGTTGTTGCCCGACCCGCCGTTGAGCTTGTCGGCGCCCTTGCCCCCGTTGAGCTTGTCGTCGCCCCTGTTGCCCCGCAGGCGGTCGTTGCCGTCCTTGCCCTTGAGCTTGTCGCCACCGTTCTTGCCCTTGAGCGTGTCGTTGCCGTCCTCGCCGTTTAGCTTGTCGCCGCCATCCTCGCCGTTTAGCTCGTCGTCGCCGAGTCCGCCGGTGATGAAGTCGTTGCCCCCGCCGCCGAGGATCGTGTCTACGCCATCGTTGCCGGAGAGCCCGTCGGGCCCGTCCTCGCCGAGGATCGTGTCGTTGCCGAGACCTCCGGAGATGACATCGCGATCGGCGCCGCCGCAAGCCGTGTCGTCGCCGTCGAGACCGGTGACGGTGTCATCGCCGGCGAGGGCGACGAGGGTGTCCCCGGCGGGGCCGCCCGTCAGGCTCTCGCCGGAGTTCGTGCCCAGGATCGTGCCGGTGAGTGCATTGCAATTCAGGGGTGGCGGGATCGGCCGCGGGCTGCGGTCCGAAGCCGGGTCGGACGTGAGCTTCGTCTGGGCCGTGCCATCGGCATTCATGACGTAGACCTCGTCGTTCGTCGGACCCGCCGCGTCGTCGCGAACGAACAGGATCCGCCGCAATCCGTCGAGGGTGAAGAACGGCGCCCTGTCGGCGTCCGAGTTGGAGGTGATCTGCCTCTGCCCCGAGCCGTCGGCGTTCATGATCGCGATCTCCTCGTCGCCGGCGGGCGCGTCGCCGGCCGGGTCGCTGACGTAAGCGATCTGCTCGCCCTCGGGCGAGAACGAGGGCCGCACGTCACGGTCGGTGTTGTCGGTCAGCTTGGCGACGCCCGAGCCATCGGGGTCGATCGTGTAGATCTCGAAGTCGCCGTCCTCATCGTTGGCGAAGACGATCCGCTGGCCGTCCGGCGACCACGCCGGTGCGGCATCGAAGCCGGTGTTATCGGTCAGCGGCGTCTCGTTCGTGCCGTCGGCGCCGATCACGTAGAGGTCGTAGTCGGGGATGTTGCCGCGCTGGCTTTGAAAGACGATGCGTTGCCCGTCGGGCGACCACGCCGGGGCGTTGTCGAAGTCGTCGTTGGCGGTCAGCGCGACGACTCCGCTCCCGTCGGCGTTCATCAGATAGATGTCGGAGTCGCTGCCAGCGGGATCGTCGGCGGTAAACGCCACCCGCGTGCCGTCCGGTGAGAAGGCGGGGTCGCGCTCGTCCAGCGGCGGGTCGTTGGAGAGCAGCGGGGCGACCCCACTGCCGTCCGCGTTCATCATGAAGAGGTCGTCGTCACCACCGTCGCGATCGCTGACGAAGGCGATCCTGCCCTGGTTGAGCGCCGGCGTCTGGCCCGCCGACGGGATCGCCACCGATCCGGCGATCCCAGCCGCCAGCAGCACCGACATCGAGATGGGTCCCGTCCGCCTCATCGGTGCAGCCTAGGGACGGCGATGGCTGTCGGCAAGCGACAACCGGCGCCGGGCCGGCCTCAGCGCGACGCCTTGCGGGTCGCGGCCTTGCCCTTGTGCTGCGGACGCCGCTTGACGATCGCCGTCGTCGGCTCCTTCTGGCGACCGCAGAGGTCCCAGACGACGTCGGCCTCCGACACACCCTGGCGGCGCGCGGCGTCCGTGACGTTCGCCCATGGCAGCTCGGCCTCCGGGAGATCGTCCCAGCGTGCGAGGTCGAGCGCCTGAAGCGACCGCTGCAGCGCTGGACCGAGATGCTCCTGAGCGCGGAGCAGTGCCCTCAGGACCTCGAGCTGCTTGTCGGTGAGCTTGACGACCCACATGGTCCTCTCCTCACTGGGCTAGCGGACGCGCGCCAAAGTAGTGCGCGGCGCGGACGGAAGCGGAAACTCTGCTCAGACGACGGCGTCGTCAGCCTCGTCGGCGCCAGCCTCATCGGCGCCGTCAACGCTGTCGGCGACCGCGGCGTGGTCGGCGTTCGGCGACTGGATCCGGACGGCGACGATGCGGTTCTCGCGCACCGACTCGACCCTGATCGTGTAGCCGTCGACCGAGATCGTGTCGCCGCGCTTGGGCAGACGCCCGATCTCGCCGAAGACGTAGCCGCCGACCGAGTTGTAGGCATCGCTGTCGACCGGGAGCTCGACACCGACATCTGAGAGGTCGCCGAGCGGGACGTGCCCGCGCACGTACCAGTCGCCGTTGCCGAGCCGGCGCACAGCGGTCGTCTTGGGGTCGGTCTCGTCCTCGATCTCGCCGACGACCTCCTCGAGGATGTCCTCGACGGTCACGATCCCGACCGTGCGGCCGTACTCGTCGACTACCACTCCCATGTAGCGACGCTGGCGCTGCAGCTCGGCGAGCAGGTCGTCTAGCGGCTTGGTCTCGGGGACGATCCAGGCGTCGGTCACCGCGTCCTCGATCGACGCCTCGGGGCCCGAGTTGAGCATCAGGCGAGCGAGGCTGTTGTTGTGGACGAGGCCCCTGACGCGATCGGCGTTGTCGTCCTCGATCACCAGCAGCCGGGTGTGCCCCGACGAGACGCAGCGCCGCAGCGCCGTCTCGACGTCCTCGGTCGAGTCGACGGTCACGACGGCGGGGATCGGGGTCATCACCTCGCGAGCCTCCTGCTCGTGGAGGTGAAAGACCCCCGAAAGCATCCCCGCCTCATTGGGGTCGAGCTGGCCCCCGATCTTCGACTGGTCGATGATCCCCTTGACGTCGTCGAGCGTGTGCTCCTGTTCGAGCTCGTCGGGGTTGACCCCGAAAAGGCGCACGGTCGCATTCGAGAGCTTCGTCAGTCCGTATGTGAACGGCGCCGCCGCGAAGCGAAACCACTCCACCGGCCGCGACAGCAGTCGTGCGGTGACCTCGGCCTTGTCGATCGCGATCATCTTCGGCACCTGCTCGCCGACGCTGATGTGCATCGCGGTCACGAATGCGAACGCGATCGCCACCGCAATCACATGGCCGACCCCCGACGACAGGCCGAAGGCGTCGATCAGCAGCTCGGCGATCGCGGGCTCGCCGAGAAAGCCGATCCCGATCGAGGCCATGGTTATCCCTACCTGGCATGCCGACAGGTACTCGTCCATGCGCTCCATCTGCTCGATCACGCGCCGCGCGCCGGCGGTGTCCTGCTCGGCGAGCGACTCGACCCGCGATCGGCGCGATCGCACGAGCGCGAACTCGGCGGCGACGAAGACGCCGTTAATGGCGACGAGCAATAGCAGCAGGACGAGCAGCAGCGCGGTCACGCGTGCTGTCCCCGCAGGCTAGGCACGTGGGTCACCGGCTTGTCGCCGGGGACTCGGAGGGTGGTCGTCGTCGCTCATCGCCGACGCGGCAAGGCTAGCAGCGGCTCGGACCGGCTTCCTCGTGCCCGCTAACGTGGCGACGAGGGCCGTGAAAGCCGACTACGACCAAACACAGGCGCCTTATCTCGACGCCCTGATCGCGTACGCGCAGCGCGACCCGGGCCGCTTTCACATCCCCGGCCACAAGGGAGGCGCCGGCGCGGCGCCGGAGCTCGTCGAGGCGTTGGGCGAACGGGCGCTCGAGCTCGACATCCCCGCTCTGATCGAGGGCATCGACGTCGGACCCGACCCGACCCCGTTCGAGCTCGCCCAGCAGCTCGCCGCCGACGCCTGGGGCGCGCGACGCAGCTGGTTTCTGATCAACGGCGCCTCGCAGGGAAACCACGCCGCCTGCCTGACGCTGCGCCACGCCGGCCGGCGGGTGGTGGTGCAGCGCAACGTCCACTCGTCGACGATCGACGGGCTGGTCATCGCGGGTCTCGAGCCGACGTTCGTGGCGCCCGAGCTCGATCCCGAGCTTCACCTCGCGCACTGCATGACGCCCGACACCCTCGAGCAGGCGCTGGCCTCGAGGCCGGAGGCGGTCGGCGCGATCGCGGTCTCCCCGACCTACTTCGGCGCCGTGGCCGACGTCAACGGCCTCGCCGAGGTCGCGCACCGCCATGGCGTGCCGCTCGTCGTCGACGAGGCCTGGGGCGCCCATCTGCACTTCTCCGGCGAGCTGCCCGGCTCCGCCCTCGACGCCGGCGCGGATCTCGTCAACTCGTCGATCCACAAGGTCCTCGGCAGCCTGACCCAGTCGGCAATCCTGCATCTCGGCCGCGAGGAGCTGCTCGAGGCGGCGGTCGTCGACCGCGCGATCACGCTGCTGGAGTCGACGAGCCCGAGCGCGTTGCTGGTCGGATCGCTCGACGCCGTGCGCCGGCGTGCAGCGATCGACGGCGCCGAGTTGCTGGGCGAGACGCTGGCGGCGCTCGAGTCCGTGCGCTCGCAGGTCAGGGAGATCGCCGGGCTCGACGTGCTCGACGAGCGGATCGCGGGCCGGCCGGGAGTACACGCCTACGACCCGCTGCGCCTCGCCGTGGACGTACGCGCAACGGGCGCCACCGGCTACCACGTCGCCGAGCTGCTGCGCGAGTCAGACGACATCAACGTCGAGCTTGCGACCGAGACCGTGGTCGTCGCGGCCTTCGGGATGGGAGAGCAGGCCGGCCGCAGCGGAGCGCGCCTCGTCGACGCGCTGCGCCACGTCACGGACCAGCTCGGCACCGAGCAGCGCGAGCCGCTGGCGCCGTTCGCCCAACCGCCACCCTGGGGCCCGCTCGACCTGCCGCCCCGCGAAGCATTCTTCGCGCCGCAGGAGGCGGTCGAGCTGTCGGACGCCGCAGGACGGGTGGCGGCCGAGTCGCTCGCCGCCTACCCCCCCGGCATCCCCAACGTGCTGCCCGGAGAGCGGATCGAGCCCGAGACGATCGACTTCATCCGCGACGTGATCGCCGGTGGTGGCATGCTGCGCGGCGCAGTGGACCGCAGCCTCAAGACGATCCGGGTCGTAAACGAGCGATGACCGCGCCCGGCACTCCGCGCAGCCACCAGCCCGACGCGTCACAGGTGCCGCGCTACTCAGGCATCAGAACCTTCGCCCGCTGTCCGCACAGTCGCGAGCTAGGTGGGATCGACGTCGCCGTGATCGGGGTCCCGTTCGACACCACGACGAGCTTTCGCCCCGGAGCCCGGTTCGGCCCCGAGGCGATCCGCTCCGCGTCGGTGCTGCTGCGCGACTATCACCCGCCGCTCGACGTCGCCGTGTTCTCGACGCTCTCGGTCGTCGACTGGGGCGACACCCCGATCATCCCGACCAACACCCAGCGCAGCCTCGATCTGATCGCCGAGTCGGTGCGCGACGTCGTGCGAGCCGGTGCGATCTCGCTGTGCCTCGGCGGGGACCACTCGATCGCGCTCGCCGAGCTTCGCGGCCTGGCGGCGATCAACGGGCCGCTGCCGCTCGTCCTGCTCGACTCGCACGCCGATACCTGGGACAGCTACTACGGCGAGCGCTACTTCCACGGCACGCCCTTCCGGCGCGCCGTCGAGGAGGGCCTGCTGCTGCCCGAGCGCTCGGTCATGGCCGGGATGCGCGGGCCGCTGTATTCGGCCCAGGACCTCGCCGACGCGCGCGCTCTCGGCTTCGAGGTCATCACCGGCGAGGAGCTGCGCGAGATGACCCCTGAGAGCTTCGCCTTCAAGGTCCAGGGCCGCGTCGGCGACCTGCCCGCCTACCTCAGCTTCGACATCGACTTCGTCGACCCGGCCTTCGCGCCCGCCACGGGCACGCCGGAGCCCGGTGGCCCGACCTCGGCCGAAGCGCTTGCGCTGCTGCGCTCGCTGTCGGGAATGCAGTTCATGGGCTTCGACGTCGTCGAGGTCTCGCCGCCTTACGACAATCCGGGACAGACGACGGCGCTGCTCGCCTCGGCGGTCGCCTACGAGTGCCTGGCACTGGCGGCGGTCGCCGCACGGCGCTGAGGAGGCGCAAACACGGGCTGGGTAAGGAGTGCGCCCTGTGACGTGGGCCGTATTCGCCCCGGTATGGGTGGCCAATACGGCCCAGGTGCCCAGCCACGGACGTGGCCTGTCTTTGCCCCGTATATGCGGGTCAATACCGGCCAGGCCCTGTCTAGAACGCTCAAGGCTTCCCACTCATTGCCGATGTTCGTGCCGATGGCGGGGCCGGTCACTCATCGAAGGCGTGCTTCTCTTGCGGCCTCCCTCGCGCTCGCCCTCGTCGCCGCATTCGCGCTGCCCGCGGCCGCCGGCATCGTCCCCAACCCCGCCAACGACCCGAGCCTGATCGGCCAGCCGCTCGAGGACTACCGCTACGACGACGCCGATCGCTGCCTCAGGCAGGCCCAGGCGGGAAGCGCGCGCTGGCATCCTGGCTCGACCGCAACCTGCGCGGCGAGTCGTGGGGGATCGTGCGCTGCGAGAAGCTGACGCCGAACGACTTCAGCGTCCACGCGGAGGGACGGGCACTCGACTAGCATCTGGATGCCCGCAAGCCGGCCCAGCGCCGCTCGGCGATGCGCCTGATCGACGCCCTGCTCGCCACCGATAGCTACGGCCAACCCCACGCCCTCGCCCGCCGCATGGGGATCCAGGGGATCATCTACGACTGCCAATCCTGGTGGTCGGGAATGGACGAGATGGGCGAGTACTCGTACTGCGATGGCGGCGGCCACCTCGACCCGACCCAGGCCCACCGCGACCACATCCATCTCGAGTTGAGCTGGCCCGGAGCCCGCAAGGAGACGAGCTTTTGGCGCAGTCCGCTCGCCGGGTGAGCGGGCCCCGCCTCGGCGAGCCTGCCTAAACGCCGTTCGCCGCGGCGGCCCTAGTCGCGCGAGATCACGAGCTTGCCGCGGTGATCGGCCAGCGCCTCGGCGGCGTCGTCCCAGGAAGCCGTCTCGCGGGTGACGAGCTCGGGACTGAAGCGGCCGTCGCGGACGAGCTCGAGCAGCGGTTGCATCGACTCGCGCGCGTGCGGTCGTCCGGTCGCGAAGCGGATGCCCTTGGTGTAGATCTCGAGCAGCGGGATCGGGGTCTCGGGCTCGAAGTAGATCCCCACCGAGGTGCAGATCCCGTCGGGCTCGGTGGAGCGCAGGGCGCACGCCAGGCCCGCGCGGTCACCGCTGGCGTCGACCGTGATCGGGTAGGGGCCCAGGCGCTCGGGAAAATCCTCGTCGACGACGTTCGCGCCAAGGCGCTCCGCGACCTCACGCTCCTCCGGCCTGCCGCCGGCGAAGTCGACGCGCTCGGCGCCCATTGCGGTCGCGATCCCGGTCGCATACAGCGGAATCGAGCCGGCGCCGGCGCAGATCAGGACGGTTGCGCCGGGCTCTGCCTCGAGCTGCGGACCAACCGTTCGCCAGGCGTCGGGAATGTTGTCCGACAGGCTCGCCACGGCCGCCGCGTCGATGCCGTCGGGGACCGCGACGAGCATCGCGTCGGCGTACGGGACCCGAACGGCATCCGACAGAAAGCCGCCGTAGTCGGGCCCGAGCGGCAGCCCATACATCGAGAGCCGCGGCACCGACTCGCAGTTTCCGCTCTGCCCGCGTCGGCAGCGCGCGCACTCGCCACAGGAGATCTGAAACGGAACGCTGACCAGCGCTCCTGGCTCGACCGAGCTGACCGCGTCGCCGACATCGACGACCTCGGCGACTCCCTCGTGGCCGAACGCGAACGGCCCCTGGTAGGGAATCGCGCCCATCACCAGGGCACGATCGAGGTCGCAGGTGGCGACCGCGACGGGTCGCACGATCGCCTGCCCGTCGCCCTCGAGGCCGGGCTCGTCGGCATCGCGCCACTCGAGCTTGCCGGCCTCGATGAAGTCGAGCTGGCGCATCGAGCCGAGTCTAAGCGCCGCAGGGCCCTCAACCGATGTGGCAGGCATCCTCCTCGCCCTCGAGCGTGTTGCCCTCGGGGGGAATCGGGTTGGCCTTGAGGATCCGTGCCATGTGCAGCAGGTTGTGGGCGCACCACGAGCTGGTGCGCTGCGTGTAGGGGTGCTCGGGGCCGCCGGCGTCGAGGTATGAGGGGCCGGGGCCCGCGTCGCCGACCCAGTAGGTGTCGGCGTTCGGCGGCACCGTGCACCCGAGGTGGGTCATGTTGAACAGCGTCGTCTCGGCGCAGGCGTGGGCGCCGTCCTCATTGCCGGTCACCACGACGCCGGCGACCTTGTTGTAGAGCGGGTACTGACCCACCTCGTTGCGCTCCTCGTAGGTGCCGTCGAGGCGCTCGATGACCATCTGCGCGACCGAGCAGCGGACCCCGAACCAGATCGACATCCCCATCAGCAGGATGTCGGCGGCCTTGACCTTCTCCAAGATCTGCGGCCACTCGTCGCCGTCGCCCTCGTCGGAGGTGACACCGAACTTGATCGCGTAATCGACCGGCCGGATGATCTCGGTCTCGACGCCGTGGTCTGAGAGCAGCCCCATCACGCGGTCCATCAGCGCCTCGGTGTTCGACACCTCCGGCGATGCCTTGAGCGTGCAGTTCAGACCCAGTGCCGTGAGCTCGTCCGCCATCTCTCTCCTCGGTTCGGTTGCGTGAAAGCGCAAGCTATCCCGGCGGCCTCAATAGCCGCTAAGCGCCGACCGCTAGCGTGGCCTTCGTGCCCGCGACCTACGACCGCCTCGCTGAGCTCCCGATCTCCGTGGAGGGCTACGAGCTCGAGAACAACGACCGCGTCTACTCGCCCGAGTTCACGCGGCCCTCGACCATCATCCACATTCGCGGCGGCGGCGAGGAGGGGATTGGCGAGGACGTCGTCTACGACGAGCTCGACCACATTGCGCTGCGCGACGCCGGGCCGGCGCTCGACCTGACCGAGCCAAGGACCTTGGGCGAGCTGTGCGACCTGCTCGGCGAGACCGACCTATTCGGTGCCGCGCCGCCGGTCCGCGAGCCGTCGCGCCACTACCGCCGCTGGGCGTTCGAGAGCGCGGCGCTCGACCTCGCCTTGCGCCAGAACGGCCTCTCCATCCACGAGGCGCTGGACCGCGGGGCGCGGCCCGTCACCTTCGTCAACTCGACCCGGCTCTCGACCTTCGGCGACGACGTGCCCTCGAGCACCGACCCGATCCGTCGCCGGCTCGAGCGCTACCCGACGCTGCGCTTCAAGCTCGACCCCGAGAACGACTGGACCCCGGAGCTGATCGCAGAGCTCGCACAGACCGCGAAGGTCGACATCCTCGACCTCAAGGGCCTGTACCGCGGCACGCCGGTGGACGTCGAGACGGACCCGGAGCTCTACGCCGCGGTCGCCGAGACCTTCCCCGGCGCCTACCTCGAGGACCCCGATCTGAACGACGAGACGCGGCCGGTGCTCGAGCCGCACGCCGATCGCATCACCTGGGACGCGCCGCTGCACTCGCTCGCCGACGTGACCTCGCTGGAGCGCCAGCCGAAGGCGATCAACTCGAAGCCGTCGCGCTTCGGCTCGCTGGCCGAGCTGCTTTCGGTCTACGAGTACTGCGAGAGCGAGGGGATCGCCGTCTACGGCGGTGGCCAGGGCGAGCTCGGCTGCGGGCGCGGACAGATTCAGTACCTGGCCTCGGTGTTTCACCCCGACACGCCGAACGACGTCGCGCCCTCGGGATACAACGATCGCGACGTCCGGCCCGGGCTCCCGACCAGCCCGCTCGGGCCGTCGGCGTCCGCGACCGGCTTTCGCTGGGCTGAGTAAGGCGGCCCGAACCGCGAGGTAGGGAAACCGAACTCGCCGCGGTGACTAGCCTGCGGGCCAAGACGGCAAACGAGAGAGAGGAAGCGATGCCCGAACAGACCTTCGCCGACGCACTCAACAAGCAGGTGGCCAACGAGTTCTCGGCCTCGCAGCAGTACATCGCCGCCGCCGTCTATTACGACGCGGAGACCCTTCCCCAGCTCGCCTCGTTCTTCTACCAACAGGCCACCGAGGAACGAAACCACGCGATGATGATGGTCCAGTACCTGCTCGACACCGAGCAGGAGGTCAGGATCCCCGCCGTCGAGGGTCCCGAGACTCGGTTCACCGACATCGTCGGCCCGGTCTCGATGGCGCTCGAGCAGGAAAAGCGCGTCACCGACGAGATCAACGAGCTCTTCGG
>Ga0136620_10000152_pt1 | contig 30021 bp, 30 predicted proteins | sample AntDrymUQ4162106_2_FD_104806 | JGI IMG/M metagenome (GOLD analysis project Ga0136620, IMG submission 104806) | Polar desert sand microbial communities from Dry Valleys, Antarctica - metaG UQ416 (21.06) | ecosystem: Environmental > Terrestrial > Soil > Desert | place: Antarctica: Dry Valley... | reverse complement strand
GCATCGACCACGATCACGTCGTCGCCGTGCTCGTAGACGGTCGTGTTCTTACCGACCTCGCCGAGTCCGCCCAGCGGGATGAGCCTGAGAGTTCCGTCCATCGGCTCAGTCTATGGGCGGCTCTAGACTGCCGCGGACTGGAGCAGCCCCAGCCGGTCGAGGCAGGCGCGCACGCGGTCGCGCTCGTCGTGCGTGGCCGCGACGAGCGGGAGGCGATGGCCGCCGACCTCGTGCCCGAGGATACCCAGCGCAGCCTTGATCGCGATCGGGTTCGGCGCGACCCGGAGCAGGTCGATCGACGGGCGCAGCTGCTCCTCGAGCTCCCGCGCTCCCTGGACGTCGCCGGCCCGGAACCGGCGGACGAGCTCCTTCACCTGCGGCCCCACGACGTGGGTGTGCACGCAGATCCCGCCCGCGCCTCCGAGCTCCAGGAACGGCAGGATCAGGTCGTCGTCGCCCGCGTAGAGCTCGAGGCCGAGCTCCACGATCGCCCGGGCCTGCTCGAGGTCGTCGTTCGCCTGCTTGACGGCGCGCACGTTCGGGATCCCGGCGAGCTTCGCGAGCGTCGGGGTCTCGAGGTTGAGGACGACGCGAGCCGGGATGTTGTAGACGACGATCGGCTTGTCCGTGACTGCCGCGACCGCCTTGAAGTGCTCGACGATCCCGCGCGGCGGCGGCCTGTTGTAGTACGGGGTGATGACGAGGAAGCCGTCGACTCCGAGCCCGTGCGTGCGCTCGGTGAGATGCACCGAGTGGGCGGTCGAATAGGTGCCAGTGCCCGCGACGACGGTGGCACGGTCGCCCACCTCGTCCACGGCGGCGGCGTAGAGGTCGAAGCGCTCCTCGTCGGTGAGGGTTGGGCTCTCCCCGGTCGTGCCGGTGACGACGAGCCCGTCTGAGCCGTTGTCGACGAGGTGTCGCGCGAGCTCACGGAAGCGGGCGAGGTCGACGGAGCCGTCGCGCGCGAACGGCGTCACGATCGCGGTGAGGATCTCGCCAAGCGGTGGCCGGCCGGACACGCGGGGATCCTACATTCGAGGGGACAGCGACACTCGACGTCGTCGCGCGGTCAAACTCCGGAGTGCATCACGTGCTTTCGCGGTTGCTCGCTGCGAGCTCGGCTTCGATGCGCGCGATGTGCGCGCGGAGTCGATCCTGAATGGACTTGCCCGCCTCTCTCCAGGCGGCTCGCTCCTCAACCGTCCGAAAGATCTTCTTCCTCTTCATGATCCCTCCCTCGAGAAACTCGAGGATCCGGCGTACGTTGACGTCGATTGGACTTTACGTCAGCAGCGCGTCGAGCCCGAAAGTGAGCCCCGGCGGAAGCGTCGGCAGCCGTTCGAGCGCGAGCAGCACTCCGGGCACGAAGGCCTCTCTCGAGGTCGTGTCGTGGCGGATCGTCAGCGTCTCGCCGGCGCCGCCGAAGATCACCTCCTGGTGCGCGACGAGGCCCGGCAGGCGCACCGAGTGGATCGGCGTGCCCTCGCCGATCAGCGCGGCGGTCGCCTTCGCCGTCCCCGACGGGGCGTCGAGCTTCGTCTCGTGGTGGAGCTCCACGATCTCCGCCTGCGGGAGGTGCCGGGCGGCCTGGCCCGAGAAGCGCATCATCAGCACCGCCCCGACGGCGAAGTTCGGGGCCACGAAGAGGGGCAGCGACCGCGAGCGGGCGCGCTCGTCCAGGTCCGCGAGCTCGTCGTCGCCGAGGCCCGACGTGCCGACGATGCACGGGACGTCCTCCTCCAGGCACCTCCCGACGAGCGCGTGGACGACGTCGGGACGGGTGAAGTCGATCGCGACGTCGTGGCCGTGAACGAGCTCGATGGGGTCGTGGCGGCCGATCGGCGTCACCTCGTGACCCGCCGCCTCGAGCGCGGGACCCAGCAGGCTCCCGACCTTGCCCCCGTAGCCGAGGAGAGCGATCCTCACGCTGCGGCGGGGGTGCTCAGGGCCGGATTGACACGCTCGACGGCAGCCTGGAAACGGGTCTCGCTCGGGCCGATGCCGGCAGCCGAGAGACCTTCGAGCGCGAGCAGATCGGCTGCGAGCTCAGCCACGTCCTCGGCCCCGACCACGTCGATCCGCTCGATCAGCTCGTCGAGGCTGAGCAGCTCGGTGCCCGTGACGAGCGACTTGCCGAGCCGGCTCATCCGATTCGAGGTCGATTCCATCGAGAGCAGCATCCGGCCCTTCAGGTTCTCCTGCGCCCGCTCCAGCTCTCCCACGCGGACGTTGCCGGCGGCCACGTCGGCGAGCTCGCGGGCGGCGATCTCGAGGCACTCGACCAGGTTCTCCTCCCGGGTCCCGACGTAGAGGCCGATCTGGCCCGCGTCGGAGTACTGAGAGGCGAAGCTGTAGACGGAGTACGCCATCCCCCGCTTCTCGCGGATCTCCTGGAAGAGCCGCGAGGAGGCGGAGCCGCCGAGGATCGCGTCGAGCAGGGAGGCCGCGAAGCGCCGCTCGTCGCGGCGCGAGATCCCCGGCGCGCCGAGACAGACGTGGTACTGCTCGGTGTCCTTGCGCTGGAAGCGCAGGCCGGGAGCCGCGTGCCTGCCGATCGGCTTCCGCGCGCGCTTGGGGACGGCCACGGTCTCCGGCAGCCGGGCCGCGAGCAGCTCCACCAGCCTGCCGTGCTCGAGGTTGCCGGCCGCGGCGACGACGATGTTCTCCGCCGTATACGCGGCGCGGTGGAAGGCGGCGAGAGCGCGGCGGCTGACCGCCGAGATCACCTCGGCGCGGCCGATCACGGGCCGTCCGAGCGGATGGCCGCCGAACACGGCCTCCGCGACGACGTCGTGAACGAGATCCTGCGGGTTGTCCTCGACCATCGCGATCTCCTCGAGCACGACCTCCCGCTCCGAGTCGACCTCGGCGAAGGCGGGGTCGTACACCATCCCGGCGATCACGTCGAGCGCCGGCTCGATCCGATCGTCCGGGACGCGGGCGTAGATAACGGTCGTCTCGCGCGAGGTGGCCGCGTTCAGCTCGCCGCCGAGACCGTCGAAGATCTCGGCGATCTCCTGCGCGCTGTGCTTGCCCGAGCCCTTGAAGAGCAGGTGCTCGATGAAGTGCGACACGCCTGCTCGCGCCTCGGTCTCGTCGCGGGAGCCGGCGCCCACCCAGAAGCCCAGCGAGACCGAGCGGACGCTCGGCACGTGCTCGCTGATGACGTGCTCCCCGGTCGGAAGCGTTGAGAGCTCGTACTCCTGCATCGCCGGATCGTAGCGCCGGGCACGACCCACGCCGACCGGGCGGATTGCAATCCCGTTGTGCTTCGCCGAGGATGATCCCCGGAGGGAGGTGAACGTGGCAAGCGACTACTTCTTGAAGATCGACGGGATCGAGGGCGATTCGACCGACGTCAAGCACAAGGGCGAGATCGAGCCCCAGTCGTTCGGCTGGGGCGTGGCGCAGTCGGCCGTGGCAACCGGTCGCGCCGGCGGCGCGGGCGCAGGCAAGCCGCAGTTCCGCGACCTCGTCTTCGTGCAGCGCGTGGGCAAGTCGTCGACGAAGCTCTTCCTCGCCTGCGCAACCGGGCAGCACCTGAAGGAGGCGACGCTCTCCGCACACACGTCGGGCAAGACTCCGCTCGAGTTCCTGACGATCAAGCTCACCGACGTGGTCGTGTCGTCCTTCGAGGAGGCGGCGACGGACGGGGAGCACCCCTTCGAGCACGTCGCGCTCCGCTTCGCGAAGATCGAGCTCACCTACCGGCCGCAGGGGCCGGCGGGCAAGGCCGGGCCCGCCCTCAAGGCGGGCTACGACCTGAAGCTGAACAAGAAGGTGTGAACGACAGAAGGTGTGTGAAGACAGAGGGGGCGGCTCGCGCCGCCCCCTCTGGTCGTTCGTGTCCCAGGCGTCAGTCGCGGCGCGGGCCGCGGTCGCGGCCGCCACGGCCGCGATCGTCGCGGCGGGGGCGTTCCTCCTCCGGGGGACGCGGCGGCGCCGACTTGGCCCGCTCGATCAGCTCCTCCGGTGAGACCATCTTCCCGTCCTCGTGCTTCGCGACGAGCTTGAGGCCGATCCGGCCCCGCGCCTTGTCCACCTCCTGCACGACGACGTCGACCACGTCGCCGCGCGCCATCACGTCCTCGATGTGCGCGACCCGGCCGGGGCCGACGTTCGAGACGTGGAGCAGGCCGTCCGTCCCCTTCTTCAGCTCGACGAAGGCGCCGAACTGGGTCGTCTTCACGACCTTGCCGGTATAGGTGTCCCCCACCTCGGCCTCCTTGGTCAGCGCCGCGATCGCCGAGATCGCCGCGTCGCCCTTGGTGCCCTCGGTCGCGTAGACGAGGATGGTCCCGTCCTCCTCGATGTCGATCTGGACGTCGAAGTCGGCCTCGAGTGAGCGGATCGTCTCGCCGCCCTTCCCGATCACCATCCCGATGAAGTCCGGGTTGATCTGGATCGACTGGATCCGCGGCGCATGCTCGGCGAGGTTCTGGCGCGGCTCGCCGATCGTCTCGAGCATGACGTCGAGGATCGAGGTGCGGGCCCGCTTGGCCTGCTCGAGCGCGTTCCGCATGATCTCCTGCGTCACGCCGCTGATCTTGATGTCCATCTGGAGCGCGGTGATGCCCTCACGCGTGCCGGCGACCTTGAAGTCCATGTCGCCCAGGTGATCCTCCGCGCCCTGGATGTCGGTGAGGATGACGTAGTCGTCGCCCTCCTTGACGAGGCCCATCGCGATCCCGGAGACCGGGGACTTGATCGGTACGCCGGCGTCCATCAGCGCGAGCGTCGAGCCGCAGACGGAGCCCATCGACGACGAGCCGTTCGACTCGAGCGTCTCCGAGACGAGGCGGATCGTGTACGGAAAGTCCTCGGCCAGCGGGATCATCGCCTCGAGCGCTCTCTGCGCCAGGGCACCGTGACCGATGTCACGCCGCTTCGGGCCGCGCATGAATCCCGTTTCCCCGACCGAGAAGGGCGGGAAGTTGTAGTGGTGCATGAAGCGCCGGTCGCTCTCGGGCGAGAGATCGTCGATCCGCTGGCCCTCCTTGGCGGTGCCGAGCGTCAACAGGGTCATCACCTGCGTCTGCCCGCGCTGGAAGAGACCCGAGCCGTGCGTGCGCGGGCTGACACCCACCTCGCACTCGATCGCGCGGATCTCTTCCGCGCCGCGCCCGTCCGGGCGCCGCTTGTCGACCGCGATCTTCTTCCGAACGAGGTCCTTGTAGATCGCCTCCGCGGCCTTCTTGACGTAGCTCTTGGAGAGCTGGTCCTTCACGAGGGGCGCGTCGCCGTCCACTGTGGCCGGGCCGACCGGGAACGGCAGCTCGGCCCCCTCGACGATTCGGCCGAAGAGCAGGCTGCGCTTCGCCGACTTGAGCTCCTTCGAATCCTGCTCGGCGTCGGTGAGCGCACGCAGGTCAGACTCGAACTGCTCGCGCACCGGCCCTTCGCAGGCGACGAGCCGCTGCTTCTCGAGCAGCAGGCTCAGGCTGGCCTTCACCTGCATCCGGCGCTGGATGTCCTCCTCGGTGGAGTCCATCGACAGCTCGGGCGCGAGCTCGTCCGTCAGCTCCTCGAGCACGGCGGCGCTCTCCCGGAGCCCGTCGCTCTGGATCCGGTCCCAGATCGCGTTGCCGTGCGAGCTTTCGAGCTCGGCGGTCAACTCGCTGTCGAGCCACTTCGGCTTGCCGATCTGGCGGCGCAGGTCGTCCTGCGCGTCGCACAGCTTCCGGATCTCGACGTGGGCGACCTCGAGCGCCTCGAGGAGCACGTCCTCGGGCACCTCGTCCGCGCCCGCCTCGACCATCGTCAAACCGTCCCTCGTGCCGACGACGATCAGGTCGAGCGCCGACTCCTCCCACGTCTCCTGGAGGGTCGGGTTGACGAGCAGCTCGCCGTCGATCCGCGCGATGCGTACGGCGCCGACGGGGCCGAAGAACGGCAGCGGCGAGATGTGCAGCGCGGCTGACGCGCCGTTGATGCACAGCATGTCGTGCGCCGTGATCAGGTCTGCCGACAGCGTCGTGCAGATCACGTGCACCTCGTTGCGGAAGCCCTTCGGCCAGAGCGGCCGGATCGGGCGGTCGATCATGCGTGCGGTCAGGGTGGCCCGCTCGGTGGCGCGGCCCTCCCGCTTGAAGAACCCGCCGGGGATCTTGCCGGCGGCGTACATCTTCTCCTCGACGTCGATCGTGAGCGGGAAGAAGTCGGCGCCCTCGCGGGCCTCCGTCCGTCCCACCGCGGTGGCGAGCACCATCGTCTCGGCCGACTTGACGAGCACGGCGCCGTCCGCCTGCTTGGCGAGCCTGCCGCTCTCGAAGGTGATCTCCTTGCCGCCGATCTCGACGGTGACCGTGGCCTGTTGCCCGGTTGCGATGCTCATAGTCGTTCCTCCACTCTGCTTTGGTGGAGAGTGGAGGCTTGGGCGAACGCCCGCGAAAGGGCGCTCACCGAAGCTTCCACTCCCCTGTTCGGAGAGCTCGGCGGCCCCTAGCGGCGCAGCCCGAGCTCCTTGATGAGGGCGCGGTAGCCCTCCACGTCGTGCTTCTGCAGGTACGTCAGGAACCGACGCCTGCGACCGACGAGCTTCAGCAGCCCCCGGCGGGAGTAATGATCCTTGGGGTGCGTCCGGAGATGCCCGGTGAGGTCGTTGATCCGCCTCGTGAGCATTGCGATCTGCACCTCCGGCGAGCCGGTATCGGTTCCGTTCCGGCCGTGCTGGTCGATCAGCTCCTGCTTGACTTCCTTGGTGAGGGCCATGTCTGCCTCCTTGGTGGGTTCCCCGAGGTCCCCGCGCGGCGTGAAGGAAGGCACGGCCGGCCGAGAGCTCGGACGCCGGTAGGGTAGCAACCCGTGATGGAAGGGGCTGTCGCAAGCGCCTGCGAGGAGGCGCTCGCGCGCCGGCACGTGCCCGGGGCGGCGATCGGCGTGCTCGCGGGCGAACGGTCGTGGACCGCCGCGTTCGGCGTGCTCGACCGGCGGACGGCCGCGCCGGTCACCGTCGACAGCAGCTTCCGGATCGCCTCGGTCACGAAGCCGTTCACGGCGACGCTCGCGCTCTACACGTCGCTCTCGGGGATCGTCGGCTTCGACGAGGAGGTGCCGGGACCCGTCGAGGAGGTCACCGTGCAGCACCTCCTCTCGCACCTCGGCGGGTTCGAGGGCGAGTACGGCGACCTCGCCCGCTACGGGGAAGCCGAGGACGCGCTCCCGCGACTCGTCACCGACCTCCACACGCAGCGCGCGCTCGTTCCGCCGGGCGAGCTCTGGTCGTACTGCAACGCCGGCTTCTGGCTGCTCGCCCACTTCCTCGCGGAGCGGCTCGGCACGAGCTACGAGGCCGCGCTGCACGACTGGGTGCTGCATCCGCTCTGGTTGGAACGGACGGGCTTCGGCGCGCCCGACGCGACCGGGCACGAGCACGGGGAGCCCCTCGTCGACGGCTACCCGCGTGCGCGCAACGCCTCGGGAGGGCTCGTCTCGACCGCGGGCGACCTGCTCGCGTTCGCGCGCTTCCACCTCGGCGAGCGCGATACGGATGCGCTCCGGGTGCCCGTCGCCGACACGCCGAACGGCTGGTACGGCTTCGGGCTGGCGCTCGAGCGGGCCGGAGAGATCGACCTGTGGGGGCACGACGGCAGCTACGGCGGCTTCCAGTCCCGGCTCCTCTTCGCGCCTGAGCACGGTTTCGCGTTCGTCGGGCTGACGAACGCCGCGACCGGCGGTGCCGCGCTCGAGGACGTCATCGACGTCGCGCTCGAGCAGGCACTCGGCGCCTCTCGCGAGCGGCAGCCGACCCTTCGCCGGCCGGGCGCCGAGCTGAAGCGGCTCGAGGGCCGGTACGCCCACGCGGAGCTCGAGCTCGATGTGCGGGCGGTGGACGGAGGTCTCGAGCTGGACGCGGTCGAGCTCGATCGCGTCACCGGCGCCCGGACGGCGTACCTGGGTCTGCGTGCCCGACCGCTCGGGCGGCGCCTCTACGCACTCGAGGGAGGCGACTGGGACGGTGCCCGCTTCGACTTCCATCCCGCACAGGGCCTGCCGAGGTTCGTCCGCTTCGGCAGCCGGCTCACGCCGCGCGTCAGCGGCGGGTGAGCGCGAGCCGCTCGCGGATCGCCTCGTGCGCGATCGAGCAGGCGCAGAGCGCCGTGACGACTATGCCGGGGTAACCTCCGCCGAATGCTCGCCTCCGTCGCAGCCGGGCACCACGCGACCGTCGAGGCCGGGATCGAAATCCTCGAGGACGGTGGCAGCGCGGCCGACGCCGCCGTCGCCGCCTCGCTCGCGTCGTGTGTCGCAGAGACAGTGATGACCGGCCTGCTCGGCGGGGGGCATGCGATCTACTGGGACGGTCGGAAGGCGGTCAACCTCGACTGCTTCGTCGTCGTCCCGCGCGAGCCGGGGGGCGAGGTGCTCGAGCTCGAGGTGCCTTTCGGCGAGGAGGTCGTGCACTACGCGATCGGGCCGGGCACGTGCGGCGTCCCGGGCCTGCCCGCGGGCCTCGACGCGCTGTGGCAGCGCTTCGGCCGGCTGCCGTGGCCCCGTCTCGTCGAGCCTGCCCTCGCCCTGGCGCGCACAGGCGTGCCGATGCCGCCGGCGCACGCGGCCTGCCTCGAGATGCTCGGACCCGTCCTCGCTCTGACCGAGTCCGGGCGGGCGATCTACGCGCCGGAGGGGCGGCTCCTCCAGACTGGGGAGACACTCGCGCAGCCCGGGCTCCTCGGCGCACTCGAGCTCGTGAGCGCGGAGGGTGCGCGGAGCGTCTACGACGGCTCGCTCGCAGAGGGCTTGCTGCACGGCGTCGACGGCGTCGCGGTCACGCGCGCGGACCTGGAGGCGTACGAGCATCGTTGGTCGGAACCCGTTGCCGTCTCATTCGCCGGCACCAGCTTCCTGACGCGAGCGGGGCTGTCCGGCGTCCCGGACGCGCTGGCACGACTCAGACCCCTGCGCGGCCTCGCCGAGTCCGAGCGCGTCCCGGCGCTGCTCGACGCCCTCACCGGACCGGTGCTCGAGGGGCACACGACGAACCTCGCGGTGGTCGACCGTGAGGGCTGCGCGTGCGTGCTCACGACGAGTCTCGGGCTCGGCACCGGCAACTTCCTGCCCGGCCTCGATCTGCACCTGAACAGCATGCTCGGCGAGGTCGACCTCCATCACGTCCCGCTCGAGCCGGGCGCGCGAATGGCGAGTATGATGGCTCCGAGCCTCGCCTTCGACGAAGGGCTGGCGCTCGCGATCGGCTCCGCGGGCGGCACCCGGCTCAGGACCGCGCTCGTCGGGGTCGCGGCGTCCATCCTGGACGAGGGACTCGATCCGGTCTCGGCGGTCGAGCGGCCTCGATTTCACGCGGCCGGCTCGCTCGTGCACGCCGAGCCGGGGGTCGACGAGGGCGCACTCGCCCAGCTGGAGGCCGAGGGGAGGCAGGTGCGCCGCTGGCCGGCGCAGCACCACTACTTCGGCGGAGTCAGCGCGGTTGCACGGAACGGCTGCGCGGGTGACCCCCGCCGAAGCGGCCACGCCGCCGCGCTGTACTGATTCGCGCCTCGGTCGCCCAGCCCAGGTAACCGCAGAGCGGGCAGCCGGGGTTGGCGGAGATCGTGCCGCCTCCGCCCGGCTTCACGTAGACGGCCGCACAACCGAGGCAGTGCACTCGCACGGTCGTCTCCAGGTTCGTCACCCTCGGCGGCTCCACGCTGCGCACGTGCACACGACCTGAGATTCCGGACCCCTGCGAAACTTGCGCCCTCCGGAGCGGGACTCACACGCTTCACGCCGGCCGGTTCACCGCGCGGGTGCGCTCGACGTCACGCGCGATCTGCGCAACGAGCTCGGCTTCGCTCGAGAACGCGCGCTCGTCACGCAGCCGCTTCCAGAGCTCGACCACGAGCCGCTGTCCGTAGAGATCGCCCTCGAAGTCGAGCAGATGCGGCTCGATGCGCCGCTCCTGGCCGCCGTAGTGTGGGTTGATCCCGATCGAGATCGCCGCGCGGTACAGCTTCAGGTCGGGACCCCTGGCTGCGCCGGCGTAGATCCCGAACCGGGGCACGAGCAGGGTGGGATCGAGCGCGAGGTTCGCCGTTGGGTACCCGAGCGTGCCGCCTCGCTGGTCGCCCGGCACCACCGTCCCATCGAGCTCGAACGGCCGACCGAGCTGACGGGCGGCACCGGCGAGCTCGCCCTCGTGTACGAGCCGCCTGATCTCGGAGGACGAGATCCCCTCGACGAGCGGCACGCGCCGCACCTCGAAGCCGAGCCGCTCGAGCGTCCCGAGGTCGCCGGCGCGCCGTCGACCGAAACGGAAGTCCGCTCCGGCAACCACGACCTCCGCATCGACCAGGTGCTCCGAGGCGAACTGCTCCGGCGCCTGCGCCGCCGCCTCGAGGGTGAACGGGATCACCACGACCTCGGCCGCGCCGTGCTCCCGCAGCAGCTCGACGCGCCGCTCCGGCGAGCAGATCAGCTCGACCTGGTTTCCGTGCACCACCGTCCGCGGATGCGGGTGGAAGGTCAGTGCCGTCACCGGGCGGCCGGCCTCGAGCGCGACCTCGAGCACGCGCCGATGCCCCAGGTGGACGCCGTCGAACGTCCCGATCACCGCCGTGCCGGTCACGGCAGCAGCGCCAGCGCCTGCTCGACCGGGATGATCCGCTCCTCGTCCGCGTCCTCGACGCCGAAGGGGCCCACCTCCGTACGACGCAGGGTCCGGCAGTGGCCGCCGAGCACCTCCGCGATCGCCCGGACGTAGGTGCCGGAGCCGACGAGGAGCTCGAGCCGGACGACTCCGTCGGTATACGCGATCACGTCGAGCGCATGGACGATCGAGCGCCGCAGCGGCATCTCGACGACGACGCCGCGGCGGTGCAGGCGGTACGCGCGCTCACCGCCGATCTTGACCGCCGACGCGGCCGGGATCGGCAGCTCGATCTCCCCGCGGAGGGGCACGAGCCGACGCTCGAGCTCCTCCCGGTCCGGCGGCTCGTGCTCCGCGACGACCTCCCCCTCGAGGTCGCCGGTCGAAGTCCACGCCGTCAGGGCGACGTCCGTGAGATAGCGCTTGTCGAGCCCGACGAAGGATCCAGCCATCTTGGTCGCGCGCCCCGAGAGCAGGAGCAACAATCCAGTCGCGAAAGGGTCAAGAGTTCCCGCATGACCCATGCGCGTGCCGGTACGGGCACGGATCCTGTTCACGATCGCGAACGAGGATGGCCCCGCCGGCTTGTCCACGAGGATGATCCCGGCCGGCTCGAGCCCGCGCGGCGGCATCAGCCCGGCGCGAGCCGAGCGGCGGAGAACTCCCGCACGACGAACGCTGTTATCTCCTCGAGCGACGCGTCGCTCGAGAAGCCCGCAGCCTGCCGGTGGCCCCCTCCGCCCGACTTGCGGGCGATCGCCGAGACATCCAGCTCGTCGTGCGAGGCGCGCAGCGAGATCCGGCGTGCGGGACTGCCGCCCCGGGGCGGCTCCCGGATCAGGGCGGCCATGTCCGCGCCCTCGACGGCGCGCAGGAAGTCGATGATCCCCTCCGAGTACGGCTCGACCGCTCCGACCTCGGCGAAGTCGCGGCGCAGGAGGTGGGAGACGACGAGCCCGCCGCCCTCGTACACGACGGCACGCTCGAGCGCCCGGGCGAGCAGCTTCAGCTTCGCGAACTGGACGCTCTCGTAGACGCCCTGGAACACCCGTTGCACGTCGGCGCCGGCCTCGACGAGATCAGCGGCCAGCCGGAGCGCCTTCGGGGTCGTGTTCGTGTACTGGAAGCGGCCCGTGTCTGTGACGAGGGCGATGTAGAGCGGCTCGGCGAGCTCCGGCCCGACCGTGACGCCGAGCTCCGCGAAGACGTCGTAGAGCACCTCCCCCGTCGAGGACGCGTCCGCCACGACGAGGTTGATGTCGCCGAAGCGGGAGTTGTCGTGATGGTGGTCGATGTCGATCGTGAACGGTGCCTGGTGCAGCACGTCCGGGTCCGGCCCGAGCCGCGACTCGTTCGCGCAGTCGACGGCGACGAGCACCCGGTCGGCTGCGTCCGCCGGCAGCTCACGACGCAGCTCGGCGAGGCCCATGAACGAGTACTCACCGGGCAGCGGCGTCGCCCCGGCGAGATACATGACGCTGTCCTTGCCGAGCTGGAGCAGGGCGCGGTGGGTTGCAAGGAGCGAGCCGAGCGCGTCGCCGTCCGGGTTCTCGTGGGTCGTGACGAGGAAGCGGTCGTGCGAGCCGATCGCCTTCACGACCGCCTCCAGATCAGCTTGCGTCTCGGTCTGGTTCGGGGGCGAGCTCATCGATGAGTTTGGACATCCGCACGCCGTGCTCGACCGTCGGATCGTATTGGAACGCGAGCTGCGGGGTCCGCTTGAGGCGGAGCTCCCGGGAGAGCCGCGCCTGCAGCACGCCGTGTGCGGCGTCCAGGCCGGCCATGCTCCGCTCGCGCTTGCGGTCGTTGCCGAGCACGCTGACGAACACGCGGGCGTGGCGGAGGTCGGGCGACGTCTCCACTCCCGTCACGGTGACGAAGCCGATACGCGGATCCTTGAGCTCGAGGAGGGCCTCCGACAGCACCTGGCGGAGCGCTTCGTTGACTCTACGCATCCGCTGGGCCATCGAGCTAACTTATCGCTCGCCGCCTCGTCCCGGTGGTCGTGAGCCGCCGCCTCTTCGCCGTTCTCGTGGCCGTGGGCGGACTCGCGGCTGCGGGCGCGGCGCTCGCGACGCAGGACGAGCGCACCGCCCGGTTCGAGGTCCTCGGCCACGTCCGGCCGGCCGGCGGCTACAGCGCCGATGTCGTGTTGCACCGCCGCCACGCCTATCTCTCGAGCCACAAGGGCGCGGAGGCCTGCCCGGCAGACGGGGTGCGGGTTTACCGCCTGAGCGATCCGCGCCGCCCGCAACGAGTTGCCACGTTCGGCCGGATCGCGGGCACGTGGACGGAGAAGACGATCGTCCGCCGGGTCGCGACGCCGTCCTTCAGGGGCGACCTCGCCGTGACGAGCGTACAGAGCTGCCGGCGCGGTTCGTTCCGCGGCTTCGCGCTCTACGACGTGACGCGCCCCGGCCGTCCGCGCGAGCTTGCGCGGGTGCGCACCGACCCGCGCGGCTCGCACGAGCTCTGGCTCCAGCCGGTCGGCCGGCGCGCCTACGTCTACACAGCGATCATCGCGTCGGAGATCCTCTCCTCGACGAACGGAGCGCCCGGCGAACCCGACTTTCGCATCTACGACGTGACGCGTCCGCGGAGGCCGGTGCTGCGTGGCGGCTGGGGCGCCTGGAAGGCGCTCGGCCTCGTCCCCTTCCACGACCCGACCAGACGAACAGAGGGGAACTTCGTCCACTCGGTCGTCGGCGACGGCAGCAGGGCCTACCTCTCCTACTGGGATCTCGGCACGGTCGTGCTCGACGTGCGCGATCCAGCAAGTCCGCGCTACGTCGGCCGGACGAGGGCGACCGACAACGCGCATTCCGCCTGGCTCGGCCCGCGGAGCCTGCTGATCGAGACTCACGAGGCGAGCGGCGGTGTCGCGACGCTGCACCGGCTCGGCGCGGGCGACCCCGTCCACGTCGGGACCTTCGAGCTTCCCGACGACGTGCTCCGCCGCGGGCAGCGCGTCCGCGGGCTCTCCCCCGTCTCCGGGCTCGACCTGACGGCCAGCGTCCACGACGCGAAGGTCGAGGGAACCACCGCGCTCTTCTCCTGGTACGCACAGGGGCTCGTCGCCGCGGACGTCTCCGACCCCAGACGGCCTCGCTTCCTGGCGCGCTTCCTGCCGCGGCCGGGCGAGGACGGCGGGAAGCTCCTCTGCCCCGGCCGCCGGTGCACGGCGGTGTGGGGCGTCGATGTCGAGGGCGAACTCGTGGTCGCCTCGGACCTGATCGGCGGCCTCTGGGTGCTGCGGCTGCGTCGCGACTGACGATGAACGCCAGTGTCTGAGCCCGGGAGCGAAGCGACCCTTCAGGGGTTTTCGCGCGGTCGGGAATCCGCTTCTGCGGATTCCCGACCTGCGCCAACTAGTCGTCCAGCGTAACAAGCTGCCGCTCCACGAGCGCCAGCTCCCACTCGCGCGACGCGAGGTAGCGCTCGGCGTCGGCGAGGAGACGCTCGGCATCACGGCGCGCGCGGGCGACGACCGCGAGCGTGATTCGCGAGCGCTGCCAGACGTCGTGGTGGTCGACCTCGGCGACCGAGGCGCCGAACCGGTTCGCGAGCTGAGCCTTCGCCGAGCGCAGGTGCATCCGCTTCTCCTTCAGCGAGTGCGCCTCGGGGAAGTGCAGCTCGGTGGTGAGGATGCCGACCCAGCCCCGCGGCATGAAACCGCTCGACTAGGCCGAGGCGGCAGGCGTGGTGCCGGCGGGCTCGTCCAGGGACGTACGCTCGACCTCGCGCGTCTCGTACACCTCGAGCACGTCGCCTTCCTTGACGTCGTTGAAGCCGTCGAGCAGGATGCCGCACTCGAAGCCCTCGGCCACCTCGCGGGCGTCCTCCTTGAAGCGCTTCAGCTGCGCGATCGTCGTGTCGTAGACGACGGTGCCGTCCCGCACGACGCGCACCTGGGCGTTGCGGCGCACGACTCCGGACGTGACCATGCAGCCGGCGATCGTCCCGAGACGCGAGACCTTGAAGAGCGCGCGCACCTCGACCTCGCCGATGATCTCCTCCGTCTGGACGGCCGTGAGCATGCCGACGAGCGCCTGCTCGATGTCCTCGGTGAGCTGGTAGATGACGCGATAGGTGCGGATGTCGACGCCTTCGCGCTCGGCCAGTTGGCGCGCTTCGATGTTCGGGCGGACGTTGAAGCCCACCACGAGCGCGTGCGACGCGGCGGCGAGCATGATGTCGCCCTCGGTGATGCCGCCGACGCCCTGGTGGATCACGGAGACGCGCACCTCGGGGTGCTGGATCTTCGCGAGCTCGGAGACCGCCGCCTCGACCGAGCCGCCGACGTCGCCCTTGAGGACGAGATTCAGGTCCTGGACCGCGCCCTCCTGGAGCTGTGAGAAGAGCGTCTCGAGCGACACGCCCGACTTGGAGCGCTGCGCATGCTGCTCGGTGCGCAGGCGCTGGCCGCGGCGCTGGGCGAGCGAGCGCGCCTCGCGCTCGCTCTCGACCACGCGCGCGAGCTCGCCGGCGGGCGGCGGCGTGTCGAAGCCAAGGATCTCGACCGGCGTGCCCGGCCGCGCGTCCTTCACCTTCTCGCCGCGGTAGTCGTAGAGCGCGCGCACCTTGCCGTGCGCGTCGCCGGCGACGATCGCGTCGCCCACGCGGAGCGTGCCCCGCTGGACGAGCATCGTCGCAACGGGGCCGCGCCCAACGTCGAGGCGCGACTCCACGATCGGCCCGGAGGCGTCGGCATTGGGGTTCGCGGTCAGCTCGAGCTCGGCGTCGGCCACGAGCAGGATCCGCTCGAGCAGGTCGTCGAGGTTCTGCTTCTGCTTCGCGGACACGAGCGAGAACTGCGTGGTGCCGCCCCAGTCCTCGGGCTGGAGGCCCTCGGCGGCGAGGTCGGACTTGACACGGTCGGGGTTCGCATCCGGCAGGTCGACCTTGTTCACGGCGACGACGATGGGCACGTCGGCGGCGCGTGCGTGCGAGATCGACTCGCGCGTCTGCGGCATCACCGAGTCGTCGGCGGCGACCACGAGCACGGCGATGTCGGTCACCTTCGCGCCTCGGGCCCGCATCGCGGTGAAGGCCTCGTGTCCCGGCGTGTCGAGGAAGGTGACCTTGCGGCCGTCCACGTCCACCTGGTACGCGCCGATGTGCTGCGTGATCCCTCCCGCCTCGGTCGTCACGACCGACGTCTCGCGGATCGCGTCGAGGAGCGAGGTCTTGCCGTGGTCGACGTGGCCCATGATCGTCACGACCGGCGGGCGCGGCGCGAGGTCCTCGGTGGCGTCCTCGAAGACCTCCGGCAGCTCCTCCTCGTCCGCCGCGTGCTTGATCGTGATCTCGCGGTCGATCTCGGTGCCGATCAGCGTCACCTCGTCGTCCGAGAGCGACTGGGTGATCTGCACCATGTTCCCGAGCCCCATCATGATCTTGATGATCTGCACGGCGGGGATGCCGAGCGCCTGCGAGAGGTCGCGGACGGTGACCCCGGACGGAACCGTGACAGGCCCGGTCGGGGCGACCACCTCCTGCTTCTCGCGCCTCGGCGCATCGGTCGGGCGGCCGCGGCCGTGGCGGTTGTCACGCCCGCGCTGCCCGCCGGCGCCCTCGATCACGACGCGCCGCTTGCGGCCCGGCGCGCCCTGCCGAGGGCGGATCGGGCGATTCGGCTTGTTCGGCTCGTCCGCCATCAGCTCTCGATTCTAGCCCGGGTCATCGGTAGAGGCGTGCCAGCGCCGGGTCGATCCGCACGGTCTGCCTGAGGATCCGGTTGAAGGCCCGATTCGAGCGGGCGCGCTCGAAGCAGGCGAGCCGCGCGCAGGTGTACGCGCCGCGGCCCGGCTCCCTCCGCCCCGGGACGAGGTGACCCTCCCGCGCCGCGAAGCGCAGAAGCTCGCACTGCGCCGCCTTCCGGCCGCAGCCGGCGCACGTCCGTTCCGGCACGCTCACGCTCCAGTGCTCTCGTCCTCCCCGCTCGTCTCGGCAGCGGAGGCGACGACGGGCGGCTCTCCCTCGGCCGCGGTCTCCGCCTCGACCTGCGCGACGGCCTCGAGCTCGGCCTCCAGCTCGCCCGGCTCGAGCTGCGACGCGGGCGCGGACTCCGGCGGAACCTCGTCCGCTTCGGTGCCGACGAGCGCCTGGTGCGCCGGGACCCCGCAGTACCTGGAGCCGGGAAGGGCGGTGTTGGGACAGCGCTTCCCGTTCGAGAGCACGGCCCCGCAGCGGCCGGTGAACTCCTCGCCGTCGGCGCCCTCGCCGCCGTAGGCCGCCTCGGCCTCGGCGCGCGCGAACTCCTCGTCGGACTGGATGTCCACCTTCCAGCCGGTCAGGCGCGCGGCCAGGCGGGCATTCAACCCCTCCTTGCCGATCGCGAGCGCGAGCTGGTCGTTGGGGACGACGACCGTCGCTTCCTTCGTGTCGTCGTCGATGTAGACCTCGCGGACGCGAGCGGGCGAGAGCGCCTTCGCGACGAAGCGCGCGGGCTCGGTGTTCCACGGGATGATGTCGATCTTCTCGCCGCGCAGCTCGGAGACGACCATGCGGACACGCGAGCCACGGGGCCCGACGCAGGCACCGACGGGGTCGACGCCCTGGGCGTGCGACTCGACCGCGATCTTCGAGCGGTAGCCCGGCTCGCGGGCGACGCCGCGGATCTCGACGAGCCCGTCCGCGATCTCCGGGACCTCGAGCTCGAACAGCGTCTTGATCAGCTCCGGGTCGCGCCGCGAGAGGATCACCTGCGGGCCCTTCGTGCCCGAGCGAACCTCGGTGATCACGGCCTTGATCCGGGAGCCCTGTTCGTAGCGTTCTCCGTCCACCTGCTCGGAGCGGGGCAGCAGCGCCTCGACCTTGCCGAGGTCGACGAGCACATTGTTGCGGTCGCCCGCCTGCTGCACGATGCCCGTGACGACCTCGCCCTGGCGGTCGATGTACTCCTCGTACATCATCGCGCGCTCGGCCTCGCGGATCCGTTGCTGGATCACCTGCTTGGCCGTCTGTGCGGCGATACGACCGAAGTTGTCGGGTGTGACGTCGGCGCGCTCGATCTGCTGCTCGGGCACCTGCGACCAGTCGAGCTCGAGGTCCTCCTCGTTGATCAGCGTGTGCTGGCGCTCGCCCGTCTCCTCCTCGAGGCGCTCGAGCTCATCGATCTTCGCCTCCATCGCCTCCTCGAGCAGCCGCTCCTCGAGGTCGCCGGGAATCACGATCGAGAAGACGCGGAACTCGCCCTCGTCGTCGAGCTCCACGACGGCGTGCCGTGCTGCTCCGGGGGTCTTCTTGTACGCGGCGAGGAGCGCGTCCTCGAGCGCGGTGACGAGGGTCTCGCTCTCGATCCCCTTCTCGCGCTCGATCGTCCGGACTGCCTCGATGATCTCCTGGGACATGGCTCCTCCGCTCTAGAGCTGCGACTCGGTGTAGATCAGGTTGCCCCGCACGATCGACTCGTACGGAATCTCGACTGGCTCGTCTCCAGCGCGCACGGTGACCGCAGTCTCGCCGGCACTGAGCACCTCGGCGCGCAGGCGCTTTTTCCGGCTCTCCGTGCGGAGCGCCACCGTGCGGCCGACGACGTTGCGGAAGTGCTCCGGCGTGCGCAGCGGTCGCTCGATCCCCGGCGAGGAGACCTCGACCGCGTACTCGCTCGTGTAGTCGCGCAGCACGGCGTTGACGCGCGCGCAGAGCGCGTGGTCGACGCCGTCCGCGTGGTCGATGAAGACGGTGAAGCGGTCAGGCGCGGACAGCTCGACCGCCAGGACCTCGACGCCGGGCACGGCAGTGTCGACTCTCTCTCCGATCTGGCGCGTCAGTGTCCTCTCCTTCTCGCGTGTCGTCGTCATACGCTGTCTCCTCACAAAAAATGGGCGCCGCGCGCCCACTCGCCTTGCAAACAACAATTCGTCCAGCAGGTGAAATGTGGTGACGCAAGTGTAGCAACCGGCGGCGGCTCAGAGGACGATCGTGACCAGGCCGTCGTTCACGAGCTCGACCTGCATCTGCGCGCCGAAGCGGCCGATTTCTCGACACTCGAATCGCACGCGCGCTCGGGATCTCAAAGCGCTCGGTTTGCGATCTCCTCGACGAGCTGCGTGACGAACTCGAACGGCTCGCGTCCCTGCCGCTGTAGCCACTCGGGCTCGTCCGTGGCTCGGGGCCTCGCGTGCGCGAGGTTCCTGGTAGCGGCCCGCAGGCACGCTTCGCCAGCGCGTTGCGCAAACACGGTGACTCGAGCACGAAAAGTTGGGCGGCCGTTTCTTACTTCGCTGCTGCGCCCGGAGTCCGAGTTGCCGTCAGTCCCTGGCGCGAGCAACCGCAAACGAGCCGCCCGACCCTCTCTATACAGGATCCGTCGGAGCCGGTGTAACGGTTCGGGCCTTGCATGGTTCCGGTAGGTGGGCGTATGGTCGTTCCGTGGTCTTGCCGCCGCCACCCACGTACTTGAATCCGGGGGCCTGGGCGACGTTACGGGCGGTCTGTTCGGAAATGACGCGCCGCTGGCACCGGAACCCGCGCTCGTACTGACCTGCTCGAACTGCGCCCGCACGATCCGCGAGGGCGACGCGGAGGCCGCCGCTTGGCGGTTCTGGAGCGATGGGTGCTAGCGAGCTGCACCCGTTCTGTCCGGACTGCGCGCACCGGGGAGTTGCGGCCGGATGCGCCGGCGTCGTCCGTGGGCTGCTCGCATGCGACCACGAGCTCCCGCTGCTCGAGCATGAGCGCACTGACGATCCGCCCCGCAGGCCGCGCATGTGCCCGACGTGCGGGAAGCTGCGGACGCGCGTAGAAGCGTCACGTCTCGATGATGATCGTCACGGGGCCGTCGTTCACGAGCTCTACCGTGGCTCGGCTTACGCGCTGCACGACCGCCCGCACCTCAGGTCTGCTCGTCCCCGGACGGCTCCAGGTACATGATCCGGTCGGCGTAGCGCTCGCTGTCGGGGCTCATCGAGCTGGCGAGCTTGTAGTGGCCGTTCGCCTCCGCGTCGCGCCCCTGCTTCTCGAGCGAGCGGCCGAGCGCGTAATGAGCGTAGTCGTCGGTGGGCGAGAGCTCGAGCACCACGCGGAACTCCTCCTCCGCCTTGCGCCAGCGCTGGATCCGGAAGTAGGCGATCCCGAGCGCCTCGCGAATCGACGCCTTCGCGGGCTCGAGGCGCTTCGCCTTCTCCAGTGCGACGGTGGCCTGCGCCGCCATCCCCTGCTTCAGGAGGTCGCGGCCCTGCTGGTAGAGGTCGTAGGCGTCGGTCATTCCCGCTCCGGCACCGGCAAAGCCGGCACGTCCGCTTCCGGAAGCGGCTCCGTCGAGCCTACGCTAAGGCTCTTCAGGTACGGGAAGTTCTCCCGCACGAGATCTTCCGGGGTTGTCAAGTCGCGCGTCGGGCCGATCTCGATCGCCGCGACTCGCTCTCCCGCGTCGATCGCCTGCTGAAACGCCGTCGCGAGCTCGAAGGGCGGCCGCCCGGGCAGCGCCTCGACTCGCCCCGCGACGACGGGGCCGACCGCCCAGAGCGGTGCAGCGACAACATCGGCGCCGGGGGCGACCAGGCGCTCCACGGCGCCCTCGTTCAGGCGAACTCCGGAGGCGCCGTCCCGAGGGCGCCGCGTCCGCACCGCGACCGCGCCTGCAGCTCCCTCCGAGCCGAATGCGGCTGCGAAGCGACCGATGTCGCCGCTCGCGAAGACGGTGTCGGCGCCGAGCACGAGGTACGGAGGCCGGGCGCCCGCGGCAGCCACGGCGTCGGCCGAGCCGTCGGGCCAAGCCTGGCGCGCGAGCCGAATCTCGACGCCGAAGGCCCCGCCGTCACCCAGGAAGCGCTCGACCTGCTCGGCGAGATGTCCGACCACGACCGTCACCTCGCGGCAGCCGGCCTCGGCCAGCTCGCGCAGCAGAAGCGCGAGCACCGGCCGGCCGTCGATCGGGAGCAGGGGCTTCGCGAAGCGCTCCGTCAACGGCCGCAGCCTCGTTCCGAGCCCCGCCGCCAGGACGACTGCCGGAAGCACGCTATCCGCGCAGCGAGCGCAGGGCGACGAAGCCACGCAGCCGCTGCGGCCTCCCGAGACTGCCGCGGATGGCGTGCAGCAGCCGCTTCAGCTCGATCCGGGCCGTCGCCGCCGCCGCCTCGCTGCCGCCGGGCGGACCGAAGCGTGCCGCGGCCACCGCCTGCGCAAAGGACCTCCCGTCGATACCGAGCTGCGCGCGCACGAGCTGGTGCAGGTTCTCTGGCGTCGCGCTCGCGTCGACGGTGAGCCCCTGGTCGACGAGGAAGTCGGCGAGCTCGCGCCGCGCGGCGCCCGCGATCCGCCGCGGGTCGCTCGTCAGGTAGCGGGAACGGCGCCAGCCGAGCTTCGCGAGCCCGATCGCCCCGCCGATGCCGGCCACGAGGAGGACGAGCAGCCAGAAGGCGCCGATGCCCTCCTCGACGCTCACCGGAGCGCTGCGGGCACGCCCCTCCTGCAGCAGGGTCAATTGGCCGAGGCCGGTGCTCGGATCGGGGCCGCGGCCCGTCGGTGCCTCGAAGGCGCGCGAGGCTGCGGCGGCGTTGAAGCTCTCCGAGGAGGCGCTGTAGCCGCCCGCGGGCTCGCCGCGTCCGGGCGTCGGGTCGAACGTCAGCCAGCCGTACTCCGGGAACCAGACCTCCACCCAGGCGTGCGCATTGTGGTCGGTGACGGTCCAGACGCCTTCCCGGTAGCTGCCGCTCGTGAAGCCGGCTGCGACCCGCGCCGGGATGCCGAGGAAACGCAGCATCAGCGCCATCGCACCCGCGAACTGCTGGCAGTAGCCCCGCCTGCCCTCGACGACGAAGTAGGCGAGCGGAGGCGCGCCGCCCGAGGACGGCGGCTGCTCGTCGTAGACGAACCCGCCCGTGGTGCGCAGCCACGCCTCGATCGCGACCACGGCGCCGTACGGCGTGCGTGCGCCGCTCGCGATCCGCTCGGCCTGCTGCGAGAGTCCCTCGTAGGCCGAGAGCGAGTTCCGGCCGTCGTCCTCGAAGATCTCGGCGACGACCTCCGCGCGTCCCGGGCTGCCGAAGGGGGGCAGCGCCTTGCGTCCGAGCCGGAAGTACCGATCGAGCTCGGATGGCTGTGGGTAGTCGGCCTCGAGTTGGGCGAGGTCGGCCTGTCTCGGTCGCGGCGCGTAGCTGGAGACGGTGTAACGCTCGCCGCGCTCCAGGCTGCGGTTCAGCTCCACCACCCCGCCGGCGTACTTCGTGACGAGGCCGAGCGACTCTCCGTCGAGGCCGACGGGAGTGCTCGCCGCGATCACGTGCGCGTCGCGCAGTCCGACGACCTGAACGTCCTGGGTGACGAGGTCGTCCTCCCTCCGTGCTTCCTCGGGCAGCAGCGGATCGTCGGGGAGCTCGCCGATCGCGAGCTCGCTCACGCGCACGTCGAGCTGCTCGAGCCAGCGGTCTCCGGTGAACGTGTCCAGCGTCGTCGCCCGCCAGTAGAGGCTGCGGTTCGTGCCGCTGATCCGCAGCACGATCGTCTTCTGCTTGGGGAAGTCGATCCCGCCGTAGTTCGCGTCCCAGACGTAGGAGACGCTGACGGGCGCGCCGGGGGCCCCGTAGGGATCCCACCGTTGCCAGGCGAGCACGCCGTCGCGGGCGACGGCCGCCGACGTCGACGCGCCCGCGGCGACGAGTACCACCAGGACCCCGGCTGCCAGCGCGAAGGTGGGGCGCTCGACGCGGAGGCCCGCGAGGATCCAGAGCGCCGCGACGAGGATGGCCGCGCCGAAGACGATTCCGCCGGTCGGCAGCAGGGTCGCGGGCCACCCAGCCCCGGCGAGCAGCACGAGCACGGTCGGCAGCGGGCGCCGCGAGGCCGCCACCAGCCCGAGCACGAGGCAGAAGCCGAAGATCGCGAGCAGGACGACTCCGTGCATCTCCGGGTACTCGACTCCCGAGAACGGCACTCTGACGTCGTAGAAGCGGACGAGCCCGTCGTCGAAGCGCCTCCACGCGACCGGGAAGAAGCCGCCCTCGCCGAGCGGGCGGTCGAGCGCGAGCCAGGTCGCGACGAGCACCACCGGGCCGGCGGCGAAGAGGCGCAGGCCGAGCGAGGGCAGGAGCGCCGGCGCGAGCGCGAGCAGCACGATCCAGAGCGCACCGGAGCCGCCGGCGCCCGGTTCCTCCAGGCGAAGCCAGGCGGAGGCGACGATGGCGGCCGGGAGCCCGTAGACGAGGGCCGTCCTACGCACGCACGGCCCTCCGCGGTGCCGTCGCCGCGCCCAGCGCGACGCGCAGGTCGTCGCCCGCGCGCACGACGGCGACCGGCACACCGGCCGCCCCGAGCCGCAGCAGCTCGGGCTCGGCCTTCGTCGGGCGGCCTGCAAAGCTCGGGCTGTCGATCCAGACGAGCGAGACTCCGTGGCTCGTGAGGGCACGCTGCGCGAGCTTCGTCGCGAGCGCCGGCGCCAGGCGTGCAGTGACGACGATCACCTCGAGCGCACGGGCGGCCGGACCTCCCTCCCGTGCGATCAGCTCGACGACCGGCCGCGGCGCACCAGGCTCGACGGCTGCGAGTGCGCCGAGCGCGGCGTGCCAGTCGGCCTCGAGCGACGAGACTCGCACGTTGACGGGCCGGGCCGAGTTCAGCGCCAGCACCGCGCGCCGACCACGGGCGGCGTGCGTGCGGAGGATGGAGCCTGCGGCGCGCACCTGCACGTCGAAGCTCTCCCCGACTGCGGCCGTGTCCGCGTCGAGCACGATCGCGATCTCGTCGCGCGGTGCGTCCTCGAGCTCCTTCACCATCAGCTGGCCGCGGCGGGCGGTCGTGCGCCAGTGCACCTTGCGCAGCGACTCGCCGCGCTCGTACTCGCGCACGGAGTGCAGGTCGAACCCGGAGGGGCGGCGGAGCAGCAGCCTGCGCCCGTCCTGCGCGTTCGCTCCACTCTCGGAGAAGAGCCCGGGCAGCTCGACGAGCCGGGGGTAGACGACGAGCGAGCCCCCGGGGGCGACGTCGACGTCGGAGCACGCGAGCCCGAACGGGTCGGCGATCAGCGCATGCACGGCCTCGACTTCGTAGCGGCCGCGCGGGACGCGCGGGAGGACGTACGTGCCCCGGTGGGCGCGCCGGTCGCGCCGCAACGGGATCTCGTGCTCGCCGAGCCGTGACAGGCGCTCCCGGATCGCGAGCGAGGGTGGTGGTACGACCGCCCCGGGCTTCGCGTCGAGCGTCACCCAGACGTCCTGGCCCTCGACCAGCGCGCCGCGACCGACCCGCCGGCGCAGTGCGATCGGGCCGGCGGCGAGCCGCACCCACGCGCGGGCGGCGAGCGGGGCAAGCACGAGCCCGGTCGCCGCGGGGTAGAGCACGGTTGCGCCGAAGAGCCACGCCACGCCGTAGGTGACGAGGCCGAGCGCGAGGACGAGCTTCCCCCGAGTGGTCACGGGCTAGACGGGGACCGGCGTCTGGTCGACCGCCTCCTGCACGATCTCCTCCGCCGTCAGGCCGGCTGAGCGGGACTCGGGCGCGAGGATCACGCGATGGGCGAGCACGGGTGCCGCGAGCGCCTTCACGTCGTCCGGCAGGACGAAGTCGCGACCTTCCGAGAGCGCCCGGGCCTTCGAGACGCGAAGCAGCGCGATGCCCGCCCGCGGGCTAGCTCCGAGCGCCAGCCGCGGGCTCGCGCGAGTGTGGCGGAGGAGCGCCACCACGTAGCGATTGAGGCTCTCCTCCACGAAGATCGCGCGGGCGTCGTCGATCGCCTCCAGCAGCTCCTCCCGCCCGGCCACCGGCTCCAGCGTCTCGAGCGGCGGCGCTGTCGTCTGCTCGGCGAGCATCCGCGCCTCGTCCGCGAGCGGCGGGTAGCCCAGCGAGACCCGCATCGTGAAGCGGTCGAGCTGCGCCTCGGGCAGCGGATAGGTGCCCTCGTACTCGATCGGATTCTGCGTCGCGAGCACCATGAACGGCCGCTCGAGCACGTAGCTCTCGCCGTCGATCGTCACCTGGTTCTCCTGCATCGCCTCGAGCAGGGCCGATTGCGTCTTGGGGGAGGCGCGGTTGATCTCATCGACGAGCAGGACGTTCGCGAAGACAGGCCCGGGCCGGAACTCGAACTCGTTCGCCCGCTGGTTGAAGACGTTGACGCCCGTGATGTCGGAAGGCAGCAGGTCGGGCGTGAACTGGAGGCGCGAGAACTCGAGGTCGAGCGAGCGAGCGAGCGACTTCGCGAGCATCGTCTTCCCCACGCCTGGAAAGTCCTCGATGATCAGGTGCCCCTCGGCGACGAGACACAGCACGCAGAGGCGCAGCGTGTCCTTCGGCGCGTGCACGACCTTCGCGAGGTTGACCGCGACGCGCTCGAACGCCTCCGCCTTCGGGAGGATGACCGCGGGATCCCTAGACGCCTCCATTGCGCTCCTCGAGCAGCCGCTCGACCTCGTCGACGACGGCTGCTGCGATCTGCTCCTTCGGCGCTCTTGTCACCTCGCGCTCCCCTCTCCTCGTCACCAGGACGACCTCGTTGTCGGGTGCGTCGAACGCGATGCCGTCGCGACTCACATCGTTGTAGACGACGAGATCGACGTTCTTGCTGTCCAGCATCGCGCGCTTGCGCTCGAGCCCGCCCGCTCCGGTCTCCGCTCCGAAGCCGACGAGCACTCGCCCGTTTCCGTCCTGCTCTCCCAGCATGCGCAAGATGTCTACGGTCGGCTCGAGCGTGAGGTTCCACGGCTCGCCGTCCTTCGGGCGCTTGCCCTCGACCGGACCGGCGGGACGGTAGTCGGCGACCGCAGCCGCCATCACGACGACGTCTGCCGCCCCGGCACGCGCCTGCGCCTCTCGCTCGAGCTCCGCAGCCGTGGGCGTCTGCACGATCTCCACGCCGGCCGGCGCGGGCACGGTCAGGTTCGCCGCGAGCAGCGTCACGGCCGCCCCGCGACGGCGCGCCTCGGCCGCGACGGCGACGCCCATCCGGCCTGATGAGCGGTTGCCCAGGAAGCGAACTGCGTCGAGCGGCTCTCGCGTTCCCCCTGCGCTCACGAGCACCTGCTTCCCCGCCAGTGGGCCCGGCAGGCCTTCCTGCGACGAGCATTCGAGGACGCGCGCGAGGGTCGCGGCGATCTCGGTCGGCTGCGCCATCCGCCCAGCCCCGACGTCGCCCTCGGCCAGCTCGCCCTCGTCGGGGCCGATCACGAGCACGCCGCGCTCGCCCAGGATCGCCAGATTCGCCTGCGTAGCGGGATGGTCCCACATGCGCGTGTTCATCGTGGGGGCAACGAGGAAGGGTCCGCGGTGCGCGAGCGCCGCCTCGGTGAGGACGTTGTCGGCCAGCCCATGAGCGAGCTTCGCGAGCGTGTTCGCCGTGAGCGGCGCGATCACGAGCGCGTCTGCGCGCTCGAGGTGCGGGTACGGATCCCCGGTGCGGGACTTGCGCGCGAGGGCAAAGAAGGTCTCGGCCGTGACGAAGCGCTCCGAGCCGGGCGTCGGGAGCGGGAGCACGTCGTGGCCGGCACGAACGAGGAGCCGCAGCAGCTCGCAGGCCTTGTACGCCGCGATGCCGCCCGTGACGCCGAGGAGGAGCCGGGCCATTCTCCCATTCTGCCTACCGCCCGCGCGCAGGCGGGCGCCAGCAGACGAACGCCAGCAGACGAACGCCCCTACTTCTTCGCGGTCTTGGCGTAGGCGTACTTGATCTTGCCCTGGCTGACTTCCTCCAGGGACATGGTCAAGTAGTTCTTCGAACGCGACTCGACGAGCGGAGGCGGGGCTTCCTCGAAGCCCATGCCCTCGCCGAGCTGGTGGTGGTAGTTGTTGATCTGCCGTGCGCGCTTCGCTGCCACGATCACGAGTGCGTAGCGCGAGTCCACGTTGTCGAGCAAGGCGTCGATGCGGGGGTGGATCATGGAGCCATGGTAGCTGCGAGTGCCAGCTCCCGCTCGACGAGCGCCGCCAGCGCCTCCGTCGCCCGCCCGACGTCGTCGTTTCGCACCATGTAGCGGAACCGGTGCGCCTGCTCGAGCTGACGCCGTGCGAGCTCGATCCGCTCGCCGATCTCGCCGGAGCTCTCGGTCGCCCGCGCCTGGAGCCGCCGCTCCAGCTCGGGGACGTCGGCCGCGATGAAGAGCGTCACGCTGCCCTCCACTTGCTCCTGTACCCGCAGCGCGCCCTCGGTCTCCAGCTCGAGGACGCAAACGCGGCCTTCTCCGGCGATCCGGTCGAGCTCGGAGGCGAGCGTGCCGTAGCGCCCGCCAACGTACTGCACGTGCTCGAGGAAGCCGCCCGAGTCGATCCGCCCCACGAACTCGTCCTCGGTCAGGAACCAGTACTCGCGCCCGTTCACCTCGCCCGGCCGCTGTACCCGAGTCGTCGCGGAGACCGCCACCTCGAGCTCCGGCACCCGCTCGACGAGCGCCGTGATCAACGTCCCCTTGCCGGCGCCCGAGGGCCCAGTGATCACGAAGACCGAGGACGGTCTAGCGGTTGAAGAGGCCAATCAGCTCGGTGCGCTGGCGCTCGGAGAGGCCGCCGACCGTCTTCGACTGGCTGATCCGGCATTGGTTCAACAGCCGAGCTGCCTTCACCCGCCCGAACTTCGGCACCGCCATGAGCATGTCGAAGACCTTTGCGGTCGAGACGCACTCGGGCGGATCGAGCAGGATCGCCTCGATTCCGACACGTCCGTCCTTCAGGTCCTTTTTCAGCCGCGCGCGCCGGACCCGAATGTCGTTCGCCCGCTTGAGGGCTTCCATTCTCTGGTCGAGCGAGCGCAGCGGAGCCTGCACTTGCGTCTTCGACGGCACCATGAGCGCGGGATACTACCACCCTCACCCAATCGGTCAAGCAGTCGATTTTGCGCCGTTTGCAGCCTTTTCTTGCCTGCTGTTGCCTGATCTGGAACCGCTCATTTGCAGGGACGAATGCGCTGCTCGATGCGCGTCCAAGTGATGTCCGAAGCCGCGCGCGGCGGCCTCCGTGGCGAGCTCAGTGCGGATCCGGGCGACCGACGCTGGGTCGGAGAAGAGAATCGTGCCGAGCGCGACGGCGCTCGCCCCGGCCGCGATCAGCTCGAGCGCGTCGAGCCCCGTACGCACTCCGCCCATGCCCACGATCGGCAGGTCGACGGCGCGCGAGCAGGCGTAGACAGCGGCAAGCGCGACCGGTTTCAGAGCCGGGCCGGAGTAGCCTCCCGTGCCGGCTGCGAGCTGTGGGCGCAACGTGCGCTCGTCGAGCGCGAGGCCGCGCAGCGTATTCACGAGCGAGAGCCCGTCGGCACCGGCCGCCTCGACCTCCCGTGCCTGCTCGGCCAGATCCCACACGGAGGGCGAGAGCTTCGCGAACAGAGGCAGGGTCGTCGCCTCGCGGCAGGCGGCGACGATCTCGGCGGACGTTCCCGCGGCGTCGTCCACGTTCGGGCAGGACAGGTTGAGCTCGATCGTCACGTCCTTCAGCACTGCGCAGGTCTCGGCGTAGTCGTCCGCCGAGAAGCCCCCGACCGAGACCCAGATCGGGACGCCGAGCTCACGCAGCTGGGGCAGCGTCTCGACGAGGAAGCCCTCGCGGCCCGGATTGGCGAGTCCGATCGAGTTCAGCATTCCCGACTTCGTCTCGGCGATCCGGACGGGCGCGTTGCCCCCCCGCGGCTCCGGCGTGATCGTCTTCGTCACGAACGCGTCGAGCGAGCGTGCGACCTCGGGCGCGGTCAACGCGTCGAGACAGCCGGAGGCGTTCAGGAGCACGGGAGGGTTAGTTGCTCTGAGCAGCTAAGTCCCCTCGCAGCGCGCCTTGGAGCACAGGCCCTTCCACGCACAGCCGCTTGAGCTCGCCGTCGACCTCGACGACGCAGCCGTAGCAGGCGCCGTAGCCGCAGGCCATGGGCGCCTCCCACGCGAGCTGGGCGTCAGGCACGAGTGCCCGCAGGGCGTCCAGCATCGGCTCGGGGCCGCAGGCGAGGACGTCGACCGATCCCCCGGGCAGCAGGTCGGTGACGTAGACGGGCTCGACGCAGACCTCTGCGTTCGGCACGAGCGCCGCCGCCTCGGCGTGCCACTCGCTGCGGAAGCCGAGCAGAGCCGGCGGGCCGCCGAGCCGTTCCGAGAGGTACGGCAGGGGAGCGACGCCGATGCCGCCGCCGACGAGCACCGGCCGCGCCACGTCGAGGTCGAACCCGTTGCCGAGCGGGCCGAGCACGTGCAGCGTCTCCCCGGGGTTCAGCTGGCACAGCGCGCGGGTCCCGGGTCCGACCGGATCGATCAGGAACCCGAGCTCGGCCGGGGTCGCCAGACAGACGCTCATCGGCCGGGGCAGCACTCGGCCCGGCGCCTCCAGCATGAAGAACTGGCCGGGGACGCCCGCATCGAGGTCGCTGCGTCCCAACCGGAGAAGCGTGTAGGGCCCGACCGGCTCGGCGCCCGCGACCCTAAGCCGCTGCCGTCTCAAGCTCGATCCTCTCCTGGAGGGAACGCGCCACCTCGGTACGGGCATTCGCGATCGCGTCGACGGCGAGCCGCGCGGCGGCGAGCGTGGTGATGCAGGGGATGCGCGCCGCGAGCGCGGTCTGCCGGATCAGCGCGCCGTCGCGCCGAGCCCCCGAGCCCTGCGGCGTGTTGACGACGAGGGCACAGCGGCCCGAGCGGATCGCGTCGAGGACGGGATCCCCCTTCTCGGCGACCTCCACCTCGAGGCCGGCGGCGGCGAGAATCGCGGCCGTGCCGCGGGTCGCGAGGAGGTGGAAGCCGAGCTCCGCGAGCGCCGTGGCGACGGGCGCGATCGCGCCCTTGTCGGCCTCGCGCACCGAGAGGAACGCAGTGCCCTCGACCGGTAGCGGCCTGCCGGCGGCGCGCTCGGCCTTCGCGAACGCGGTCGGCAGGTCGGCCGCGCTCGCCATCACCTCACCCGTCGAGCGCATCTCGGGGCCGAGCACGGGATCCGCGCCCGGGAAGCGAGCGAAAGGGAGGACGGCGGCCTTGACGCTCACCTGCTCGGGGCGGCGCTCCTCCGGCAGCCCCAGGTCGTGCAGTCGCGCCCCGGCCGCGAGGCGCACGGCCGCGTCGACGAGGTTGACGCCGGTCGCCTTCGACGCGAAGGGCACTGTGCGCGAGGCGCGTGGGTTCGCCTCGATCACGGAGACGACGCCGTCGACCAGAGCGAGCTGCACGTTCAGCAGGCCGACGACGCCGAGCGCGGGACCCAGCCGGCGTACGACGCGGCAGATCTCGGCGTGCATCTCGTCGTCGAGCGAGAGCGCCGGCAGCACGCAGGAGGAGTCGCCCGAGTGGACGCCAGCTTCCTCGACGTGCTCCATCACGGCGCCGATGTAGATCGAGACCCCGTCGCAGAGCGCATCGACGTCGATCTCGAGCGCACCTTCGAGGAAGCGATCGACGAGAGCCGGCCCGGTCACGTCGGCCATCGCCGAACGAACCTGGGCCTCGTCGTAGCAGATGCGCATCGAGCGACCGCCGAGCACGTAGCTCGGCCGCACGAGCACGGGGAAGCCCACGCGCGCCGCGACGCTCGCGGCCTCGTCG
>Ga0136620_10000149_pt1 | contig 30071 bp, 35 predicted proteins | sample AntDrymUQ4162106_2_FD_104806 | JGI IMG/M metagenome (GOLD analysis project Ga0136620, IMG submission 104806) | Polar desert sand microbial communities from Dry Valleys, Antarctica - metaG UQ416 (21.06) | ecosystem: Environmental > Terrestrial > Soil > Desert | place: Antarctica: Dry Valley... | reverse complement strand
GACCCCCTGAGAGCCTGAGGTACCAAAGCGTGAAAATCCTCAGGATTGGGATATCAGCAGGCAACCCCGAAAGGGAGAGCCCTCAGAGGCCATACGCTGCCCGCCCTAACGTCGAGTCGAGGGTGAAGAGATGGTCCAGACCGCAACGCGCCAAGGTGGCGAGGCCGGTGAGAGCCGGTGCGGCAAGTTAATCCCGCGGTTCCGGGTTCGAGCCCCGGGCGGCCCACTGAAGTAGGTACGGAAACGCTCCACCTGAAGGCCCCTTCCCTGGCTTGACAAACTTAATTGTCAATGCTTAGCTGCGTTGTGTGCTCGACGTCGAAGTAATCGATGACCCGTCCGCCGCGGTCGTGGCGCTGGACCCCATACGGGCACGACTGCTCTCCGCGCTGGCTGAGCCCGGCTCGGCGGCCAGCCTCTCCGCACAGGTGGGGCTGACGCGGCAGAAGGTCAACTACCACCTGCGCGCTCTCGAGGCCCACGGTCTAGTCGAACTGGCCTCAGAACGCCGCTGGGGCGGGCTGACCGAGCGGCTGGTGGTCGCCACCGCCGCGTCCTACGTCGTGTCCCCCGGCGCCATGGGCGACGCTGCGAGCGATCCCGGCCGGAGTTCGGACCGCCTCTCAGCGCAGTACCTGATCGCCCTGGCCGCCCGCATCGTGCGCGAGGTTGGCGACCTGGCCCGCCGCGCCGAGCGGCAGGACAAGCGCGTGGCCACCATGGCGCTCGACACAGAGATCTGCTTTCGCTCGGCGACCGACCGGACCGCCTTTGCCGATGACCTGGCCGCGGCCGTTACAGCGCTCGTTTCCCGCTACCACGACGCGTCGGCGCCCGATGGCCGCCCGCACCGCCTGGTGGTGGCCGCCCACCCGACTCCACCCACCCCAGATACCGAGGAGAACCAATGACCACCCCGGACAACGATGCAACCGACAACCGCTCCATCGACCTCGAGGTGGAGGTGCCGGGCACCCCCGAGCAGGTTTGGGAGGCGATCGCCACCGGTCCCGGGATCACCGCGTGGATGCACCCGACCGAGGTCGAGGAGCGCGAGGGCGGCAGCCTGTCCTTCGACATGGGCGCCGGCATGACCATGTCCGGCAAGGTCGCCGGCTGGGACCCGCCGGGCAGGTTCGTGGAGGAGTCCGACTGGGAGGTCGAGGGCGCCCCGAAGGTGGTGCTGGCCACCGAATGGGTCGTCGAGGCGCGCGGCGGTGGAACGTGCGTCGTACGAATGGTGACCAGCGGCTTCGGGCCCGAGTCCGCCTGGGACGAGGAGATCGAAGGTTTCACCGAGGCGATGCAGGGCGCGCTGGGCAACCTGCGGCTCTACCTCACCCACTTCCCCGGAGAGCACGGCACGTGGATGCGGGTCTTTGGCCGCGCGCCCGGATCGGTGGAGGAGGGTTGGGCGGAGCTCGCGGGTGCACTTGGCCTCGCGCACGCCGACGTGGGCTCGGAGGTCAACACGAGCGACTCCGGCGCGCCGGAGATTTCGGGCGTCGTCGAAGGCATAGCCGAGGGGAAGTGGCAGCGCTTCATCCAACTGCGCATCGATGAGCCCGCGCCAGGACTTGCCTCCGTGGCCATCTACGGTCAGGCTGCTTCGACGACGGTCCAGGCTTGCTTCTACAGAGACGAAGGGGCGCAGGTGGCCGCTCGCGAAGAGCCGGCGTGGCGGGATTGGATGCAGGCTCAGTTCCCGGCTGACGAGTAGTCCCTCGGCTGAGGGCGAACGGATGCGAACGTACGGTTCGGGTCCTAGGCGCCGACCGCCGTAACCGAAGATCTAGCCACTCGTCGCGGCTGAAACGGCTGTACTGCGCGATCTCCGTGGAGTGCACGGCCACCCGAGCGCACAGGCAGCAGACAGAACAGGCGTCGTAGACTCACGTCCCAGCCCCCATGGTGTAGCGGTTAGCACGCGAGGTTTTCATCCTCGTAGCAGGGGTTCGACTCCCCTTGGGGGTAATCCAGGATTCGATTCGAGCCCTCAGGCCGCGGCCTCCTCCCGCCTATTACCGCTGTAGCCGGCGCACGACGCCGCGAACACCAGCAAACTCGTCAGCAGGCCGGCCGCGTGGCCCGCGACGAGACCCACGAGCAAACCGCTCGCGCCTCCCGCCAGAGCTGCGATCAACACCACCCCGAGCGTCAGCGAGAGCACGCGCGCTGTGATCAGCGAGCATCCCGCCCAGGAGGCGGGGCCGATGACAACGCCCCAGTCGCGGAAGAAGTCGCGCTCGAGCGGAAGTGCGAGCAGTGCTGCGAAGAGCACGGCGATCGCCAGCGCCTGCACGCCCAGCGAGCGCCAGAAGAGCGGCCAGTTCACCCTGGCGATGGTAGGCCACGCCCGCTTGGGTACTCTCGGGCGCGTCCGGGCGGTTAGCTCAGCTGGTAGAGCGCTCGCCTTACAAGCGAGAGGTCGCCTGTTCGAGCCAGGCACCGCCCATTCCGAGCTGCTACCCCGAGCGCTGCGCCTCGGCGCCGTGGACGGCACGTGCCGCCGTGGCGAGGATCACCTCGGCCACCCGCTCTGGGGCGTCCCACGTGGGCAGGTGGCCGCAGTCGGCCAGGAAGGCTGTCTGCACCCGCGTCGGCACCTGCGCCGGCGCGCTCACCGAACGATCGTGCTCAGCCCAGGCCATGGTGATCGGCACGGAGATGTCCTCGAACCCCGAGAACAGAGACCGGCGCATCTCGGTGTTGGCCCGATTGAAGCCCGGCGAGAGCGCATAGGCGCGCACCAACCGGTACGCAGCCTGCGGAGGTACCCGTTCCGGGTGCGCCACAGGTCCGCGCAACAGCAGCCCGCGCAAGCGCTCGCTTGCAAGGAGGGGTCGCAGGACCGGCACCAATCGAAGCGCGGTGCTGCGCGCAATCTCCGGCCGGGGGCCGAGTGGCCGGCCCCAGAAGCCGGCGGCGCAGAGGGTGGTCACGCTCAGACAGCGGTCGCGCTTGGCGAACTCCAGCGCCACCCAGCCACCCAGCGAAATGCCGGCGACGTGGGCCCGATGAACTCCCAGCGAGTCGAGGGTGGCTTCGATCGCGTCTGCGATCGCACCGGCCGTCGCGGGAACGTCCTCCGGCAGCTCCGGCGAGCCCCCGAAACCGGGCATGTCCATGGCGATCGCGTCGTGGCGGTCCTCCAACAGCGGCAGTACGGGCTCCCAGACCCCGCGGTCGGCCCCCAGGGGGTGCACCAGCACAAGCGGTTCGCCCTCGCCCGTGCGATCGAAGGCCAGAAGTGGAATTTCGGGGGCCATCGAGGAAAACTACGTTCTGCCGGGGTCGTCCGATCAGGATGTGGGGTACGTAGAACTCACCACATGGATCTTTCAGCCCGAACAGCACTCGTAACCGGCTCCAATCGCGGCATCGGACGCGCGATCGCCGAGGCCCTGGCTCAGGAACCGCTGGACCTGCTGCTGTGCGGCACTCGAAGCCCCGGCGACTTCGAGCCCATATCCACTGGCGCCGGAGGCGCGCGAGAGGTGCGCCCGGTGAAGGTCGACCTGGGCTCGCAAAAGTCGATCGATGAGAGCGTCACCGGTCTGGGTGACGACCTGGCGCGCATCGACCTTCTGCTCAACAACGCCGGCCTGATAACTGGCGGGCTGCTTGAGGAGCAGGATCTGGACGACGTCTACGCGATGTTCCAGGTCAACCTGCTGGGCCTGGTGCACCTGACCAGGGCGGTGGTGCCCGGCATGCTCGAGCGGCGCGCCGGCAAGGTGGTCAACAACGCCAGTATCTCCGGCTACGCCTACTTCCCGGCGGCCAGCACCTACGCGGCCTCGAAGGCCGGGGTCGTGGCCTTCTCCGAGTCGCTTCGGCGCGAGCTCAAGGACACTGGCGTGAGCGTGCTGCACCTGGCTACCGGGGGCGTGGCCACAGACATGCTCGACGCCACCGAAGAGACCTACGGTCGCCACATCGACACGTCGGGCTGGGACAGCCAGCCCGCCGGCGAGTGGGCCGGCAAGGTGCTCGAGGCGATTCGAGATGACCGTTCGGTGCTCGGGCCTGGAGGCAGGACGGCGATTGCCAAGCTGGCGTCGCGCGGGCCGGGCTTCCTACTGGACCAGATCTCTGACCGGATGTTCAGCCGCGAGCCTCGCGGCTGAGCCGTTGACGCCGGCGTGGGGCTCGGCGGTCGGCTCGCGGTCGGGCAACGAGGCCCGCCACTCGGGCTTGGCCAGCAGCATCTGCACGTCGCCGATCCGCCGCTCGGTGAACCCCGCCTCGACGTAGGCCAGGTAGAGCGTCCACATCCGCCGGAAGCGCAGGTCATATCCCAGCTCCTCTGCCTCGTGGGCGTGCGCCAGGAAAGCCCCACGCCAGCGCCGCAGGGTCTCGGAGTAGTGCGAGGTGATGTCGTCCAGCCACACGGTGCGCATGTCGGTCTTCTCGGCCAGGCAATCGTGGATGACCTCGAGTGAGGGCAGGCAGCCCCCCGGGAAGATCAGCGTGTTGATGAAGCTCTTGGAGGCCTTCTCGGTCTTGTAGACGCGATCGTCGGCTGTGATCGCCTGCAGCAGCATCAGCCCGTCGGGCTCCAGCAGTTCCGAGCAGCTACGGAAGTAGGTGTCGAAGTACTGCCATCCCACGGCCTCGATCATCTCGATCGAAACGAGCTTGGAGTAGGTGCCGGTCAGGTCCCGATAGTCCTCGAGCAGGACCTCGACGAGGTGCTCCACTCCTGCTGCGCGCACTCGTTGCACGGCAACATCGTGCTGCTCGCGGGAGATGGTGGTGGTGGTCACCCGGCAGCCGTAGCGGGTGGCGGCGTGGATCGCCATCGACCCCCAGCCGGTGCCGATCTCCAGCAGGTGATCGTCGGGTCCCAGCTGCAGGTGGGTGCAGATGCGCTCGAGCTTGGCGTGCTGTGCCTCCTCCAGCGATACCTGCGGCGACTCGAAGTAGGCGGCGGAGTAGGTGAGCGAGGGGTCCAGGAACAGCGAGAAAAGCCTGTTGCCCAGGTCGTAGTGGGCGGAGATGTTGGCCCGGCTGCCCTCGTGGTCGTTGCTGGGCACCATCCGAGCGAGGCGCTGGGTGGAGTGCAGCACCGGGTGCCAGAACTCGCGAGCGCGGTCCAGGGGGCCCATGTTGCGAGCCGCGATGCGGATCAGGCACACCATGTCGTCCACGTCCCAGCGGCCATCCATGTAGGTCTCCGCGAGTCCGGTGGAGCCACGGGCCACCTCGCGCCAAACTCCGCCATCGTGGATCGTGACCTGGGCTCGCAGCGTCGCGGCGGGGTCGCCGAATCCGTAGCGCTTGCCATCGGCCACGATCTCCAGCCGCTCGTGGCGGATGCCCGAGAACAGGCGCAGCAGGAAGCGGCGCGACAGCTCCTCTTTCATCGCGCGTTCTCCGGATGGCGGAAATAGGGCGCGCCCTTGAGCTTGAGCTTCAAGGCGTTCCAGTAGATGAGGAAGACCACCCGCAGCGACGTGGCCGGGAAGCGCGCCAGCGCGCGGCTGAGCGCCGAGCGGGTGAGCTCAGAGCGCTCGAGTGAGAGGGTCACGTCGAACACCTCGTTGCCATCGGCGTCGTGCTCGTCTATGTGCACGAGCAACTGGCCGTTGGGCTCGGTCACGCGCCAGTCGTAGTGGTTGTCCATTCCGATGAACGGCGACACGTGGAAGACCTTGTCCATCGAGTCCTTCATCACGGTTTCGGAGCCGCTGCGGTCGAGCACGTAGGCGTGGGTCTCGCCCCACGGCGTGTTGGTCACCTGCGCCACCACCGCGTCCACGTGCTCGGAGTCCGGCGCGAAGCAGTAGTAGAAGGACACCGGGTTGAAGTTGTGCCCGAGCGTGCGTAGCGTCGTGAGTAGGCGCACCGGGCCATCCGGCCGGCGTCCGGTGCGCTGCGCCACCAACTCGCGCACGCATTCGTCGAGGGGGCGGGAGGGGTCGCCGAAATGGTCCTCGCGGCGAAATCGCGCCAGGGCGGGTCGGCGAGCCGAGTAGAGCGGGTGGCGGTCCAGCACCTCGGGCAGCTCGGCCAGGTCGAGCAGCATCATCGTGTGGCGGTAGGTGAACGAGTGCTCCACGGGCGTGAAGCGGCGGTGGCGGACCCACCCCTCGTAGACGGCGGAGGCGGTCATGCGGCCACCGGCAAGGAGCTCGCGCGCCCCACGTTCTCGAGCGCTCGCAGAGCGCTCACCACGCCGTCCTCGTGAAAGCCCCAGCCCCACCACGCACCGCAGTAGTGGGTGTGGTTGATGCCCGAGATCTCGCCGTGGCGCTGCTGCGCTGCCACGCCGTCGGGGCTGAACACCGGGTGGGAGTAGTCCACCTTGGCCACGACCTTCTCCGGATCGATGGTCTCGGTGCGGTTCAGCGTCACGCAGATCGGCGTGTCGGTGGGCAGGCGTTGCAGGTTGTTCATCCAGTAGGTGAGCGACGTGCGGTCTGACGGCTCATCCAGCAGGTGGTAGTTCCAGCTGGCCCACGCCGCACGCCGTCGCGGCAACTGGGACCGGTCGGTGTGCAGCACTGCCTCGTTGTGCTGGTAGGGAATGGCGCCCAGCAGCTCGCGCTCCGAGTCAGAGGGGTCGGCCAGCATCGCCAGCGCCTGGTCTGAGTGGGCCGCGATCACAACTTCGTCGAAGCGCTCGGTCTCCAGGCCTTCGGCGGCCACCGTCACGCCGCCCTCGTCGCGCCGGATCTCGCGCACGGGGGCCGATAGGCGGATGCGGTCGGCGAAGGGCCGGGTGATCGCCTGCACGTAGCGGTGTGACCCGCCCGTCACGGTGCGCCACTGCGGCCGGTCGCGAAAGCCCAGCATGCCGTGGTTGTGAAAGAACCGGGCCAGGAAGCCGGCGGGAAACGAGGACATCTGGGCGGGATCCGCCGACCACACGGCCGAGGCCTGGGGCACTATCAGGCGATGCACGAACCATTCCGAGTATCCGCCCCGCTCTAGGTACTCCTGCAGCGACGGTCCCTCGCCGGGCGCCAGCTCGAGGAGAGACGGCGCCTCGCGGTTGAAGCGCAGCAGGTCGGCGACCATCCGCAGGAAGCGGCGGTCCACCAGGTGCGAGCGCTGGGCGAACAGGCCGCGTAGCGTGCTCGCGTACTCGAATGAGCCGGCATCGTCGGAGACCGAGAAGCTCATATGCGATGGCTGGGTCTCCACGCCCAGCTCCGCCAGCAGTGGCTCGAAGTTGGGGTAGTTGCGGTCGTTGTAGACGATGAAGCCCGTGTCGACCCAATGGGTCTCGTCGGCCAGGTCCACGCGGTGGGTGCTGGTGTGCCCGCCCACGTAGTCGTTGGCCTCATACACGACGATGTCGTGCTCGGGATGGAGGCGGTGGGCGGCCACCAAGCCGGAGATCCCGGCCCCGACGACGGCGATTCTCATCGCTTCACCAGAGCCAGGGCGACCGCGCCAAGCGCGGCCGAGCTGCCGCCCAGCGCGACGGTGCCCCAGCGGGCGTTTGACGGCAGCTTCTTCGCGGGCACGGCGAGCGTGGAGACGATGTCGGACAAGTCGCATGCGATGGCCGCGGCAAGCCAGCCGGCCAGGGCGTCCTCGTCGTGCAGCGCGGCCAGAGCGCCGGCGGACAGCGCGATGTCTCGCGCGGCGAGCCCATGCACGGCGATCTTGGTGGGCTCGCGCTTGACGTCCTTGCCCAGCCATCCCGAGGCCACACGCTCGGGGGCCACGATCAGTGCGACCCCGTAGAGGAGACGCGCCGTTGCCAGGGCGGCAGCTGCTGTGCGAGAGCGGGACATCACTGATTCCTACGCCGGAGGGGGCTCAGTCGATCAGTCGGCGCGGTGCTCGCCACTGGGTTAGATTCTGGCCGACGTGACCATCCGCGCCAGAAGGAGAGTGGTTTGGACGTAGAGCGCCTGAGGGTGATACCGCTGTTCCAGTCGGTGGACGAGGTGATCGCCGAGCTCGGACCGGGCGACTACTTCGGCGAGGTGGGCCTGCTGGAGACCGAGAAGCGCCAGGCCACGGTGGTTGCCAAGACCGATATGAAGCTACTCACGCTCGACTCGTGGGACATGAAGCGGCTGGAGAGAGAGCTTCCGGACGCCGCTGAGGAGATCCACCGCACCGTGCGCGAGCGCAAGATCGGCTAGCGACTCGCCGTTCTCCAGCGACCCAGCGGCGCGCCGGCGCCTGGCTGCGCTCGGCGCGGTGGCCGCCGTGGCAGCCACAGTGGGGGTGGTCGCGGGCGCGGGCAACGGCGGGGATGGGCCCCCCCGGAGCGAGCCCGCCCGAGAGGAGAGGACGCTCCCGCCCACCCGCGGCCTGCCGCTCGAGCGCCAGGTGGGCTCCCTGCTGTTGATGAGCTACGACGGCCCCGAGGTGCCCGAGTACATCCTGCGCCGCCTGCGTGAGGGCCAGGGAGCCGGCGTGATCCTGTTCGGCCCCAACGCGCCCGACGCGGAGACCGTCAGGGAGAGCACGAGCCAGGTGCAGCGAGCGGGAGGGGGTGCGGCGCTGGTGGCCACCGACCAGGAGGGCGGGGACATCCGCAGCCTGGCCTTCGCGCCGCCCGAGTCCTCCCAGGCCGGGCTGTCGTCGCCGGACGCCGCCGCGAGCGCGGCGCGCGACGGAGCGAGGGCCCTCCGCGACGCGGGAGTCAACGTGAACCTGGGGCCCGTGGCCGATGTGGCTGAAACTCCGGACTCGGTGGTGGCGGGCCGCGCATTCCCGGGCGACACCGAGGAGGTGGCGGGACTCGTGGTGACCAGCGTCAAGGCGCACGCACGCGAGCGGGTGGCCGCCACGATCAAGCACTTCCCCGGCTTGGGCGGGGCCACCGAGAACACTGATGACGTGTCCGTCACGATCGACACGCCACGTGACGAGCTCGAGCGCGGGGCGCTCAATGCTTTCAGGGCGGGCGTCAGCGGCGGCGCCCCGCTGGTGATGGCCTCGCACGCGCTCTACCCGGCACTGGACGGGGAGGCGATCGCCTCCCAGTCCCGCCCGGTGCTGGAGGACCTCCTCCGCGGTGAGCTGCAGTTTGACGGCGCGGTGGTCACCGACAGCATCGAGGCCCAGGCAGTGCTCGACCGCTCCGATGTGGCCACCGCAGCCGAGCGCTCGGTGGCCGCGGGCGTGGACCTGGTGCTGATGACGGGGTCCGGCAGCTGGAACCTGATCTACCCGCGTCTGCTGCGCCGCGCGCGCCGCGACGCCGCCTTCCGCAAGCGTGTGACCGAGTCGGCGGACCGGGTACTGGCGCTCAAGCGGCGGCTGGGGCTTACGGTTTCCCCGTGAGGTGGGGGCTAGGAATCGTGTGCGCGCTCGTCGCGCTGAGCGCGGCTGTGCCGGCCGGCGCCGAGGGCGCCGCCGACCCAGCGGCCCTCGCGGACGGCATCGCGGCCCCGTGGCCCGGCCTTCAGCTCCAGAGCGGCGGCTTCCCCGACTACATGGAGAGCCTGCGGGGGCTTGACGCCCGTGACCGGTACGGCAACGCCGCCCTTGGCCACGCGCTGTTGCGCACCGGTGTCCGGGAGGGCAACCAAGAGCTGATCGGGTCGGGACTGCGGGCTCTGATCCACGCCGCCCGCACGCCGGACCCCCATCACTCGATCGTGTTCGAGAACGCCGAGCTGGCCGCGGGATACAACCTGGCGCGCGTGTCAGCCGCGGAGCATCCGGTCTTCCGGTCGGGGCGCGACGATTTCGAGAAGCGCCTGCGCTCGATGAACCCGGTCTGGATCGGACGGGGGCGGACGGACTACTTCAACCAGTTCCTGGTCGATGCAGTGGCCATCCTCGAGCTCGAGCGCAGCGGCTTGCGCTCCAGCGAGCCCGGCACCGTGCTCAACGACCCGCAGGGCAACCGCCGGCTGGTCGAGAAACTGATCAACCGAGACCTCCTGACGTTCACGCGCGAGCAGACCGCACGCACGCAGCGAGCCGGCCTCACGACCCTGGCCACGGACGGCCCACTGGCCTACCACGTGCTCACCCTCGCCTACACCGTGCGAGCGCTGCGGATGATCGGGCCCAGCGCAAGCGCCCGCGCCCGCGCTCTCGTGCAGCGCTACGCGCGCGCCACCTGGGCCTTCACGGGGCCTGACGGCGATGTCTCCTACTTCGGCCGCTCCCAGCAGCAGTCGTGGACCCTGGCCATGACCGCCTACGGGATGGAGGAGGCGGCGCAGGATGCGGGCGATCGGTGGGCGCCGCGCTTCCGTGCCGTGTCGCAGAGCGCGCTCGAAAGGCTCGAGGCGATGCACGCGGGCGGGCCCTTCGGCGTCTACCTGACGCCTGCCTTTCGCCGTGACTTCAACCGGTCGGTCGGCGGGATGGACGACTACGTCTCCGGCCCGGCCTATACGGGGCTGACGCTCACAGGCCTGGAGTGGCTCAACCTGGCGCGGCGGCCCGGAGCCGTCGGGCGCCTGGCCGCCGACGGGCCCCTTGCCTACCGGCTGGGAGCGGGTGCCGGCTCGTTTGCCGTGGTCTCCACCGGCACGGTCTGGTACGTGGTCCGCCGCCGCCCCGGCTCGCTGGCCGACCTGCGCTCGGGCGGGGGCCTGGTGGCGCTCAAGGTGCGCGACGCCCGCGGCCGCTGGCGCGACGTCCTGCCCCAGCGACCACTCCGCCTTCCGCTCGTGCGCGAGGACACGCTGGGGCCGATCCTGCGGCGCGGGACGGCCACTACTGCCTTTCCGTATGGCAACGATGTACGAATCCGCGGCGGGTCCAGGGTGGACTGGGCCGTCGACTTCCGGCGGCCCGCCTACGGGGCGCTGGTGCGCCGTTCGGCGGTGATCTTCGAGCCCGTGCGGTGTGGAGTCAGGATGCTCGTGCCCGCCCGCCGCGGCGACCGGCACCAGATCTCCGCCTTTCTGCCCGCCGATCCGCCGCCCAGGCGACTGCGCGGCCGCGGAGTCATCGCCGGCGGCAACCTGCGGGCCTCTCACAGCGGGGCAGGCCGCATCGTGGTCGGTGGCCCCTACACCGGTTCCATAGACCCGGCGCTGGTGCGCACGCGCCTGTCCGCACGGGTCGGGCGGCGGCGCGCCACGGTATTTACCTTCGCGCTGCGCGGGCCGTGCTCCGGCGCGTGAGCCGGACTACGCCTCGGCCGACGCTCGCTCGCGCGCCTTTTGCATCATCTCCTCGTGCACGCTGCGGGTGTTGCCCTGGCGGCGCTCCCACGATCCGTCGGGCCGCATGTCCCAGGCGAAGGTGTCGTCGAGCAGGCAGCGCTCCAGCGTGTCATCGACCTCTGCCCGCAGGCGCGGGTCCTCAACGGGCATGAGCAGTTCCACGCGCGTGTCCAGGTTACGCGGCATGAGGTCGGCCGAGCCGATGAAGTAGCGGCGCTCGTCGCCGCGCTGAAAGCCGTAGACGCGCGCGTGCTCCAGGAACCGGCCGACGACCGACACCACGCGGATGTTGTCGCTCACGCCGGGAACGCCGGCGCGCAATGCGCAGATGCCGCGGATGTTGAGGTCCACGGGCACGCCCGCCTGTGAGGCAAGGTACAGCGCCCTGATGCAGCGCCGATCCACCAGCGAGTTGAGCTTCATCACGATCCGCGCGTGACGGCCGTCCTGGTGAGCTTCGACGGTCTCCTCGATCTCGGCCAGCAGGCGATCCCGCATGTACTCGGGGGCCACGATGGCCTTTCGGTAGCCGGCGTTGCGGGACGCGCCGGTGAGCGCGTTGAAGAGCGCCGACACGTCGGCGGCGATGTCCGGGTCGCAGGTGAGCAGACCGAAGTCCTGGTAGAGCCGGGCGGTCTTGGCGTGGTAGTTCCCGGTGCCGACGTGCACGAAGTGACGCACCCCCGCGCCCTCCCGGCGCACCACGAGCAGCGCCTTGGCGTGGGTCTTGAGTCCGGGCAGGCCATGCACCACGTGGGCGCCCGCCTCCTCGAGGGCGCGTGCCCAGCGGATGTTGCGGCGCTCGTCGAAACGAGCCTTCAGCTCCACGAGGCACACGGCCTGCTTGCCGCGCTCCGCGGCCTCGATCAGGAGGGGAACGAGGGCCGAGTCGTCGGAGGAGCGGTACACCGTCATCTTGATCGCGAGCACCTGCGGGTCGTTCACGGCCTGCTCGACCAGCCGCTCCACGCTGTTGGCGAACGAGTCGTAGGGGTGGTGTAGGAGCAGGTCGCCGCTGCGCATCGCGCCGAGCACGTCGGGCTTGCCCTCGGCGGTGGAGAAGGGCCCGGCGCTCACGGGTTTCCAGGGCGCCTCGCGCAGTCCCTTATGGCCGTCGAGGCCGTGCAGCTGCCACAGGTCGGTCAGGTCGAGCATGCCTCGCACGTCCTCCACCTCGGACTCCTCTGCCCCCAGCGACTCAACGAGGAACGAGCGCAGGTGGGGGTCCATGTCAGCGCTCACCTCCAGACGCACCACTTCACCGAAGCGCCGCTGGCGCAGCTCGGCCTCGACGGCGCGGAGCAGGTCGTCGGCCTCGCCCGAGACCTCGAAGTCCGCGTCGCGGGTGACCCGGAAGAATGCGTGGCGCTGCACCTCCATGCCCGGGAACAGCGCGTCCAGGTGGCGGGCTATGAGCGATTCGAGCGGTACGAAGGCAGTGTCGCCCACGGACAGGAATCGCGGGAGCACCTCCTTGGGCACCTTCACTCGTGCGAACAGCTCGAGGTCTGTCACCGGGTCGCGCAGCCAGACGGCCAGGCTCAGCGAGAGGTTGGAGATGTAGGGAAACGGCCGACCCGGTCCCACGGCCAGCGGCGTCAGGACCGGGAACACCTGCTCGCTGAAGATCCGGTCAGCGGCCTCCGTCTCCTCGTCTGTCAGGTCTTCGACCTGCGCGACCCGGATGCCGTGCCCGGCCATGGCCGGGCGCACCTGCTCCTCCCACTGGCGCGACTGCCGGTCGCCAAGCTCTCGCAGTCGTTCGCCTATGAACTGGATCTGCTGGGAGGGGGAGAGGCCGTCGGCCTTGCGGGCGTCGATGCCGGCGTCCACCTGGTCGTGCAGGCCGGCCAGGCGGACCATCACGAACTCGTCCAGGTTGGACGCGTAGATGGCGAGGAACTTGGCCCGTTCGAGCAATGGCGTGCGCTCGTCCTCCGCCAGCTCCAGCACGCGCTCGTTGAAATCCAGCCACGAAAGCTCGCGGTTGGTGTACAGCTCGGACAGATCGAGGTCGGCGGCAGCCGCCTCGGTCACGGGGCCGCTCGCGGACGGCGGTGTCTCAGACGCGATTTCCATTCACATCCATTCTCGCCGGTTTGCCGGCGGGGCCGTTGCGGGGAGGTGTAGCTTGCCCCACCGTGATCTGGCTCCTGCGCCACGCCGAGGCCCAAGACGGCTCGCCCGACTCAGAACGTCCGCTAACGGAGAGGGGCGAGGAGCAGGCACGCGCCGCGGGGGTGGCCTTCCGCGCCCTCGACCTGCGGGTGGACGCGTGCGTGACCAGTCCCAAGGTGCGTGCCCAGGACACGGCGCGGTTGGCCTGCGAGACGCTGGGCATCGAGCCCCAGGACGACGAGCGCCTGGCGGGAGGACCGTTCGATCCGCACGAGGTGGCGGGCGAGCGCGGCGAACGAGTGCTGCTCGTTGGGCACGATCCCGACTTCTCCCTGGCCGTGCAACGGATGACCGGCGCCCAGGTGCGCCTGCCCAAAGGCGGCGTGGCGGGGGTGGACAAGGGCGAGCTCAAGCTGCTGCTCCGTCCGACCGAGCTGCAGGCGCTGGCTCGGGCCGGTTGAGCCCTTCCAGCAGCTCGCCCGCGAAGCCGCTCGCCTCCAGCTTCTCCCAGCACCGCACGAAGCGCTCGAACAGCACCGCCCGGCGCGCTGTGAGGTAGGAGCCCAGGGTCTCCAGCCCCCGGTAGCGCTCACGATTGGGCGCCTTGCGCGCGGCGCCGGGCGCCAGGTCGCGGGCGGTGCCGGCGGCCCGGAGCAGAGCAGCCGCATCTTCGGCGCGGAGGGCCTCGGTGTGGCTCCGGACACGCGGGAGCATCTCGTCGCAGTCGTGAATCTCGCCGAGCAGGTCCTGCAGGTGCTTGGCCACCTTTGCGCCGTCGGTAGCGGCGCTCCCAAAGGCCGGTTCGGACATCTCGAGCACGTAACGCAGGCGCTTGGCGGCTATCCGCATGTCGTGCAGCGTCTCTGTCTCGACCGGGTTCAGCGCCTTCGGGCCGAACGAGCGCAGCTCTCGCAGCCGCACCTCCACGATGCGGCGCGCGTTGTCGGCCAGCGGACCGTCGGGGTCCAGCCCCTTCACCTTGCGAGGCTTCACTCCGGCACCGATCCGCTGAGCACCTCTAGGGGCGGGGGTTCCGTGCGGCGAGCCGAGGCGGCGAGTGCGAGCAGGCGCTCCTGCAGTTGGGCCTCGCTCAGCTGCTCGAGCGCCGCGGCGAGGCGCTCGTTGCCGCGCTTCTGCCCGGCGCGCATCTCGTCCGCGAAACCCTCGATGCCCGGCCGGTCGCTGGTGTTCAGCTCCGTCGCGATGCCCTCCAATGCGGCGATCGCGACATCGGGGTCCCGGCGCTCGCCCAGCACGTCCGCCAGCGCCTTGACTTCACGCAGCAGCTTCCGGTGCTCCTTCTTCGGAAAGCAGGCGGCAAATACCTCCATGGCGGCGCGCAGCCGCCGTGTGGCCACCCGCATGGCGTGCACGCGTTCGATGTCGGACGTGTCGAGCACTCCGTCCGCATGGGCGAACACCTCTCGAGCACGTACCTCGACAGCGGCGGCTGCCGCGTCGGCGAATCGAATGCCGGGGTTCAGACCCGGGATAGGGAGAGCCTTGGCCATCGGGTCAGGCTATCCCGGTCGCGCGGCGCTCGCGAGCTGGAGCACCGCGCCCTCGCGCAGACCACCTCGAGCCACGCGCAACGGGCGGCCCAGGCGAGCGGATATCTCCCGTAGCAGGATCATGCCCGCCGGCAGCAGGCGCGAGCGCTCGGGCGCGATGCCCAGGCGCTCGGTGGCCTCGGCTGCAGGCATGCCGGCGATCAGGTCGATCCCGCGCTCAAGCGAGTCCGGAGTGAGCTCGACGCCCACCAGAAGGCGCAGCGAGCCGGCTGTGCCACCCACGGCCATCGCCTCGTGAACGGGCGGTGGCCGTAGTCCCCCCAGGGTCAGGCTCGCGGCTCGCCGCATGGCCTCGAGGTCGGCGCGCGCGGGGGGATCCGAGCGAACGTAGGTCTCGGAAAGGAGGCTGGAGCCGGTGGCCACCGAACGCCACCAATCCACGTCCTGGCAGGAGATGCCCACGGCGATCTCCACCGACCCCCCACCGACGTCCACCACCGCCACGCTCCCTAGCGTCGCCGGCAGCCCGCGGGTGGCGCCGGCGAAGGAGAGGCGCGCCTCCTCGGCGCTGCTCAGCACGCGGACGGGCACCCCGGCGCGCACCTTCACCGCACGCACCAGCTCGTCGCGATTCGGTGCCCTGCGAATGGCCGCGGTGGCCAGGACGCAGATCGCGGCGGCGCCCGCCTCCCGCGCCTCGGCGATCTGCTCCGCCACCACCTCCGCGTTGGCCCGCACCTTCTCGGCGGGCACGACCCCGCCAGGCCCTTGCCCCGCCCCGAGCCGGGTGAAGGCGCGCCTCGTGGCGATCTCTTCGAGCCGCCCTCCACCAACCTCGGCCAGTAGGAGCCGCGTGGTGTTGCTGCCGATGTCGATACAGGCGCAGACCACCCGCGCCGGACTCTTACACGCCTAGGGCTGCTTGACCAAGATGCCCTCGAGCACGTGAGCCACGCGCTCGCATGCATCGATCGCCTGCTCGAGCCGCTCGAACACGTCTTTCCAGCGGATCACCACCATGGGATCGATTCCTCCGGCGAACAGGGAGACGATCGCCGAGCGGCTCACCCGGTCGCCCTCGTCCTCCAAGCGGTCGACCTCCACGAGATGGGGCGAGAGCTCCGACAGCCGATCGAGCTTGGCCAAGGCCGCCGCCAGCTCGCGGCCGGCGTCGCGCAGCACGCCGGTCAGCTCGACCGCCTGCTCCATCGGAGCCTCGATCTTGTAGAGGCCGAGCACGTCCGCGGCCTCCTCGGCGTAGTCGACCACGTCGTCGATGGCAGTGGCCAGGGCGTGTACGTCCTCGCGCTCGAGATCTTCGGTGTCCGTCGAATACATATGGTGGATGATGTCGTGGGTCAGGCGGTCGCCCTCGAGCTCGAGGGCCTTGATCTCGGCCGCCAGGTCGGACTCCTCGGGCCAGTGGCGCATCAGGTGGTCGAGCTTGCCGGTGGCGGCCTCCGCGTTGGCTCCCGCCTCGCGCAGCAACGCCGCGAGGGGGCGGGGCTGGTGTCGATTTGCGAACACGGCCACCGCTCAGCCCGTCGGCGGCTGGGGGGCCAGCTCGGGATGCGAGGCGTCTTCGAACTCGCGGAACAGCCCTGTGACCACGAACGCCGTCTGCTCGCCGATGTCCACGCAGTTGTCGCCGATGCGCTCGAGACAGCGGGCCACCAGCATCATGTGCATCGCCCACTCGCGCTCGTCGCGCTTGTCACCGATCGCCAGCGCGCGCCGGAAGGACGCCTTGTTCAGGCGATCGATCTCGTCGTCCTGACGTACCAGGTCCACCGCCAGGCCGACGTCGCGTCGCTCAAATGCCTGTCCGGCCTGGATCACCAGCGAGCGCGCCACCTCGCCCATCTTGCCGATGTTCCGCAGCAGCTCTTCGTCCTCGGGCGGGTTGTGGCCGGCGAGGGGAACCAGCTTGGCCATGTTCACGCACTGGTCGCCCATGCGCTCCACGTGCTTGATCACGTGCAGCAGGGCGGCCACCACCCGCAGATCGCCCGCCACCGGAGCCTGGAGGGCCAGCAGCGAGAGCACGCCCTGGTGCACCTCCAGATAGCGACCGTCGATGCGGTCGTCGTCGGCGATGACGATGCTCGCCAGCTCGATGTCGCGGTGCTGGACAGTCTCCAGCGCGCGATCCAGGGAGCCGGCCACGAGCTGCAGCCCGCCCAGCGCGGAGGCCTCCAGCTGGCGGAGCTCTTCCTGAAAGTGCTGGCGGTTGCCGTCGGGCATGGTTACCTCCGCGGGGCTTCCAGCCCCGCGGTCCCGACTCGGTCGCTCCGCATCCGGCTTCGCATCAACCGACCTTGCCCGTGACGTAGGCCTCCGTGCGCTCGTCAGAGGGGTTGGTGAAGACCTTCTCGGTGTCGTCGTACTCCACCACGCGCCCCGTCCGGCCGTCGTTCTCGTCGACCTCGACCGTGAAGAACGCCGTCATGTTCGACACCCGCGCTGCCTGTTGCATGTTGTGGGTGACGATCACGATCGAGTAGTTCTCCCGCAACTCGAGCATCAGGTCTTCGATGCGGCCGGTGGAGATGGGATCCAGCGCCGAGCAGGGCTCGTCCATGAGGATCACGTCGGGGTCGGTGGCCAGGGCGCGCGCAATGCACAGGCGCTGCTGCTGTCCGCCGGACATGCCGAACGCGTTGGTCTTCAGCCGGTCCTTGACCTCGTCCCATAGTGCACCCCGGCGCAGGGCTCGCTCCACGATCTCGTCCATGTCGCCCTTCTCCCCGAGCACGCGCGGGCCGAACGCGATGTTGTCGTAGATGGACTTGGGGAACGGGTTGGGCTTCTGGAACACCATCCCGATGCGCTTGCGCACCTGGACCGGGTCGATATCGGAGCCATAGAGGTCCTCGCCGTGGTAGTTGACCCTGCCGGTGACGCTGGCCGCCGGGATCAGGTCGTTCATCCGGTTGAGGCAGCGAATCAGGGTGCTCTTGCCACACCCCGAAGGACCGATGAGCGCCGTGATCTCGTTCCGGTAGATGGGGAAGCTGACGTCCCGCACGGCGGGCGCTCCGCCATAGGCCACGCCCACATCCTCCAGCCCGAAGATCTCCTCGCGCTCGCCGGCGGACTTCTTGTAATCGGCGTCCAGGGCCTGGGTTTGAACGCCCCCATCGCCGGGCGAGGGGACCGTCCCTTTGCCGGTCGCGGCGGAGGCCTCTCGTTGACGCTCTTCAGGGTCTTGGGTCATGCGCCCTGCACCTTAGTCACCTACCACTTCTGTTCGTATCGATTGCGTAGATAGACGGCGCCGGCGTTCATCACGATCAGCACCGCCAGCAGCACGACTATCGCGGCTGCGCCCGCCACACGCAGGTCAGCGTCGGCCTCGCTGATGAAGTTGTAGATCAGCAGCGGCAGGGCGGTGAAGGCGCCCTCGTTCACGTTGAGGCTGGGATCGAAGCGGATGAATGCGGCCGCCCCAATGACGAGCAGTGGGGCCGTCTCCCCGATCGCGCGTGAGAGCGCAAGGATCACGCCGGTCGCGATTCCCGGGAGGGCGCCCGGCAGCGTCTGCTTCCAGATCGTCTGCCAGGGAGTGGCTCCGAGTGCCAGCGAGCCCTCGCGGATCGACGGGGGAACGGCCCGGATGGCCTCGCGCGAGACCACGATCACCACGGGCAGGACCAGGAGGCCGAGAGTGAGGGCGCCTGCCAGCACCACGGGCCCGAGCGAGAGAGGGCTCCGCACGATGAAGGTAAGGCCCAGGATCCCGTACACCACCGAGGGCACCGCGGCCAGGTTCTGGATGTTGACCTCGATCAGCCGGTTCCACCACCGCTCGCCGTCGGCGTACTCCTCCAGGTAGACCGCGGTGGCCACGCCCACCGGCACGATGAACACCGCCGTGGTGAGCATGAGCAGCAGCGTGCCGATCAGGGCGGAGCGCACGCCCGACTCCTCGGGGAAGATCTGCGATGGGTAGTTGGTGATCAGGTCGGGGGACAGTCGCGCGCCCGCGTCCGCCACCACATCGACGATGAGCACCCCGAGGGTGATGAACCCGACACTGAGGCTGAGCAGCAGGGCGGCCCGGAAGATCAGGTCGCGCACCTTCTGCCCCCGGGAGGCGCGCTCCACGGCGCGCCGGGTGAGCGCGCTCTCGGCAACGCTCATTCGTAGACCTGCCGGTACTTGCGCACGAACCGGATCGAGATGAGGTTGAGCACCAGGGTCATGAGGAACAGGGTGGTGCCGACCACATAGATCGTGTCGTACTCGAGTCCGGTTGTCGGAATGTCGGCCGTCGACGTGGCGGCGATGAAGGCCGCCATGTTCTGCATGGCCACTGTCGGATCGGCGGTCAGATTGGTCACGCTGCCACCTGCGATCAGAATGACCACGGTCTCGCCGATTGCGCGCGAGGCGCCGAGCACGATCGCGGCCACGATGCCCGACAGCGCGGCGGGGAAGACCACGCGAATGGCCACCTGCGCGCGCGAGGCGCCCAGCCCGAAGGCGCCCTCGCGCAGCGAGTTGGGCACAGAGGACAGGGCGTCGTCGGCCACAGTGGCGATGGTGGGAAGTACGAGCACGCCCAGCACCAGGCCGGCGCTCAGCGCGTTGAAGGCGGGGAGGCTCAGGCCCAGCAGGTCTTCAAGCAGCACCGGTGTGACCCAGGTCAGCGCGAAGTACCCGAAGACGATCGTCGGGATTCCGGCGAGCACCTCCAGTGTGGGCTTGAGGAGCCGGCGCACGCGGGGCGAGGCGTACTCGGACAGGTAGATCGCCGATCCGAGGCCGAACGGGACGGCCACGAGGAGGCCGATGGCCGTCAAGTAGAGAGTGTCGAAGACCAGCGGGAGGACTCCGAAGGACTTGTCGCCGCCCCCGACCAGCGGTTCCCACTTGGTGCCGAAGAGGTACTCCCCGACGCCGACCTCGCCGAAGAAGGACACCGTGTCGCGCACGAGCGCGATCACGATCCCCGTCGTGGTGGCGATGGAGATCGCCGCGGCCAGGAAGAGCAGGCCCTTGATCGCCGACTCCCCCACCGATCGCGAGGAGCGCTGCCGGCGCATGCCGGTGGCGCCCCTCGCGGCGGTGGTGGATCCGGCTTCCATCTGCTGCGAACAGGGACCCGGCTAACCGCCGAGCTTGCCCTTGGCCTCGGTCGCCTGCTGCTGGTTCATCGGAACGATCTTGGCGGCATCCGCGATCTCGGAGTACTTCTCGGTGACGAAGGTCAGGAAGCCCTTGACCTGAGGCTTGGCCAGCGACTTCTCGCTCGGGTACATGAACAGTGGCCGGGACAGCGGCTTGTAGTCACCGCTCTGGATCGTCTCGACGGACGGCTTGACACAGCCGCTTCCCGAGTCGATCCCGACGGCGTTGAGCTTGTCCTGGTTCTGCTCGTAGAACGAGTAGCCGAAGTAGCCCAGCCCGCCCGGCTCGCCGGACACGCCATTGACCAGCACGTTGTCGTTGGGTGAGGTCTGCACGACCGAGCCTGTGCGCTGAACGCCCTCCTCGCCGTTGATCTCGTCGGTGAAGAAGTCGAACGTGCCCGACTCCGAGCCTGGGGTGAAGAGCGCGAGCTCGGCATCCGGGAGCTTGGGGTCGACATCGACCAGCGTCGTGGCCTTCGCACCCTTGTTGAAGACCGACTTGAGCTGTTCGACGGTCAAACAGTCCGCCTTCAGCTCCTTGTTGCTGACCACGGTGATTCCGTCGTTGGCGACCTGCACCTCGATGGGCTTCACCTTGCCCTGGGTGCACAGCTTGGTCTCGTCCTCCTCGATTGCGCGCGAGGCGTTGGAGATGTCGGTCTCACCGCGGCAGAACTTCTCGAAGCCGTCGCCGGTGCCCGCCCCGCCAACGGTGATCTTCACCTCGGGGTTCTCCTGCTGGAAGAGCTCCAGGGCGGCCTGGGCGAACGGCTGGACCGTGCTGGAGCCGTCGATGCGGATGTTGCCGGAGAGCTCTCCGCCTCCACCGCCTCCCGAGCTTTCTTCATCGTCCCCGCAGGCGGCGACGCCGAGCGCCATTACGCCGGCGGCGGTAAGCGCGAGCCACTTCCTCATGCGATTTCCTCTCGTTCGTTCACGTGGTCGCGGCGAGGCTCCCAGCCCTCTGCATTGAGTCTGTTGCGGACTTGTCGCCGCAATGTGAAAACGATGTAAAGACCAGAGCGGGGCGCGTCCGAGTTGCGACGCGCCAGGGAACTTGAGAGTCCCGTTCTAGGAGACGCGCGCGATGGGACGCTCGACCTGCTGGGGCTGGAAGCGGTAGCCAAAGCCGAAGTGCGTGTGTATGAAGCGCCGGCCGGGCATGGCCTCATCGAGCTTCTGACGGAGCTTGCCCACGTAGACGTCCACCGAGCGGTCCGAGCGCCGGTAGGGCTCGCCCCACACGGCCACGTACAGCTCCTCGCGACTGACGATCCGCCCGGAGCGCCTGACCAGCGCCGTGAGCAACTCGAGCTCGCGGGCCGTGAGGTTCAGCGGGCTTCCCGCCACAGTGACCAGGAACTCGCTCGGCCGGATCTCCAACTCTCCGGCGCGCAGGCTCTGGGCGTCCATCGCCGCTTCCATCGTGTTTGAAGCTCGCACGTTCGCGCGAAAAGCCGGTTATGTGCGCGTGACCTCACTGTGAAAAAACTGTAAAAGAGCGAATTTCCCCCTACATCTCGCGTATCCTCGGCGCAGCGGGTCAGGGCCGCCTGTCGGCGCTCGCGCAACTCTCGATGGACCGGTACTCCATGAACACCACCGATCTCGGACCAGTTCGCCTCGCGATCCTCGACTCCGACTCGGGGTTCGTGCGCGTACTCGTCAACCGCCTCGAAGGGATGGGCTGGCAGTACCGCCGCCTCGAGGCGGCGCCGCGCGTGGAGGAGTTCGTCTCCATGCGTGTCAACGCCCTCGTGGTGGACCTGGCGCTGCTGGGCCCCAATGCATGGGGCTTCGTCGAGCAGTTGGCAGCGTCCATGCCGGGGCTCGGCGTGGTGGTATGCACCGGCCGCTCCACCGTGGCGCAGCGAGTACGTGGCCTGCGGCTCGGCGCCGATGACTGGGTCAGCAAGCCCTGTCACCCGGAAGAGGTGCTCGCGCGGGTGGAGGCGGTCGTGCGTCGTCGCAAGCAGGCCACCGGCCGCCCCGACTCCGAGCCCGTCACCGCCGGCGAGCTCGAGATCCGCCCCGACCAGTTCCAGGCCTTCGCCGCCGGGCGGAGCGTGGACCTCACCCGGCGCGAGTTCGAGGTCCTCCAGTTGTTGGCGCACGCCGAGGGCAAGGTGCTTCAGCGCGAGGAGATCTACCAGCAGGTGTGGGGCTACACGATGGCCCACGGTGACCGGTCGGTGGACGTCTTCATCCGCAAGGTGCGCCAGAAGATCGAATCCGCCTCGCCCGAGTGGAAGTACGTCCACACGCACTTCGGGGTGGGCTACCGCTTCGACCCCGAGCCGCGCGGTGAGGGGCCGCCGCTAGGCCACCAGGGCGGCAGCGGGGATCCCTCGGTGCAGCAGCCGCCTGGGGCCACTCGCGGTGAGGCTGGTCCCGAGCAGACGGTCGATCCCCTGCTCGAGCAGGCTCGCACGAGCTTCGCCTAGCAACGGCGGTCGGCTCGGGCCGTGCGCGTCTGAGGCCACCACGCTCACGAGTCCCTCGCTGATCAGAGCCAGGGCCGCCTCGCGGGCGTCGCGCCCGTGGGCGCCGACGATCGACTGGGCGTTGACCTGCGCCAGGGAGCCTGCCGCCAGCTCGCGCCGCAGGCCCGCCGATCCACTCAAGGCCGCGTCGGCGCTGCGCTCGGGGTGCGCCACCACCACCGAGAAGCCGCGGTCGCGCAACTCGTCGGTGGCGGCGTGGAAGTCGTGGCCCAGCGCGTCGAAGGGAGCCTCCACCAGCTGCCAGCGCGCCCCATGCGGACCCTGCGCGATCATCTCGAGCTCGGTCTGAGAGAGGCGTCCCACCATCTCGTGACCCAGTTCGCCGCCCGCGCGCAGGTCTACTTCGATGCCGGTGGCCGCCAGAACGGCGCTCAGCTCGCGAACGCCCTCGATCACCTGCCATACATCGGTCACGAAGTCGGTCCGCACGTGCGGCGTGGCCACCACGGTGCCGGTGCCGTCCGCGACCGCCAGCGCCAGCAGCTCAACGCTCTCCTCCAAAGTGGCCGGCCCGTCGTCCAGCCCGGGAAGGGCGTGGAAGTGAATTTCGGCACCCGCCTGAGGAGTCGACATCGTGGCATGCAGAATCGGCCGTTCTGCAGGGCTTTTGGTCACTTTCTCGTTACCGGCGCGTGTCCGACCAGTGAACGCCCGGGAGAGGAGCCGCACCACGTGCCGGAGGGGAGCGGGCTCATTGCCATACTCAGGGCCCTCGCCGGTCACCTGGCCGGCCGGGCGCCGCCGCTCGTGCGCTGACCGACCCTCGGGCGTCCCGATGGACGCCTGCACGAAGCAGAGGAGGCATCGAGCGATGAGCAGGACAGCGAGACTGGCGTTTCTGGGCACAGCCGTGGTGATCGCCGTCGTGGCCCTCGTGTTGCTGCGACCCGAGAGTGAGAGCGAGAAGGCCGACGACACGAAGGCGCAGCGGCCCGGCGCCCAGGAGGATCCGAGCAGTGTCAAGGCCGAGCCGCCGCCCACGGCGACAGCCGAATCGGCCCCACCGCCGCCCGTGGAGGTCACGGTGCGCGACTTCAAGGTGCGCGGCGGCGCCAAGCGGATAGAGGTCGCCAAGGGTGAGACGGTGCGATTGCTCGTGAAGTCCGACGTGGCCGACCAGATCCACGTGCACGGCTACGACCTGTACGGGAACACCGCACCCGGCAAGCCCGCGAGCTTCCGCTTCAAGGCAACGCTCGAGGGCGAATTCGGGATCGAGGGCCACCAGGCAGCCGACCAGGGGCTCGATCCGCTCATCGCCCGCCTTGTGGTGACCCCCTCCTGACGTCCGTGGTCTCGCTCGCCCACGGAGTCGGCGGAGGGCGCACCGACCTGCCGCTCCCCGAGTACGTCTTCTTCTACGGCGCAGTTCTCGTGCTGGTCGTGTCGTTTGTCGCGCTCGCCGCCCTGTGGTCAGAGCCCAAGCTCCAGGAGCCCAGGTTCCGGCCGCTGCCGAGCGTGTTCTCCGCCGTCCTGCTCAGCAGGCCGGTCGACATCCTGTGCGGGGCCATCGGCGTGTTCCTGCTCGGCTTGGTGGTGTGGAGCGGGCTGTCGGGCGTCCAGACCTCCACCGCCAACTTCGCGCCCACATTCGTGTACGTGATCTTCTGGCTCGGGCTCGTTCCCATTAGCGCGATCTTCGGCGACGTGTTCCGGGCCTTCAACCCGTGGCGCGCACTGGGGCGCACGGTGTCGTGGGTGGCCCGCACCGCCGCGCGTGGCCCGCTGCCGGCGCCGCTGAAGTACCCCGGGGGCCTGGGGCACTGGCCGGCCGTGGCCGGCATCCTCGCCTTCACGTTGATCGAGCTGGCGGCCTCCAGCGGTGACAAGCCGGAGAGCGTGGCCATCGCCGCGCTGGTCTACTCCGCCGCCACCTTCGTCGCCATGGCGCTCTACGGCGTGGAGGAGTGGATCGAGCGGGGCGAGGCGTTCGGCGTGTACTTCAACCTCTTTTCGCGGATGTCGCCGGTCGCGCGGCGCGGCTCGCAGCTGGGCCTGCGCCGCCCGCTGGCGGGACTGGCCCAGTTCGAGGCGCAGGCGGGAACCGCGGCGCTGCTGGCGGTGATGATCGGCTCCATCAGCTTCGATGGGGCGTCCGAGGCGTCCATCTTCACGAACTTGTCCCCGGACCTGTCCTCTTTCTTCCAGTCGCTCGGCCTGTCTCCCGAGAGGGCGCTCGAGGCCGCCTTCCTCTTAGGGCTCATGGTGGCCATCGGAATCGTCTACCTGCTCTATGAGCTCGGGGTCGCCGGGGCGAGGAGCATGGGCGGCCCGTTTTCGGTGCGGCGGCTGTCCGGCGCCTTCGTTCATTCCCTGGTGCCGATCGCTCTGGCCTACGCGGCTGCGCACTACCTCACCCTGCTGCTCTTCCAGGGCCAGGCGATCTCCTATCTCGCCTCCAACCCGCTGGGCGAGGAGGGCACCGACCTATTCGGCACCGCCGGCAGTGCCATCGATTACTCCGTCATCGGCGCGACCGCCACTTGGTACTGGCAGGTGGGCTTCGTGGTGGTGGGCCACGTGGCCGCGCTCGCGCTGTCGCACGACCGCGCCCTCGTGGTCTACGACAGCCCCGAGGTGCCGGCCGCCGCCCAGGGACGGCTGGCCGTGCGCTCGCAGTACTGGATGCTGGTGGTGATGGTGCTGTTCACCACACTTGCTCTGCTTCTGCTATCCCAGGCAAACCAGTGATCGAGGTCCTGCAGATGGCCCACGCCAGCCACTGGCTGGTGAACGTCGCCTACCTGGCCCCGGTCCTGGGCTTCCTGGCATGGCTGGGACTGACGACCCTAAAAGAGCGGCGTGAGGAGCGGCGCGGCAAGGCGAAGGGTTCAGGCGGCTGAGCGGGAGCTTCTAGCGGGTTGGTTGGTCGGCCTTCCAGTATCAGGAATTGGTGAGGCTCGCGGCTGCGAGCGCCTCTTCGCGGTCCAGGTAGTCCTGGATGCGGACGATCTTGTCGTCTTCGATGGTGAACACGTTGTAGAGCTCGGGTCCGATGTCGATGCCTTCGACCTGGCCGAGATCGGGCGCCCGGACTCCGAGCACGACGTGGGTGTCGGAGCCGAGCAGCTCGATCGAGTCGATCTCCTGGCTGGCGTCGTATCCGGAGACGAAGCCCTCGACGACCTCATCAGGGCCGTGGCAAACGAAGCCGGCTTGGATGCCTTGCCAAACGACCGTGGGGGCGAGAGCGGCGGTCATCGCCTCAACGTCGTTGCGTCTTAGAGCGTCGAACCAGGCCCAGAGGTACTCGATGCGTTGGCGCTTCATGATGAGGTTCTCCCTTGTCGGTAACCGGTCGGCAGTTAGGCCGGTAGGGAGGCGCTCGCGCGCCGCCGCCCAAGCTGGTCGGCGTGGGGCGCGCGCGGAATCCTCTTGCTCGCCGGCGGGCGCCGGCAAGCAGGATTCTCGTCGGGGTTCGTTCGGCGCTCTAGCGTCAACCAGGCACGCCTTCGATCGTACGGATTGCTGTTGTGAGCTTCAAGGGCCCGACCTTCCTGCGCTGTTGGGCTCACCAACAACGTGAAGGGGCCGCCCGACGCAGACGACGAGGCGCTCATCCTACGACGACACGCGCTATCCCCCGTTGGGACCGGTGGCCGCTTTCTCAGCGGTCATAGGTCGCGATCGCTCTCAGGGAGAGACCGGTGAGCACCACGCCCATCGCGACGATCACCCCCGCGCAGGCCGCGAGCTTGTCGGGGTCCCAGCCCTGGATCACCAGCGAGCGCAGACCCTCGATCACATAGCTCACCGGGTTGGCGCGGGCGAGCGCCTCCATCAGGGGTGTGAGGCGGTCGAAGGGGACAAAGTTGGGCGTCAGGAAGAGCAACGGAAAGAAGAGCAGGAAGCTGGTGTTGGTGGCCTGCACGTTGCGTGTGCGCAGCGCGATGAGAATCCCGAATCCCGCATAACCCACCCCGAAGAGGGCCGAAAGAACGACGAGCACCACGGCGCCGAGGATGCCGCTCTCCATGTGCGCGCCGAGGGCGAGCGCGGCCAGGAGCACGACGGTCGAGCCCAGCAGGCCGCGCACGAGATCGGCGGCGAGCCGCCCGAAGATGATCGACGAGCGTCGGATCGGCGCAGCGAGCAGCTTGTCGAAGTAGCCAAGGTCGATCTCGGTCACAAGCGCGAGGCCGGAGCTGACGGTGGCCACGGCGAACATGAGCGAGACCGGCAGCTGGAAGGCCACATACCCCTGGCCCCGCAGGAAGGGAGTCGTGTCGGGGAAGGTCTCAGAGACCTGTCCGATGTTGACTGCCAGAAAGAAGAGTGGGATGAACAGCGCCGGGATGGTCGCCTCCGGGTAGCGCGCAATCTCGCGCACGGCCCGCCGGGCAAGGAGCAGCACCTCGGTCATGTGCCCTGCTCTGCCTCGGCGCCTTCGAGCCGGCGACCAGTTGCCTGCAGGAAGACATCGTCCAGCGACGGTCGCGACACGGTGATCGCGCCGACCCGGATGCTCGCGCGATCGAGCTGCCGCACGATCTCGGCGATCGAGCCTGCTCCGTCCTTGACGTAGAGCGCGAGCCCGTCGGGCTCGGCTACGAGACGCTCGAGGCCCGGCAGCTCGCCGACTGCCGCCTCGGTGGCCGCGACGTCCGCGCCGCCGAGGGCGAGCGTGACCACGTCGTGGCCCATCTCGGCCTTCAGCCGCTCCGGGGTGCCCTCGGCGACGATTACGCCCGCGTCGATGATCGCGAGGCGGCCGCACAGCTGGTCCGCCTCCTCGAGGTACTGCGTGGTGAGGAATACGGTCGCCCCGGCTGCGTTGATGCGCCGGATCTCCTCCCAAACGGTCAGTCGCGAGGCTGGGTCGAGACCGGTAGTCGGCTCATCGAGGAAGAGCACTTCGGGCGAGTGGACGAGCGCTCGCCAGGTCGAGCCGGCGCTTCATCCCGCCCGAGTACGTCTTCGTGCGCCGGTCGGCGGCGTCGCTCAACCCGACGAGCTCGAGCAGCTCATCGGTCCGTGCTCGCGCATCTGCCCCCCGGATCGAGTACAGACCGCACTGCAGCTCGAGGAGCTCGCGGCCGGTCTGCACCGGATCCAGCCCGATCTCCTGGAGCGCAACGCCGATCCGCCGGCGCACCTCGGCAGGGTCAGCGACGACGTCGACGCCGGCGACACTGGCGCTGCCGGCCGTCGGGGGAAGCAGCGTGCAGAGCATCCGAACCGTAGTCGTCTTGCCGGCGCCATTGGGCCCCAGGAAGCCGAAGACCTCGCCTCTGGCGATGCTGAGATCGATGCCCCGAACCGCATCGATCCCGCCCTTGAATGTCCGCCGAAGAGAGTCTGCCTCGACCGCCTGCGAGCTGCTCACGTCCAGCACGGTACAGGCGCTCGGCGACGGTCGAGATGTCGCCATCGCTAGTGCCCCGGTGCAGGATGACGGCGATACGCACGGACGTGACGCCGCCGGTACGTTCGGTCGATGGCTCCGGGGTTCTCTGCTGTTCATCGTGGAGGTAGTGGCTCGCCGATGGTGTGCCTGCATGGGTTCATGGACACGTGGAGGACATGGGAGCTGGTGCTTCCGGCGCTGGAGAGTCGGCACGACGTCCTCGCTGTGACGCTCGCCGGGCACGCCGGTGGTCCGGCGTTCGACGATGCGGTCGGCCACGCCGGCATCGTGAACGCGGTCGAGCGGGCGAAGGACGATGCCGGCTTCGAGGCGGCGCACCTCGTAGGAAACTCGCTCGGCGGGTACGTCGCGCTGCAGTTGGCGGCTCGTGGCCGCGCGACGTCGGTCGTTGCGCTCGCGCCGGCCGGCGGCTGGGTGGAGGGCGACGATTTCTATCGCGCGATCACGCGCCGCCAGGCGGAGATGCACCGAGGACTTCAAGGTGCTGCACTGGCAGCCGAAGCACTCGTGTCCACGGTCGGAGGGCGCCGCAGCGTGACGGAGCCGACCACCGTCGCGTTCGAGCACATCCCGGCGGAGCTCCTCGCGCACCAGGTGCGGGGCGTTGTGGCCTGCGACGCACCGCCGATGATTGACTGCGCGCTGCGCGAGGGCTACGACCTCGACGCGGAGCTCGTGACTTGTCCCGTCCGGATCGTGTGGGGGATGAGCGACCGGCTGCTGCCGCTGCCCGTGAGCGCTGTCCGCTACCGACGCGACTGGCTGCCGACCGCCGATTGGGTCGAGCTGGACGATGTCGGCCACGCACCGCAGCTCGACGTGCCGCTAGAGGTGGCTCAGCTGATCCTGGACTTCGCCGCCCGCTGACCCGCTACGAAGGGACCGCGCGTCCTGAGCGCGACGCGCGACGCTTGGATCGACGTGCCGTCACCGTGGCTCGGTCGGCTTGACGCCAGCGAGAAGTGCCATCTCGAGCCACTTCCAGTAGCAGTCGACGTCCTCGAAGCCCAGTTCGCGCAGCCATTCGAGTTGCGTCTCGACTGCGAGTACGCGGTCCGACGGATCTTCGTCCTCGGGCGGCTCGTCGATCGCCGCCACGAACGCGGTTTTCATGTGTGGACGGCGCGCGGCTGGCGGCGGGGACCGCCGGCCCGTCGAGCGAGAGCGACGCTTCTTCAGCGCTTTGTTGTGGCCAGGAGGCCCGCTAGTCCCAGGAAGACGCCGCCGAAGGCTTGGTCCAGGCGGCGCCGGGTGCGCTCGCGGAGGTCGGCCACCTTCAGGCGGTGGCCGAGGAACGCCCAGCCCGTCGCGGCCACCAGTTCGAGCGCGATGTACAGCAGCCCGAGCACCAGCAGCTGGGCAGCGACGGATTCGGCCGGATCGACGAACTGCGGGAGAAAGGAGGTGAAGAGCAGCAACGCCTTCGGGTTGGCCGCCACCGTGAGGAACTCCCGCCGGGCGCGCGCTATGCGGCCCGCAAGGACTGGCGAGTCCGCCCCCTCGTCGTCGGTGACCGGGCGGGCCAGGAGGCTCCGGATGCCGAGGTAGGCGAGGTACGCGACGCCTGCCCACTTGACGAGCTCGAACACGGTTTGCGACCGGGTGAGCACCGCAGCCAGGCCGGCGACCGCTAGCGCGAGCATCACGGCGAACCCCATCAGCCGCCCGGTCAGCGCGATGACCGCCTCGGTCACACCGAAGCGCATCCCGTGCTGCATCGCCAAGAAGTTGCTGGCACCCGGCGAGAGGGCGACGAGCACGGCAGCCGGCAAGAAGACCGCGAGCATGAAAGAGAACATACGGTCCTCGGCGTCCCGGTCAACAACCTAGCTCGTTGCGACGGCTTCGACGGTACGGCGAGCCCCGTCCTCGACGTGCCCACTAGCGCGAGCGACCGGACTCGAACCGGCGACCTCCGGCGTGACAGGCCGGCGCTCTCTTTAATAGGCGCAATGCAAGACCCTGCTTAGAGCCAAGTGTTCGGCCTGTACGTCGCCGGCGGCTCCCGATCACGCCCTTGCAGCGCCCTTGCCCGCACGCCAAGGGCAAACCAAGGGCAAACCAAGGGCAACGATCGTCCGCCCGTTCAAGGCCGCCAACTCTTCTGTTTTCACGCGAAAGCGAAGTGTGAGGCGTTCAGCCCCCGGCCGTCGCTTTGCATGGAAAGCGGCAGTGCTGCCGGTCGGCTTGCCACTCGCGCGGAGCTGGACCATGTCGCGCGACCGCAGCAGTAGTGTTGCGCTCAACGTCCACCCGGGGGGTCCCTGTCCGAGGGGCTGAGAGAGCGCTTCCTAGTGCTGACCCGTCGAACCTGATCTGGGTCATGCCAG